>Ga0207720_100328_pt1 | contig 37105 bp, 41 predicted proteins | sample A23P2SouthBayCA_2_FD_187751 | JGI IMG/M metagenome (GOLD analysis project Ga0207720, IMG submission 187751) | Aerobic enrichment media microbial communities from Eden Landing Ponds, California, USA - A23 E3 (2) (SPAdes) | ecosystem: Environmental > Aquatic > Marine > Unclassified | place... | reverse complement strand
GCTGGCGCGGTCGAGCCGCAGGTGTCGGTCGACTACAACCCGACCGCGCAGACCGCCGGCGCCTCGATCGTCGGGATCACATACGACGTGCCCGACGCGGCGACGACCGCCCGGGTGACGGAGCTGCAGACGCGCAGCGTCGACGTCGTCGATTCGGTGCCGGGCAACGACGCGGGCGAGAACGCGATCCTCTTCGGCGACGGCGTGCTCCAGTCGGAGATCACCGCACTGCTCGGCGACACAGCGATCATCGTGTTCCCCGCGGCGCTACTGCTCATCCTGGGCTTCCTGGTGTTCGCCTATCGCGACCCGATCGACATGGGAATCGGGCTCGCGGCGCTGCTGCTGTCGCTCCTGTGGACCTTCGGGTTCATGGGATACGCGGGGATCCCGTTCTCCGACTCGCTCATCACCGTCTTCCCGCTGTTGCTCGCGGTCGGGATCGACTTCGGGATCCACATCGTCAACCGCTATCGCGAGGAGCGGGGCGAGGGGCTCTCGATCGCGGCCGCGATGCGGGAGACGACCGATCAACTGCTCATCGCGTTCCTGCTCGTGACGATCACGACCGTGTTCGGGCTCGTCTCGAACGTGGTGAGCCCCTTCGAGCCCAACCGAGACTTCGGGATCGTCGCCGCCGCGGGGATCACGTTCACGCTCGTCATCTTCGGGGTCTTCCTCCCCGCCGCGAAGGTGCTCTCGGACCGCTGGCGCGAGCGGCTCCCGATCCCCGAGTTCGGGACGACCGCGCTCGGTTCAGGCGGGTCGCGGCTCGGGAAGGTGTTACACGCCGGCGTCGACCTCTCCAGGGTCGCGCCCGTCGCCGTCGTCGTCGTGCTCCTCGTCGGCGGCGCGGTCGGCGGCGCGTACGGCACCGGCGTGAACACGGAGTTCTCCGAGGAGGCGTTCTTCCCGGACGAGGACCGGTTGGAGACGTACTCGAACCTCCCGGAGCCGTTCGCGCCGACCGACTACACGTTCCTGCGGGTGCTCACGCTGTTCGAGGAGGAGTTCGATCAGAGCTTCGTCGGGAGCGTGACGCTGTACGTCGACCAGTCGGTGAGGGACGACGACGCCTTGGAGCTGATCGACCGGACCACGCGCAACCCGCCGGACACCTTCGAGACGACCGACGAGCGGCGAGCCGCCTCGACCAGCGTCGTGACCGTCATCGAGGACCAGGCGGCGCGAGACCCCGAGTTCGCGGCCGTCGTCGACCGGAACGACCGGCTCGGCACGGGCGTCCCCGACCGCAACGTCGACGAGGTGTACGACGCGCTGCTCGACTCGCCCGCCGAGGGACAGGCCCGCGGATACCTCGCGGACGACCGCGGGAGCGCGCGGATCGACTACACGATCCGGCCGGGCGTCGACAACTCCGAGGCGGTCGCGGACGTGCGCGCGCTGGCCGAGCGCACTCCCTTAGAGGCGGTCCCCACCGGGAGTCTCGTGGTCAACGAGGCCGTGATCGACCGGCTCACCGAGTCCGCGATCCGGAGCCTGATCGCGGCGTTCGCGCTCACGGCGATATTCCTCGCCCTGTCGTACGCCTACCTGGAGGGGAAGGCCGTGTACGGTCTGCTCAACCTCGTTCCCGTGCTCGTCACGGTCGGACTGCTGGTGGGCTCGATGCGGGCGTTCGACATCCCCCTGACACCGATCAACGCTCCGATCCTCTCGGTGTCGATCGGGCTCGGGGTGGACTACACCGTCCACTTCGTCCACCGATTCGTCGACGAGTACAAGGCCGGCCACGGGATCGACGAGGCGCTGGACATCACCATCGCCGGCACCGGCGGGGCGCTCACGGGGAGCATGCTCACGACGGTCTGCGGGCTCGGCGTCCTGTGGCTCGCCGTGATCCCGCTGTTGCGTGATTTCGGCGTGTTGCTCGCGCTGGGCGTGTTGTACGCGTACCTCTGCTCGATCCTGCTCGTCCCGTCGCTCGTCGTCGTCTGGGGACGGTACGGGGACCTGGTCGGGCTCGGGCTCGACGGCGGGCTCCGCGAGCCGACCGGCGAACGAGCGGACTAGTCGCTCGTCGATTGCTCGGCCCCGTCGGCGTGTTCGGGGGTCTCAGCGTCATCGGCGCGCTCGGGGATCTCGGCCCCGTCGGCGTGTTCGGGGGTCTCGGCCCCGTCGGCGTGTTCGGGTGTCTCAGCGTCATCGGCGCGCTCGGGGATCTCGTCCCCCGAGCGCCGCGACTGCGCCTTCCCGGCGAGCACCGCCGCGACGTAGACCGCGACGGCGACGAGGACGATCGTGCCGCCGGCGGTCGTGTTGTAGCGGAACGACAGCGTGATCCCGACGAGAACGGCGATCTGCGCGAGCACGACGGAGGCGAGAAGCGCCTCGCGGAACCCGCGCGCGAGCTGGGCGGCGGCCGCGACGGGGACGACGAGCATCGCCGCGACCAGGATGACGCCCATGATCTGCATCGCGCCGACGACGACGAGGGCGGTCAGGGTCGTCATCAGGCGGTTGTACCAGGGGACGTTGACGCCGGCGACGCGAGCCGCGGTCTCGTCGAAGGTCACGTACAACAGCTGTTTGTACGTCACCGTGACGACGAGCGCGACGACCGCGAACAGCACGACCAGCAGGACGGCGTTCTCCCGCGAGACCGTCGAGAGGTTCCCGAACAGGTACTGGTTGATGCCGACCGCGAGCCCGCCGGTATTTAAACTGATGAGGACCGCGCCGAGCGCGAACCCGGTCGAGAGCACGATCGCCATCGACACGTCGTTGTACGCGTCGGTCGTCTCCGAGATCAGCTCGATCGCCAGCGCCGCGATCACGGCGACGACGATCGCCGTGACGTAAGGGGAGATCCCGGTGCCGAGCAGCGAGTTGATGAAGAGCCCGACGGCGACGCCCGCGAACGCGGTGTGCGCGAGCGCGTCGCCGATCAGCGCGAGTTGACGGTGGACGAGGAACGTGCCGATGAGGGGGGCCATCACCGCGATGAGCGCGCCCACGAGGAACGCGTGGTGCATGAACACGTACTCCAACATGGCGATTCCAAGCTTCTCGCCGACCCAGCCGAGCGCGTCGCTCCACAGCCCGACGAGCCGCGAGAGGAGGTCGTAGGGAGCGGAGAGGAGGGGGATCGCCGCGGCCGCCGGCAGAGGGACCGACGGCGTCACGTGACGATCCCTCCCTCCTCGCGTCGCACGTTCGTCCCGTACGCGCGGTCCAGCGCGTCGCTGTCGGCGAACGCGGTCGGGTCGCCGTCGAAGTACACCTCGCGGTTGAGACAGACGACGCGCGAGGCGTGTTCGATGACGGCGCCGATGTCGTGTTCGACCAGCAGGACGGTCATCCCGTCCGCGACGAGGCCGTCGAGGAGGTCGAAGAAGGCGTCGACCGACTCGGCGTCGACGCCGACCGTCGGCTCGTCGAGGACGAGCAGCTCCGCCTCCCCGGCGAGCGCCCGGGCGATGTAGGTCCGCTGGCGCTGGCCGCCGGAGAGCGCGGTGATCTTCCGGTCGGCGAGGTGTTCGATCCCGACCGTCCGGAGCGCCTCGCGGGCGTGCTCGCGGTCTGCGGCGGTCACGCGACCGAACCCGGCGTGCGGGAACCGCCCCATCAGGACGACCTCGCTCACCGTGATCGGCATCCGTTTCTCGTCTTCCGTCACGTCCTGTGCGACGTAGCCGACGCGCTCGCGCTCCGCGAACGCCCGGGCGGGGTGACCGAGCAGCTCCGCAGACCCCGAGTCGGCCTCGTGAAGCCCCAACAGGAGCCGGAGCAGCGTGCTCTTTCCGGACCCGTTGGGGCCGACGATCCCGACGTACTCGCCGCGCTCGACCCGGAGGTCCACGTCTTCGACGACCGGTGCCGTCGCGTACCCGAACGTCAGGGCTTCGGCCTCGACGAGGGGAGCGTCGCCGGCGTCCGTCGGCGCCGAGTCCCCGCTCATGGCTCGAAGTTCCGACCGTAGTCGACGAACGTCACGTCCTCGGGGTCGTCGACGCCGAGCAGGATCCGGAACGTCGGGAGGTTCACCTCCCGGGCGATATCGAAGTACCCCCACCCGCGCTCGACCCACGACTCCGCGGTCCCCGCGTACGGCGTCACGGGGTAGTACGCCTCGACGTCGGTCTGTTCGAGCAGCTGGCGCGCCGGGCGGATCGGCTCGAAGACGGCGGCGCCGATGTGCTCGATGCCGTGTGCGGCGATGGTGTCCTGCGCTCGCTGCATGTCGGCCGGTCGGACGTCGTTGCTGGCCGCGAGGTTCACGACGAGTGGTTCGATCGCCGCGCCGTATCGCTCGGAGACGTAGCCGAAGGCGTTGTGCGCGGCGAGGAACGCCACGTCTCGCTCGGCCGCGTCGAAGACGGCCTGCCACTCCTCGTCGAGGGCGTCGAGCTCCGCGTCGAGGCGCTCGGCGTTCTCCCGGATCGCCGCCTCGTGGTCCGGGTCCACCGCGGCGAGTCCGTCCGCGAGGTTCGCGACCGCGCTCTTCGCGCGCCGGGGGTCGAGCCAGAAGTGCGGGTCCTTCGCGCCCTCGACCGCCTCGTCTTCGGTCAGCGAGTCGGCGAGGTCGATGAGGTCGACGCCCGCTCGGGCGTTGATGAGTTCGGTCTCGGTCGACTCGGCCGCGAGCGCGTCGATCGCGCGGTCGACCCACGGCTGAAAGTCGGGACCGACGTGGACTAAGGCGTCGGCGTCGGTGATCCGGCGCTGGATCGACGGGTCCGGCTCCCAACCGTGTCCGTGGAGGCCGGTCGGCACGAGGTTCTCGACCGAGACGTCCGTCCCCTCCGCGAGCGAGTCGGCGAAGTCGTAGAAGGTGAAAAACGAGGCGACGACGGTGTACCCGTCGTTGCCGTCGTCCGAACCGTCGCCGGCCGAGCCCGCGTCGACCGCGTTCCCGGTGCAGCCGGCGAGCCCTCCCGCCAGCGCGCCGGCGCCGATCGAGGCGAACCGGCGGCGAGAGACGCCGGGCGAATCGTTCGCAGCTGTGTGCATACCCGTGTTTAGACAGTAAGAGTATAATATACTTCTGGTCAAAGAAAAGGATTAGACAAGACTAATTCTCACTGGCAGCCAACGGACTCCGCGGTGACTGGCTCGGCTCCTCGACCGCCCCGGCGACACGACTTTGTGCTCCGGCGCAGACGTTGGCAGCGATGACGGACACCTCCACGCGCGAGCGGTTCGGGCGGAACGCGAGCGAGATCGCGGGGGCGATCGTGACGGGGACGTGGCTCGCTGCGCTCCTGCTCGATTTCGGCTGGTGGCTCCCGTTCATGCTGTTCGGCTACATGGTGATCGTGCCGGTGGTCTCGATGTTGTTCGACGAGGACGAGGAGACGGAGTCGGTCGGGAGGACCGAGCGCGAGTCGGTCGGCGAGACCGACGACGTGGAGCAGTCCGAGCGGGTCCCGGACGCGATCGCCCGGCTCCGAGCCCGGTACGCCGAGGGAGAGCTCACCGACGAGCAGTTCGAGCGGAAGCTCGACCGATTGTTGGAGACGGAGACGCCGGAGGACGCCGCGGCGTACGTCGAACGGAACGACGAGTCCGGATCCGACGCAGGGCGTGGTTCCGTGCGTGACATCGAGCGCGAGCGCTGAGCCGTCGTCGGCTCCCGCGAGGACGGCAGCGAGCCCGCTCAGCCGCCTGCAAACCTCAAGCTTCAATGCGCGCGGCCAACTCCACCGTGTATGAGCGACCAACAGCTTCGCAAGGAGGCACACGACCTCGACGTCACCGTCTGGGTCGGGAAACACGGTCTCGATTCGGTCGTCGACGAAACGGCGGACCAGCTCGACGACGCCAAGCTCGTGAAGGTGAAGTTCCTCCGGGCGGCCCGGGGCGGGACCACGACCGACGCGCTCGCGGCCGAACTGGCCGACGCCGTCGACGCGGACCTGATCGAGACGCGCGGGAACACGGCGGTGCTCCACTGATGGGCGCCGCGGCCGACGGGAGTTCGGTCGTCGCGATCACCGGTGCGTTGAACCCGTACCTCGGCCCGCTGACCGGGCTCGTCATCGACGCCGCGATATTCACCGCCGTCGTCTTCGCCACGTACCTCCTTTATAAGGCCGTCATCTCGCCGCTGGTAGGGCGGCTGTTCGACAGACAGGGGCTCGACGAGCACGCCCGGCGCCCCCTCCAGAAGATCGTGGCGTTCCTCGTGTTGTTCGCGGGCGTCACCGTCGCATTCGGCGCGGCGGGCTACCAGGGGTTCCTGCGGTCGCTGGCGACGATCGCCGCCGCGGCGACGCTCGCGGTCGGCTTCGCGCTCCAGGACGTGATCAAGAACTTCGTCGCCGGGGTGTTCATTTATACCGACAAGCCGTTCCGCATCGGCGACTGGATCGAGTGGCAGGGGAACTCGGGGATCGTGGAGGACATCTCCTTCCGGGTCACCCGCGTGCGCACCTTCGACAACGAGCTGCTCACGGTGCCGAACCACGCCCTGACGAGCGACGTGGTGAAGAACCCGGTCGCGAAGAAGACCCTGCGCTTAAAGTTCGTCTTCGGGATCGACTACGAGGACGACGTGGACAAGGCGACCGACATCATCGTCGAGGAGGCCGAGAAGAGCGACGCGATTCTCGACGACCCCGCACCGTCGGTGCGGCTGACCGAACTGGCCGACTCGTACGTCGGCCTGCAGTCGCGGATCTGGATCGACGACCCGTCGCGAGCCGACTTCGTGAAGGCGCGCGCCGACTACGTGAAGGCCGTGAAAGAGCGGTTCGACGAGGAGGACATCTCGATCCCCTTCCCGCAGCGGACCGTCTCGGGGCGGAACGAGTGGACGGACCCCTCGTCGTTCGGCGGGGAGGCGTAGGCGCTCGTCGGAGAGTCGTTGACCGTCGGCGGAGAGCGGCGGTCGCCGGCGACGGCGACCGACGAACGCGCCTCTCGCGGCGACCCGCTCGGCTCCCGATAGTAACGAACTTGAGGGTCCGGTATCTGGTTGTGCCCATGCATGTGGTCGTCATCGGGGCCGGCGAGGTCGGGACGAGCATCGCTGGAAGCCTCGCGTCGGACCACGAGGTCGTCGTCGTGGACGTCGACCCCGACCGCGCGGAACAGCTCAAGTACGAGATCGACGTCCTCACGATCGCCGGGGACGGAACCACCTCCGATATCCAGACGGCGGCGGACGTCGGCCGCGCGGACATGGTCATCGCCTGCACCGACGACGACCAGACGAACCTCGTCGCCTGCGGCACGGCGAAGACGCTCGGCGATGGGTTCACGATCGCCCGGGTGAAGAGCACCGACTTCCTCCGGACGTGGCAGGGGAACGAGGGCGCCTTCGGCGTCGACTTCATGGTGTGTACGGATCTCTTGACCGCCGAGAACATCGTCCGTGTCATCGGGCTGCCGGCGGCGATCGACGTCGACCCGTTCGCGAGCGGGCTGGTGCAGATGGCCGAGTTCGAGATCGCAGAGGGGAGTCCCGTTGCCGGGCAGACCGTCTCCGAGGCCGACCGCTTCGAGTCGCTCACGTTCGTGGGGCTGTTCCGCGACGGGGAGTTGACGATTCCACGCGGTGACACCGGCATCGAGGCCGGCGACCGCGCGGTGGTGATCGGGAGCCCGGAGAGCGTGCAGGCGTTCGCGACAGACGTCGCGCCGGAGGCGACACCGGACGAGGCCGACGACATCGTCATCGTCGGGGGCAGCGAGATCGGCTATCAGACGGCCCGGCTCCTCGGGGAGCGCGAACTGCGTCCCCGCGTTGTAGAGAAAGACCAAGACCGGGCGCGGTGGCTCGCCGAGCAGCTCCCGAAATCGGTCGTGATGGAACACGACGCGACGGACGCGGAGTTCCTCACGCGTGAGAACGTCGACGACTCCGACATCGTCGTCACCGCGCTCGGGTCGGACGAGCAGAACCTCCTCGTCGCGGTGCTCGCGAAGCGGCTCGGGGTCGATCGCGTGATCGCGGTGGTGGACAGCCCCGACTACGTCACCGTCTTCGAGGAGATCGGCATCGACATCGCGATCAACCCCCGCACGGTGACCGCCGAGGAGATCACGCGGTTCACTTACGAGAGCGTCGCGGAGAACATCGCCGTCCTCGAAAACGACCAGGCGGAGGTCCTCGAACTCGAACTCACCGAGGGGTGCGCGCTCGTCGGGCGACCGATCTCCGAGATGGTCTCCGAGATCGACGCCCGGTTCGTCATCGGCGCGATCACCCGCGATCACCAGCTCGTAACGCCCCGCGGGGACACCGTTCTCAAGCCGGGCGACCACGTGATCCTGCTCGTCGACTCCGACTCCGTGAGCGAGATCGCGTCGATGGCGTAAGCGGTCCGTGAGCATCAGGATCCGGGTCGGCTCGGCGGGCTCGGCATCCTCATCTTGGCGACCGCCGTGCTCTCCGAGGTCGGAGTCGGCGGGGCCCAGCTCATGGAGTCGGAGTCGCAGACGCAGGACGTCAACAAGCTCACGCCGAAGATCTCGCGGACGGCGCAGCTCATCTGGGGGATCTACTTCGGGCTCACGGGGCTCGCGGTCGTCGTCTACTTCCTACTCGGCCTCGCCGTCGACCCGCAGATGGACCTGTACAACGCGGTCGCACACGCGTTCACCTCGGTGGCGACCGCCGGGTTCTCGCCGGAGCCAGAGAGCGTCGGCGCCTTCCACCCGCTCGTCCAGTGGGCGGTCGTCCCTTCATGGTGATCGGCTCGACCAGTTTCGTCCTCATCTACTTCGCCATCAACGGCGAACCGATGCGCCTTTTAAAAAAAACGAGGAGTTCCACTTCTACCTCGGCGCGATGGGGACGCTCGCGTCGGTCGTCGCCGTCGGCCTGTTCCTCGATCCCAACACCGCCTTCGGCGCCGAGGGAACGGTCCGTCACGCCGTCTACAACGTCGCGTCCATCGTGACGACGACGGGGTACGCCAGCACCGACTACGTGCAGTGGGCCCCCGCGGCGAAGCATATGCTGTTCATGGGGATGTTTATCGGCGGGATGGTCGGGTCGACCACCTGCTCGATCAAGTCGCTCCGGTGGCTGGTCGCGCTGAAGTCGTTCCGACGGAACCCCTTCACCGCGATCCATCCGGAGGCGGTCCGACCGGTCCGGATCTCGGAGAAGCCGATCGACGAGGACGCGATCCGAGACATCTACGCGTACCTCCTGTTGTCCCTCGTCATCTTCTTCCTACTCACGGTGGTCATCGTCGTCGACGCCGAGCGGGGGAACCTGCGGGTGACCGAGTTCGAGGCGCTCGGCGCCGCGGCGACGACGTTCCTCAACATCGGCCCCGCGTTCGGCGACGCGGGCCCGTACGGGACGTTCGCGACCTTCCCGATGAGCACTCGGGCCGTGATGATCGTGCTCATGTGGATCGGTCGGATCGAGATCATCCCCGTACTCGTGCTGTTCACGAGGGCGTTCTGGACCTCCTGAGGCCGTTCTCGGCGCTCACCGTCGACCCTTCGACAGTTTAATACAGCGAACAGGCGACTGCCATATCGATCGAGTAACTATGTCGTGGGGCGTCAACTGGAAGGCGAGCGTCGGACTCCTCGGGGTCGGGATCAAGTACCTCGCGGTCACGATGCTGGTCCCGCTGATCGTCGCGCTCGCGTACGGTGAGGACATCTGGGTGTTCCTCGTCTCGATGGCGCTCGTGGCGGGGGTCGGGTTCGCCGTCGAGCGGGTCGACCCGGACCCGGATCTCGGACCGCGCGAGGCGCTTCTCTTCGTCTCGCTCGCGTGGCTCGCGGCCGCCGCGATCGGCACCGTCCCGTACCTGATCGCCGGGTACAACACGGCGTCGACGGTCGGGCTCCAGACCGGGTCGTTCGGCGCGTTCACCGAGTCGATCGCCAACGCGCTATTCGAGTCGATGAGCGGGTTCACCACCACGGGCGCGACGGTCCTCGGCGAGATCAGCACCGACCGTCACTCCCACGCCGTGATGATGTGGCGCCAGCTCACGCAGTGGCTCGGGGGAATGGGGATCATCGTCCTGATGATCGCCATCCTGCCAGAGGTCGCCGTCAACGGTGCCCAGTTGATGGAGTCGGAGGCGCCCGGTCCGGAACTCCAGAAGCTCACGCCGAAGATCGCGGAGACGGCGCGTGCGCTCTGGCTGATCTACTTCGGCTTCACCGTGGTGTACATCGTGCTCCTGTACGGGCTCCACCGCGCCGGAATGGCGCCGAACATGGACCTGTACAACGCGATCGCGCACGGGTTCACCACCCTCCCGACCGGCGGGTTCTCGCCGGAAGCCGACAGCGTCGCGGCGTTCTCCGCCGCCGTCCAGTGGGTCGTCATCCCGTTCATGGCCGTCGCCGGCGTCAACTTCGCGCTGTTCTGGCACGTGCTCCGCGGCGAGGCCGAGGTCATGCTGGAGAACGCGGAGTTCCGCGCGTACGCCGGCGCGATCGCGGTCGTGACCGCCCTGCTCGCGGTGTTGCTGTTCCGCGGCGCTGCGCCGGTCACCGAACTGGGCGGTGCGACCCAAGGAGTCGCGGAGAACTCGCTCCGGCAGGCCGCGTTCCAGATCGTGTCGCTGTTGAACTCGACCGGGTACGCGACCGCGGACTTCGTGGAGTGGGACACAGACGTGCAGATCCTCCTCATGTTCGCGATGTTCATCGGCGGGTCCGCCGGCTCGACCGGCGGGGGCGTCAAGATCGTGCGGTGGCTCATCGTCGGGAAGGCGATCCGGCGGGAGCTGTTCACGTCGGCGCACCCCGACGTCGTGCAGCCGATCCGACTCAGCGGGAGCGTCGTCGACGAGGACGCGATTCGCGGGATCATGTCGTTCACGATCCTGTACATCGTGTTGTTCGGGGTGTCAGCGGTGGTCCTGTCGCTCGACACCGCGCGTATCGGGATCCAGCTGACGATGTTGGAATCGACGAGCGCGTCGCTCGCAACCATCGGGAACATCGGCCCGGGGTTCGGCCGGCTCGGCCCGTTCGGGAGCTACCTGTTTTTCCCCGACACGTCGAAGCTACTGATGATCTTCCTGATGTGGATCGGTCGGCTGGAGATCGTCCCGGTGCTCGCGGTGTTCATCTCCGCGATCGACACCCGCTGACGCTGCGCCCCGCGATTCGGGTTTGAACCGATAGCCGGAGCGTATTCGGCAGCGAACGAGCCACTCGGCGCCACCCGGAGAGCGTATCTTCTTAACTGACGGGCGAATACGTGGTCGGTATGACGAGTACCGACGAGACTGACGGTCAGAATCTGCTCGGCCACGTGCTCCTCCCGGTCGCACACGAGGAAGACGCGCTGGCGACGGCGCGGGCGCTCGAACGGTACGACCCGGAGCGTGTGACCGCGCTGCACGTCGTCGAGAAGGGAGAGGGCGTTCCGGACAAGACGCCCGTCGAGCAGTCCGAGGAGCTTGCGGCCGAGTCGTACGCCGCGGTTCGGCGCGTGTTCCCGGACGCAGACGAGCACACCGCGTACGCTCGCGACGTCGTCAAGACTATCTTCGACGCCGCCGACGAGGTCGACGCGAGCGCGGTCGCCTACCGATCCCGCGGCGGGAACCGCCTCATGCAGTTCCTCTCCGGGGATATTTCGCTGAAACTGGTGACCGACGCCCCGCTCCCGGTCGTCGCGCTCCCGCCTGTGACGTCGGACGCATAGCCGTCCTCGACGCGCCGGTGCTGCTCTCGGGACCGTCGTCGCGGTCGCTCCGCAAGCGGCTGTTCGGCGGGTTCTGAGGCCGGTGGTACCTCGTTTCGGCGCAGAACGGTAGGCTTTCGGTGGTCGCTTCTGAAACGCCGTCGTATGTATCTGATCGTCGTGGGTGCGGGCGATATCGGGACGCCGCTCATCGATCTCGCGACCGAGAGCGGCAACGAGGTCGTCGTCATCGAACGCGACGAGGAGCGGGCGGAGCGGGCGTCGAGACAGTACGACTGTCTCGTCATCAACGACGACGCGACCTCGAAGGGGACGCTGCAAGACGCTGGGGCCGACCGCGCGGACGCCCTCATCTCGACGACGGATCAGGACGCGACGAACATCATGGTCTGTCTGCTCGCACAGGAGCTGTCGGTCCCGAACATCGTCTCGGTCGTCCACAACCCCGAGCACATGGGCGTGTTCGAGCAGATCGGGGTCAACACGATGCAGAATCCGCAGAGCCTGATCGCGGAGTACCTGTATCGCGCGGTGAGCCGACCGTCGATCATCGACTTCATGCACATCGGCGAGGAGGCGGAGGTGTTCGAGATCACCGTCGGACCGGACGCGCCGATCGCCGAGATGACGCTGCGCGAGGCCGACGAGGCGGATCTCATGAGCGGACAGACGCTGATCGTCGCCGTCGAGCGCGACGGCAGCGACACGCCGATAACGCCGCGCGGGACCACTCGCATCGAGGCGGGGGACCTCCTCACGGTCTATTCGGGAAGCGGGCTGACCCCCGAGGTGACGGACGTGTTCGGTCACCCGGAGGACCGCGACTGAGATGGCCGAACGGAACGGCTCACGAGTTCCGGACGATCTGGCGGTCATCGCTCGGGACATCGGCTCGCTCCTCCTGATGGAGGCCGGACTGATGACGCTCTCCGCGGTCGTCGCCCTCGGGTTCCGCGAGATGCACGCGGCGCTCGGCTTCCTCGTCGCGGGCGGTGCGACGGCCCTCGTCGGCGGTCTCGCGAACCGGCGGTTCGCCGACGCTCCGGTGCCGAAGATGAAACACGGGATGGTGATCGCCGCCGGCGGGTGGTTGATGGTCGCGGTCTGCGGCGCCCTGCCACTGTTCCTCACGGCGTGGCTGACGCCGCCAGCCGTCATGGACGCGTTCGTCCCGGCCGCCGCGGACACGTCGTCGTGGGAGCCGATCGGGGTCGGTGGGACGACGACGCTCTCCAGTCTCGCCTACTTCCGCGACCCGCTGCACGCCGTCTTCGAGAGCATGAGCGGCTGGACCGGGAGCGGACTGACGATGGCGACCCACGAGCCGTCGCTGCCGCGGGCGGTGCAGTGGTGGCGGTCGTTCATTCAGTGGGTCGGCGGCGTCGGCGTTATCGTCCTCACCGTCTCGATCCTCTCGCGTCCCGGCAGCGGGAGCTACGCGCTCTACCGGAGCGAGGCCCGCGAGCGGAAGATCCACCCGAGCGTCGTGTCGACGGTCCGGACGGTCTGGAAGCTCGTGGTCGCGTACACGCTGTTGGCGTTCGCACTGCTGTTCGTCGCGATCCGCGCGAGCGAGAGCGCCTACGCGGAGTCGCTCTCGCTCGGCGATACCGCGTGGCAGGCGCTCAACCACGCCATGACCGGACTCACGACCGGCGGGTTCTCCGTCACGGACAACTCGATCGCGACGTACGGCTCGCCGCTGGTCGAGGCCGTGCTGCTGCCGATCATGGTCCTCGGCGCCATCGCGTTCCCCGTCCACTACGTCGTGTTGCGGGACCGGAGCCCGCGCGAACTGATGGAAGACCTCCAGACTCGGTGGCTGTTCGCGCTGCTCGCCGCCGGTGTCGCCGTGCTCTCCGCACAGAACGTCGTCTCCGTTCCGATGACCTCCGGGGCGTTCGCGACGGAGTCGTTCCTCTCCTTCTCCGTTCCGTTTTTCGACGGAGCGGGGCTCGACGCGGTCCGGGACTCGACGTTCCAGTGGATCAGCGCGATGACCGCCACCGGCTTCCAGTCGGCGCCGATCGGAAGCTGGGTCGCCGGGGCGAAGGTGTTGGTCGTCGGTGCGATGGTCCTCGGCGGCGCCGCCGGGTCCACGGTCGGCGGGATCAAGATCGTTCGGGCGTACACCGTGGTTCGCGGCATCGTCTGGCAGTTCTCCCGCGTGTTCCTGCCGAAGAACGCCATCGTCACCGCGCGCATCGGGGACCGAACGCTGGACCGCGAGACGATGGAACGCGAGTTCGGCGAGGCCGCCATCGTCACCCTGCTGTGGCTTGTCGCGCTCGTCGCGGGGAGCCTCGTGCTCGTCAACGTCGTCGGCCCGGAGTTCAGTTACGCCGACGCGCTGTTCGAGGTCGCGAGCGCCCAGGGGAACGTCGGGCTCTCGTCGGGGATCACCGGCCCGTCGATGTCGCCGCTGGCCGAGGGGATGTTCGTCCTCAACATGTGGATCGGTCGGTTGGAGATCATCCCGGTCCTCGTGTTCGCTCGGGCCGCGATACGCGGACTGAATCCGTGAGACTGCGACGGAGCGACGCGTTCAGTCGTCTTCGGTGTCGACGTTCACGCGACCAATAAACGACCAATGGGTCTCGCGAGTCCCGTCGGGGAGGGCCTCTTCGGTGACGTGGTAGAGGTACGGCCCGTGCGGACAGTCTGCACAGCCCTCCTCACAGCGGTGCTGTTTCACGACCGCGGTGTACTCCTCGTGTTCGGTGACGCGGAGTACGTCGTCGCCGGGTTCCGGATCGATCGGGAACTCCGTCGCCTCGTGAGACTGGAGCAGTTCCCGAGCGAAGACGAGCGCTTTGCGGAGTTCCTTCGGCGACAGGTCTTCCAAGTCGGCAACGACCCGATCGGACAGACCCTCCGGTGGATCGGGGGTCCGCGAGGAGTCAGTCATGGATGCGCGTTCACTCCGCGAGTATTTAACAGGTCCGCGGGTGGTTCTTTTCCGCTTAAAAAGCGGTTGTGGACCCGTTCGTTGCAGTATGCGGCGAATCGGTCGATGCAGTATACCTGATCGCGTGGCGTTGCTGGCGGATATTTATAAGTGATTCTCGAATTTGCTCGCGGCATTTAAATACCGTCTCGTCACCACCGACCTGCGACACCCACTCCCGCGAACGCCGGAGCAGCGAACGGAAAACGGAAGCGGCGAAACGCGACGGACCGACGCGTCTCACGACGTGTTGACCGGGCGAGCGGACTCCGCACACCACGTGTTGCCCCGGCGGCCCGCCCGACGGAGATCGAGTTCGACGACCGACCCGGCGTCGAGCGACGCCAACTCGGCCTCCACGTCGGGGTCGTCGTACTCGACGATATACAGCGTCCCGTTGCGCGGATATTCACGGAGCGTGATCGATCCGTGGTCGTTACACGATCTCACGACGGTGTATTTGCCAGTCCGTTCCATCACGTGTGACGCTACGGAATGATACGTGTTAACATTTGGGCAATTTGGCACGAAGCGTACACGCGGCGGTCGTGAACGGTTCACTTTAATCGGCGCACCGCCTCCCTCGGGTATGACGGAGACGGAGATCCCCGAAGACCACCCGCGATACGCGTCGCTCGTGACGCGTCACCGGATCGAGGCGGGCGTCGAGAAGGGGATCACCTCGAAACAGGGGCTCATCGCGCAGGGACGCGGCGAGGCGTTCGACTACCTCCTCGGCGAGCGGACGCTCCCGAGCGCGGACCGCGCCGCGCGCGCTGCGGCGGCGACGCTGCTCTCCGCCGATCGCCCGGTGCTCTCGGTGAACGGCAACGTCGCAGCGCTCGCCCCCGCGGAGACGGTCGAACTCGCCGAGGCGGTCGGCGCCGACGTCGAGGTGAACCTCTTCAACCACACCGACGAGCGAGTCCGCCGGATCGCCGATCACCTCCGCGAGCACGGCGCCGACGAGGTGAAGGGGCTCGCGGGCGACGGCGAGATCCCCGGGTTGGACCACGCCCGCGGCGTCGTCGACGCCGACGGGATCGAGGCCGCCGACGTGGTCGTCGTCCCGCTGGAGGACGGTGACCGCGCAGAGGCGCTCGACGCGATGGGGAAGACGGAGATCGTGATCGACCTGAACCCCGGCAGCCGGTCGCCGCGCACCGCGGACATCCCGATCATCGACAACCTGATCCGGGCGGTGCCGAACGTCACGGCTCACGCGCGCGACCTGGCCGACGCGTCCTCGGCGGCGCGCCGGGACGCGATCGACTCGTTCGACGCCGCCGAGGCGCTGACCGACGCGGAGGCCGCCATCCGCGAGGGGTCCTTCCAGACGCCGGACGCCTGATTCCGGACCGAGAGATACCTGACGACACGTCCGCTCGTTGACGGATACGGCGGTGTCGGCGTCGGAAGTTCAAAGACCGCTGGCAACGTATGGCACGCATGGAACTCGACGAGACGGATCGCGCGATCCTCCGAATCTTACAGGAGGACGCCCGGACGCCATTCTCGGAGGTCGCGCGCCGAATCGACATGTCCAGCGCGACCGTCCACGACCGGGTGAACCGCATGGAGGAGGCTGGCGTCATCGAAGGGTACCACGCGTCGATCGACCCCAAGGCGGTCGGCTACGGCGTCAGCGCCTTCGTCGGTCTCCGCATCGAACAGGGCCGCGAGGAGGACGCCTTAGAGCGGCTCCGCGATATCGACGGCGTCCGCGAGATCCACTTGACCACCGGCGAGTGGGACGTGATGCTCAAGATCGTCGCCGCCGACACGGACAGCCTCCGCGAGCTGATGTTCGAACGCGTCGCGGAGATGGACGGCTTCTCGCGGTCACAGACCATGATCATTCTCGCCACCGACTACGAGGCGGACGGGCCGGCGGTGTGACCGTCACGGACGGGGGACGATGCGACGACGCGGGACCGGAACCCTCAATTCGGGGACTCTCCCAACGGAGAGTATGAGCACACGGGTCGAAGAGCAGTTCGGGCTGTCGCCGGAGCGCGCGTGGGCGGCGGTCGTCGGCGGGGTCACGGCGCTGCTCGCGATCGGATCCGTCGTCTTCCCGCGGATCGTGTACGACCGGTTCATCTGGCGGTACTTCTGGGGGCCGGTCGCGGCCGACGGACAGGGCGCCCAGTGCGCCGTCCGCGACGCGGGCGGCACCGAACTGCTCGGAAGCACGTCGGCGTGTTCGGCCGCCGTCGAGGCGGGCGAGGTCGTCGCCGAGCCGGGGTACACCACGGTCTCCACCGTGAGCTACGTCGTCATCCTGTTGGCGATGCTGATCGGCGTGGTGTTCCTCCTCCGCCGACTGGATATCGGCAACGAGTTGCGGTTCTTCTACGCGCTGTTCCCGTTCATGCTGCTCGGTGGCACGCTCCGCACCGTCGAGGACGCGGGAGTCGCCGCGATGGCTGCCGGCGTGGATCCACTGATCCCCTTCCCGGCGAGCGCGCTGTTGATCAGCCCCTTCATCTACTTCACCGTCTTCGGCGTCACGCTCGCGTGCGTCCTCGCAGCGTACTCGCTCGAAGGCCGAGGCGTGGTCGACGACTACGCCCGTCCCCTGTTCGCGATGGGGACCGTCGCGCTCGCGCTCGGGTTCGGCTACCTCTCGTACCTCTCGGCCGCGACCGACTACGTCCAGTTCTACCCGGTCATCCTCGCGCTGACGCTGGGGATCGCGACCGCGGCGACCGCGGTGACGTGGAAGCTCGCGAACGCGTACGTTCCCGATATCCGGGCGGGGACCGGCGTCGCGGGGATCGTCATCATCTGGGGGCACGCGGTCGACGGCGTCGCAAACGTGATCGGGCTCAACTGGATGCCGGCGCTGACCGGGACGGCGAACCTCGTGCCGAAGCACGTCGTCAACGCGCTGATCGTCGACTGGACCGGCCGGCTGCTGCCGGAGTCGATCCTCGCCGTCACCGGCGACGCGTGGCCGTTCCTGCTGGTGAAGCTCGCGGCGGCGACGTTCGTCGTCTGGGTGTTCAACGGCGAGATGTTCGAGGAGTCGCCGCGCTACACGCTGCTGCTGCTCATCACGGTGCTGGCGGTCGGGCTCGGTCCCGGCAGCCGGGACATGCTGCGCGCGACGTTCGGAATCTGACGGTCCCGAGCGGGAGCCACATGCCGAGTGGGAGTCACATGCCCATATCGGCGGCGGACTCGGGGACCGGGAGGTCGGAGACGGCGACGCCGAGCAGTTCGGCGGCGTGGTCGAGCGCCATGTCGAACCCGTAGTACCGCTCTAACTCGTCGCCGGCCGGTCCCGATCGGACCTTCAGCATCGCGTAGCCGTCGACGTTCTGGGCGACCGTCGCCTCTCGGCCGTCGACCGCGAACGTGAGGCGCCGCTCGCCGTCGGTCACCCGGTAGCGCGCGTCGATCTCGCGTGCTCCGTCCTCGCCGTTTCCCGTCGTGTCGCTCATGCCGGTAATACGCTCCGGCCCCTGTCGAATCTGTCGGTCGGTATCGCCGAATCGTCGGCGCCGGTCGTGTCGCCGAATCCGTCGGCGCCGCCCGTTCGGATGGTAAGGTTAAGGGACGGCACGACCCTACCGACGACAATGAGTATCGACGTGTCGCGGCGGCGGGCCTGGGTGATCGCCGCGCGGCCGCAGACGCTCCCTGCGGCGGCGGCGCCGGTGATCGTCGGCGTCGGGCTCGCGGTGCAAGACGGGGTCTTCGCCCCGCTGCCCGCGCTCGCGGCGTTCGTCGGCGCGGCGCTGATCCAGGTCGGCACCAACTTCGCGAACGACTACTACGACGCGATCCAGGGCGCGGACACCGACGACCGCGAGGGGTTCACCCGGGTCGTCGCCAGCGGCCTCATCGAGCCCGCGGAGGTGAAGCGGGCGATGTGGCTCACCTTCGCGGCCGCGATCCTCGTCGGGACCTACCTCGTCTACGTGGGCGGCGTCCCGATACTCGTGGTCGGGCTCGCCTCCGTCGCCGCCGGAATCGCGTACACCGGGGGACCGTATCCGCTCGGTTACCACGGGCTCGGCGACCTGTTCGTGTTCGTCTTCTTCGGCGTGATCGCCGTCACGGGCACCTACTACGTGCAGGCCGCGTCGCTCGCCGGTGAGGCCTTCCCGCCGGGGGTCCCGACTGGAACCGTCACGCTCGCGGCCGTCGTCGCGAGCCTCCCGGTCGCGGCGCTCTCGACGAACATCCTCGTCGTCAACAACGTCCGCGACCTGGAGGAGGACGCGGAGACGGGCAAGCGCACCCTCGCGGTCCGGTTCGGCTACCGGTTCTCCCGTATCCAGTTCCTCGCGCTGCTCGCGCTCGCGTACCTCACCCCCCTGTGGTTCCTCGCCGAGGGCTACGGGCTCGCGGTTCTCCTCCCGCTCGCGACCCTCCCGCTCGCGGTCGGCGTGGCTCGCACCGTGTTGACCGAGACCGCCGGCGACGCGCTCAATCCGGCCCTCGAATCGACCGGGAAGCTCCTCGCGGCGTACGCGGTCGCGTTCGCCGTCGGGCTCGCGGTGTAAGCCGATGCGGCTCACCCCCTTCTCGCTCGGGCTGACGACGCCCCTCGAAACCGCACGGGGATCCATCGACCGGCGCGAGGGGCTCCTCGTCGCCGTGGATCCCGAAACCGACGGCGAGTCGGTTCCCGCGCCCGGGCTCGGCGAGGCGACCCCGCTCCCCGGCTGGACCGAGTCGCGGTCGACGTGCGAGGCGGCGCTTCGCGGGGTCGTCGCGTCCGGTTCCGACTCCGCCGGTGCGGCGCTCGTCGACGACGCGCTCGCCCGGATCGACCCCGCCGAGACGCCGGCCGCGCGTCACGGACTCGCGCTCGCGCTCGCGGACGCGAGGGCCCGCGACGCCGGCCGGTCGCTGGCCGAGCAGTTCGTGGCGGACGCGAATCGTCCCCCGCCCGCCGAGACAGTCCCGGTTAACGCGACGATCGGGGACGGCGACCCGGAAGCCACCGCCGCCGCGGCCGAGAACGCGGTCGGAGAGGGGTTCGACTACCTGAAGGTGAAGGTCGGTGCCCGGAGCCTCGACGTCGACGTCGAGCGCCTCCGATCCGTTCGGCGCGCGACCGGCGACGGCGTCGCCCTCCGAGCGGACGCCAACGGCGCGTGGGATCGGGAGACCGCCCGCGAGGCGGTCGAACGGCTCGCGCCGCTCGGTCTCGCGTACCTCGAACAGCCGTTGCCGGCGACGGATCTCGACGGGCTGGCGGCGCTCAGAGGGGTCGGATCCGGCGTCGCTGGCCGTCCCGGCGACCGCAGCCCGCCGGTTCCGATCGCGCTCGACGAGTCGGTCGCGGCCCGCGGGCTCGATGCGATCCTCGACGCCGACGCGGCCGACGCCGTCGTCCTGAAGCCGATGGCGCTCGGCGGACCGGACCGCGCGGTGACGGCGGCGAACCGCGCGCGCGAGGCCGGGGTCGAACCGGTCGTCACCACCACCATCGACGCGGTCGTCGCGCGCACCGCCGCGGTCCACGTCGCCGCCGCCGTTCCCGAGGTGGCCCCCTGCGGGCTCGCTACCGGCTCGCTGCTCGACGACGACCTCGCTCCGGACCCCTGCCCGGTCTCGGACGGCGCCGTGGCGGTGCCGGCCGGTCCCGGTCTCGCCGGCGACGCCTTCGACGGCGTGCCGTAGATAGGCAGCGAGGAGGCGGAGCACCCGCCGTCAGACTCACTCGACGACCTCGACCGACCCCACCATCCCGCGCGTCTGGTGCGGAGTGCAGACGTAGGTGTAGGTGCCGGACTCCGCGAACGCGTGCTCGAAGGTGTGGCCTTCCTCCGCGACGAGTTCGGACTCGAACGCGCCCTCCGTGTCGACCACGTTGTGGCCCCCGCCGGCGCCCGTCCACTCCCAGACCACGGTCGTTCCGGCGTCGACGACGACGTTTGCGGGTGCGAAGTCGAACCCGATATCGGCGCCGACGGAGACCGAAACCGTCTCTTCGCCGGTCCGGTCGATCGGCTCCTCATCGCCGTCCTCGTCACTACCCGGGACGACGGCGTCGGCACAGCCCGCGAGCGACGCGGCGGCGAGGGCGGCGGCCCCCGCGAGCGCCTCTCGACGCGTTCGGTCGGTCATACCGGACCGACGCGACGGGCGGTATAAAGCCTCTCGCGAACTCCGTCGAGATGAGAACGGCCGTACGGAGAGAACGGTTGTACGGAGTGCCAGACCGGACGAGGGAAGGGGCTTTTACCGCTACCGCCGAACGGGAGGGTATGAGCGATTGGACCGACGCGATCGTCGGCGAGCGCATGACCGTCGACAACCAGTTCACCGACCGAGTGTCGGCCTCGCGGTTCTCCAACCAGGAGTGGGGGCTGATCATGACCGCGATCGAGTTCGAGATCGAAAACGCGGCCGACCCGGACGACGCCCGGATCGTCGCCGACAGCTCGAACCTCCCGACGATCATGCCGGAACTGGAGAACGTCCGGTCACAGACCGCGGCCATGGGCGGCGCCCCCGGTGGCGCCGCGGGCGGGAGCGGGGGGTCCGGCGGCGGGCTCGTCGACTCGATCAAGGGCGCACTCGGACTCGGCGGCGAGAGCGGCGGCGGCCCCTCAGACGAGGAGATCGAGGCGGCCGAGCGACTCGTTCAGGAGTACGCCGACGAGCTACAGGCGCACCTCGAAGAGACGGGCAAGTGGGAGCAGGTTCGGGTCGCGTATCAGGAATAAGGATGCGGACGGCGGCGGATCTGGACCGGTGGCGCGAGTTCTCGATCCGGCGTCCTATTCGCTCCCGCGGAACAGCGTCAGCTCCTCGGCCTCGTAGATGTTGATGAGTTCGCTGACGATCTCGTCGTACTCCTCCCCGCCCATCCGGAGCGCGTCCAGCCGCTCGACCGTCTCCTCGTCGAGGTGGATCTGAGGCATGCCCGGGAATTCGTCGGCGCGAAATAAAAGATCACCGTCGCGGAGCACGGAAGCCGCAGTTTCGCTTCCTCACTCGGACCGAGACTCGGACACGCGCTCTGCCGGGTCGCTGCCTCCGGACAGGTGCCGGCGAGCTAACTCCTCGATGTCGGCCTCGGTCTCGATACGTTCCGGAAAGAGGACGCGCCCGTTGAGCCGGACGATCGAGTCGTTCTGATCGAGCAGTCCGAGGAGCGTCGAAGATCCGACCGTCGGTCCGTCGACCCTCACCGTCCCGGACAGTTCGTCCAGCGGTTGGAACTCATCGAACAACTGTTTCTGTTCGCTTCCGATGCGTGCCGACAGCGAGAGAACGGACCCGCGCTCGATACGGTGTGCGGTGGGGCGTTCCGATCGAGCCCGGTTTACCTGTATCGACAAACTGCCGTGCGAGGCGATTTCGACCCCCGGGTCCCCGACGATCCGCGTTCGAGTTTCGGCCGCGACCCCTGACACGGCGACGCTCGCGGCCGTCGAAACCCCGACGGACAGCAGTCCGATCAGCGACAGAAACGGTTCGGAACCGAGAGCGTCCTCGGTGAGGACCGACGACAGTCCGCCGTTGTCAACGACTGAGACTCCGAGTGCGGGATCCGTGAGGCCTTGGAACACGACGAGCGCCGGGGAGCCGCCGAGATCATCGATCGAGGTCGGTCCGTTCGCGGCGACGATCTGACCGGCTTCGATCGGGAGGGCGCAGTACGCGATGTCGACCGTCGGATCCGAGAGGACCGACGTAACGGTGTCCGCGTCGGGACCGACTATCACCTCCCACGAACCGATCCCACCCGGTACCGCCGGATCGGCGATCGCGCGACGGAACTCCCTCGCGCGCTCCGCGGACTCAACCAAGATGACGACTCGGACCTCGCCGCGTGCCGTCGTCGTCCTGGCGAGTCCGTTCTCGTACCCGCCCGGAGTCAGCACTGCCGTTTCAGCCGGAACCGGCGCCTCGTCTGGCGACGGAACGCCATCGGAAGCCGACGCACCGGCTTCGCGGCCCAACCACGGCGACGTCGAGAGCGCGATCGGGGACTGGTCGGTCGGATCCGCAGATCCGCGAACGCGGACCGGAGCGAGCGCGTGGGCGAGATGGGGGAGCAGTTCCGCGGCCTCGGGGACGGGTCGGAGAACGCCTGAGTCGGCCATTCAGGCGCGTACGGCCCGACCAGTCCGGGAGCGACCGCGAAGTACTCCATCAGTCGCTCGCTCATCGGTCTGTCGGCCAAATTCGGCGGATAAAACGGGAGCTCCGAACCGACCTGTTCGTACTCGTAGCGGTCGGACTTGATGTACCCTTCCGTCCGTGCGAGCGTGTCGAGGAAGAACCACGTTCGAAGCAGTTCCTCGACGCGCTCCTCGAGCGCGACGCCCTCGGTCGGAAGGGATTCGACGTACCCCGTGTCGAGTCGGATCGCCGGCGCGTCGCCGACGACCACCCGTGCACCGAGGTAGTACGCGAGCGTTGAGAGCCGGTACACGTCGGCGTACGTGGGCCGGACGACGATCTCGACGCCGGTCTCGGGTGCCACGAGGAGGCTCGGAACGTCGAGCGCGTCGCCGACGCGAATCCGCGGCGGATAGCCGCGGAGCGTCGGCCACGAGCGCTCGGGGGTGAACTCCTTGATCGACGATCCGAGCACCGACACCGCCTCGGCGAGCGCGGTCGGGTCGTCGGGAACGGTGATCGTCGCTTCCGGGCGAGTGTGTAGCGATCGCGCGCCGACCGTGACGGTGGTCGGGCGGTCGAACGTCAGTTCGACCGGATCCGAATCGGCCGCCCCGGTCGCGGAGATCGCTACATCGGGCATTCGAACGAGCGCCTTCGTCACGCCGCTAACGTCGAGGAAGTACGTCGCTCGCGGGAACTCCGTCGACTCCTCGAGCCACGCGATGAACTCCCCGTCGACGTCGCGGAGGACGACGGACGAGTAGTGGGGAATCGAGACCGACTCGGCCTCGAAGCTGACGGCCTGATCGATGGGAACGTGAAACAGCTCGGGGAACGCCGGCTGCGGCTCCGGCTCTCGGTCGAAGCGGAGCGGAAGCTCCTCGCCCTCCAACGCGTCGCGGATACACAGCGTCCGCCCGTCGACCGCGAATCCGACCCGGCCATCGATCGCGTCGTCAATCACGGCCTCCTGATACTTCGACAACAGATATGAGGCTGTCGGTCGTTCACCCTCTCCGCGAGTTCGGACGCGATACCGAACGGTATCGACCCGTGCTGACGAGTGTGACAACAGCGTTAACAGCCCGTGTCCGCGTCACACACGCATGGACGAACGGGTCGCGAGCGCCCTCGCCGAGGCGTTTCCGGACCGGTCCGTCGACCGGACGTTCGGGGTCGGGCCGTCGTGGAACGGCGCCAACGAGACGGTCGGCGTCGTCTTCGACGACGGCGAGCGCGCGTTCTGTAAGGTCGCCATCGCGGGCGACGGGCGCCGGATCGCCCGCGAGATGGCCGTGCTCCGATACCTCGACGCGGAGCGGTCCGTCTCGGGCCCGGCGGTGCTCGCGGGCGACCCGGACGCGCCGGTGCCCTACCTCGTCACCGCGCCGGCGCCGGGGCGCGAACTGCTCGACGTTTGGGAGGGATCCGAGGTGTCGGAGAACGCGGGGGAGCAACGGTCTGCGGAGTCGGAGAACGCGAGAGAGCAACGGCGAGCGGCGCTCCTCCGGCGCGTCGGGGCCACGCTGGCGACCCTCCACGCGAAGCGGTTCGAGACCCCCGGAGAGATCGTCGGGGCCGACGCGCGCGGCGGGCTCGCCCTCGATCCGGCCCCGTGGCCGGACGTGCTCCTGTCGACGATCGAGCGCACCCGAGAGATCGGCACCTCGGAGCGACTGGCGCGTCACTACGACGCCGTGTCCGACTGCGTCGAGGCGAACCGGGACCGGCTCGGCGGCGCCCCGGCCGCGCTGCTCCACGGCGACGTGGCGAAACCGAACCTGTTCGTCGTCGACGGCGAGGCATCGACCGGGAGCGCTCCACCTCACGGGATCGTCCCGATCGACTGGGAACTCGCGCACGTGGGCGATCCGGCCCGAGATCTGGTCCGCGCCGAGGACCAACTCCTCAACGGGTTCGACAGCGAGGGCCCGGAGCGGTACGCGGACGCCCTCTACCGGGGCTACCGCGACCGCGCCGGCGAACTGCCGCCGGGGTTCGCTGAACGGCGACCGATCTACGAGGTCGTCCGGATGCTCGGGCGCTCGGGTTTCATCGACCAGTGGGTGACGCAGCTCGACGAACCGCTGGAGTCGCTCGTCGAGCGGGCGGACGCGGAGCTTCGGGCGCGGCTGGACGCGGTCAGATCGGAGTAGCCGGAGTAGCTCCGCCTACTGATTCCACACCGCGTAGTCGGGGTCGACCCGGCGACCCTCTCGCTCCAGCGCGTCGACCGCGTCGAGGGCGGCGTCGGGGACCTCGGTGTCGACCGCGCGCAGGTTCTCGGTCACGTGATCGCCGGTCGCCTTCGGGATCGGGGTCACGTCGCGGGCGAGCGCCCACGTGAGCGCGAGGACCGCCGGGGAGAGGCCGTGGCGGTCGGCGATCGCGAGGAGCTCGTCGTCGTCGAACAGGTCCCCGCAGGCCAGCGGGGAGTAGCCGACGAGCCGGTGGTCGAACTCGGTCGCGAGCGCGCGGAGTTCCGGCTGCTGGAACCGGGGGTGACACTCCACCTGGTGGGCGGCGATGGGCGCGTCGAGGACCCGATCGGCCTCTCGCAACAGCTCCGGCGTGAAGTTCGAGACGCCGACGTGGTCGGTGAGCCCCTCGCTCCGGAGCGCGTCGAACGCCGGCAGCGTCGCGTCCGGGTCGTACGCTCCGGCCGGCCAGTGGACGTACAGCAGGTCGACGCGGTCGAGCCCCAGCCGATCGAGGCTCTCGCGGGCGGTCTCGCGGACGTCCTCGGGCGCGAGGTTGTCGGAGTGGACCTTCGTGGCGACGACCACGTCGTCGCGGTCCACGTCGGCGGCGGCGAGTCCCTCGCCGACGGCGGCCTCGTTGTCGTACATCTGTGCGGTGTCGACGTGGCGGTATCCCGCTTCGAGCGCGGCGGTCACCGTGGCGGCACACTCGGCGGGGTCGTCCAGTCCGGACGTGCCGAGGCCGAGCGGGAGTTCGAGCGGCGGCATGGCTCCCGGTATCACCCGTCACGCAATAAGGGCGTGCCCACCGGAACGTCTCTCGGGAAGTCCGCCCTCGGGAGCCGTGTCGGCTCCGGAGCAGCGTTTTCATCGGTCTGGAAACCCCTCGCCGTTATATGGCCTATCGAGTCCCTACGTGCGGACATGACCGACGGGATCGACGTCGAACTCGCCGTCTCGGCCTGTGAGGGCTGTCCCGTGGCCGCGCTGTCGTCGAGCACGCCGGTCGAGGAGCTCCGAGTGGACGCCGACGACCGCCGCGTCGAATTCGTTGCCGCCGATCCGCCCGAGGACCCGCCGGGCGGCCTCGACCTCGTCCAGTTCGCCGGCGAGGCGCACGGTCGCTACGAGATCGGCTGCGAGCGTCCCGCGACCGACGGCGGCGTCGCGATCGACGCGCCGGAGACGGGCGCGCCGGAGGCCGACGCATCGGGGACCGACGTGGGCGCCGACGTTCCCTCGCCGCCGCCGGGCGCGGAAGCGTCTCCGTCGGCGGCCGAGGGTGATGATCCCTCGGAGACCGCCGACGGCGTCTGCGACGACTGCTCGTGCGGCGGGCTCCCGTCGGCGTTCGCGAACTTCCCGGTGTCGCCGCGCCGGACCGAGATGGAGGACGGCGAACTCCTCGCCTCGTTCGTGTTAACCGGCCACGAGGAGCTGCGGGCGATCGTCGACGAGTGCGAGGCCGCCGGGCTCGAGGTGGAGCTCCGCCGGCTCTGCGTCGACCGCGGGGACCGGAGCGCGGCGGACGACTCCCGTCGCGACGTCGTCCCGGTCGACCTGGCCGGCGTCACGGACCGACAGGCAGAGATCGCGACCGTCGCCGCCGAGAAGGGATACTTCAACGGCGACGGCGCCTCCGCGGCGGAGATCGCCGACGATCTCGATCTCGCGAAATCCACTGTCTCCGAACACCTCCGGACCGTGACGGACACGCTCTTCGCGCAGGCGTTCGGGGACGGTATTTAAGTAGGTAGTTCGATCCCGTTGCCGTCTCTGTCCGGGAATCTCCCCGTCAGAACTCGCCGGTCGCAGAAAAAAGACTCCTGATCGATAGCGAGAGTGCGTGTCTCGGACCGGCTGAGCGGTTGTTTATGAGTGAAGACGGGATGTTGCCGTCGGCTGTTTATACGTGAGTAGCGACTCTGCGGTGAACATCTCCAAAGCCCCAGCCGCGAGGTGGGCGCAGGCGATGTAAGCACTGGAAGGAGCGAGCAACGCGAGCGACTGAAGCGCGCAGCGAGCGTGCGCCCACCTCGCGGCTGCCCCTTTGAGTCCCACCCGCCCTGCACCGCACAGCACCTCACACCTCCCCAGCCTCGTCGGCGCGGCGCTTATAAGCGCCGCGCCGACTCCCTCGCGTGTGCGATTCGCGCCCTTCGGGCGCTCATCGGCACGCGCCACCGCACCGTTCATTTATAAATGATCGACGATATCCCTCATATCATTTTAAATACGCTCTTGTCGCCACCGATCTCCACCACCCCTCCCGGTACCGATCGCGTTTTTGTCTGCGTCGCCGCGTCCGCTATCAACACTCTTGTTGCTTCGGGGAGGGATTCGGCCCGTATGGTGCTGGTTCAGGCGCTGACGTACACGGCGGTTGCGGTCGCGGCCGGCCTCGTCGGCGGCGTGATCGCCGTCTACCGTCCTCCCGGGCCGCAGATGAAGAGCAACGTCCAACACTTCGCGGCCGGGGTGGTCACCGCCGCGGTCACCGCCGAGCTACTGCCGGACGTCCACGGGCGAGCCCCGCAGATCGTCGTCCTCGGATTCGCCGTCGGGGTCGCGACGATGCTGGGGATCCACCGACTGAGCAAGGTCATCGATAAGCGCGACATCGGCGGCCAGTACGCGAGCGCGGCCGGGTTCCTCATCGTCGTCGGTATCGATATGACGATCGACGGGGTCCTGATCGGAGTCTCCTTCCTCGATAACCCCGACACCGGCGTGATCATCGCCGTTGCGCTGGCGATCGAGGTGCTCTTCCTCGGGGTCGCCGGCGTCGTCGCGCTGCCGCGGGAGATGGGAATGGCTCGGAAACTCGCGGTCCCGGCGGTCTTCGGACTGCTGCTCGCGTCGGGGGTGACCGTCAGCGTGACCGCACTGGGCGGCGTGACCGGCGCTCCGATCGCGCTCATCCTCGCCTTCGGCTCCGCCGCGCTGCTGTACCTCGTCACCGAGGAACTGCTCGTCAAGGCCGGGAAGGTCCCCGAGACGCCGCTGTCGACGACGCTGTTCTTCGTCGGGTTCCTCGCGATATTCCTGCTCGATATGCTCCACTGAGGAAGAGACGAAGCCGGGCCGGACGGGAGTGGTTTTTGACTTCTCCGTGGCGCTGCCAGCTCAGCGGTCCTTGGGCGCCGTCGGGAGGGGAGTCTGTTCGGACAGGACCGGGTCGTGCATGTCCGGTCCCGAGATCCGACTGACGCCGACGACGAGCGACGCCGTCATGAGCGCCAGCAGTCCGGCCACGGCGAGGAAGAGACTCGCGACGCCGACCGTGACGAGGGGCATCAGCCCCAGGAGGTCGCCGCCGAACGTTACGACGAGGGAGGCTACGGCGAGACCGAGCAATCGGTCCTGCGATCGTGTAGTCATGCCAGTAGCTTGGGGCTCGACGGTGTTAAGCCGCACTCGACACCTGCCGTTATGTCTCACGCTCTCACACTCCACGTTCTGACGCCCGCGCCACCGTCGCCATTTCGGGCCGCCATCCGCCGCGGTTCAGCATCACCGCCGACCGGAAACGCCCCGAAGGGAGCCCCGCGCAGGCGGTCGAGTGCTACTGCTCCGACACGTCCGACGACTCCGGCGGGTCAGTCGTCGATTCCGACCCCGACCGCCGGAGCATCTCGGGGCCGCCGTGCCGGAGCACGGTGCCGCCCATGTTGCCGGCGAACAGCAGCGCGCCGGCGGCGGCGAGCGCGCCGAGCAGGACGGGAGCGACGCCGTCAACGAGCGGGTCGCGAAGACGGAGTCCGGCGATATCGACCCGGAGCCGTCGGCGTCGCCCCCGCTTTGATCGGTCGAACATGTTCCCGCCAACGACCATGCAGCGACCCGTCGTACGGGCCGATCGGTGACACAGACCGACGCCGTCCTCGACGTGCGCGACCGCGACGACCCCCCGTTCCCGGTCATCAGCGACGCGCTCGACGACCTCGGTCCGGACGAGTCACTGCTCCTCGTCAACCGCTTCGAGCCGGAACCGCTCTACGACGTGCTTGAGGACCGGGTGTTCGATTACGAGACCGAGCGCGTCGACGACGGCGAATGGCACGTCACGATCGAACGAGAGTGAGCGCGACGCGGCGGGACCCGCGTGGTCCCTTTTATATTCCGGGCCGAACTGTTCGGTGGGCGGCCCTGCGATCCGGGAATTCCCGCCGAAGGTATTCCCCCTACACCCCGATCCCGAGTTGCAATGACCCGACGCACACTTGACCGGCGGACGTTCGTTCGGACGACTGCTGCGGTCGGCGTCAACGACGGGCTCACTTTCGGTCCGGCCGCGGTGGCCGTCTCGTCCGGCACGACCGTCGTCTGGGAGTGGACCGGACAGGCGGTAACCACAACGTCGTCGCCGAGCACGGGACGTTCGATAGCGGCGAGACGGTCAGCGAAGAGGGAACCACCTTCGAGCACACCTTCGAGGAGGCCGGCACCTACACCTACGTCTGCACGCTGCACGAGACGGTCGGGATGAAGGGCGCGATCCACGTGGAGTAACGCCCCGCTGCGAAGCCGACCGGCTCGAACCCGCACTGCCCGCAAACCGATGACGACTCCCGACCCCACCCACTGATCACCCATGCCACAGGCGCGCTTACTAGTCGATCTGCCAGACGGACCGTGGATAGCCGACGTGTCGCGAGAGTTCCCGGACGCCGGGTTCCGCGTGCTCACCGCGGTGCCGGACGACAGCGCCGGCTTCGCGCTGCTCAGACTGACCGCCCGCGACGTCGACGCCGTGCTCGCGGCGATGCGAGACCACGAGGCGCTCGCGGAGGCGTCGGTGATGACGCGGGGAGACGGGGTCGCGACCGTCCGGATCGAGACGAGCGCTCCGCTGCTCCTGGTCGCCGCGAAGCGCTCGGGGCTCCCGATCGAGATGCCGATCGACATCGAGAACGGCGTTGCGGAGGTCGACGTCACCGGCGAACACGAGCGCGTCGCGGCCCTCGGCAAGCGGTTCGACGAACTGGGGCTGGAGTACGAACTCGAACGCGTCCGCCAGCGCGTCGATCCAGTCCGGCTGCTGACGGACCGCCAGCAGGAGCTCCTGCTCACGGCGGTTGACCTGGGGTACTACGACGTGCCGCGGCAGTCCACGCTGACCGAGGTCGCCGACCACGTCGGAATCGCGAAGTCGACGTGCAGCGAGACGCTTCAGCGGGTCGAGCGGACCGTGGTGCGCGAGTTCGTCGACACCCTTCCGACCAGGCCGATCGACGGCGCCGCCGCCTCCGACACCGACGCGGAACCGGCACCGAACCGACCACAGTACCACTCATGAGCGACACAGACACGCACGACCACGACGAGACCGCGGAACCGATCACCGACGAGGTCCACGACAACTCCTGGTCGGCGAACCTCGAGAAGCCGAAGTACGCGGGCGACGCCGAGTTGGCGGTCCGCGACGCGCTGGACGCCATCGACCACACGACCGCGGGCAACCACGTGAACCTGGTCACGCACGGCGACCTGGGACACCCCGAGGAGTTCCTCTACGACGCGATCGAGCGGGAGTACGGCCTCGACGCCGAGTACGTCGAGCAGTGCGGCTGCGGCGGCCACGTCACTCGGGTACAGGTGGCCTGACGCGCGGCCTCGCGGCCCGAGGGACCCGAGGGGCCGTTTGGGGAAGCCGCCTCGGACGGCCATCGCTTGCACCACCCTTATTCCGACCGCGACGGAGACTCCGAGCAGTGGCGTCCCCCTCTTCCCCAGTTCTCGCGCTCGCGTCCGGCCCGCTGTCGATCGGCTCGCTCGCGGACCCGATCGCGGTCGATCCCGGCCCGTCGCTTCTGGTGTCCCTCGTCGCCGCGTACCGAGACGCCGCGCCCGAAGCGGTCGAGCCGGACCTCGACGCGCTGCGGGACGCCGCGAGAGCCGACGACGACCCGCTCTCGGCGGCCGCCGACCTCCCGACGCTTACGGTGGTGGCGAGGGACGGGGCCGTCGACGCCGTCGCCGACCGGTTTCACCCGGCCAGCCGGCTCGCGGCGCTCGCGGAGGCCGGCGTGTGGGACCTGCGAGCACTCGCGGACCCCCAGCCGAACGCCCTGCTCGCGGGGCGGTCCGACGGCTGCGTGCTCGTCGCGGCGAACGAACGCGGCGGCGACGGTGACGGTGACGGCGGTGACGACGGGCCGTGGTGCCGGATCGGCAGCGATCCGACGCTCCGCGAGCGCTACGACGCCATCGTCGCGGACGCGGAGACGGTGCGGGTCCGGACGCCGAGCCGCCATCGGCTCTACGGGTCGCTCCGGGACCGGTGCGGGGGCTCGGTCGCAGACGAGGCCGTGCGACTCCTCGACGGGGACGTCACCGGCTCCGCCCCCCTCGACCGCGGCGAGGCACGGGCCCGGACGTACGCCGCCGGCGCGCGGCGCGGGGCGCTCGATCGCGACCTGCGACGCGCCTGTGAGGACGCGGGGCTCGGAAGCGCGGCGACGTTTACCCGGATAAAGCGCGACCTCGTCGAGGCCGACCTCCTCGGGACGGAGTCGGTGTCCCAGCCGGTCGGTCGTCCCCGACAGCGACTCGTCGCGCGCGGCGCGTTGGCGGACGCGTCGTCGCCGAGCGCGGCTCTCGCGGCGCTCGGGGCGCTTCGCGAATCGGAAGTGTGACGTGTCGACGAGTGTGACGTGTCGACGAGTGTGACGTGTCGACGAGTGTGACGTGTCGACGAGTGTGGCGAGCCGGCGGGGACGGTGACACCCGGTCGTCCGTCGCTTCGATCTCCGCGGAGGCCCCGCGGTCATCTCGATCGCCTCCGAGTCGTTGCGGGTCCGCGAAACGCCGTCTCTGCCGGTCAAAAGGAGTTCGGGGCTCAGTTCCGGCCGAGCGTTACATGTAGCCGAGATCGCGCAGGCGCTCCATCAGGTCCTCCTTGTCCTGGGCGCGGCCGGCGCGTTCGGTCGTCCCGTCGAGGTCCTGGAGCCACGCGGGCTCTCCGGTCGTTTTCTCCGTACTGACCTCGCTCCCGAGCGAGCGGAACCCGGCGAAGTACTTCGGCGAGATGGGGATGTCGTCCTGCGCGACGCCCTCGGGGAGGTCGTCGTCGGCCTGCGGGACGTGCCCCTCGTCGGGGAACGCCTCGACCGTGTCGGGGACGACGTAGTTCCAGAACGCGTCCCACACGTCGGCCTCGGCGAACTGCAGGATGGGCTGGATCCGGTCGTGCGGCGGGAAGAGATCGGGGTCGTGACGGGGCGAGAAGAACGTCTCGTCCGCGCGCGCCTCCTGCTCGTCCCAGCGGACGCCGGAGATGACGCCGTCGATGTCGTACTCCTCTAAGGCGTTGTTGAGCGCGACCGTCTTCAGCAGGTGGTTCCCGACGTAGGTGTCCAAGAGGAACGGGAACGTCTCCTCCTCGAACTCCAAGATGTTGCGGATGTGGTGCTGGTTCTGCTCGTTCAGCTCGTCGACCGGGATGTCGTCGCCCGGCTCTAGGCCGTGTTCGTCGACGTACGCGCCAACGTCGTCGTTGCGGGCGTACACCAGTTCGATGTCCCACTCGTCGGCCCAGTGCTCGACGAAGTCGGTGATGTCGTCGAAGTGCTGGAAGTGGTCGATAAAGACGGCGGTCGGCTTCTCGTAGCCGTACTTCTCGGCCACCTGGTTGATGAAGTACAGCGTCAGCGTGGAGTCTTTCCCGCCCGTCCACATCACCGCCGGGTTGTCGTACTGCTCTAACCCCTGGCGCGTGACGTCGACCGCCTTTTCGATCTTGTGTTGCAGCGACGGGTAGTCCGCCGGATCTTCGCCCTCGCCGTCGGCGTAGTCGACGTCGACACTCGCCGGGAAGTCGTCGGTCATACGCCGGATATGTCTCCGCCGAAGGGAATAGGCCTTCTGAATCGGCGCCGCTTGCCAGCGCACAGGTATCGCGGCGATTCACGCCGGGAATTCGGACCTCGGCTGGAATCGCCGCGGCCGGTAGGCGGCGGCATGATTCGCCGCGATCGGCGGGTCGCGGCGTCACTCGCCAGAGCACAAGGGATATGTCGGCCCGAAGTTACCTCTCACTCATGGGACTGTTCGACCGGCTGCGCGGCGGCGACGACGGGCGCGTGGTCTTCCTCGGTATCGACGGCGTACCGTACGACCTCGTGCAGGATCACCCCGAGGTCTTCGAGAACCTGACCGACATCGCCGAGTCGGGCTCGGCGGGCCGGTTAGAGAGCATCGTGCCGCCCGAGTCGAGCGCGTGCTGGCCGAGCCTCACCACCGGGAAGAACCCCGGCGCGACCGGCGTGTACGGGTTCCAGGACCGACACACCGACTCCTACGAGACGTACGTCCCGATGGGCAAGCACGTCTCGGCGACGCGGCTGTGGGACCGAGTCACCGACGATGGTCGCGACGCGACGGTGCTCAACGTTCCCGTCACGTTCCCGCCGTCGAGCCGGATCCAGCGCCAGGTGTCCGGGTTCCTCTCGCCGTCGCTGGACGCGGCCGCGAGCGACGACGCGGTCCGACAGGTGCTCGACGATCACGACTACAAGATCGACGTGAACGCGAAGCTCGGCCACGACGACGACAAGACCGAGTTCGTCGAGAACGCGCACGCGACGCTCGACGCCCGCTACGACGTGTTCACACACTACCTCGCGGAGGACGACTGGGACCTCTTCTTCGGCGTCTTCATGAGCACCGATCGGGTCAACCACTTCCTGTTCGGCGACTACGAGAACGACGGCGAGTACAAGGCGGAGTTCCTCGAGTTCTACCGGACGCTCGACGAGTACATCGGCGAGATCCGCGATCGGCTCGATGACGACACGACCCTGGTCGTCGCCTCCGATCACGGGTTCACCGAGTTGGAGTGGGAGGTCAACTGCAACCAGTTCCTCGCCGACGAGGGGTGGCTCTCGTACGACGGCGACGACCACGACTCGCTCACCGACATCGGCGACGACGCCCGGGCGTACTCGCTCATTCCCGGTCGGTTTTACCTCAATCTGGAGGGCCGCGAACCCGACGGCGTCGTCCCCGAGTCGGAGTACGAGCAGACGCGCGAGGAACTCATCGAGGACCTCGAATCGCTCACCGGCCCCGACGGCCGGAAGGTGTGCAAGCGGATCGTGAAGGGCGAGACCGTCTTCGACGGCGACAACGATGAGATCGCGCCCGACCTCGTGGTCATCCCCGCGGACGGCTTCGACCTGAAGTCCGGATTCAGCGGCAAGGAGGCCGTCTTCACCGAGGGCCCCCGCAACGGGATGCACAAGTTCGAGAACTCGCTCCTGTACGCGACCGATTCCGACCTCGACGTCGCGGGCTCGAACCTCTTCGACGTGACGCCGACAATCCTCGATCTGCTGGGCGTCGAGCACGATGAGGACGAGTTCGACGGCGACAGCCTCCTGAACGCGTAGCCCGCCGTCCCGCGTCGCCGATCCCTTATTTAAAAGCCGGGTTTAAACGTCGATCTCACTCGACCGGGGATCGACCCCGACCCCGTAGTCCGCCGCGGTCTCGCTCAATTCAGCTAATATTTCGGTAGAACGCGACCGAGTACGTCGCGTAGAACGCCCCGGCGATCCCGGTCAAGAGGACGTAGCCGATCGCGACCGCGGCGACGACCGCCGGGGTCGGCTCGATCGCGATGAGGTCCGCGAACGGGGAGCCGGGGGGCTGCTGGGGACCGAAGACGATCGACCCGGCCGCGGCCAACACTCCCACTAGCAGGCCGCCGATCGTGAGCAGCAGCGTGTAGCCGAACGTGCTGAGGAGGTTCGATCGGACGAGCCCCGCGCTGCGGCGGAACCCATCGACGAGTTCGGTGTCGTCGAGGACGACGGCGTGGGCGTAAAACTGGAGGAAGAAGGTGACGAGGAGGTACACCAGAATTAGTCCGACCGCGACGATGCCGACGAGAATCAGTAGCGTCGGGTCGAAGCCGACGGCTGGCGCGTCGACGGCCGCGGCGCCGTCACCGCCCATCCCGGCGACCGACCCGCCGATGACCACGATGAGCATGCCCATGAACGCGACGAACCCGAACACCATGTTCACCGCGAGCAGGGCGAAGTAGCCCAAGAGCAGCGGGACGTAGTTCGCCTTCCCGACCGCGATCAGCGTCCCGAGACGCGTCTTCCCCGCGGTCGCCTCGTCGGCCATGCCGAGCAGCCCGCCTTGGTAAAAGGGCAGGACGACGATCATCACGCCGAACGTGACGAGCGAAATCGCCGCCGCGAGCACCGGCCTGGTCGACTCAACGAGCAGGTTCGGGAGCTGAAAGAGCCCGTACACCGCCGTGACGAGTACGAGTATCGGGTTGCGAACGATGCCACCGACTGCCGGGCGGAGGGATTGGAGGGCTGCCATAGCCGAACGTCTCTCTCGGGGTATATAAATCCAGATGACAGAAATCGAGAAAAACCGCCTACCAGGTGAGCCCCTCGTAGGTGAGCCCCTCGCGGCGCTCGATCACCCGGCGACCGTCGATCACGAGCGGTTCCGCCATCGCGTCGAACGCGTCGTCGAGCGCCGCGAACTCGTCCCAGTCGGTGACGACGAGGGCCGCGCTCGCGCCGTCGAGCGCGCTCGCGGCCGAGTCCGCGTACTCGATATCGGGGAACCGCTCGCGGGTGTTCTCGGTCGCGACGGGGTCGTATCCCACCACGTGGGCGTCCCGTGCCTGCAGCCCCTCGATAATCGGAATCGCCCGCGAGTTCCGGATGTCGTCGGTGCCGGGTTTAAAAGCGAGTCCGAGCACCGCGACGCGCTTGCCCGCGACGTCGGCGTGGGCGTCGAGCAGTTCCAGCATGCGCTCCGGCTGGCCGTCGTTCACCGCGACCGCGGCGTCGAGGAGCGCGGGCTCGTAGCCGGCCTCCCGGGCCGCCGCTCGAATCGCATCGACGTCTTTGGGGAAACACGATCCACCCCAGCCGACTCCCGAGCGGAGGAACTTCGCCCCGATCCGGTCGTCGAGGCCGACCGCGTCCATCACCTCGTAGGCGTCGATACCGAACCGCTTGCAGATGTTGCCCAGGTCGTTCGCCAGCGAGATCTTCGACGCCAAGAAGGCGTTGTTCGCGTACTTGATCATCACGGCGGTCTCGGGGTCGGTCCGGACGATCGGCACCTCCGCGTCGGTCGCGGCGAGGAGCGGCGCGTAGAGCGCCTCCAACCGCTGGGTGGCCCAGTCGGAGTCGGTCCCGAAGACGACCTTGTCCGGGTGCCGGAAGTCGTCGACGGCGGTCCCCTCGCGGAGGAACTCCGGGTTGGTCGCGAGTTCGACGCGGTCGGCCGCGTCGCCCGCGCCCTCGCGGAGGGCCTCGCGGACCTCCCTGACGCCCGGCGGCGTGATCGTGCTCTTGACGACGACGAGGTGGCGGTCGCCGACCTCGTCGTCCGCGGACGGGGCGTCCGATTCGGGCCCCGCCAGCGCCTCGCCGGTCGTCTCCGCGGCCGCGGTGAGCGCTCCCAGATCGATGCTCCCGTCCTCGTTCGAGGGGGTGCCGATCGCCAGAAAAGTCACGTCTGCGTCGGGGACGCTCCCGTACTCGGTCGTGGCGCGGAGCCGCTCGCCCGCGTGTTCGGCCAGGAGGTCGTCGAGGCCGGGTTCGTGGATCGCGGCGCGGCCGTCGTTGATCGCCGCGACCACGTCCGGATCGATGTCGACGGCGGTCACGTCGTGGCCCGCGTCCGCGAGGCAGGCCGCGAGGGTCGTTCCGACGTAGCCGCTTCCGACGACGGTGACTCGCATACCGTCCCGATCGACACCCGACTCAAAGAGCGTTGCGCGTTCCCTCGGTCGCGGGATCTCGGCTGGACGTGAGATCGCCTCCGGACGGGGAATCACCTCCGCCTCCGGACGATACTTACCCGCGGCCCGCCGACGTTGCGTCATGTCCGACGAGTCGGGAGCCCAGTCGAACGGCGCGCGACGACCGACGCCGAGCGCGGGCGCTCGTCATCGGTTCGGCTGGCTCCTCGTCGTCGCTCTCCTCGCAGTCCCGATGGCCGTGATCCCCGGCGAGCGCCTCACGGTCGTGAGCCTGTGGGGCTTTCTCAACACGTCGGGGGGCGGCCTCGGCGCCGGGAGCTACCCGGTGTGGGCGTACTTCCTCGAACAGCCCCGCCCGTTCGGGGCGCTCCCGGCGTCGATCCGGGCGTGGCCGCTCGCAATCGGGTTCTACCTGCTCGCGGCGGCCAGCGCGACGGCGGGCGTCGCTCTCGGGCGGGAGGACCGGCGGGTCACCGGCGGACTTCTCGCGCTCGCGGCGACCG
>Ga0207720_100326_pt1 | contig 37353 bp, 33 predicted proteins | sample A23P2SouthBayCA_2_FD_187751 | JGI IMG/M metagenome (GOLD analysis project Ga0207720, IMG submission 187751) | Aerobic enrichment media microbial communities from Eden Landing Ponds, California, USA - A23 E3 (2) (SPAdes) | ecosystem: Environmental > Aquatic > Marine > Unclassified | place... | reverse complement strand
GTTGGTCGACTGGCCGTAGAGGTGGTAGAACTCCTCGGAGGAGAGCCGCGAGATGGCCTGGATGGAGTTGATGACGGTGTGGCCGGCGACGGTGTCGTGACTACCCGAGACGAGTTCGGTGGCACCGACGGCGTCGTAGAAGCGGTCCATCGAAACGGCGGTCTGGTACTCCCGGAGGTCGTGGACGATGTCGGCGTCGAACCCCGCCGAGAGCACGCGGGCGTGCTGACGAATGTGGCCGCCGCCGCGGCGCTCGTCGATGTCCAGTAGCGCCCTGACGGTCCGCCTGACGACGCCGATGCCCGGGCTCTCGCGGCGGCCGCTCTCGTAGTCCGAGACGACCGACGGCGAGACGCCGAGTTCGTCAGCCAGTTCCGTCTGTGCGACCTCGAAGTCCGTCCGCCACTTCCGGAGGGTGCCGCCGGGGTCGTCGCTGACCGCAACCTCGCCCGCTATCTTCTCGGCCAGTTCGCGACGCTGTCCGTTCGCCATTGCCCCGAGTCTCGACGACTGTCGACAAAAGCGTATCGGACTGTCGAACGTGTGGTGCCCGGACCGGACGACGGTGTGACCGATCCGTCCGCGGGGTGACTGCCGCCCGGCCGGTCTGCCGAGGCTATTAGTGGCGACCGGTCCACGTCGGAGACATGGCGGCGGGACTCGACGCGCTGGGACAGACGGACACGCCGGCGTCGGAACTCGGACCGACGCAACTGCCCGACTTCGTTCCGATCCTCGTCCGCGCGGGGTGGTTCTGCGTGGGCTTTCTCGTCGTCTCGCTGGTCGGCCTCTATCTCCTCAGGCCCGCGATTTTGCGGGTAGTCGGCCGTCGAAATCCGGACAACCCGACCATCCAGGAGGCAATCTCGCGGTACGTCACGGTGTTTGTCTTCCTCGTCGCAGTCTTCGTTGGCGCCGCTGTTGCCGGCTACGGCCGGTTTCTCGGCGACTCCGCGCTGGTCATCGCCGCCGCGACGCTCGCACTCGGCGTCGCCGGACAGGCGGTCATCGGGTCGCTCGTCAGCGGGATGGCGCTGGTCTTCGACCCCGAGTTCAACGTCGGCAACTACATCCAGTGGGAGGGCGGCGAGGGCACCGTCGAGTCGATCACGCTCCGCGTGACCCGCGTCCGGACGCCCGACGACGAACTCGTTTCGGTCCCGAACACGCTCCTCACCGAGGGGGAGGTCACGCGCCCGTACGGCCACCGGCGCTTCCGGGTCGTCGAACACGTCGGCATCGCCTACGACGACGACGTCGACGAGGCGCTCTCCCATCTCGAGGCCGCGGCCCACGAGCTCGACGTGGTCCGTGCCGACCCCGAACCGAGCGCCTATATCGACGAGTTCGGCGGCGACGCCATCGTCCTCCGGGCACACTACTGGATCGACGACCCGCGACGGCGCGACGTGTTCGCCGTCCGGTCGGCGTACGCCCGCGCGGTCAAGACCCGCCTCGACGCCGCCGGGATCAGTATCAGTCCCGCGTCGAAACGCGACCTCGAGGGACGGATCGCCGTCGAGGGGGAGGGGTGAGTCGGCCGTCACCGCCCCTCCGCAACCACTAAACGCCGCTCGCACCTCTCCCCAACAATGACCGACTGGACGGAGAAGTATCGCCCCGCGTCGCTGGCCGAGATCCGCGGCAACGACAAGGCCCGCGACGCCCTCCGCGAATGGGCCGAGTCGTGGGACAGCCACCGCGAAGCCGTCATCCTCCACGGGTCGCCCGGCGTCGGCAAGACCTCCGCCGCCCACGCGCTGGCCAGCGACCTCGACTGGCCGACCATCGAACTCAACGCCTCCGACTCCCGGACCAAGGATGTCATCGACCGGGTGGCCGGCGAGGCCGCCAAGTCGGGCACGCTGACCGCCGGTGGTGCCGGCCGCCGACTCGTCATCCTTGACGAGGCCGACAACCTCCACGGCAACGTCGACCGCGGCGGCACCGCCGCCATCACCGCGCTCGTCAAGGAGGCCAACCAGCCGATGATACTCATCGCAAACGAGTTCTACGAGATGGGAAACGGCCTCCGCAACGCCTGCCAGGACATCGAGTTCCGCGACGTGTCCAAACGTTCCATCGTCCCCGTCCTCCGGGATCTGTGTCGCAAGGAGGGAATCGAGTTCGAGGACGCCGCGCTCGACCGGATCGCGGACATGAACTCCGGGGACCTGCGAGGTGCGATCAACGACCTGCAGGCGCTCGCGGAGGGACGGGACCGCATCGAAGCCGAGGACGTGGTGACCGGCGAGCGCGACCGGACGAAAGGCGTCTTCGACTACCTCGACACCGTGATCAAGGAGGCCGGCGCGCAGGAGGCACTCGAAGCCTCCTACGACGTTGACGAGACACCGGACGACCTCATCAACTGGATCGAGGACAACATGCCCAAGGACTACCACGGCGAGGAACTTGCCGTCGCCTACGACTTCCTCGCGAACGCGGACGTGTGGCTCGGCCGCGTGCGGGAGACCCAGAACTACTCGTTCTGGCGGTACGCGGGCGACAACATGACCGCCGGCGTCGCCGCCGCGCGCCGCGAACCCAAGGGCGGATGGACCCGTTACGGCCCGCCGAGTTACTGGTCGAAACTCGGCCGCACCAGCGGCACGCGGGACACCCGCGACTACATCGCGCAGGGCATCGCCGAGGCCAACGGCGTCAGCATGTCTACCGCTCGGCGAGCGATCTTGCCCCACCTCTCGGTGATGACCCACCACTGCAAGAACCGCGAACTGACCGTCGCGATGGCCGCTCGCTACGACCTGAACGAGAAGCAGGTCGCCTACGTCACCGGCAGCGGCGCCGACACCAACAAGGTCGAGTCCATCGTCGCGGACGCCCAGCGCCTGCGCGAGGACCTGGCCGTCGAGAACGCTGGCGGCGCCTTCGAGAACGCCCACGCCGGCGCGACCGAGAGCGACGGAGACGCGGACGACGAGGACGCCGAGGCGGACGATGCCGCCGAGGCGGACGAGGACGCCGAACCCGCACAGGCGGCGCTCGGCGGCGACGCGGGCGGGAGCGGCGACGGAGAGAGTGACGACGGGGAGAGCGGCAATGGAGAGGGCAGCGATGGGGAGTCCGCGCAAGCCGCTGCCGAGGACGATGACCAGCAGTCCGGCCTCTCGGATTTCATGTGAGTGCGCTCGGCCCGCGCGGGCCACAAGATTTTTTCCCAATCAGATTTTCTCACAAACATGTCACCCCGCCGTCCCTGGTTCCCCGTAGCCGTCGCTGTGGGCACGCTCCTCCTGGCAGTCACCGCCGTCACGGTCGGTGTGGCGGGGCTCCCGGCGGACGCGCGCAACGGGGGCCCTGCGACCGACGAGCGAGACGCGACCGGCCTGAACGCGAACAATACGAACGTCTCCGTGGCGAACGCGACGGTCTGGACGGGATCGGCGTCGATACACGGTGACCTGACGAGCGCGGCGTCTATCCGCGAGCGCCAGCGGTCGGGTGCGCTGGTCCGCGACGCGACGGTGGCGACGAGCGATCCGTTCGTCCTGGAACTCCGTATGCCAGGCTTTTCTGACCGACTGGCCGCCACAGAGGGTCCGAACACGACCGTCCGATTTTTCCGGGCGACGCACGGACCTAACAGCGGTATCAGGTTCGAATCTCGGGCCAGCCCCGAATTTCCCGAAGTGGCTCTCGGTATGAACCGCACCGCCGCCACGACGGTGTTCGCCGATCGGGCCAACGAGACGTACTATCTCACCGTGGATCCGCCGGCGATGCGTTTCGGTACCAGAGATTACGGCGGAACCGGTGTGAATTGGTCGGCTTCGGTGGCCGACGAACCAAGCTGGCTCGTAGACAATCTTCCCTTCGGACTCAACGTCACCATCGACGGAAGCACGTGGACGTTCGATGGCAGCGGCAGGTGGAGTGAACTGGATCCAATTGTGCTATTCGACGATCCCGACGCGTACCTGAACGGGGGCAATCAAGACGTAATTTCGGCCTCTCGAGACGAAAGCGTCCAGTTCGACGGAAATACGAACCTCGCACCGGGGACTGAACTGACGCTCAGACTCACGAATCGCTCGGATGGCGGGTCGCCCCGGGTCACGACGGCGACAGTGTTCGGGGACGGATCCAACGTGAGCGAATCACCCTACCACCTGATGTCGGGGTCGCTCTCGACGATGTCTCTCGAACCGAACTCGACGTTCGACATCGAAGTCGTCAGGAACGGTTCGATACTGTACAGCGCCCCCGCAGTCGTCAACGGGAGCGCCGACAGCGCTCCCGGTACGGGGACCAACGCAACCGTCACGAACGTGAGTGTCTGGACCGCGCCGCAGGGGGCCGACGACCGGCTGACGAACCTGACGGCCGTCCGGGCGGCCGAGCGGTCGGGGTCGCTGACCCGCGGCGCCCCTCGTTGGTCGAACCGCGCTCGGACCGTTGTCTGGAACGATACGCTCGTCCTCGAGCTTCGCGCACCGGGACTGGCTGAACGGATGGCCGCTGCCGCGGGATCGAACGAGACGGTCCGATTTTTCCAGTCGACCTACGGCGAGAACAGTTCCATCGCTCTCTGGGAGACGAACTCGTATGCGGAGTCCCAGCCACTGGCGGCGCGGCTGAACCGCACCGCGGCGACGACGGTCGTGGCCGACCACCCGAACGACACCTACTATCTCGTCGTGGATCCGACCGCGATGCGGTTTGGCTTTTGCGAACCCAGGTGCGGCGCCGGCTACGACTGGACGCTCGAGGGGTACGAGCGGTTCGACGCGCCACGCTACGGCGCCGACGTGGACCGCCTCCAGTACGGCCCCTGGTTCGCGGTGAACGTTAGAATCGACGGGAGCTCTACGAATTTCACGAGCGACAACCACGGCAACCCCGCGCCCATCGTTGTCTTCCAGGAACCGAGAACGCGGGTCGGCGACCGAAGTGACGGGCGCGTCGAACTCTTCAAGGTGTCCGATGCGCCGGTACGCGCGCGGACGAATCTCGCGCCCGGAACGACCGTCGTCGTGCGGCTGACGGATCGTTCGGACGGGGGTCGGACTCGGGTCGACCGGGCTACGGTCAGGAAAAACGAGTCGATCGGGATCGTTTCGGCTGATTTCGACACGAGCAGTCTCTCCATTGGGACCACCTTCATGCTCGAATTCGCGGCCAACGGTTATGTCCTCGCCGAGGCAGAGGGGGTCGTCCAGTCGGGAACTCCATCGACACCGACCGCGACGCCTTCACCGACGCCCTCACCGACTCCCACGCCCACTGTGACTCCCACTCCGACTGCCACGGTTTCGCCGACGGCAAGTCCGACCCAGACAGCGACTCCAACGCCGACGACGGGAGCGCGGACGCCCACGCCGACGACGGGAGCGCAGACGCCCACTTCGGCCCCAGGGACGAACGCGTCCGCGACCCCAACGCCGTCGCCGGACTCCGGGGGCTCTGCCGCGATGCCCGGAACGGCGGCGACACCCCCGCCGACGGACGCGACCACTACCGATTCGAGCGGCGGGTCCGGTCCTGGCCTCGGACCGGTCGTCACCGTCGCGGCATTGCTCGCGGCCGCGCTGCTCGCACGACTGCGGCGGGCGTGAGAAACGAACGATAGCGGCAGGCGTGAGAACTCCGGGTCAGTCGGCGCGTGTCGCCGTGGACCCGCCAGTTTCGCGACGCTTCGTGAGGGTCCAGGCGGCGCCCGCGACCAGCAGTAACACGAGGACGGCGCCGGCATCGGTCAGGCTCTGATCGATCCCGAACTTGCGGCGCGCCAGGAGCATGTCGACCCAGGTGACGGCGCTGGCGAGCGCGAACAGCAGGCGCGCGCGGGAGAGGCCGCGGGCGTGGGCCCACAGCGCGCCGGCCGCGAGCGCGCCCCAGAGGAGGAACGACAGGGCGTAGTAGCCGGTCAGGACGCTCACCGGGACGACGAACAGCGACCCGTCGAGCGCGAGGTGGGCGGGGACGGCGAGCGCGGCGAGGACTGCCAGCGTACGGAGTCGCGCCACCGACGGCGTCTCGACGGTCCAGGCGCAGGCGGCGGCGAGACAGAGGAGGATGAGCGACGCCGTCGCGAAATGCGCGGCGGTGACGAGTGCGGTGAACTCCGTCACCGTCAGCGCGCCGAGGATGATCTGCGAGGGCAAGAGCGCGACCGCAACGGTGATCGCCCACTTCACGCGGCGGTCGTCCTGCCGTCGCCAGGCGGCATAGAGGAGCCACAGCATGGCGAAGCCGACGAGCATCGCCAGCAGGCGGTGGGACCACTCGACGAAACTCGGCCAGTTCGCCGGGAACAGGCCGAGCCAGCCGTCACAGAGCGGCCAGCGGCGCTCGCAGGTCAGCCCCGCGCCCTTGTAGGCCGTGTAGAGTCCGACGAGCATCAACAGGAGCGTTCCGGCCGTCGTCCACAGCAGGGCGTCGCGAAACCGGACGTTCATGTCGCGCGCTTGTGCTCGCACGGCCTTTATTCTCGCCATTTCGTGCCGGGCGACGGAGATCGCAACTGCCGCGTCCCGCGTTCCCCCGGCGCGAACGCGCGCCAGCAGACCATGACCGATATCGACCGCGCTCGCGCCCGAATTCGGTGTCCTGAGGGATTAGACGAACGACGAACGAACAGTCGTCATTTGACTGTACGCGAAGCTTTTTCTCCGTTCCGGACGGCGCTCCTCCATGGGAATCGACGAGGACGCACTGGAGTATCACCGCACGGAACCGCCCGGCAAGATCGAGATCTCGACGACCAAGCCGACGAACACCCAGCGGGACCTGCAACTCGCCTACTCTCCCGGCGTGGCGGCGCCGTGCCGGCGGATAAGCGAGGACCCCACCGACGCCTACAAGTACACGACGAAGGCCAACATGGTCGGCGTCGTCTCGAACGGGAGCGCGGTGCTCGGACTCGGCGACATCGGCGCGCAGGCCTCCAAGCCCGTCATGGAGGGCAAGGGCGTCCTGTTCAAGCGCTTCGCCGACGTCGACGTCTTCGACATCGAACTCGACGAGCACGACACCGACGCCTTCATCGACGCCGTCGCGGCGATGGAGCCGACCTTCGGCGGGATCAATCTGGAGGACATCAGCGCGCCGGAGTGTTTCCGCATGGAGGAGGAACTCCGCGAGCGGATGGACATCCCGGTCTTCCACGACGACCAGCACGGGACGGCCATCATCTCCGGGGCGGCGCTCATCAACGCCGCCGAGATCGCCGACAAGAACCTCGAAGACATGCAGATCGTCTTCTCGGGGGCCGGCGCGAGCGCCATCGCGACCGCCCGCTTTTACGTCTCGCTCGGCGCGAAAACGGAGAACATTCTGATGTGTGACTCCTCGGGGATCATCACCGAGGAGCGCGCCCAGAGCGGCGATGTCAACCAGTTCAAACGGGAGTTCGCCCGCGACGTGCCCGAAGGGGGCCTCGCCGACGCGATGGAGGGCGCCGACGTGTTCGTCGGCCTCTCGATCGGTGGCATCGTCGACCAGGAGATGGTCCGGTCGATGAACGACGACCCGGTCATCTTCGCGATGGCTAACCCCGACCCCGAGATCCCTTACGAGGAGGCCAAAAGCGCCCGCGAGGACACCGTCATCATGGGGACCGGCCGCTCGGACTACCCCAATCAGGTCAACAACGTCCTCGGGTTCCCCTTCATCTTCCGCGGCGCGCTGGACGTGCGCGCGACGGACATCAACGAGGAGATGAAACTCGCCGCCGCGGAGGCGCTCGCGGAACTCGCGCGCCAGGACGTGCCCGACGCTGTGGTCAAGGCCTACGGCGACCAGCCCCTGCAGTTCGGGTCGGAGTACATCATCCCCAAGCCGGTCGACCCGCGGGTGCTGTTCGAGGTGGCGCCCGCCGTCGCGAAGGCGGCCATCGAGTCCGGCGCGGCGCGCAAGGAGATCGACACCGACGCCTACGTCGAGCGCCTCGAGGCCCGCCTCGGGAAGTCCCGCGAGATGATGCGCGTCGTCCTCAACAAGGCCAAGAGCGACCCCAAGCGCCTCGCGCTGGCCGAGGGCACCGACGAGAAGATGATCCGAGCGGCCTTCCAGCTGGCCGAGCAGGGTATCGCGGACCCGGTGCTCATCGGCGACGAGACGGAGATCGAGCGCACGACGGACCGCCTCGGGCTGGACTTCGACCCCGAGGTCGTCGACCCCGAGGCCGGCGACTACGAGGCCTACGCCGACCGGCTCTACGAACTCCGCCAGCGCAAAGGCATCACCCGTAGCGAGGCCGAGGACCTCATCGAGAACGACACGAACTACCTCGCGAGCGTGATGGTCGAGCAGGACGACGCCGACGCGATGCTCACGGGGCTGACCCACCACTACCCGTCGGCGCTCCGTCCGCCACTGGAGGTCATCGGCACCGCGCCGGACGCCGACTACGCGGCCGGCGTCTACATGCTCACCTTCAAGAACCGCGTGGTCTTCTGCGCGGACACGACGGTCAACCTCGACCCCGACTCGGAGGTGCTCTCGGAGGTCACCAAACACACCGCGAACCTCGCGCGCGATTTCAACGTCGACCCGCGCGCGGCGCTGCTCTCGTACTCGAACTTCGGGAGCGTCGAGAACGAGGGGACCGCGAAGCTCCGGAACGCCGTGAGTTCCCTCCACGACGACCCCGAGGTCGACTTCCCCGTCGACGGAGAGATGCAGGCCGACACTGCCCTCGTCGAGGGCATCCTCAACGGAACCTACGACTTCGCGCAACTCGATGACCCGGCGAACGTGCTGGTGTTCCCGAACCTCGAGGCCGGGAACGTCGGCTACAAACTCCTCCAGCGACTGGGCGGTGCCGAGGCCATCGGCCCGATGCTCGTCGGCATGGACAAGCCCGTCCACGTCCTCCAGCGCGGTGACGAAGTGAAAGACATCGTCAACCTCGGCGGCGTCGCAGTAGTCGACGCGCAACAGGCCGAAGACGAAGAGTAATTGGTATCGAACGTCCGCGCGACCGAAGGGAGCGCGGTTCGCGCGAGCGCGGAGCGCTCGCGCCTTTTTTGGTCCACCGTCAGAGCAAGCTCTGACGAGCCTTGGCTCGCTTCGCTCACGGCTCCGCCGTTCGAGACCGTGGTTCTCGCTTCGCTCGAACCACGCATCGCTCGCCAAGACAGCTTTTTTGGCCGGGGTCGAGCGCTCGCCGAAGGCGAGCGCGACGCCCCGGTGAAAAAAGGTGGTCTTCAGTAGGTCTTGGCCCAGTAGGCGGTTTCCTCGGCCTCGTCACCACAGATGGCACACTCGTCGTGAACGGGGTCCTCGTCGCGATCGAGCGGGACCATCGCGATTTCGGCGGCGATGGCCTCCTTGATGGGTTCCTCACAATCCTCGTCGCCACACCAGCCAGACTTGACGTAGCCGCCGTGCTGGCCGATGGTGCCGAGGATCTGTTCGCGGGAGTCGGCCTCGCGGATCTCGCCTTCGAGGGTCTCCTCGGCGCTGGCGTAGAGTTTGGCGAAGACGGTGTCGAGTTCGTCCTCGACCGTCTCGACGATGCCCGCGCGGTCCTCGGTGACGTTCTCGCCGTCGGGGCGGTGGACGAGCGTGACCTCCTCGTCCTCGACTTCGTAGGAGCCGACTTCGATGCGGAGCGGGACGCCCTTGAGCTCCCACTCGTTGTACTTGAAGCCAGGGTTGCGGTTCTCGCGGTCGTCGAGGTGGGCGCGTACGCCCGCCTCGTCGAGTTCCGCGGCCACGTCGGCGGCGTACTCGAGGACCTCATCCTTGTCGTCGTCGCTCCAGATGGGGACGATGACGACCTGTTTGGGGGCCAGGGCGGGCGGGAGGACGAGCCCCTGATCGTCCGAGTGAGTCATGATGAGCGCACCGAGCGCGCGCCAGGACAGCCCCCACGAGGTGGTGTGGGCGATTCGTTCTTCCTCGTCCTCGTCGGCGTAGGTGATGTCGAAGGCTTCCGCGAAGGAGGTGCCCAGATAGTGGGAGGTGGCGCCCTGGACGGACTTGCCGTCGGGCATCAGCGCCTCGACGGTGGTGGTGGTGTGGGCGCCGGGGAACTTGTCGTGGGGCGGTTTCCGGCCCGTGAGAACGGGCATCGCGAGCACGTCCTCGTAGAGGCGCTCGTACTGTTCGAGGCGGGTCATCGTCTCATCCCAGGCGCCGTCCTCGTCGGCGTGGGCGGTGTGGCCCTCCTGCCAGAGGAACTCCTTGGTGCGGAAGAAGGGCTTGGTCTCGGTGGCCTCCCAGCGGACGACGGAACACCACTGGTTGAGCCGCATCGGCAGGTCGCGGTGCGAGCGGACCCAGTCGGCGATGAAGGGGGTGATGATGGACTCGCTGGTGGGTCGGACTGCGAGCCGTTCTTCCAGTTCGTCGTAGCCGCCGTGGGTCACCCACGCGACTTCGGGGTCGAACCCCTCGACGACGTCCTTCTCGCGTTCGAGATACGATTCGGGGATGAAGAGCGGGAAGTAGGCGTTCTGGACGCCGGTGTCCTTGAACCAGCCGTCGAGGTGGTCCTGCAGGCGCTCCCAGACGGCGTAGCCGCGCGGCCGCGTGACGATAAATCCGCCCATCGGCGCGTAGTCGGCGAGTTCGGCCTTCTGGACGACTTCGGCGTACCACTCCCCCGTGCTGTGTTCTTTCGATTCGGTGATACCGAGTTCTTGTTCGCCGCTCATTGTGTCGGGCAACGACACGGACTGTTAAACCGACTGCGTTCTCCGGGCCGACCGTCGTGGCCGCCGACGCCCCCTGTCGGAGCGGTGGCTACCGCCAGCGAGTCGCTGCGTGACGAGGCCGCGACCGAACCGCTCATACGCCCGCCGTCCGATGTCGACACGAGACGACGACGGACACGATGGGATCGATACGAGACGACGACCTGGCGCGGACGAACGACTACGACGACGACCACGGAGAGGTTCGGGTGCTCAGCCCCGACGGGTCGGTCCTGTCCGACGCGAGCGTGCCCGACCTCTCGGACGCGGAACTGGTCACGCTCTACGAGGCCATCGTCGAGGCGCGCCACTTCGACGAGCGCGCGGTGTCCTGGCAGCGCCAGGGCCGACTGGCGACCTACGCGCCGATGAGCGGCCAGGAGGCCGGACAGGTCGCGAGCACGCTGGCCGCCGCCGCCGACGACTGGATATTCCCGACCTATCGCGAGCACGCCGTCCGGCGGGTCGCGGGCTTCGAGTTGGCCGACGTATTGTGTGGCCTGCTCGGCGTCGAACTGCCCGCCGGAACCACGGATGGCGGCCCCACCGTTTTCCCGGAGACGATCCCCATCGCGACGCACCTGCCCCACGCAACCGGTGCGGCGATGGCCGCCGACTACCGGGACGAGGCGGCGGTCGCGTTCGCGCACTTCGGCGACGGCGCCACCTCGGAGGGCGACTTCCACGAGGCGCTGAACTTCGCGGGCGTGTTCGACGCGCCCGCCGTTTTCCTGTGTCACAACAACCAGTGGGCTATCTCCGTGCCCCGCGAGCGCCAGACCGCGAGCGCGACGCTCGCGGAGAAGGCGAGTGCCTACGGCTTCGATGGGATCCGCGTCGACGGGATGGACCCGCTGGCGGTCTATCAGGTGACGAGGTACGCCCGCGAGAAGGCGCTCGAGACGGATTCCGAGGACCTGCGGCCGACGCTGATCGAGTCCGTCGAATATCGGTACGGGGCGCACACGACCGCCGACGACCCCGGCGTCTACCGCGATGACGCGGCGGTCGACTACTGGCGCGAGCGTGACCCGCTCGACAGGCTAGAGACGTTCCTGCGCGAGACCGGCCGCCTCGACGACGAGCGCGTCGCGGCCGTCGAGGACCGCGTCGAGCATCGCGTCAGCGAGGCCATCGCGGCCGTCGAGTCGGAGTCACCTCCCGACCCCGACGCGATTTTCGACCACGTGAGCGCCGGGGAGTCGCCACGCCGCGAGGCCCAGCGCGAGTATCTGCGGCGACTCCGCGAGCGTCACGGCGACTCGCTGTTTCGAGAATGAGGCGCTTGTCGGTCTCGGCGCGGAAGCAGGACTCGTCGCACTTTTCGGCGACCCTCGGCGTCAGTTTCATCTGTCAACACCGTCAACGAGTTCGCATGGCGACGGAGCAGATCCGTGTCAGCGAACGCCTCTACGCGCAGATAAAGTCGGAGAGCCAGCCAGACGAGACACTCGGTGAGACGCTGGAGCGACTCGTCGACGACTACTCGCTGACGGACTTCGCAACGGACGCGGCGGAACTCGACCTGGAGTTCAGCGTCGAAGAAGAAACGGACGGGTCGGTGGGAACGACACTGACTTTCAGGACGTGAGTGGCCTCAGCGTCGTCACGTACTGAATCACCGCCCGACCCCGAACGGGCTTTCCGACTCGCGCCACGTCCAGCCCGGGAGTCGGGTCTGGAACCCGGCCGCGAGCGCGGCGTCGAGGTCGTCCGCGCCGGCTGTCTCCGCATCGTCGCCAGCGTCACTGTCTGTATCGCCGGCAGCGTTACTGTCCGCATCGGGGTGGGTGTGGATATCCGCGTAGTGGAAGGTGGCCTCCCCGAGTAGCCGCAGGGGCTGATTCCCGGCGATCATCCCGGCGAGTTCGCGCCCGAGGATCTCGTCGACGACGAACCCCGGGTAGTCACCTTCGACGTCGATATCGCGGAGGAGTGCCACGAGCGCGGCGACGTTGACCGCCAGGTCGCCGTCAGCGAACACGGCGTCGACGGCCGCGTGGTACCCCTCGCGGTCGACGTGGGCCACGTCGGTCCCGAAGACCGCACCGAGCGCGTCGCGGGTATCGTTTAGCAACGGGACGACGACCGGCGCGCGCTCGCGGACCCAGGTGTGTTCGTCGGTCACGGCCGCGGGACTCACGTGCATCGGCTCACCCGCGCGCGGCGCGGTTGCAGTTCCATACGCCCCCAACGCGTGGTGTGGCCTACAGTTTTGCGAAGGCTTTTATAACACCGGGAGTTTAGGGCGAGGTAAGCCGGTTTTCCGGGCTCGTTCTCGCGTCCGGAGGTTTCCACCGACGGTAGGAATCCGACCTATGAATACTAGCTTCCGGCAGGCGCGCCGCATTTCGTGGGGTGACGTGGGTGTTGGCCCGCTCTCCCGCCGACAGCGGTCGCCCCCCGCCGGACCGGCCATTGCTCACCTATGAGTCAGGTAGAAAAACAGCTCGACGACATCCAGGCACAGATCGAAGACGAGGTCCCCAGCGACATCTCGATAACCGAGGTAACCTACGAAGGGCCGGAACTCGTGGTCTACACGCGCGACCCGAAGGAGTTCGCCAGCAACGGCGACCTCATCAGGCGACTCGCCTCCAAGCTCCGCAAGCGTATCACCGTGCGCCCGGACCCGAGTCAGCTCTCCAGCCCGGACGAGGCCCGCGCGACCATCGAACAGGTCATCCCCGACGACGCCGGCGTGACCGACCTCGATTTCCACCACGACACGGGCGAAGTCGTCATCGAAGCCCAGAAGCCCGGGATGGTCATCGGCCGCCACGGCTCGACGCTCCGGGAGATCACCCAGGAGGTCGGCTGGACGCCCGAGGTCGTTCGCACGCCGCCCATCGAGTCCTCGACGGTCAAGAACGTCCGGAACTTCCTCAAGCAGGAACGGGACGAGCGCCGTGACATCCTCGAACGGATCGGCCGCCAGATCCACCGCGAGGAGATGTCCGACGACGAGTGGGTCCGCATCACCACGCTCGGCTGTTGCCGCGAGGTCGGACGCGCTTCCTTTATCCTCTCGACGCCGGAGACGCGCATCCTCGTCGACTGCGGCGACAAGCCCGGCGCTGAGGACGAGGTGCCGTATCTCCAGGTGCCCGAGGCCCTGGGATCGGGGCCGAGTTCGCTCGACGCGGTCGTGCTCACCCACGCCCACCTCGACCACTCCGCGCTCATCCCGCTCCTGTTCAAATACGGCTACGATGGCCCCATCTACTGCACCGAACCGACGCGGGACCTGATGGGTCTGCTGACGCTGGACTACCTCGACGTGGCCGCCAAGGAAGGGCGCGCGCCGCCCTACGAGTCCGAAATGGTCCGCGAGGCGATCAAACACTGCATCCCGCTGGAGTACGGCGACGTGACCGACATCGCGCCGGACGTGAAGCTGACGCTGCACAACTCCGGGCACATCCTCGGCTCGGCTATCTCACATTTCCACATCGGCGACGGCCTCTACAACGTCGCCTTCTCCGGGGACATCCACTACGATGACACGCGCCTGTTCAACGGCGCCGTCAACGAGTTCCCCCGCGTCGAGACGCTCGTCCTCGAGTCCACCTACGGCGGGCGCAACGACTACCAGACCGACCAGGAAGACTCCGAGCGCAAACTCACCGAGGTCATCAGCGAGACCATCGAGCAGGACGGAAAGGTCCTCATCCCCGCGTTCGCCGTCGGGCGTTCCCAGGAGATCATGCTCGTCCTCGAGGAGGCGATGCGCGAGGGGCGCATCCCGGAGGTGCCGGTCCATCTCGACGGGATGATCTGGGAGGCCACGGCCATCCACACGACCTATCCCGAGTACCTGCGCGACGACTTGCGCGACCGGATCTTCCACGACGACGCCAACCCGTTCCTGGCCGAGCAGTTCAACCACATCGATGCCGGCGAGGAGGAGCGTCAGGAGGTTGCCGACGGCGGCCCCTGCATCATCCTCTCGACGTCCGGGATGGTCGAGGGCGGCCCGATAATGTCCTGGCTCCGCCACGTCGGCGGCCAGGATGACGGCACGATGGTGTTCGTCGGCTACCAGGCCCAGGGGACGCTCGGTCGCCGCATCCAGAACGGCTGGGACGAGATCCCGGTCAGCGACCGTGACGGCCGCGGCGGCCGCGGCAGCACGATTTCCCTGAACATGAACGTCGAGACGGTCGACGGCTTCTCCGGTCACGCCGACCGGCAGGGTCTGGAGAACTTCGTCCGCACGATGAACCCCCGCCCCGAGAAGGTCCTCTGTGTCCACGGCGACGAGTCCTCGACGCAGGACCTCTCCTCGGCGCTGTACCACGAGTTCAACATGCGAACCTTCGCGCCGAAGAACCTCGAGACGTTCCGCTTCGTCTGAGGGGGCCGGCCGGTAGCGGTTTATCGCTGGCTCGCCATCACTCGCCCATGAACCTCTCGACGGGCGTCGCGGCGCTGGATCGGCTCTTCTCCGGGGTCGGTCGCGACGACGAGGGACTCCCGGCGGGAAGTATCGTCGCCGTCCAGTCCCCGCCCGCGGCGCAGGTCGATTCGCTGCTGGCCGCGGGTATCGACCAGCGCCCGACTCACTACTTCACGACGACCCGGAGCGAGGCGACCGTTCGCGAGTCGTTCGCCCGGGCGTCGGTCGACCCCGAGTTCGACCGCGTCACGGCCGTCAACAGGAGCGACCCGGCCGCGTCGATCCGGCGTGGACTCGCCGACCTCGACTCGGGCGAGGACGTCGTCGTCGACACCGTGGACGTGGTCGAGACCGGGACGGCCACCGGCGAGTACCTCGCCTTTCTCGACGACCTGGCAGGACGACTCACCGAGACCGACAGCGTCGCGCTCCTGCGGGGAATCGACGACGACGCCACCCCGAACAACCGCCGATACACGCTCGATGCGGCCGATTTCGTCTGGAACGTCCGCCCGGTCGAATCGACCGGCTCGCAGAAGATGGAGTATTATCTTGCGATCCCGAAAGCTCGCGGGATAGATCTGGACGAGAAAGAACGACTGCTCAAGATCGACGTGGGCGGGGATTTCCACGTGGACAAGTCACGAAACATCTGAGTATCCGGTGCGGTTTCAGTCCTCGCCGTCCTCGTAGCCGAGCTGGTCGTCGAACTCCGACTCCAGGTCCTCGAGTTCGGCCTCGAAGGCGGCGATGTCGTCCTCGAGACGCTGGAACTCGTCGCTCTCGGCGAGTTCAGTGGGGTGTTTCTCCACCTCGAGGACGTTGCGCTTGACTCTGAGGGAACTCAGGTCCCGGCGGACCTCGTCGTACTCCTCGAGCAGCGCCAGTCGCTCGACAGTGTCGACCAGTTCCTCCCGGTCGACCGGTTTGACGAGGTAGTCGTCACAGTCGATCTCCAGGATGTCGAAGTCCGGGTCGACGGCGGTCACGAGCGCGATCTGGCAGTCGACGTTCCGGGCGCGGATCTCCGCGAGTACCTCGTCGCCGGACCGGTCTGGCATCCGCCGGTCCAGCAGGATCACGTCGACCCCGTCGTCGGCCGCCGCCAGTCCCTCCTCGCCGCTGCTGGCCGTCCGAACGGCGTAGCCCGCCGACTCCAGGTACAGCGAGTACGACTCCCGGACGACGGCCTCGTCGTCAACTATCAACACCGTCCGCGGACGGTCGTCACTGCCATTCGCCCGGGACTGCGTCGTCTCCCGTCCGTTCTCCCGGGACTGCGTCGTCTCCCGTCCGTTCTCCCGGGACATCCCACGTCCATCCGGCATCACGACTTCGTAGGCCGCTTTCCCTCAAAAAGCCCCCTGTCACGACTCGGTGCGGGCGCGGTGATCGGGAGCGGATGGAACCGGGAGCCACGTCGGCGGAGCCGGCGTCGCCTTCCGCGACCGGATCCGTTTTCCCGCTACCGACGTAGCACAAGACGATATGGAGTACGTCAGACTCGGCTCGACAGGTCTCGAGGTATCGGCGCTGTGTTTCGGTACGTGGCGCTTCGGCAAGGAATCCGACGGCACGATCGAAACCACCCGCGAGGAGGCTCACGAACTGCTCGACGCCTTCGCGGAGCGCGGGGGCAACTTCATCGACACCGCCAACGGCTACGGCGACGGCCAGAGCGAGCAGTGGATCGGCGAGTGGCTCGCCGACCGCGACCGCGAGGAGTTCGTCGTCGCCTCGAAGTGCTACTGGTCGGACGTCTCCCGGTTCCAGGAGAACCTCTCGCGGAAGAACGTCCGCGCCGAGGTCGAGGGTTCGCTCGACAAACTCGACACCGACTACCTCGACGTCCTCTACCTGCACCGCTTCGACGACGAGACACCCATCGAGCACACCCTGCGCACGCTCGACGACCTCGTCAGCGAGGGGAAGGTCCACTACATCGGCATCTCCTCGTGTGACGCCTGGAAGCTCGCGAAGGGGCTCTGGCAGGCCGACGTGAACAACTACGAGGCCTTCACCGTCACCCAGCCCCAGTACTCGGCGACCCACCGCGACCCCGTCTCGGAGTACCTGGACGTCTGTGCTGACCAGGACATCGCGGTCTGTCCGTACTCGCCGCTCCACGGCGGCTTTCTCACCGGCAAGTACGAGCGCGTCGGCGACGGCGAGATCGAGGCGCCCGACGGCTCGCGGGCCGACCTCTCCGAGCACTTCGCCGACTGGTACCTGAACGACGAGGCCTGGGACGTCCTCGACGAGATCCGCGCGGTGGCCGACGAGGCCGACGCCACGCCCGCGCAGGTCTCCCTGCGCTGGCTGATGGACCACGAGCGCTTCACCTGCGTGCCCATCGTCGGCGCCCGCACCGTCGACCAGCTCGACGAGAACGTCGGCGCCGTCGATGTCTCGCTCTCGGACGAGCAGTGGGCGCGCATCGACGACGCGGTCGAAGCGTAGGTCCGCCCGATCCCGGCATCCCTACTCCGTTTTTCCGGTCTACTCCCGACGGCGAAGCGCCGCAACGCCCAGGAGCGCGAGGAGTGCGACGACCGGCCCGAACCCGGGTCCGCCGTCACCGGTCGTTGTGCTCGTCGGCGTGTCGGTCGCCGTCGGTCCGCTGTTGGGGACGGGCGTCCGGGTCGCCGTCGGCGTCGGTCCGGTGGTCGGCGTCGCGGTCACGGTCGGCGTCGTGGTCACGGTCGGCGTCGCGGTTCCGGTCGGCGTTGACTGAGTCGGATTCGCGAACGCCCCGTGCGTGCCGAACGACGTCAGCACCACTCCGACGGTGTCACTCCCGGGGGCGACGCTCGAATTACCGAGCTCCGTCCAGTCTGACCCGTCGTGGGTCCACAGCGCGAGGTCGGCCTCGCTCACCCCGCTGACGTCGCCGGTCTCGTAGTGGAGCGTCACGTCCATGACGGCGTTCGGCCCGCCCGTCGACCGCGTCACGAAGGCCCTGTCGATGGCGTTCGCGTCCGGGTTCGCGGGCGGCGAAGTGGTCGGCGCGACGCTGACGTTGTCCCCCGAGAACGACAGCGTTGTGTTCGACGCCGTCGAGTCGCCGATGTCGAGGTGGTTGACCGTGGTCCCCGTCGAGTCGCTGATCGTCAGCGCCCACGTACCCGAACCGGTGTCGTAGACGGCGGTGTCGGCGAAGGAGTTCCCGTTCGAGGAGGCGTTGACGTCGATGCCCCGGTGGCTGTTCACGACCGTGTTCCGTTCGAAGTCGTTGTCGTCGGCGTTCTTGAGCTGGATCCCCGTCGGGAACGTGACTGTGTTCGCGGTCGGATAGTTTTCGATGCTGTTTTTCACCAGGGTGTTGTTCGCGGACCCGGAGAACAGCCGGATACCGCCGTTGTCCTGCCGGGCGACCGTGTTGTTGGCCACTCTGGTCCGGTCGACAGAGTTCAGGTTGATCGCGTAGCGCTCGCTGTCGGTCACGTTGTTGCCCGTCACCGTGTGGTTCGCCGACCGTTGGAGGTTGATCCCGTGGCCACCGCTGTGAGCCACGGTGTTGTTCCGGATAGTGACGTTTCCGACGCGGTTGATGCGGATCCCGTGGTCGTTGCTTGCCCGGATCGTGTTGTCGACCAGGAGGTAATTCGACCCGGCCGTGCTGATGCCGATCCCGATGCCCGCGCTCCCGCCGAGGGTGTTGTTCCGGAACACCACGTCGGATCCGCCGCCGACGCTGATGCTAGTGTCGCCCCACGAGGTGCTCCCGATGTCGTTGGCGACGAAGGTCGTCCCCGCGGAGCCGAACGCGACGCGGACATTCTCGCTCCCGGAACTCGCGATCTCGTTGTCCCGGAGCGTGGTGTTCTCGGACGACGCGATCCGGACCCCGCGGCCCTCGGCCTGCGTTACCGTGTTGTTGACCACGTCAGTCCGGTCCGAGTTCGACTCGATGTGAACGGCCGCGCGCTGGCCGTCCGCGGTGTTCGAGACGGTGCTGTCGTGCAGGTCCGTCCCGTCGGACTCGACCAGGTGGACCGCGTGGTCGCCGCCGGCGATGTCAAGGTCAGTAAGCGACCCGTCGTCGACGTCCGTGTATCGGACCGCGGTCCCGTCGCCGCTGTTCTCGTGCCAGCCCTGCAGGACCACGTCGGTGACCGTCACGTTCGAGAGTCCGCCGTCGGAGCCGTTGGCGTGGATGCCGGTCTGGCCGCCCGTCGGGTCAGTGCCCGCCACGCGGTGGCCCTGCCCGTCGAGCGTGACATCGCTCGCGGTAATCTCGATGCAGGTGCCCGACCCCGAGACGTTCGCGGCCAGCCGGTACGATCCCGGCGTCGCGATCTCGGTACAGGAAGTGATCCGGTCGCCCGGCAGGCGCGCGAGCGCGTCGCCACAGGTGACGTTCCCGACACACTGGTCGGGTCCGGGGCCGGTCGGCTGGCCCCACCAGTTGTTCGTGGCCATGCCCTCGGGGTTCGCGCCGGTGGCGTCGATCCCGTGGTTGGTGTTGTCGGTGATCACGCTCCCGGTCACGGTCCAGGACCCGTTCGTGTCTGTGGCCATCACCCCGAGCGTGTTCCCCTGGAGCGTCGCGTTCTGGATCCGCCAGTCGGCCGCCGACTCCCGGGCGTTCACGCCGAAGACGTTCCCCGAGACGTTCGTCGACCGGATCTCCCAGGGACCCGTCGCCCCCGTCGCACGGACGCCGGTCCCCCGCTCGGCCCCGGAGGGCCCGACCGCGTTGTCGGTGACGGCCGACCTCGTGATCGACCACGCGCCGTCGGTGTCGTCCGCCCAGACGCCGATCTCGTTGCCCGTGATATCGCTGTCGACTATCCGCCAGTCACCGCTCGCGTCCCCGGCCTCTATCCCCCACCTGGGCCGCTGTGTGCTTCCCTGGTGGCCGCTGACGACCGACCCTCGCACCACCCAGTCGCCCGAGGTCCCGGCGGCGCCGACCCCGCCGTCGCCGTTGTCCCGAACCGTGGTCCCCTCGATAGTCCACGCTCCGGTGGAGTCCAGGGCCCTGACGCCGAACATGTCGTTGTTCTCGATGGTCGTCCCGGTGATGGTCCAGTTACCCGTCGAATCCTCTGCGTTGACGCCGTTACGGCCGGCGTTCCGGATCGTCGAGTCGCGGAGCGTCCAGTCGCCGTCGCCGTCCCCCCGCAGGCCGACGTACTCGACGTCGTCGATCGTCAGGTCCGCGAGCGTCGGCGCGCGTCCGGCCTGGGAGTTGACTTCCACGCCCGTCCCGAAGTCGGTTATCGTGAACCCGCGGACCGTCGGTTCGGTGAGCGAACTGATCCGGATCGCCTCCTCGTCGTCGTCGAACGACGAGCCGTCGAGCGTCGCCCCGTCCGGCGCGACGAGCGTGACGTTCGTGTCGATCCACAGACGCTCCTCGTAGGTCGCCGACGTGACCTCGATCGTGTCGCCCTCGGCGGCCCCGTCGAGCGCGTTCTGGATCTTCGTGTAGTCGGCGCCCCCCGACGGGTCGACGGTGAGGGTCGCTCCCGTCGTGGCGGCGTCCGTCCCGTCTGTCGTGGCGGCGTCCGTCCCGTCTGTCGTGGCGGCGTCCGTCCCGCCCGTCTCGACCGCTCCCAGCGCACCGCCGCGTTCTGTCACCCCGACCGCCGGCGCTGCCAGCGCGACCGCCGACAGCGTCGTCACGAACACCAGCGCGACCGCGAGGACCGCGTCGGAGTCGATCATCGGTTCCTCCCGTCGCCATCGACCGGCACACCGTCGCCGGTCCGCCGTGGCCAACGTCCCGTGTGTCCGTTCCTCGCTACCCCTGCCACAGGGGAAGACGAGCGATCCTCTCCCCGTCGAGGGGGCTGGACCCTCGCGTTCTGCGGAAGTATGTGTACCTTACCGAACATTCCTGCTCCTGGAAACGGACAGGACCCAGTAAAATCCCGATCCTATACAGCTAGAGTCCAACGAACGGTCACATGATAGACGCGTTACGGTACGCGGGACACGGTATCGTTCCGCGTCGAGTTGTCCGGTCGACCGATAGACCGCACGCGGACCAGACTCAGTCTGGGGGTGACAGTCCTTTCTCGAGCACGTACCCCCACCGCTCGAAGTCGATGGCCCCGTAGAACTCGTGGGCCCCCTCCTTTTCAAGCGGCGAGGCGAGCGCGACGGACTCGCAGTCCCGCTCGCGCGCCCAGTCCGCGACGTGGTCGACCATCTCGGCTCCCAGCCCCTCGCCGCGGTGTGGTTCGTCCACCACGAGGTCATACAGCCAGGCGTGGCGGGCGTGGTGGAGCACGCCCGTGACCTGCACGCCCGCGACGGCGACGAGGTCACCCTCCACTTCCCCGCCAAACAGGTGATAGTCCTCCTCGCCGGTCCACGCCAGAATCTCCTCGGGATCTTTCCCGCTCCACAGTTGCCGAAGTATCGGGACCGCCCGTTCGCGCTCGGCCTCGGTTTCGAGTTCGCGGACCTCCATGCGTGTGGGTCCGCTCGTCGCCGGATTAAGCGTGGCTGTGACATGCGAACGGCTGTCGTGTGAATGACTGTCGTGTGAAAAACTGGCGTGCGAATCCCGTCGGGATCAGTCGTCCGCGGCCGCCTCGCTCGGGTCCACTACGTCGCCGGTCAGCGGTTCGACGCCCACCTGGTCGCACAGGTCGGCCAGCGGGCAGGCGTCGGGGTCGTCCAGACACGCGGGCTTGCGCGCCGAGCAGTGGTCGCGGCCGAACTGGATCATCGCCGTGTGGCCGAAGCCGCATTTCTCGGCGGGCACGTCGCGTTCGAGGTGTTCGCGTACGCCCTCGTGGTCCGCGTCCGCCGGCGCGAGGCCCATTCGACGGGCGATCCGGTGGACGTGCGTGTCGACGGGAAAGACGCCGCCGCGACCGCCCGCGAACAGCAGGACGCAGTCGGCCGTCTTCGGCCCGACGCCGTTGAAATCCAGGAGGGCAGCGCGCACCTCGTCGGGGTCGCCCGTCCGGACGAACTCGTCGAAGGCCGCTTCGCCGCCGTACTCCTCGCGGATCCGCTCGGCTAGCGCGACGATGCGTTCGGACTTCTGGTTGTAGAGCCCCGCGGAGGAGATGGTCTCGGCGAGTCGCTGCTGGTCGGCCGCGGCCAGCGCGTCGACGAGGTCCGGACCCGTTTCGGTCCCCTCGCGTTCGTCCGGGGCGTACTGCTCCAACAGGGCGTCGTGGGCCGGCTGGCTCGCCACGTCGGAGGTGTTTTGCGAGAGGATGGTCCGGACGAGACACTCGAAGGCGTCGCGGCCGCCGTAGGCCTTCTGCCAGTAGCGGTCGCCGAGACGGTCGACGACGGCCTCGGCGCGGGTCTCCGCGTTGTCCGCGTCGAAGACAGTGGCCTCGCCGCCGCCCGCGTCGCCACCGCTGATGTTGCGCTCCGGCTCGGGGTCCTCGCTCATGGGTGGGTCTCGGGATTGGCGGCACATAACGGTCCCTGCTCGTACCAACTGGAGACTGTGTGAACGCGTCCTGGGACGACCCCGACAGCGCTCTGGAACGGCGAACCGACCCGTTTCACTCCACGCGCAGTCGAACCGTGGCGTCGGCGCCCCCGGCCAGCGCGGCCACGAGGTCACGATCCACGTCCGCGGCGGCGCCGTCGGCGTCGACCATCACGGTCCGGTCGTCGACGTAGTCGCTCGTCCGGCAGACGAGCGAGCGCTCGTTCTCGAAGGAGAAGTCGGGATGGCCGCGCCCCTCGACGCGCTCTGTGTGACCGCCGGCCTCGACGGTGAGAGTGATCGTCGCCTCGCGGGACTGGCAAGCGGCGACGAACTCCTCGTCGAAGTCCGCGGGGACGCGGTCGGCCTCGACGGCGAGGATGCAGTCGCCCGCCGGGGTCAGCCAGTCGTCGCTGGTGACTTCGAGGGTGCTCGCGTGCTCGCCCGTGACGTTCTCGTGGCCCGTCGCACGGATGACTTCCACGAGTTCGTCGGCGTCTCCGCCGTCGGCGTCTCCGGTCATGTCCGTGGGTTCGCGGCGGACCACTTCAGGCGGTCGATCCCGGTCGACGCCGGCCACCTCGTCGCGTCACTCGGTCGGGCGTGCGACGGTGACGGTGACGAACCCGCAGTCACACTCGTAGGCGCGCCGTTCGCCGCCGGGCGTCCGGAAGACGAGCTGGCAGTCGCCGTCGGTGAGTTCGCGCGAACACCCTTCCGCCTCGCACCGGCATGCGATTTCGCTCAGCATATTCGATCGTTCGCTCGGGGGATATATGAACCCGAGCCGTCCCCGGAGTGAAAGTGAAAGTAAAAGACTGCGGCGGGGTCGACGGCAGAAACGGCCGGATCGGGGGTGATCTTCGGCGGCGCATAGCTGGCGCGCCAACTGGCGTGTCGGACGTGCATACGACCCGCTGGTCGGTCGGACGTGCGCACGACCCGCGTCGGTGGCCGGACATAAAGGATATACCACCAGCGCACGCCCTCGCACGTATGCCGAGAGAGTGGAGCGCCGGGACGGTCGAGCCGAGCGGCGGCAAACCGACGCCGGACGAGTGGCACGCCGTCGACGTTCCGGGCCGGCCCGCGCGGTTCGCCGACGAGGACCGGGTCGCCTACCGGAGGACGTTCCCCGACCCGCGCGGCCCGGACGACGCCGTGGCCCTGCTGGAGCTTCGCGGCCTGTACGATGGCGGCGAGGTCTGGCTCAACGACGAACTGGTCGCCGAGACCGACACCGTCTTCGAACCGGTGTGCGTGCCCTTCGTCCCCGACGACGGGAACGAACTCGTCGTCGAGTGCCGGGCGCCCGACGACCGCTACGGCGGGATCCACGACACCGACCGCGTCTCCGACGCGGACAGCGTCCCCGGGATCTGGTGGGACGTTGACGTGACCGCCCAGCCCGAGACGTTCGTCACGAACGTCGACGTGACCCCCCGCGTGACCGACGAGGGTGCCGCCATCGACGCGGCCGTCGGGGTGTACGCGAGCGAGGCCGTCGACGACCGGATCACGCTGACGACCCGGCCCGCGGGCGAGCGCCGCGGGCGGGGGATGATGGACCGCGCGAGCGTCGACGCGGCCGCCGGCGAGCGGACCGTCGTCGAACACACCATCGAACTCCGGGACCCGTCGCTGTGGTGGCCCCGTGGCCACGGGGCACAGAACCGCTACGAGGTGCGCGCCAAACTCGGGGACGCCGTCGAGACGGCGACCACCGGCCTCGCGACTATCTCCGAGACGGAGGACGGTATCGCGGTCAACGGCGAGGCCGTTCCGGTCCGGGGCGTCACCCTTCAGGACGGCACCGTCGCGGATGTCGAGCGGGCCATCGAGGTGAACGCGAACCTCGTCCGCGCTCACGCGCACGCGCTCCCACCGGCGGTGTACGAGGCCTGCGACGAGGCCGGCCTGCTCGTCTGGCAGGACCTCCCGCTGGTCGGCCCCGGAATCTTCGACATCGGCAGGGGCCAGGACCTGGCGGGCCGCCTCGCCGACGCGTACGGTGGGCATCCGAGCCTCGCCGCCTTCGCCGTCCACGACGAGCCGACCGACGCCTTCGCCGAGCGGGTCGGGAGCGGCCTGTTCGACCGCTTGCGCCTGCGCTGGCGGGCGTGGCGCAACGGGTACGACCGCGGCGCCGCCGACGAGGTGGCCGAGGGCTTCCCCGGCGACCGACCGGTCTACCCGGTGGTCGGCGAGCCCGGAACCGCCCCGGACGCCGCCGCGCTGTATCCCGGCTGGGACTACGGCTCGGTCGGCGATCTGGACCGGGTCTGTGACCGCTACGGACTGGGCGAAATCGTCGCGGAGTTCGGCGCCGCGTCGCTGACGGCCGAGAGCGAGTCGGCAGACGCTGACGAACCCATCGCCGGCTTCGACCGCGCGAAACACGAGGACGTCGTCGGAGGCGACGACCCCGAGGCTTCCCAGGCCTACCAGGCGGAACTCGTCCGCGGCGTGGCCGAGCGCCTGCGGACGGACGCCGCGCCGGTCGTCGTCGCCAACGCACTACGGGACACGGACGCCGCCGGGATGGGCGTGTTCGCCCGCGACGGCGACCCGAAAGCGGCGGTCGACGAACTGGCGGCGGCGTTCGAACCGGTCCAGGCGTTTCTCGTCGGCGCGTCGGCCGGCGAGTGCGACCTCGTCGTCGTCAACGACACGCCACGGAACGTCTCGGGGACGGTCGCCTGGGAGGCCGGTGAGGAGGACGACGCTCTCGACGTCACCGTCGGCGCATTCGGACAGGCGACAGTCGAGACGGTTTCGATTCCCACCGACGCCGAGTCCGTCGACCTCGAACTCCGGACCGCCGAGCGCTCGGTCACCAATACCTATCGGCTGTGATGCCCGTCGGCCGTGATGCTCGTCGGTCGTGATGCCTGTCGGCCGTGAGCGCTCGGCCGTGAGCGCTCGGCCGTGAGCGCTCGGCCGCGGACGAGTTCCCCCCGCTGTCGTTCTCCGCTGGCGGATAGTTTATAAGGGGTGCCTGATGTGTGTGAACGGCTCACGCGGCCGCTACGGGCGCTTGTGAGTGTGAAACAGGGGCGTGGCTGACCACAATACTTAAACGGGGCGGAACGTAACTAGGAAGTACCAGAACGTCTCCGGCGTTCAGGCAGTATCGCATTTCGCCCAGCATGACAGGGAACCCTTGTTGTCGGCGTCAGCCACTTCGTAGAGGGACGACTGTCGGGCGCCGGAGCGGGTATGGCATCGAGGTACAATTATGGCAGAATCGATAGACGAATCCAAGAACGTATCGGTAACAGACGAAGAACTGGAGACCAAGTCCAAGGGCGAGCTCATCAAGCTCGCCGGGCAGCTCCGGGACAGGCGAAACGAACTCAACCAGCTGGCCTCCGAGCGCGCCTCGGACCGCGACGACCTGAACGCCAAGACGCGCGAGAAGGTCGACGAGGCCCAGGAACACCGCGAGAAGCGCGACGAGCTCAACCAGCAGGTCCAGGAACACAAGGAGCAGCGAAACGAGCTCAACGCGGAGGCCAACGAGCTCTTCGACGAGGTCGAGGAGGTACGCGACGACCTCGAACTCGACGAGGGCAAGGACATCGAGCAACTCGAGTCCGAAATCGAGGACCTGGAGTTCAAACAGCAGACCGAGGTCCTCTCGGCCGAGGACGAGCGCGAACTCATCGAGAAGATCGAGGAGAAACGCGAGAAACTCGCCGAGAAAAAGGAGAAACTCGACCAGGGCGACGACCTGGAAGAGATCAAAGATGAGGCCGAGGAGATCCGCTCCGAGGCGTCCAAGCACCACCAGAAGGTGACCGAACTCGCGGACGAGGCCCAGAAACACCACAACCAGATGATCGAGGCCTACCGCGAGGCCGACGACATCCGCGACGAGGCCGACGAGATGCACGAGAAGTTCGTGGAGGCCCAGGAGGCCGCCGACCAGCACCACGAGGACTTCGTGCGCGTCCAGAAGCGCCTGCGCGAACTGGACAAGAAAGAGGAAGAAGAGGAGCGCGAGCAGCGCCAGGAGAAAGAGGAGGCCGCTCGCGAGGAGGCCGAGGAGATCTACCAGAAGTTCAAGGAAGGCGAAACCCTCGACACCGAGGACCTGATGAAGCTCCAGAAGACGGGGCTGCTGTAAGCGGTCGTCTGCGACCCGGATTTTCTTCGCGTTTTTCGCGGTCGAGAGCCACTGCGACCGCGGCCCGCGTGAAAGCGGTCGTATGGATCGCTGAGCCAGCCACTGTAAACAGCGTGAAAGCCCCCGCCGTCTGCGCTCCCGCGGACCGCGCTGCGCTCCTCGTCGTTCGCTTCGCTCACTCCTGTGGTGCTTGCGGGCCCGGGGTTCGCGCAGACGACGGCCCCTTTCATTCCCGCCCGTGCCGGCTGTTTGGCCAGTCTGAGCGGGTGGGAATGAAAGGGGCCGTTCGCTTGGGAGTTCCGACGACGCAAGCACCGCAGCGGAGCGAGGAGCGCAGCGAGTCAGAACTCCCAAGCGAACGGGGGCTTTCACGCTGTTTGCAGTGGTGGTCCCAGCGATTCATGCGGGGGCTTTCACGCTGGTCGCGGTCGCTGTTTCAGCGACACAAGCGGGTGCATTCACGCTGTTTGCAGTGGCCGCTTCTCATCCGAACGCGACTCTCCGATCCACCCTGCCAGTCAAGCCTATCGAGTCCTAACACGGGCACATGGGACGGCTCGCCGGGCTCGAACCGCCGCCGCGGGTGGTCGACGCCTCCCTGTTCGCGGCGGTGCTCACCCTGCTCGCCACGGGCCTGTACAGCCTCGTCGTCGGTCGCCCAGCGGGCGCGTGGGTGTTCGACGCCCACGCCGTCGCGGGGCTGTCGACGGTGGTCCTGCTGGCCTGGAAACTCCGGCGGGTCCGTCACCGGGTCTCGCCGGGCGCGCTCGATGCGACGCGGGTGCTGTCGGTCCTGCTCGCGATAACGGCGACTGCGGCGCTCGTGACGGGGGTCTGGTGGGTGTTCGGCGGCAGTCTCGACCTCGGCGGGTGGGGGCTGCTCAACCTCCACATCGGACTGGGGCTGCTCGTGCCGGTTTTGCTCGTCCTCCATTTGCGCGCTCGCTTCGCGCTCCCGAACCGGGAGACGGTCACCGAGCGACGGAACGCGCTCCGCTACGCCGCACTCGTGGGGTCGGGGGCCGTCGCCTGGCGGGCACAGGAGGGGGTCAACCGCATCTTCGACACCGCCGGCGCCGACCGCCGCTTCACCGGGTCGCGCGAGGAGGGAACCGACGATGGCAACCGCTTTCCCGTCACCTCGTGGGTGGCCGACGACCCCGACCCCGTCGACCGGGGCGAGTGGACGCTCTCCGTGGGCGGCGCGGTTGGGGACCCGCTCGAATTCGGGTACGAGGAGGTGACGGCGGCTGATGAGGACACCGAGGGAGACCCCGCTCCGCCGTCGGAACGGCGTGCGCTCCTCGACTGTACGAGCGGGTGGTACTCGGTCCACGACTGGCAGGGCGTTCGCGTCGGCGACCTGCTCGACGCGGTCGACCCCGACGACGGTGCGGCGTGGGTGCAGTTCCGCTCGGTGACCGGCTACCGCTTTAGCCTCCCGCTCGGCGAGGCCGAGGACGCTCTGCTCGCCACGCACGTCGACGGGCACCGTCTCTCGCACGGCCACGGCGCGCCCGCGCGACTGGTCGCCCCTGGCCGGCGCGGATTTCAGTGGGTGAAGTGGGTCGAGGAAGTCCGCGTGACTCACCGCCGAGAACTCGGCGAGTGGGTCGCCATCTTCGTCAGCGGGGCGTGACAGCGCCGCGGCCGCAGTCCGTGGTCACAGCACCGTCGCCAGCGTCCCGAAGTCGGGTGTACTGAGTCCGGCCGTCGGTGTCCTTCTCGGCGGATTTCACCATGTCCCGGACGACGTTGGGGCCCGTCGTCACGCCCTCAAGCGTATCCATCACTCTACGACAAGCCCACGCTTGAGCAGTCGGTCATTCTTCAGACACGTTGCTTGGGTAGACAGCTGAGAGTACCGTAAAAAATAACGCGAACAAACCTAACACAAGTGCCAAAAACATAATATGTATTCCATAACTGGGAATTCCCCCATAACCGTTGATTGCTCCTGTAAGTTGGAGAAAACCTCCAAATAACATGAGCAATATGGCGAATCGGTTCAACTCAGATCCGTTCATGTATATATGTATATTATACGACATTCATAAAACATTTGGTCTGGATCTAGATCACACGTTTCGTCTTCTCGACGACTTCGACGCCCTCGATTCCGGTGCCGGGATACTGCCCGTCGGCGTCCTTCTCGGCGGATTTCACCATGTCCCAGACGACGTTCAATCCCGTCGTCACGCCCTCAAGCGCCTCCATCTCACAGCCGGTCTTGCCGGTGGTTTCGACGGCGACGGTGAGTTCGATGGCGCTCTCCTGGAGCGTAAAGTCGGTGTCGACGTTGGTGATCGGGATCTGGTGACAGAGCGGGATGGTCTCCCAGGTGTGTTTGACCGCCTGCACCGCTCCGACGCGGGCGGTGGCGAGCACGTCGCCCTTGCCGATTTCGGAGTCGCGGACGGCCTCGACCGTCCCGGGCCGAAGTTCGATCCGGCCGCGCGCGACTGCCCGGCGGGCGGTGTCGGGCTTGTCGCCCACGTCGACCATGTCGACCTCGCCGGAGTCGTCGGTGTGTGTCAGTTCCGCGTCCCCGTCGGCGTTCGTGTCCGCGTCGGCGTTCGCATCGATGTCGGCGTTCGCGTCCACATCGGCGTCCGCGTCCCCGTCGGCATCCCCGCCGCCGGTATCCGCGTCGGCACGCTCGTCGGTCACGCGTCGCCCTCCCGGTCGGTCCAGAGGACGCCCGCGATCTCGTCGTGGAGGTCCGTCGCCACGAGGCCGTTGCCGTTGCGCTCGAACGCGCGGTCGCCCGCGACGCCGTTGGCGTAGGCGGCCACCGCGGCGGCGTCGAAGGGCTCTTGGGTCGCCGCGAGCGCGCCCGTGACGCCGGCGAGGACGTCACCGGTCCCGCCGACAGTCATCCCCGGGTTGCCGGTCCGACTGGCCCGCGTCTGCTCGCCGTCGGAGATGACGTCGTAGGCGCCTTTCACGAGGACGACGTGGCCAAGGTCCGCGGCGAAGGACTCGACCAGGGCCATCCGGTCGCGCCAGTCGTCGGCCGCCGGGCCGCCCATCCCCCGGAGTTCGCCCTGGTGGGGGGTACAGATGAGGTCCGCGTCGGTGTCGACGCTCGGGACCCGGGCGAGCGCGTCGGCGTCGACGACCGCCGTCCCGGAAAAGCCCGAGAGGATCCCCTCGACGGCCTCGAGGGTCTCCTCCTCGTCGCCGAGGCCGGGGCCGATGACGACGCTGTCGTGCTGGCGGGCCATCTCGAGCAGGAACCCGACCTGTTTCGGGTCGAGTTGCTTCCCCCGGTAGGGCCGGACGATGAGGTCCTCGCCGAAGCCCTGGAGTTCGCGCCCGACGACCATCGGGCAGGCCACGCGCACCAGGTCGGCACCGGCCCGGAGCGCGGCCTTGGCGGAGAGGGCGGGCGCGCCGGCGTAGGGCCCGCCGCCGATGACCAGCACCTCGCCGTTTTCCCCCTTGTGGCTGTCGGCGCGGCGCTCGTCCAGTCGCAGGAGGTCACCCCGTTCGACGAACAGTTCGGCCGCCTCGGGGATGCCGATGTCGGCGACGGTCACCTCGGCGTCGAGGTCGTCGAGGCCGGGTTTCGCGTCGTGGAACGTGACGACGTGGTCGGCCGCGACGGCCGTCTCGGCGAGGGTGCCGGTCTCGGCGTCGAACCCTGAGGGAACGTCCACGGAGACGACCGTCGCGTCGCTTGCGGTTATCGCCTCGGCGGCGGTCCGCTCGGGTTCGCGCAACTCCCCCGAAATCCCGGTCCCGAGCATCGCGTCGACGACAACGTCGGGGTCGCCCAGATCGACCGCCGACGAGTCCCGGACCGTCTCGCAGTCGTACTCGCCGGCCGCGAGCGCCGTCCAGTTCTCGCGGGCGATATTCGTCGTGATCGCTTCGGGACGGCCCAGGAGCGTGACCGCCAGGTCGAAGTCGTCGAGAAAGCGGGCGGCGACGAACGCGTCGCCGCCGTTGTTCCCCCGGCCGGCGACGACGGCGACGCTGTCGCCCGGATCGGCGACCTCGCGGACGACGCGGGCGACGGCGTTGCCGCTCGACTCCATCAACTGCTTGCGCGGGACCCCCAGTGCCGCCGCGTTCTCGTCGACGACGGCCATCTCGCTGCCCGTAATCATGGGCGGGCGTTCGCCCGCCCATCGCATAAGGGTGGGGGCAGTCGCGTCATTTGCCCCCGGAGTCACCGCCTGATCTCGAAGCCGTCCAGTCCCTCGGGTTCGCCGTACTCCACCTCGACGTCCTCGACGCGGGCGCGGTCGCTGCCCTCGTGGCACCACTCGACCATCGCCGCGACGGCGTCTTCGGGGCCTTCGAAGACCGCCTCGACGCGGCCGTCGTCGAGGTTTTTCACCCAGCCGTCGACACCGCGCTCGCGGGCCTGATCCCTGGTCGTCGCCCGATAGAAGACGCCCTGGACTCGCCCCGTGACGAAGACGTGTGCGCGCGTTCGGTCGGTCATACCGGGAGGTAGGACACGGGAGCGGGAAAAACACCGCGGCGACACGGCCGCCGGTCTCCTCGTCGCTCTCTGACCCGGGCCGTGACCGTATCGGCGCCCCTGTCAAACGGATAGTCTGTAGAGCGAACCGATGGGTTGCACGACTGTCGATCCCCGCGTCGACGATTGAACAATATCTGGGTTCTGGAGCGGATAGGTGTCGGAACGTTTCGATATTCTCCGGAAATATCCACTGTGTTCCAACAGACCTTTGGTAGCGTCCCGCAGAGAAGGTGACATGAGTGAGGGCGAACTGAACCGCGGGCTGGAGGGCATCAGGGTCGCCGAGACGCGACTGAGCGACATCGACGGTGAGGCGGGCGTGCTCACCATCGGCGGGTACCCCGTCGCCGAGCTGGCGCGCAACGCCACCTACGAGGAGAGCGTCTTCCTCCTGTTCGAGGATCGGCTCCCCACAGCGTCGGAACTGGAGGAGTTCCGGAGTGACCTCGCCGGTCGCCGAGCCGTCGGCGAGGAGGTGCGAGCGGTGCTGAAGCGGGCAGCCGAGGAGGAGAAGCCGGCCATGGACGCCCTGCGGATGGGTGCGGCGGCCGCGAACCTCGGCGCCGGGGAGGAGGATCCGGAGGCCGACGCCCGGCGGGTCGTCGCCGTCTTCCCGACCATCGTCGCGACCTACTGGCGCTACCGCGTGGGTGAGACACCCGTCGAACCCCGGGAGGACCTGCGCCACGCGGCCAACTACCTCTACATGCTGACCGGCGAGGTGCCCGACGAGGCCGCCGTTCAGGGCCTGGAGACGTACCTGAACACGGTCATCGACCACGGGCTGAACGCCTCGACGTTCACCGCGCGGACGGTCGTCTCGACGGAGTCCGACGTGGTTTCGGCGGTGACGGCCGCCGTCGGCACGCTCAAGGGCCCGCTCCACGGCGGGGCGCCCGGCCCGGTGCTCGACATGCTCCGGGCGGTCCACCAGTCGGGCGACCCCGAGGGGTACGTCCGGGAGAAGCTGGCGGCCGGCGAGCGGCTGATGGGCTTTGGCCACCGTGTCTACCGCGTCCGCGACCCGCGGGCCGCCGTCCTCGAGGCGGCCGCCTCGGAGTTCTACGGCGACGCCGAGTTCTTCGAGTCGATCACGTCCTTCGAGGACGTGGCCGTCGACCTGCTCGCCGAGCACAAGCCCGGCCGGGAACTTGAGACCAACGTCGAGTTCTACACCGCCGCGCTACTGGACGGCGTCGGCGTCCCCAAGGAGCTGTTCACGGCCTGTTTCGCCGTCTCCCGTGTCGGCGGCTGGACGGCCCACGCGCTCGAACAGCTCGACGACAACCGCCTCATCCGCCCGCTGTCGGCCTACGTCGGCGACCACGACCGCTCGTGGACGCCTGTCGACGAGCGGTAGGCGTCGCCACCGCGGCCCGGGTGGACCCTCCTACCGCAGGTGGATGACGCCACGCCCATATATCGTGTGCGCTGTTGCCATACCGCAAGACACCCCCACGATCGACGGATTTATAATGGTCGTTGATTATGATATAGATACGATGCGCGACACCCACGTCACAGCGTCTCTCGGGGTCGTCGCAGCGGTCGGTGTACGGCGGTCCGTACCGCCACAGTAACTCCGTTTTCACGTTCGTCCGAGTCATCGTCCACCGACCACCCAGCAGTACACCACCACAACACCAATGCGACCCACAGACGCCTACACCACGTTCGAACAGCGCTACAGCTACCCCGTCGACCGCGACACCGTCATCGAGACGATGGGCGATACCACCATCGAGTCGCCGACCGGCGAGGACACGACCATCGCGGAAACTTTCGAACACGCCGACACCGACCAGTTCAGGTCGGCACAGGAACTCGGCGATACGTTCTTCAGCTGGCTGCCAGAGCAGTACATCGGCCGGAAGTACTACGACGACCGTGGGGACAATCCCCACCCGTCCGACGCCCGATCCAGCACCGCCATCGAGACCGACACCGACACCGGAACGCGAACCGAGACGAGTACGACGACCCCGACGCGCAGCGCGTCGGACTGACCAACGCCTCGTTTTCCCGATTTCCTACAGACTCAGCGCAGATAGTGGAACACGTAGGTTTGGGCGTACCCCGCGTACTCGCCGCCGAGCGCCGCGCGGATCGCCCGTGAGGTGTCGGCGTAGTTGCCCCGGTCGCAATCGGGGTAGTACTCCTCGATGGTCGTCCGGATCCAGGTGTCGAGTGGCACGGCTTCGAGATAGTCCAGCGAGAAGAGGAGCACGCAGTCGGCCACCTTGTCACCGACGCCGACGAAGCGGGTGAGCGACTCGCGGGCGGCCTCGTACTCCATGTCCCGGGCCTCGTTGGGGTGGGCCTCGCCCTCGGCGACCATCCGGGCAGTCTCGCGGACGTACGGCGCCCGATAGCCCAGGCCGAGGTCGCGCAGTTCGGCCTCGGTCGCCGCGGCCAACTGCTCGGGCGTCGGGTATGCGCGGTAGGTGTCCCCGTCGAACCGGACGGTCTCGCCGAACTCCCGTTCGAGGTTGCGCTGCATCCCGTGGATGCGGGCAACGCGCATCTGGGCCGAGCAGATAAAGGATATCAGGCAGGGGACGGCCGGGTCGCGGACGAGTCGCATCCCCCGATAGGCGTCGAAGGCACGCTCGATCACGTCGTCGTCGGGAGCGGCCGCGCGGATCGCGTCGAGGTCGTCGTCAAGCCGGAGGCGGTCACGCAGGAGGTCCTCGGCGTCGGTCGAAGACTCCCACTCCAGTCGGTCGTCGACCTGACGGACCCGGAGGACTTCGGGGTCGCCCTCGGACCACTGGTCCGACGAGGCGTCGCTCGCCCCGCTCGCGGTACCGCCGTCGACGCGGACGACCGTTTCGTACCAGGCGTTGCCGCCGTGGACGCCGCTTTCGTCGTACATCCGGCCGTCCGGGCGGTCCCAGAGGTACGACTGGCCGCTCTCGACGGTCGACTGCAGGTCGAACGGGCCCGGGATGTCGTCGAGCGGAATCGTCCCGCGGTGCATACCCGGACCAGGGAATCAGGCGATTTCCGCCTTTCGAGACGCGGCCGGCAGACCGGGACGCTGGACCGACCCGGCACCTATCCACGCACCAGTCGGCCCGCTGCCATCGCCGAAATAATTATGGCCTTCAGACGACACTTCTGTCGTGTGACAGAGCTGTCGAGGGTTGAGACGACGTTCCTGGCGATATTACTCGCGACGGCCGCGCTCGCGCTGTTCGGGGTCGGTCCGTATCTGTCCCCGGTCGACGGCCTCGTCTTTCTCGGGACGGCCGTCGCCCTCCTTGTCGCGAAGCGACTGCAACTCGCGGTAGCTTGACCGCGAGCCGTCGGTTCAGTGGCCGCCTGCGACCGGCCGACGCGACCCAGCGGTCGACTCGGCGTCGCCGGTTCGGTAACGACGAAAAATCGACCCGGCCGAACCTTCTTATCGTTGCGTGTCAAATACACGCACATGGACTGCAGAGTTGTCGTCGAGGCCGCAGTGCCCGTCTACGACGTGGAAACGGCCGACGAGGCGGTCCGGATCGCCATCTCGAAGACGGGGGAGATGCTCAATCCGGACCTGAACTACGTCGAGATCAACATGGGCGAGCGGTCCTGTCCGCACTGTGGCGAAGGGTTGGATCCGGCCTTTATCGCCGCCGATGAGAGCCTCGTCGCGCTCGAACTGGAGATGACCGTCTTCAACGTCGAGCGCGAGGAGCACGCCTCCCGGATCGCCCGCAAGGAGATTGGCCAGCGACTCGAGAACATCCCGCTCGACGTCCTCGAAATCGAGGAAATCGAGGACGAGAACGAAAACGAGGACGAAGATGACTCGGAGTCGACGGCGGATGAATCCGAGTCGGAGTCGACGAGCGAGACGACGGCCGACGAGGACTCCCCGGCCGAGGCATCGACTGCGGAAGTCGTCGCCGAAGACGACCGATCCGGGGATGACGACCGGTCCGGGGATGATGACCGGTCAGGAGAGCGCGACCGGACCGGGGACGACGGCGAAGTCCTCCCGGAGTTCGAGGAGCTCATCGACGAGTAACGACCGGCGTCGATCCGGCCACGACGACACAGTTCCGTTTCGGACTTTCTCGACAGCGTCTTACCGGTCAGCCGCGCGCTCTCCAGCGAGCACGTACGGCGTCGCAGTCGCTATGGGAGAAGCGGAGTTGAGGAACGACTCGCGTGAGTCAGTCGGCGGAGGCCGGGACGCGCTCTCGCGACTCGGACTCCATTTCGGACGTGATCCCCTTCGCAAGCGCAAAAACAGCGTCTTTGTGGTCGGTCTTCGATTTGTGGATGGATGTCGGCTGTACCCCGAGGGAAGTGTACCTGTCGTGGTCCACTTCACACCCTGTCTCCATCTCGTATTGGTTCTCCACCTGAGCAAGCAGGCCGTGAAGGTGAATGAGCTCCTGCTTTTTCATAGTCAACACAGGCTAACCGCTGGAGGGTTATAGTAGTATCCTGAGTCGCGTTAACACACATTGGCGTAGATCCCGTTTACAACCGTGAACAACCCCGGATATCGGCCGTTTCATTCCCGGCCGGTTCGTGCAAATGCGACTGAGACTTGGGGGAAGCGTGTGTGGAAGGAAGGCGGGACGGTTCGGGACAGGACAGTTTGGGGCGGGATGGTTCGGGGCGGGACGGTTCGGGGCGGGAGGTCCGGCGGGCCGCTCCGGGTTGGGCCGGTCGGTTGAAAGACTTTTACCGGCGGACTGGCTTGCCACGGGTATGGACTATGACGAGATGCTCGACCGGGCGCTGGAGGAGACTCCGGATATCGAGGGGAGTTCCGACCGGTTCGACCTGCCGGACCCGGACGTGCGCCAGGAGGGGAACGTCACGGTTTACGAGAACTTCCAGAGCACGTGCGACCTGCTCGGCCGCGAGGACGACCACGTGATGAAGTTCCTGCAGAACGAACTCGGGACGAGCGGTCACATCGACGAGAGCGGCCGCGCGCGCCTGACCGGCGAGTTCAACGAGCGCCGCGTCCGTGGCGCCCTCGAGGAGTACCTCGACGAGTTCGTCCTCTGCTCGGAGTGTGGCCTCCCGGACACCCACTTCGAACGCGAGGGCGGCGTCCTCTTGCTCCGCTGTGAGGCCTGTGGCGCCCGCTCGGCGACGAGCGGATAACGCAGTCCGATCCCGGCCGGCGCCCCGATAGCCCCGGCGATTAACTGAGCTGTTTCAGCGTCTCCAGGTCGTGTTCGGTTCGCGTGAACTCCGCGAGCCGCCGGCTCGCGTGACAGTTCGGACAGTGAAAAACGCGGGTGTGATCCGGCAACTCCGACGGCGTCGACTCCCAGTCTTTCGTACACTCCGGACAGAGCAGACGAACGTACGCTTCGACCATGCGTGTGTTTCTCACTCGCAGACGGCAAAAAGGTTGCTGCGAGAAGAGAGCTGTCGGGCGGGGACCGGTGCCCGTCACTCGGCGACCGGGTCAGCAGCGTCCGGCGACCGGGTCAGCAGCGTCCGGCGACCGAGTCAGCAGCGTCCGGCGGTGTGACCGCGAGTGTCAGCCGATCAGGCCGCCGCGTCGGCGGCCTCGAGGAGTTCCTTGTAGCGGTTGCGGATGGTGACCTCGGAGATGTTGGCCACCTCGCTGACGTCGTTCTGGGTGACCTTCTCGTTGGTGAGCAGCGCTGCGGCGTAGACGGCGGCCGCGGCGATGCCGACCGGGCTCTTGCCGCTGAGGACGCCGCGGTCGCGGGCGTCCTCGATCAGTTCGCGGGCGCGGCGCTCGGTCCCGTCCGAGAGGCCGAGGTCCGAGACGAACCGCGGGACGTAGCTCTCGGGGTTCGCGGGCTGGATCTCGAGGTTCAGCTCGCGGACGACGTAGCGGTAGGTGCGGGTAAGCTCCATCTTGTCGATCCGCGAGACGGCGGCCATCTCGTCGAGGCTCCGCGGCGTGTTCGCCTGTCGTGCGGCGGCGTACAGTGCCGAGGTGGCGACGCCCTCGATGGAGCGGCCGGGGAGCAGGTTCTCGTCGAGCGCGCGGCGGTAGATGACGCTGGCGGTCTCGCGGACGTTGTCCGGGAGTCCGAGCGCCGAGGCCATGCGGTCGATCTCACCGAGGGCCTGCTTGAGATTGCGCTCTTTCGAGTCGCGCGTTCTGAATCGCTCGTTCCAGGTGCGCAACCGGGACATCTTCTGGCGCTGGCTCGAGGACAGGGAGTTGCCGTAGGCGTCTTTGTCCTGCCAGCCGATATTCGTCGACAGTCCCTTGTCGTGCATCATGTTCGTCGTCGGCGCGCCGACGCG
>Ga0207720_100325_pt1 | contig 37392 bp, 39 predicted proteins | sample A23P2SouthBayCA_2_FD_187751 | JGI IMG/M metagenome (GOLD analysis project Ga0207720, IMG submission 187751) | Aerobic enrichment media microbial communities from Eden Landing Ponds, California, USA - A23 E3 (2) (SPAdes) | ecosystem: Environmental > Aquatic > Marine > Unclassified | place... | reverse complement strand
CGTCGATCGCCTCATCAAGTTCAGATTCATTCAGATGTTCTTTCACCTGCTTCGACGGTCCCGGCATTATTGTCCCATCTCATCGAAATCATACAAAACTTTCGGCAATCACTATTGCCGCCTCGCGCGCGTCGCCCCTTTCATTCCCACCTGCATAGACTGTCCAGCCAGCCGAACCGGGTGGGAATGAAAGGGGCCGCCCGATCGGCGAACCCGGGCGACGTAAGCACCACAGTGAGCGTAGCGAGCGAGGAGCGCAGCGAGCCCCGGGAGCCGATCGGGCGGGGGCTTTCACGCTGTTTGCGGACGCTGTCGTAGTTGTTCTCGCGGTGGCGTTCGTGACGCTGTCTACAGCGCCCAGTCCCGACGCAACATGCGACTCATCGAGCGCCGGGGCGGGCGCTGCCCGTCTCGCTATCGGCAGTCAGCGACCAGACGAGGATGCCCATCGAGACGAGCGCGACCAAGACGGAACCGACGTACACGAGTGTGTCAGCCTCGCCGAAGAGGCTCCCAGGGAGAAAAGCCGAGACGACGAGCATCACCGCCGCCGAGACCGTTCCGGCCCCGGAGAGGATCAGCAGCCAGAAGCGCACTGCGGGGTCCATCGTACGCCGGTGTTGGTTGCCGCCGGTCAAGAACGTTCTGTCCGTGTTTCAGGAAGCGGTCCGCGACGATATTTGCGGTGACGGCGTGGCTACTCGCTCAAAAGCGGTCCTCGGCCTCGAGTTCCGCGACGACCTCTCGGACGCGCTGGGCCTCCCGTTTCGGGATGACGAGCGTCCGGTCGCCGTAGGCGGCGACGACGAGGTCGGAGACGCCGACGACGCTGGCGTGGCCGTCGGTCGCGACCACGTTGTCCTCGGCGTCGATGGTCAGGGTGTCCCCGAGCGTGGCGTTGCCCTGTTCGTCGGCGTCGAGCACGCGCTCCATGGCGTCCCACGCGCCCAGGTCGTCCCACTCGAACGTCGCGGGGACGACGACGGCGTCGTCGGTCGTCTCAAGCACTGCGTAGTCGATGCTGACGGGTTCGATGGCGTCGAATCCGCCTTCCGGGTCGCCGGCGTCGAGCGCGTCGACGAGCGGTTCGAGGGCGCTCTCGCGGGCTTCCCGGAGGAGCGCGTCGGGCGTCCACGCGAACATCCCGGCGTTCCAGTAGTAGCCGTGGTGGCGATAGCGCATCGCCGCGCCCTGGTCGGGTTTCTCGGTGAACTTCTCGACGGGAGAGTATGCGTCACCGGCGCTCGTCTCGCGCTCGTCGCCGGGCTTGAGGTAGCCGTAGCCCGTCTCCGGGCGGGTGGGTTCGACGCCGACGGTGACCAGCGAGTCGGTGTCGGCGGCGACGCGGGCGGCGCGTTCCATCGTCGCCGCGAAGTCACCCTCGACGTGGTGGTCGCTCGGCAGGCAGACGAGCGTGCAGTCGCCGACTTGCTCGCGGACGCGGTGGGCGGCGTAGACCAGCGCCGGGCCGGTATCCCTGGGCTCGGGTTCGGTCAGGACGCCGGCCTCGGGGGCGTGGTCGCGGGCGTCGTCGGCCAGGCCCGGGCGCGTGAGTACGTACGTCTCGTCGGCGAAACCGGCGCGGTCGACCGTCTCGGCGAGCAGCGAGCGGTCGCCGCCGAAGGAGAGGAACTGTTTCGGTCGCTCCGCTCGGCTCGCGGGATACAGGCGCGTACCGGTGCCGCCGGCGAGGATCAGCGCGACGATGGGTCGGTCCATAGTCGGGTAGTCGACCGGGCCCGAAAAATAGCCGCGGGGTCGCGCGGTCGGACGGGCCCAGCGTGGGCAAGGACTACGTGTCCACGACTCGAAATCCGGACACGATGGGGCGTATCGAGCTCACGGGCGACTCGCTCACTCGCGTCTTCTACGCGCTGCAACTGGCAGTGATCGCGCTGTTCTTGCTTTTTGCGGCGGTTTCCCTGGAGTGGTCCGTCAGCGCCCCGCTGACCGCTCTGTTCGTACTGTTGCTGGCCGCGACGGCCGTCGGCCTGTGGCGACGGGCGACCGGCCGCGACGAGGGGGCTCACCTCGGAACGGCCGAGGACATCACGTACGACCCCTTCGGGGACCCCGGGCAGGCCGCCAGGCACAACTGGGAGAAGGCGGTCCGCAGGCTCCCCGGCGACGACGAGCGGGACGGCGACGGGGACTAACTATCACCCGAGGAACGCGTCGATTTCGTCAGTGACGAGTTCGGGCGCTTCGGCCGGGCCGCTGTGGCCGACGCCGTCGAACTCGACGAGACGGCTGTTCGGGAGCGCGTCGTGGACCTCGCGGGCGCTGTCGCGCAGGAACTGTGGTCCGGCAGTGCCCGTCAAGACGAGCGCGGGCGCGTCGACGGCGAGCGAGTCGGGGAGGTCGTAGCGTTCCACTGCATAGTTCATCCGGACGACTTCCTCGACGAGGTCGACGCAGTCGGGCCAGACCGGCCACTCGGCGAGCCAGGCGTCCAGGTCGCCGATCCCGCCGGGGTGGAGCACCTGCTCGACATACAGTTTCATCGACCCCTCGCGGTCGCCCTCGTCGAGTTTCGCCCGCATTCGGTCGGCCAGGTCGGCGTGCTCCGCGAACTCCTCGGGGAGGATCGCCGGTTCGTAGGCGACGACGGCTGCGATTCCGGCGGGTTCGTCGGCGTCGGCGTCTGCAGTCGCGGCGCGCGTGGTTTCGATGGCGGTGAGCGCGCCGAAGGAGTGGCCGAACACGACCGGGTCCGCGTCGCCGGCCCCGGCCTCGTCGGCGTCGGCTCTCACCGCGTCGACGAGCGCGCGCACGTCGGCGACTTCACGGTCGAGCACCTCGTCGGGACCGACCGAATCGGGGTCGTCGCGCCGGGTGCCGAAGCCCACGCGCTGGGGGACGACGGCGGCGTACCCGTCGAGATGCGGGAGGACGGGCCGCCAGTACTCGCACGGGGCCATCCCGCCGTGGAGCAGTATCAGTGGCTGTCCCTCGCCGTAGACTTCGTACTCGATCTCGCTGTCGGCTGCGGTCTGTGTCACTGGCATGGACCTGTTCGTTGGTGGGTCGCCGGCCTCCGCCTGACTCTCAGTCGTGCGGCGTTTTAAGTAGGGATTGGCGGTCGTGGTCGGTGTCGTCGGGGTCAGTATCGTCGCGGTCGATGTTGTCGCGGTCGATGTTGTCGCGGTCGGTGTCGTCGTCGCGGTCGGTGTCGTCGCGGTCGATGTTGTCGCGGTCGGTGTCGTCGCGGTCGATGTTGTCGCGGTCGGTGTCGTCGTCGCGGTCGGCGCCGTCTGCGCGGTCGGCGGGAGTGGGACGTGCGAGGCCGTCGACGTGGGTTTCGACGAGGTGGGACTGGGCGCGTCGGAGCCGCTCCGAGCACGACGAGGCGGAGATGTCGAGTTCGGCGGCCACGTCCGCGAGCGAGGCGCGTCTCGGGATTTCGAAGTATCCCAGGTCGTGGGCGGTCCGGACGGCCGCGCGCTGGGCGTCGGTGAGACCGCCGTTCCCGTCGGAAAATCGGTCCTCGGCGTCCGGACCGACGCGGGTGAGCCGCCGGAGGCGAAACGGGGCGTTGCGCTGCCAGAAGGTGCGGAGTTCGTCGAACGCGTCGCGGTCGGCGAAGCGGCCGCGCTGGACCCAGCCTGTGGGGGAGGGGCGGATCAACTCGATGTGGGTCGGCGTCTCGTAGAGCGCCCGCAGGTCCGCCAGATCGTCGAGGCTGTCGCCGAGTTGCTCGTCGAGGCTCGTGCCCGGCAGGATCGTGTATCGGCTCGCGCCGTCCTCGCGCGCGACGAGGGTGTACTCGCCGACGAACGCCGTCCGCTCGAAGGCGTCCTCGACGGCCGCCACTGTGCCCTCGTCGCCGACCACGCGGGCGGTGAAGCGCGGCCGCTCGGTCATGCCCGGGCTGATCGCCAGGTCGATGTCGGCGGCGGGGACCGCTCGGGCCACGTCGACCAGCGGGAGGGCCTCGCAACCGATGTGATACTCGGCACGGAGCGCCATACACGCGGCTGTCGCTCGGCTGGCAAATGTCCGTCGAAAACGCTCAGGCTACCAGGTTTCGATCTCGCCCTCGTCGATGTCCTCGACACAGCCCTGACAGTCCAGCGACTGGGCGTCGAAACACTCGGGGCGGTACTCGGCGTCGAGTTCGACCGCGCGCCGCTCGGCGTGGCGGCGACAGACGATGCGAGCCTTCCCCGAGTCGTCGAACGGCAGGTCGGCCTGTGCGGCCCGCTTGGCGTGGCGATAGGTCTTCTTCGCCTCGCCGATCTGGCGGCCCGCCGACTGCATCTTCTGTCTGATGATCCGCTCGACGCGGTCCTCGTCCATCTCGTCCGTGGGTTGGTGGGGGATGGTCTTATGGGCGTCGCCCCGATGGGTGCGTTCTGACGGGGATGGGGTCTTCGCGCTCGCCGTCTTCTCGACCGCTGTCTTCTCGACCGCTGACGACACCGCAACCGCGACCGCTGACGATACCACAACCGTGGAGACGCCCGAGCGGTGAAAGCCCTCGATCCGCTCGCGGTCGCTGCGGGACATATCCGCGCTCTCCGCACCGCAAGCGCGGATAGTGGTCCCGCAAGCGACTGAACTGTACGCGAGCACGCCTCACGGCTCGTTTCGCTCGCCGTTCGGCTCCGAGACTCTCACTCCGTTCACGGGTCGTTCCTCCCCGTTCACATCGAGGCCTCCCGTTGGTCGGCCTCGCATCGTTCGAGTCTCGCGCGCCTCGCCCTTTCAGTCCGCCAGGACCGCGACCGCTCCGCACGGGACCGCGACCGCGGACAGCCACAAGCCTCCCCAACCGACTGCGCTTCTCGGCCTGCGGCCTGCGATGCTCGTCCACCGTCAGAGCAAGCTCTGACGAGCCCTCGTTCGCTCCGCTCACGAGGACCTCGCACGACTCCGTCGCAACACCTCGCTTCGCTCGGGTTGCGACGGCGCGCGCCACCGCATATTTCGGATCATCGGCCTGCACTCGTGCGGTTTTCACTTTCACCGAGGGAGACGAGAGTTTATATACGGGGGCGACCAAGATTCGGGTGTCTCCCATCGAAAACAACGCGGAGACAGGAAACAGACAGATGACGGATTTGCGTACCCACGCGACAGAGATACACGAACAGTTCTCGGACCAGCTCGACATTTCCGTCGAGGACGTCGAGGAGCGCCTCGACACGCTGGTCAACGAGTACAAGGTCCCCGTCTCGGAGGCGCGCCGGAGCGTCACCAACACCTACCTCGACGAGGCCGGGATGGACCGCGACGACCTCGGCGGCGGTGGCGGCGGCAACGAGCAGGTCCAGGTCGCGGACGTCGACGCCCCCGAGGAGTGGGTCGACATCACCGCGAAAGTGGTGGAACTCTGGGACGCCCGCTCGGACGCCGTCGCGCAGGTCGGCCTGCTCGGCGACGAGACCGGGACGATCAAGTTCACCAAGTGGTCGAAATCGGACCTGCCCGCCCTCGAAGAGGGGGCGGTCTACCACCTCCGCAACGTCGTCACCGACGAGTACCAGGGCCGGTTTTCGGTCAAACTCAACCGGACGACGGTCATCGAGGAGGTCGACGAGGACATCGAAGTCGGGAGCGACGACGTCACCGTCGAGGGTGCACTGGTCGACATCCAGTCCGGCAGCGGACTCATCAATCGGTGTCCCGAGGAGGACTGCACGCGCGTCCTCCAGAACGGACGCTGTAGCGAACACGGCGAGGTCGAGGGCGAGTTCGACCTCCGGATCAAGGGCGTCCTCGACGACGGCGAGGACGTTCACGAGGTGCTGTTCGACCGCGAAGCAACGGAGAACCTGACGGGCATCACGCTCGAACAGGCCAAGGAGATGGCGATGGACGCGCTGGACACCTCCGTCGTGGCCGACGAGATGCGCGCGGACGTGCTCGGGCGGTACTACCGCGTCACCGGGCCGACCTTCGGCCGGTACGTCCTCGTCGACGAGATGGAGACGCTGACCGAGGCGCCGGACCACGAAGCGGTTCTCATCAAGGCGAGGTCGATATAATGGCTGCGACACCCACCCGCGAGGTCGCACGGCGCGTGTTCGCGGGCGAGTTCAACGACGCACACTACACGTTCAAGGAGAGCGACGACGACCGCGCGCCGGTGTACCTGCTACTCCCGACCGGCGAGCGCGCGAACCGAGTGTTCCTCGTCGGGACGCTCATGGAGACCGAAGACGTCGGGTCGGACAGCGAGTACTGGCAGGGGCAGGTCATCGACCCCAACGGCGACCGCTTCTACATGTACGCCGGCCAGTACCAGCCCGACGCGGCGTCGATGCTCCGGGAGTTGGAGCCGCCGGCCTACGTCGCGGTCGTGGGAAAGCCCCGCACCTACGAGACCGACGACGGCGAGGTGAACGTCTCCATCCGGCCGGAGTCGATCACCGAGGTCGACGCGGCGACGCGGGACCGCTGGGTCGTCGAGACGGCCGAGCGCACCCTCGAACGGATCCAGCACTACGAGGACGAAACCGGCGACGAGGGCGACGGCGCCGCCGTCGACGAGTACGTCGCGATGGCCCAGGAAGAGTACGACCTGCCCGTCGAGAACTACCGGCGACAGGTCGTCGAGGCCCTGGAGAGCCTCGAAGCCGAGGACGGCGTCGAGGCCGAAGCCGACGACTGACGGCGGCAGGACGGGGAGCCAGTCTCACGGCTGGAGCCGGCCCGTCGCTCGCATTCGACCACAGCGGCGCTGAACCGACTTTCTTTCACGACACTGGCCGCTCGTGGTATCGTCTGACAAACGATTAAGTACGACGAGCAACGACAACGGGACAATGAGCAAGAACAAGACCATCTCCTTCCGCGTGAGCCAGGACAAGTTCGAGACGCTCCGCGATATCGCCGACGAGCGCGACCTCTCGCTGTCGGCGGTGTTCCGGGACTACGTCGACATGCTGGTCGCCCACGACGGCCAGGTCGAGGTGGTGCCCGAACACCAGCTCAACGAGTCCTCGACCAGCGACGCCGAGAGCTTCCCGCCGAAAGTCGAGGTGCCCAAGAGCTTCGTCCGCGAACACGAGCGCCTCGAACTCGAGGCCGAACACCTGCGCGAGCAACTGGAAGAGCACAAGCGCTACGTCACCAAACTGCGCCAGCAACTCGACGAACACGACCAGGAAGACGTGGTGCAACTCGAGGATCTCGACGGCGGCGAGGACGACGAGGAAGCATCGTATCGGCTCGGGAGCTTCGAAGAGTCGCGATAGCGTAGCTCGCGGGGTGGGGCGGCGGTGGTCACCTGTTCTTGCGTTTTCGCTCCGGCGAGCGCCCGCTCAGAGGAGTTGTTCGCGCTTTTGCCGGGCCTCGCTCGCGGCGTCGTCGCGGCCGTCGACATCGGCGAGGGTTTCGACGGCTTCGAGGGTGCGAACGGCGCCGTCGAGGAAGGAGAGCACGTCGCCGGGGTAGGCATACAGCATGTACTCGTCGCCCATCACGTCGACAATAGCGTCCGGCCCCAGCCCCTGGGCGCGTAACTCGAGGAGGTAGGCGACGAACTTCTCCTCGGGGTGGCCACAGTGGGGGTTGGCCTCGCAGTCACAGTCCATGAAGTCCCCTGCGAAATCCAGCACTCGGTCCTGTGTCGCGTCGTCGAGTTTGGCCAGGTTCTCGCCGCGAAAGAGCATGTCGAGCGTCGCGCCCTTGAACGCGCCCTTGGGGAACGATGTCTCTAGCTGGGAGGCGAGTTGCTGGTGGTTCTTGACGTAGATCTTGTCCGTGATGGCCACGGGTATCGGATCGGAGTGGCCTGCCGTGTAAATACCTCCCGGAGGCGGGACGGAACGTAACGTATTTGAATTTCAGCCGAGTAGCCACAGTCGCGTGTCCGGGTTAGGGTAGTGGTTATCCTTCAGCCTTGTGGAGGCTGAGACGCGGGTTCGATTCTCGCACCCGGACTGGCAAATTTCTTATATGTCTTCGAGACCGTAGGCGCGTCCCTGTCTTCCCATTTTATCAGCGTCCGCCCCCCTGTATGAGAGAGGTGTCATTATCTTCTCGGGGAGTGACACCGGCGTCAGACGCCTGGCCGACTGGGATTTATCCGGGAGGGCGTCCATTGATCGGGATAAGAGACGATGATCCCGACAGGGGAGACCAGCGACGAGACGCCGGCCGCGGGAGCGACGGGGTCAAACGAGGGCGGCGAGCGCCGGATCCCGATCGAGATCAGCGTCGCGACCGACGGCGACGAGCGGCCACCGGTCGACGACGGAACACGGATCGACGTCGAGGTCGACGGCCGGATGTACCCGACGGCCCGACTGGCCGACGGGCGATACGTCGCGTGGTGGTTCGACACGGACGCGCCAGCGCTCGACGACCCGGCGACCACGGAATGGGTCGCGGCGCCGACGCGCTTTCTCGCGGCCGGCACCCTCCACGAACTCTGGCAGGACCCATCGGCCTTCGACGCGGTGACCGACGACGAGTGGTGAGAAGCGCGGGCGGACACTGTCCGTTCGTTGCGGGAGACGGAACAGTAATGCGGACGTGTCGCCTACGCTCGGGTGAACGTAGCAACGCGCGTTCCGAACGGCCGCGCGACGGCCGAGCGTCCGAGCATGATCGACGAACCACAACCGGTCACCGTCGTCGGCGTGGGTTCGGGCGTCGACGACCTGCGATCGACGCTCACCGCCCCCAATCTCGACGATCCGAGCTCTCCCGACACCGACGATCCGAGCCCTCCCGGCGTGAAACCGGACACGACTGCCCCGCGACCGGACGAGTTCACGGTTCTCGCCGTCGACTCGCCGGCCGCGCTGTCCGCGATGCTCGAGGAGCGACGCGTCGGGTGCGTGGTCCTCGCGCCGGACGGCACCGAGTGGGACCCGGTCGCCGCCCTCGACTCGCTCGCGAGTCGCGACGCCGAGGTGCCGGTCGTCCTCGTGACCGCAGGTGACATAGACGCGTACGTCGACGCCGGCGTGTTCGGGGCCGTGGCCGACGTGGTCCGGCCCGGCGACGACGCGACGCTGGCGCGGCGCGTCCGCGAGACGGTCGCCCGCTACCGCGACCGGGTGCGGGACAGTCGCGTCCGGGAGCGCTACGAGGCGCTGGTTGACCACTCGCCGGCGCCGGTCGGCATCGTCGACGCCGACAGGACGATCCGGTTCGCCAACGACGCGCTCGCGGACCTGCTGGCTGCCGAGGCGCCGGCGGACCTGGTCGGGCGCGACGTCGCAGCGTTCGTCGCCTCGGACAGCCGCGAGGTGGCGATGCGGCGGCTCCGCCGGGTGATCGAGGCGGGCGAACCGGCCCCGGCAGCCCAGCGAACGCTCGTGGCCACGACGGACGAGGAGAAGTACGTCCTCGCGGCGCTGACGCCGGTCGAGTTCGGCGGCGAGTCGGCAGCACAGCTTATCGCCAACGACGTCACCGAACACAAGCGCCTCGAGTCGGAACTGCGCGCCCAGCGCGACCGGTTCTCGACGCTGTTCGAGAGCCTGAACGAGCCGGTCGTCGACACTCGATTCGACGGCGAGGCGCCGGTCGTCACGGGGGTCAACGCGGCTTTCGCCGAGACGTTCGGCGTCGACCCCGAAACGGTGGTCGGCGACTCGCTGGACGACATCATCGTGCCCGCCGACGAACGCGAGGATGCGGCGGCGTTCAACCGCCGCGCGAGGGCGGGCGAACATCTCGAACGCGAGGTGTCCAGGCGGACGCCCGACGGGCCGCGCGATTTCCTCCTCCGGTTCGTCCCCTACCGCTCCGGCGGCGAGCGGGGCGGCTACGCCATCTACATCGACATCACGGACCGCCGGGAGTGGGAGCGCCAGCTCCGCCGGCAAAACGAGCGCCTGGAGGAGGTCTCGGCGGTGGTCAGCCACGACCTGCGGAACCCGCTGAACGTCGCCCGCGGGACGACCGAAATCCTCGCCGAGCGCGCCGACGAGAGCGACCGCGAACTGTTCGCCCGGGTCCAGAACGCCCACGACCGGATGGAGACGATCATCGCCGAGATGCTGACGCTCGCCCGCCAGGGCCAGTCGGTCTCGGACCTCGAGTCCGTTGACCTCGCGTCGGCGGCCCGTGAGGCCTGGGCGACGACGGAGACGGCCGACGCGACGCTCTCGGTCGAGACGGACGCGACGATACTGGCCGACGGGAGTCGGCTCCAGGGAGCGTTCGAGAACCTCTACCGGAACGCGGTCGAACACGCGGGGCCGGACGTGACGGTGACCGTCGGCGCGATGCCCGCCTGCCCGGACGAGGAGGGAACGGCGCTCGCCCGCCGTGGCGGGTTTTACGTGGCCGACGACGGCCCCGGCATCCCCGCCGATGACCGCGATTCGGTCTTCCAGTCGGGGTACACGACCGCCGAGGACGGAACCGGATTCGGTCTCGCCATCGTCCAGAGCATCGTCGAGGCCCACAGCTGGGACATCGCAGTCACGGAGAGCGCCGGCGGCGGCGCACGCTTCGAGGTCACCGGCGTCGAATACGCGGACTGATCCGGTCGGCTATCCGGCAGTTGGGATTCGCCGGACGGTCGGGTGGATCACCGGTAGATCGGTACACCCGACCGTATGACGCGACCGCGGACCGTCGGCTGCGCGTCGAAGGGTGTGTTTTTTGACCGGCGCCGTCCGACTTCGGGGCAATGACCGACGACTTCGACTACGAGGCGCTGGGGCTTGTGGCCGGCCTGGAGATCCACCAGCAACTCGACACGGCGACGAAGCTGTTCTGTGCGTGCCCGACCGAGTTGCGCAAGCCAGAGGCGTCCGACCGGCGGCTCACCCGCTACCTTCACCCGACCAAGAGCGAACTCGGGGAACTGGACGAGGCGGCCGTCGAGGAGAGCGTCGTCGACCGCGAGTTCGAGTACCTCGCCTACGACACCACCTGTCTCGTCGAGGAGGACGACGAACCCCCCGCCGAGGTCGACGACGAGGCCCTCGAGGTCGCGATGGAGATCGCCCAGCTCATGGACTGCCAGGTCGCCGACCAGGTCCATGTCATGCGAAAGATCGTCGTCGACGGCTCGAACACCACGGGGTTCCAGCGCACGATGCGTGTCGCCGGCGAGGGCGCCATCGAGACGAGCGGCGCGTCGGAGACGCAACGATCAGACGGCGAAGCCGTCGACGGCGAGGTCCGGATCGAGGACCTGATGCTCGAGGAGGAGTCAGCCCAGCGGATCGAAGAGACCGAGAGGGGCGTGCAGTTCTCGCTGGACAGGCTGGGGATCCCGCTGGTCGAGATCGGCACCAAGCCGGACATCCGCTCGCCGGCCCAGGCCCGTGACGCCGCCGAGCGGATCGGCATGTTGCTCCGCTCGACGGGGAAGGTAAAACGCGGCCTCGGAACCATCCGCCAGGACGTCAACGTCTCCATCGCCGACGGCGCCCGCGTCGAGATCAAGGGCGTCCAGAGCCTCGACGACATCGACGACATCGTCCGCAACGAGGTGCGCCGACAGGTCGAACTCCTCGACATCGCCGAGGAACTCCGCGAGCGCGAAGCGAGTGTCGGCGACCCGCAGGACGTGACAGACGTGTTCGCCGAGACCGACTCGGGCGTGATCGCGGGAGCGCTCGACTCGGGCGGGACGGTTCGGGCCGTGCGACTCGCGGGCTTCGACGGCCTCGTCGGCCGGGAGATCCAGCCCGACCGCCGGCTCGGCACCGAGTTCTCGGACCACGCCAAGCGCCACGGCGCGGGCGGGGTCTTCCACACCGACGAACTCCCGGCTTACGGCGTCACCGAGGCGGAGGTCACGGCGCTCCGGGAGGCCGTCGACGCCGGCCCCGAGGACGCGGTCGCACTCGTGGCCGACGACCCCGAAACCGCCGAGCTGGCTATCGAGGCGGTCGGCGAGCGCGCCGAGACGGCCCTCGAAGGAGTGCCCGAGGAGACCCGCGACGCCGAACAGGACGGGACGACTCGCTACCTGCGCCCGCTCCCGGGCGCGGCGCGGATGTACCCCGAGACGGACGTGCCCGCGGTCGAACCCGACCCGAGCGCGGTCGCCGAGCCGGAACTGCTCACCGAGAAAGTCGAGCGCTACCAGTCCGAGTACGGCCTCGACGCCGGCCTCGCGGAGCAGGTGGCCTACGGCGAACGGATGGGACTGTTCGAGCGCGTCGTCGACGAGGGGGTCGACCCGACGCTCGCCGCGGGCACGCTCGAGTCGACGCTGACGGAACTTCGCCGCGACGACGTGGCCGTCGAGGCGCTCACCGACGACCACCTCGCGGCGGCGGTCGCGCTGGTCGAGGCGGGCGACCTGCCCCAGGAAGGCCTCGACGACCTCCTGCGCGCACTGGCGGCGGACCCCGACCTGTCGGCCGAGGCGGCCGTCGAGCAGGAGGACCTGGGCGGCGTCGGCGAGAGCGAGGTCCGCGAGGCGGTCGCCGAGGTGGTCGAGCGCAACTCCGAACAGGTCGAACAGGAGGGGATGGGGGCCTTCTCCGGGCTGATGGGCGAGTGCATGGGCGCGCTCCGCGGGAAGGCCGACGGGGACGTGGTCTCCGACGTGCTCCGCGAGGAGATACAGAAGCGGTCGTGAGGGGACGCCACCGATGAAATCCAGGGCCCACGCCGCCGTCTCGCTCGCCGTCGCGGTCGGCGCGCTCGCACTGACGACGCCACCGATCCCGGCGTGGGCGGTGGTCACCATCGCGCTGGGTGCCGGCGTCGGCATCGACTTCGACCATTTCCTCATCGCGCGCTGGCGGACCGGCGACTGGCGGGCGGTCCAACGCTGTCTGCGAGATCCGACCATCGTCTTCGTCGACCAGGACGCCATCTTCGAGCGCGGCGACGTGGGATCCTTTCCCCGACTGCTGAGCCACGCGGTCATCGGCGGCGTCGCGGTGCCCGTACTTTTCCGCTTCGACGCCTACGTCGGCGGCCTCGTCGCCGTCGCGCTGTACGCCCACGTCCTCGCGGACCTGGTCGCCGGCGTCCGGGACACCGTCGCGGTCAGACACGAGGACCTCTCCGAGGAGACGCGGCGAGCGCAAGACTGATAGTGATTATTGGAGATTATTTCCGGATCGCGCCGACCCCGGGGACGGCGCGGCCCTGTAAACCGCGACAATAATCACTATTATCGGTTTCGTCAGTTCACGCGGTCAAACGCTTCCAGCGGTCCAGAAATCGCCCGATTGCGCCCCATTCCTCGAACGTCCGAATCGGCCTTAATTCGGATTGATCCGGGTTCAGTACCGTGAGTTTATAAGGAGATACGCGACCAAGTGGGAACCAGAGATGGACGATATACCACCGGTCGCCGTGGCAGTCGTGGCCGTCGTCGTGGTCGTCGGGGCGGTGCCGGCCCTGGCGTTCGCGGGGTCGGCACTGGCGGCACCGGACGGGACCACTGCCGACGGGACCACCGCCGGACCGACCGACGGCTCCGACGCGACGGCCGACACCGCGCCTGCGAATGCGTCGTTCGCGCCGGGCGAGCGGTTTGCGGGCGTCGTCGGCGTCCAGCGGGCCGAACTCGCCGGCGAACTGTCGACGCGGGCGTTCGACCAGCAGGTCGCCGATGCGGCGTCGAACGACTCGAGGGCGCGCATCGTCGGCGCAGCCGTACAAAACGTCAGCGAGCGACTCCTTCGGCTCAACGCCACGAAACAGGACCTCGTCGCGGCCCACGAGAACGGATCGATCGGGAACGGCCAGTATCAGGCCCGCCTCGCACAGGTTCACGCCGAGAAACGCACGCTCCAGCGCCTCATCAACCGGACTGAACGGACCGCGGCGGGCCTGCCCGAGGCGACCCTCAGCGCCAACGGCGTCAACGTGACCGCCATCCGGACGCTGGGGGCCCAGGCGCGTGACCTGACCGGGCCCGAGGTAGCCGCGGTCGCACGCCAGATCGCCGGGCGCAACGTCGGGAACGGCGTCGGCCCGCCGGAGAACCGCGGCCCCCCGGGCGACAGGGGACCACCGGCGGAGAGAGGACCGTCCGAGAACAGGAGCTCCGACGACCGCGGCCCGGGCAACAGCACCGGACCGCCCGACGACCGGGGTTCGAACGGGCCGGAAAACGAGTCCGAGATCGAATCTGAAAGCGAGTCCGAATCAGAGTCCGAAAGTGAGAGTGAGTCAGAATCGGAATCGGAGTCCGAAAGTGAGTCTGAGTCCGAATCAGAGTCCGAAAGTGAGTCTGAGTCCGAATCAGAGTCCGAAAGTGAGTCTGAGTCCGAATCAGAGTCCGAAAGTGAGTCCGAAAGCGAATAGTCGGGATCGAGTCGGGTCGATGGGATGGACGTGGCGGTGATCGCTCGCTTCGTTCCGGCGCGGCGGGGGCAGTGACCGTCCTGTTTTCGAAGTCGCTTCGATGGGTTTTAATATCGAACCGGGGCTAGCCTCGGGTACATGACGCGGACCCACAGTTCCGGTGTCTCCGGCGCGGCCACCGGTGGGTCCGTTCGACTTCTCCGGCGCCGACGACGACCGGGCCGTTAGGCCCGCTACTATCCATTCCACATCGTCGCCACGTTTCGTCACCTAACTACCGCCACCGTCGGGTTCTGGGCGGACACCGCACCCGACAGACACCACACGACACATGACATCCGACCCATCAGGAACCGTCGCACTCGCCTTCTCTGGCGGGCTCGACACCACAGTTTGCGTCCCGCTCATCAAAGAAGAGTACGGCTACGACGACGTCATCGGCGTCACCGTCGACGTCGGCCAGCCAGCCAAAGAGTTCGACGAGGCCGCCGAAACCGCCGAAGCGCTCGGCCTCGAACACTTCGTCGTCGACGCGAAACAGGAGTTCGCCGACCTCTGTCTCCAGTCCGTGAAGGCCAACGGCACGTACCAGGGCTACCCGCTCGGCACCGCGCTGGCGCGCCCGGTCATCGCCAACGCCATCCTCGACGTCGCCGAGGAGCAGGGCTGTACCGCCCTCGCCCACGGCTGTACGGGGAAGGGTAACGACCAACTGCGCTTCGAGGCCGTCTGGCGCGCCTCGGACCTCGACGTGCTCGCGCCGGTGCGCGAACTCGGTCTCACCCGCGAGTGGGAGAGCGAGTACGCCGCGGAGAAGGGCCTGCCCGTCGAGGGCGGTGACGGCGGCCGCTGGAGCATCGACACGAACCTCTGGAGTCGCTCGGTCGAGGGCTCCGAACTCGAAGACCCCGCTCACGTCCCCGGCGAGGAGATCTACGACTGGACCACCGCGCCGGGCAACGCCGAGACGGAGACGCTGACGATCACCTTCGAGAAGGGCGACGTGGTCGCCGTCGACGGGGAGGAGACGGACCCGGTGGCGCTCATCGAGGACCTCAACGAGCGCGCCGGCGCCCACGGCGTCGGTCGCTCGGACATCATGGAGGACCGCATGCTCGGGCTCAAAGTGAGGGAAAACTACGAGCACCCCGCGGCGACGGTGCTCCTGAACGCCCACGAGGCCCTGGAGAGCCTGGTCCTCACGCAGGAAGAACGCGCGTTCAAACAGCAGGTCGACCAGCGCTGGGCCCAGAAGGGTTACGAGGGACTCGTCGACGCGCCGCTGACGAAGGCGCTCGAAGGGTTCATCGAGCAGACCCAGCGGAAGGTCACGGGGACCGTGACGGTCAAACTCGACGGCGGGCAGGCCCGCCCGGTCGGCCGCGAGAGCGACTACGCGGTGTACAGCGAGTCCGCCGCGTCGTTCAACGAGGAGGCCGTCACCGACGACATCGAGCAAAACGACGCCACCGGTGTCGCGAAGTACCACGGCTTCCAGTCGCGCCTGGCCAATCGCGTGGCCGCGAACGTCGCCGCGAAGGAAGCGGAGGCGGCCGCCACCGACGGCGGCCAGGACGACGAACCGGCCGGCGCGGACGAGAACTGACGATGACCGACGGCGAGGACGCCCCCGAGAACGCTGGCGGGTCGCCCGATGCCGACAGCGACGGCGCCGCGGCCAGCGACACCGGCGCCGACAGCGACGACGCCACGACCGGTGACACCGGCGCCGACAGTGACGGCGCCACGACCGGTGACACCGGTGCCGGTACGGCCGTCAGGCGGAACCGCTTTTCCGGCGGCCCCGCCCGCGGGTTCATGTCTTCGCTGGCGGCCGACGAGCGCATCTTCGGTGCCGACCTCGCGGTCGACCGCGCACACGTCGTGATGCTGGCCGAGCAGGGCATCGTCGACGAGGAACCGGCGGGTGCGATCCTCGCCGCGCTCGACGACATCGAAGCGGCGGGCCACGGCGACCTGCCCGACGCCGAGGACGTCCACGAGGCCATCGAGACGGCCGTCATCGAGCGCGTCGGCCCCGAGGGCGGGCGAATGCACACCGCCCGCTCGCGCAACGACGAGGTGGCGACCTGCATCCGGTATCGCTTGCGCGAGGACCTACTCGACGCGCTGGCGACGATAGTCGGCGCGCGCGAGCGCCTGCTCGACGTGGCCGCGGACCACCGCGAGATGCTGCTGCCCGGCTTCACGCACTTGCAGTACGCCCAGCCGGTGACCGTCGCCCACTGGCTGTGCTCCTACGAGGGTGCCCTGGCCCGCGACACCGAGCGGGTGCTCGCGGCCTCCGACCGGACAAACCAGTCGCCGCTGGGCGCGGCGGCCTTCGCGGGGACGCCCTTCGACGTGGACCGGGAGCGCACCGCCGAACTGCTGGGGTTCGACTCGGTCGTCGAGAACGCGATGGATGCCACGTCGTCACGTGATTTCCTCGTGGAGTCGACGAGCGCGCTGGCGACGCTCGCGACGACGCTTTCGGGCCTGGCGGAGGACGTGGTCGTCTACAGCGGCCGCGACTACCTCGAGATCAGCGACGACTACGCGTCGACGTCGTCGATCATGCCCCAGAAGAAAAACCCCGACACGCTGGAGATCGTCCGCGCGACCGCGGGCGAGGCACAGGGCGCGCTCCAGGGGTTGCTGACGACGCTTAAGGGCCTGCCGCGGTCGTACAACATCGACTTACAGGAGGCGACGCCCCACGCGTGGACGGCGGTGGACGAGGTACCGCCGGCGCTGGAGGTGGCGACCGGCGCAGTCGCGACCGCCGAGTGGAACGAGGAGGTCCTCGCGTCGGAGGCCGCGGCGGGTTTCTCGACGGCGACCGGCGTCGCGGACCGCCTGGCGATGGCGGGGATCCCCTTCCGGACGGCCCACGAGGTCGTCGCGACCGCGGCCGAGCGACTGGACGGCGACCCCGACCTGGCGGTGCTGGAGGCGGCCGCCGAGGAGGTGCTCGGCGAATCGCTGACCGCCTACGTCGACCGCGAGACGCTGGCGGCGACGCTCGACCCGACCAAGAGCGTGGCGATGCGGGACTCTCAGGGCGGTCCCGCTCCCAAGGCGGTCGCGGCGAGCATCAAGCGTGCCCGGGAACGGATGGCCGACGACCGCGAGGCCGTGGCGGTCCGCCGGGAGGCCGTAGCGGCCGCCGCCGACGCGCTCGACCGGGAGGTGCAGCGGTATGTCTGAACCGGGCGCTATCCAGTTCGTGCCGTGTCGGGCCCGCTTGAGGTCTCACCGATCCCCGCGAGGGGAACCCACCAGAAAATTTAGATAGACCTCATCCTGTCGCGGATTTCGGACACTCGACGCGCTTAGAGCGGCGTACGGGTAGTGACTGAATTCTTATAGGTTCGAAGGCTTTAAGTGGGTAGCAGTCCGAGTAGGGGGTACGATGACGGAATGCGTCGAGTGCGGGGCGGAGGTTTCCCTGCACGACGACATCGAGATCGGAGAGATCGTCGACTGTGCGACCTGCGGCGCGGAGCTAGAGGTCGTCGACACCGAACCGCCAGTCCTCGAGACGGCGCCGGAGCTCGAAGAGGACTGGGGCGAGTGAGGATGCACGTCGGCATCCTCTACTCCCGGATCCGCCGGGACGAGAAGCTCCTGCTCGAGGAGTTGCGCGAGCGCGACCACGAGGTCACGAAGATCGACGTGCGCAAAGAGCGGTTCAACCTCTCGGAGCCGCCGGCCGCGATGGCCGACGTTGATCTCCTGGTCGACCGGTGTCTCGCGACGAGCCGGTCGCTGTACGTTACCCGGTTCGCGGCGGCCTACGGCATCCCGGTCGTCAACGCGCCCGAGACCGCCGAGGTCTGTGCGGACAAGGTGAAAAACAGCCTCGCGCTCGAGGGTGCCGGGGTGCCCACCCCGAACACGGACGTCTCGTTCACGAAGGACACGGCCCTGGAAACTATCGAGGACTTCGGCTACCCCTGCGTACTCAAGCCCGTGATCGGGTCGTGGGGTAACCTCATGGCGAAGATCGACTCCCGGTCGGCCGCCGAGGCCATCCTCGAACACAAGGAGACGCTGGGCCACTACGAGCACAAGGTCTTCTACATCCAGGAGTTCGTCGACAAGCCGGGCCGGGACCTGCGGGTCGTGGCCGTCGACGGCGAGCCAATCGCCGGGATGGTCCGCTCGTCCGACCACTGGCTCACCAACGCCTCGCGGGGCGCCGAGACCGCGACCATCGAGATCACCGACGAAATCGAGTCGCTGGTCCGCGCCGCGAGCGACGCCGTCGGCGGCGGCCTGCTCGGTATCGACCTGATGGAAACAGGGTTAGACGACGAGGGCGAGCCGACGGGGTACACCGTCCACGAGGTCAATCATACCGTGGAGTTCAAGGCGCTCAACGAGGTTTCCGAGGTCGACCTGCCCGCCGTAGTCGTCGACTGGCTGGAGGAGAAAGCTTCGGCCGCCGCGAGCGACGGGGCGGGCGGCGACGCGGACGGAGCGGACGACGACGATGCGGACGGAGCGGACGACGGCGATGCGGACGGAGCGGACGACGGCGACGACGAAACCGCAGAAGTTACGACGTAACGCGCCGCCTTGACAGTATCATGAGCTACACGGCATCGGTCGTCGGCGGGTCCGGGTTCACGGGCGGGGAACTGCTCCGCCTGCTCGCCGGCCATCCCGAGTTCGAACTGGTCCAGGCCACCAGCCGCTCCAAGGAGAACAAGACGGTGGGCCACGCCCACCCGAACCTGCGCGGGCTGGACCTTCGCTTTTCCTCGCCCGAGGACCTCGACTCGGTGGACGTGCTCTTCGCGGCGACGCCACACGGCGTCTCGATGGGGCAGATCGACGACTTCCGCGACGCCGCCGACACCGTCGTCGACCTCTCGGCGGACTTCCGCCTCGATTCGGAGGCCCAGTACGACGAGTGGTACGACGGCCACGAACGTCCCGAACTGCTCGACGAGGCGGTGTACGCCCTGCCCGAACTTACCCGCGAGGAGTTGCCCGGCGCGGATCTCATCGCTTCGGGCGGCTGTAACGCCACCGCGACCATCCTCGGGCTCAAGCCGCTGGTCGACGAGGGGATCCTCTCCGACGATGACCAGGTCGTCGTCGACGTGAAGGTCGGCTCCTCGGAGGGTGGCGCCGGCGGCGGCGAGGCCTCCTCGCATCCGGAACGCTCGGGGGTTGTCCGCCCCTACGCGCCGACGGGCCACCGCCACGAGGCCGAGATCGAGCAGTTCCTCGGCCTGGACGTTTCCTTTACCGTGCACGCGGTGGACATGACCCGCGGCGCGAGCGCGACGTGTCACGTCTTCCCCGGCGAACCCGTCTCGAAGGGTGACCTGTGGGGCGCGTATCGGGGCAGCTACGAGGACGAACCGTTCGTGGAACTCGTCGCCGGCGGCGGCGGGGTGTATCGCTACCCCGAGCCGAAGGCGGTCGCGGGGACCAACGGCGCCGAGGTCGGGTTCGAACTCGACCCCGGGAACCGGCGCCTGGTCGTGTTCTCGGCCATCGACAACATGATGAAGGGATCGGCCGGGCAGGCAGTCCACGCGGCCAACGTCGCGCTGGGCATCGAGGAGACTGCAGGCCTGGAGTTCCAGGGGCTCCACCCCGTCGGAGCGCCCTAACGGAGTGATATCTCGTGACGACAGTCGTCAAAATAGGCGGCGCTCGCGCGGTCGACCCCGCGGGTGCGCTCTCGGACGTCGCAACGCTCGCAAACGAACAGGAGCAGGACGTGGCAGTGGTCCACGGCGGTTCGACCGCCGTCGACGAGACCCTGGAGCGGCTGGGCATCGAACCCGAGTACGTCGAGACGCCGTCGGGCGTCGTCGGCCGCTTCACCGACGCGGAGACGATGGAGGTGTTCGAGATGGTGTTCGGCCACCTCAACACGCAACTGGTTGCGGGCCTTCAGAGCCAGGGCGTCGACGCCGTCGGACTCAACGGCGTCGACGGGAAACTCCTCTACGGCCCGCGCAAGTCCGCGGTCCGAGTCGTCGAGGACGGCAAACGCAAGGTCCGTCGGGGCGACCACTCGGGAACGATCAAGCGGGTCAACGCCGACCTGCTGGAGACGCTGTTCGCCGACGGCTACACGCCGGTGGCGTCACCACCGATGGCCGGCAAGGATGAGGACGCGGTCGTACCGGTCAACACGGACGCCGACCGCTCGGCCGCACACGTCGCCAGCGCGCTGGGCGCCACACTTGTCCTGTTGACCGACGTGAAGGGTATCTACGCGGACCCCGATGATCCCTCGACCCTGATCGAGTCGGTCAAGACGCCCGCGGAGTGGGCCGACCTCGAATCGGCCGCCGAGGGCTTCATGGGCCGGAAAGTGATGGCCATCGAGGAGGCGCTGTCGGGCGGCGCCGACGAGGTGGTCGTCGCAAGCGCCAACGCCGACGACCCGATCCTGTCGGCGCTGGGCGGCGGCGGAACTCACGTCCACGCGTCGGCGCTCGATGCGCCCGACGAGGGTGACGGCGCGAGCGACGGGGGCAACGGCGCGGACGACGAGGGCGCGAACGACGAGGGCGCCGACGCGTCGGTCGAAAGTGAAAACGATACGTCGGAGGGCGAGTGAGTACAGCCATGACCGGATTCGTCTTCTCGGAGAAACCCATCGAGATCGAGGAGGGCGACGGCGTCTTCCTCTACGGCACGGACGGTACCGAGTACCTCGATATGGGCGCCAGTTACGCTTGCGTCCCGCTCGGCCACGGCCACCCCGCGGTCCACGACGCCGTCACCGAGCAGTTCGAGAAACTGACCTACGTCCAGGCCTCCTACCCGAACGCCGCCCGCACGGCGCTGTACGAGCAACTGGCGGAGACGGCGCCGGGCGACATCGACTACACGTGGCTCTGTAACTCGGGCACCGAGGCCAACGAGGCCGCGCTCAAGTTCGCCCGCTCGGCGACGGGGGACTCGAAGATCGTCGCGACGATGCAGGGCTTTCACGGCCGGACGATGGGCGCGCTGGCGGCCACCTGGAAGAACAAGTACAAGAAGCCCTACGAGCCGCTGATCGGCGACGTGGACTTTGTCCCCTACGACGACGGCGACGCGCTGGCCGAGGCCGTCGACGAGGAGACCGCCGCGGTCATCGTCGAACCCGTCCAGGGCGAGGGCGGCATCAACCCCGCCTCCCGCGAGTATCTGGAGCAGGCACGCGAGGTGACCGCCGACGCCGGCGCGGCCCTGGTCTTCGACGAGGTCCAGACCGGGATGGGCCGGACGGGGTCGCTGTGGGCCTGCGAGCAGGCCGGCGTCGTCCCCGACATGATCACGACGGCGAAGGGGCTGGGCAACGGCTTCCCCGTCGGCGCGACGCTGTGTCGCGAGTGGGTCGCCGAGAACTACGGCTCCCACGCCTCGACGTTTTCGGGCGGGCCGGTCATCTCCGCGGCGGCGGGCGCGACCCTCTCGACGGTCGTCGACGAGGACCTGCCGGCCCACGCCGCGGCGGTCGGTTCCTACCTTCAGGAGCGGCTGCGCGAGGCGGTCGGCGACGACGTGCGCGAGGTGCGCGGCGAGGGGTTGCTGGTCGGCGTCGAGGTCGGCCGCGGCGCCAACCGCGCGCTGAAGGAACTCGCCCTGAACCACGGCATCCTGGCCCTGCCGGCGGGCCGGACCGTCGTCCGATTCCTCCCGCCGCTGACGCTCACGGAAGCCCACGCCGACCGCGTCGTCGACGCGATGACGGAGGTCGTCGGGGATGAGTGAGACCGCCAGCGAGAGCAGCGACGGGGCCACCGACGTACCCATCGACGAGGCCGCCCGCGAGTTACTGGTCGACCTCGTCGAGATCCCGTCGATCGCGCCCGACGAGGGCGACTGTGCCGAGCGACTGGCGGCCTTCTTCGAGGCCAACGACCGCGAGGTGTGGATCGACGAGGTCGGCAACGTCCGCGCGCCGGCCGACGACGGCGTCCTCCTGACCTCCCACATCGACACCGTCCCGGGTGACATTCCGGTCCGGGTCGAGGAGGGGAGCGGGGAAACTGGCGACGACGCGGCCGGCGCGGACGTGCTCTGGGGTCGCGGGAGCGTCGACGCGAAGGGGCCGCTGGCGGCGCTTGCGGTCGCCGCGGTCCGCACCGGCGCCTCCTTCGTCGGCGTCGTCGGCGAGGAGGTCGACTCCCGGGGGTCGCGCTATCTCGTCGACGACCGCGAGGCCGCGCCCGACGCCGTCGTCAACGGCGAGCCCTCGGGCGCGAACGGTATCACGCTGGGCTACCGGGGCCTGCTCGGCGGGACCTACGTCGCCACCTCGGAGTCGGGCCACTCCTCGCGCCCGGAGAACAACGCCATCCAGGACGCGATGGACTGGTGGCATCGCGTCGAGAGCGAGTTCGGCCACGACGAGTGGGTGCCCGTCTTCGAGCGGGTCACCTGCAAACCGACGGAGTTCTCGGGCGGTCCCTCGGCGGATGGCCTGTCGGTCGAGGCGACGATGGAAGTGCAACTGCGCGTCCCGCCCGAGTACGCGACCGGCGAGGTGCGCGAACTCGCGGACGGCCACCTCGCGAACGGCACCGTCAACTGGCACGACACGGTCGAGCCGGTGATGCAGAATCCGCGAACGCCGGTGGCGCGGGCCTTCCGCGCGGCGATCCGGAAACGCGGCGTCGACCCGCGCCTGCTCCGCAAGACCGGCACGAGTGATATGAACGTCTACGCACAGGCCTGGAACTGCCCGATGGTGACCTACGGCCCCGGCGACTCCGACCTCGACCACGCGCCCGACGAGCACCTGCCGCTGCCCGAGTACGACCGGGCGGTCGCTGTCCTCGAGGACGCGGCCGCGACCCTGCTCGACGACTGACCGCGTACTACGACCGACTCACGACCCATGACCGACATCCTCGACGTCGACGACCTCACGACCGACGAACTGGCCGCGGTGCTGGACCGTGCCGCCGCGATCAAGGCGGGCGACGGCACCGACTCCCAGCCCCTGGCGAACCAGACCCTCGCGATGCTGTTCGAGAAACCCTCGACGCGGACGCGCATCTCCTTCGAGACGGGGATGACGCAACTGGGCGGGCACGCCATTTTCCTTGGCCCCGACGACATCCACCTCGGCCACGGCGAACCGATCAAGGACACCGCTCGCGCGATGGGCCGGTACGCCGATTTCATCATGGCACGCGTCTTCGACCACGCGGACGTGGTCGACCTCGCGACGTGGGCCGACGTGCCGGTTGTCAACGGCCTGACCGACGACGCTCACCCCTGTCAGACCCTCGCGGATCTCCTGACCATCCGCGAGCACTTCGATGACCCGACGGTCGCGTGGGTCGGCGACGGCAACAACGTCTGCCAGTCGTTCGTCCTCGGTGCCGCAATGTCGGACCTCGAGTTGACCGTCGCCACCCCCGAGGGCTACGAGGTCGACGAGAACGTCCTCGCCCGGGCCGACGGCCTCGGCCGCGCGCCCGAGACGACTCACGACCCCGACGCGGCGGTGGCCGACGCCGACGTGGTCTACACGGACGTCTGGGTCAGCATGGGTCAGGAGGACCGCCGCGAGGAGAAACTCGCGGACTTCGACGGGTTCCAGGTGACGACGGAGATGCTGGGCGACCGCGCGCTGATGCACTGCCTGCCAGCCCACCGCGGCGAGGAGGTCACCGACGAGGCCTTAGAGAGCGACAACGCCATCGTGTGGGACCAGGCGGAGAACCGCCTGCACGCCCAGAAAGGGCTGCTTGCGTGGATTGCGGAGCAATAGGGTTCGATACCGCGGGATCGAACGCAAATAGCGTGAAATCCTCTCCTGCGTCGACTGGTTTGACAGTCTAAGCGGGTGGGACTGAAAGGGGCCGTTATCGGCGGCGAAGCCGCCGATTGCTCGGGAGAGCTTTGCTCTCCCGGTGCTCGCTCGGGCGTTCCGACGACGCAAGCACTGGAGCGAACGTAGTGAGCGAAGCGCGCAGCGAGTCAGAACGCCCGAGCGAGCGGGGGCTTTCACGCTGTTCTCGTCGGTCGCATCAGCATCTATCGGACACTACCTCTACGCGAGCGGCGCGACTTTTCTGCCCGCCTTTTTCCGCGACGGGGTTCCTGATCCCTGACGACCGCTCACGTCGAGTACCGTGTCCGCTTATCCCGGCCCGGTTCGTACGCTCGGGTACAATGGTCGAGGCGGACCCATCGCCGCAGCGATTTCGGGAGTTGATGCTCGACGAGCAACCGGGGTTCGAGGAGGTACTCGCCTGCGTCTTCGGTATTCAGGAACACGAGGTCCGGACGTACCTGACCCTGCTCGACCACCCGGAGAGCACCGTCGCAGAACTGGCCAAGCAACTGGACCGGGACCGGAGCAACGTGAATCGGTCGCTGTCCACGCTTCGGGAGAAGGGGCTGGCCGAGCGCGACCGACGGCTGCTGGACGGGGGCGGACACGTCTATCAGTATTCGGCGACCCCGTTGCCCGAGGCGAGGGAGTTGATGCACGAGACCCTCGACGAGTGGACCGCCTACGTCCACGAACGGATCGACGAGTTCGGCGAAGAAGATTCCTGATCTGCTCGTTTCGGATCGTTTGGCCGCAGTTGTCTGCTCCGCTACTGATCCAGGGGGTAGAAAGCCCTCGGCCCGCCTGCGATGTGTGATTGATACAGCAAACAACGAGTGTTGAAAGCCCTCGGCCCGCTCGCGGCCGCTGAGCGGGATATCCTCGTTCACTGCGTTCACTCGGATAGGGCCACGCTCAGGCGACCAGGCAAGCGCGAGCGGCCTCACGGCTTCGCCGAAGGACTCGCTCCGCTCGTCCTTCGAGCCCTCACTCGCGTCGCTCGTGAGGACGCCGTTCGGCTCCGAGGCCTCCCTTCGTTCACGGTTCCCTTCGGTCACCGTTCACATCGAGGCTCTCACTTCGTTCGAGCCTCGCATCGGTCGGCCTCGCGTGCCTCGCCCGTTCAGTCCGCCAGGAGAGCACGCTCTCCCGAGCCTGCGCTCACTCCGTTCGCGCAGACGCCAGGATACCGCCCCGCACGGCACCGCGGACGGCCACACGCCTCCCCAGCCGATTCGCTCCCTCGCTCACTCCGTTCGCTCTGTTCGCTCATCCCTCGCGCGGCACCGTCTCGTGGCCTCACTGTCGTTCGGCACACTCGACGGCGCGCGCCAGGAGAAAAGAGAGGGTGTTCGCGATCCGGAATAGAACCCGATGTACCGGGGTTCAATCCCACTTCGCGCCGGGGTTCGTGACGGCGCCAGTACGACCTTTTTCCGCCTCGGGTGCGCTCGCGCACCACTCGGCGCAAAAAGCTCGGCCAAAAAGGCGCTCGCTCCCGTCGGTCGCTCGCGTGAACCGCCTCACTTCGTTCGGCGGATGCCTCTTGACCGTATCAATCCCACTTCGCGCCGGGGTTCGTGACGGCACCGTTGGCCGCGGATCCGAAGTCCCGGTGGTACTTCGCGAGGACACCCGACTCGTAGGTGGGTTCGGGGTCGTACTCTTCGAGCCGTTCCTCGATCTCCTCGTCGGTCAGGTCGACCGAGAGTTCGAGGTCGTCGACATCGATGGTGATGGTGTCGCCGTCCTCCAGGGCGGCAATGGGGCCGCCGACGAACGCCTCGGGGGCGACGTGACCGATAGAGAATCCGCGGGTCGCACCTGAGAAGCGGCCGTCGGTAAAGAGCGCGACGTCGTCGGCGTGGCCCTGGCCGGCGACGGCGGAGGTGACTCCGAGCATCTCGCGCATTCCGGGGCCGCCCTGTGGCCCCTCGTTTCGGATGCCGATGACGTCGCCGCTCTCGACGTGGCCCTCCTGGACGTAGGCCATGGCTTCGCTCTCCTCGTCGAAGATCCGGACCGGCCCCTCGTGGTGGAGGTGGTCCTCGCCGGTGATCTTGATGACCGCGCCGTCGGGCGCGAGGTTGCCGGTGAGGATGCGGATGGCGCCCCGTTCGTGGATCGGGTCGTCGACGGTGTGCAGGAAGTCGACGTCCAGGTCGGCGACGGCGGGCGGGTCGATCCGGTCGAGTTCCTCGCCGATGGTGTCCCCGGTAACGGTGAGCGCGTCCTCGTGGAGCAGGCCCGCGTCACGCAGTTCCCCGAGGACGACCGGCACGCCGCCGACCTCGTGGAGGTCGTTCATCACCTTCTCGCCGCCGGGCTGGAGGTCGGCGATCTTCGGGGTGCGCGCGCTGATCTCGTTGAACTCCTCGATGTCGAGGTCGACGCCGGCCTCGGCGGCCATCGCGAGCAGGTGCAACACGGCGTTGGTCGACCCGCCGACCGCGACCTGCAGGGCGATTGCGTTCTCGAAGGACTCCTTGGTGAGGAAATCAGAGGGACTGCGGCGCGCCTCGACGGCCTCGACGGCGATGCGGCCGGCGCGGCGGGCCTCCTGGTAGCGGCTCTCGTCCTCGGCGGGCGGCGATGCCGAGCCAAGCGGCGCGAAGCCGATAGTTTCGGAGATAGAGGCCATCGTGTTGGCGGTGAACATCCCGCCACAGGAACCGGCGCCGGGGCAGGCGTGGCGCTCCATCTCGTCGAGTTCGCCCTCGGTCATGTCGCCGTCGGCAACGGAGCCGACGCCCTCGAAGACGTTCTGGATGGTGACCTCGCGGCCGTCGTGCTCGCCGGGCATGATGGAGCCGCCGTAGAGGAAGACGCTGGGCAGGTCCGTCCGGATCGAGGCCATCATCATCCCGGGCATGTTCTTGTCGCAGCCGCCGATAGTGACGAGGCCGTCCATGCGCTCGCCGAAACTGACGAGTTCGACGGAGTCGGCGATGATCTCCCGGGAGATGAGCGAGGCTTTCATCCCCTCGGTCCCCATCGAGATGGCGTCGGAGATGGTGATCGTGCCGAACTCGATGGGCATCCCCTCGCTGTCGTCGACGGCCTCGTAGGCGGCGTCGGCCACGTCGTCCAGGTGAACGTTACAGGGCGTGATGTCGGCCGCCGGGTTGGCGATGCCGATCATCGGGGAGGAGAGGTCCGCGTCGTCGTAGCCCATCGCGCGGAACATCGCACGGTGGGGGGCGCGCTCGGTGCCCTCGGTGACCTCCGAACTCGGCAGGTCGTCGGGCTTGTCGATGGCCGACGACGCCGGTTCGCGCTCGCCGTCCGCGTCGGCCTCCTCGTCCGGTTTCGGTTCCTGCTTGCTCATAGTCCGAAGTCGGCGCGGCCAGCCTTACGCTTTTCCAACGCCGCGTGGCCGCTGCCCGACGGAGACGAACGCGTTCGGGCGCTCGCGGCCCGCTTTGCGGCATCGGCCGCGGCCACTGGCACGGGACGACTCACTCCCATCCCTCCGCTATCTCCTCGCGCTGGTCGGGGTCGTGCCCATATATCACGGTGGCGTCGTGGCGCCGCTGGAGGTCACGCAGGCGTGCGACGCTGTCCTCCCAGGCCTGCCGGTCGTGCAACAGCCCCGCACCCTGTGGAACGCCCTCCAGATGAACGGGGAACTCCGCCACGTCGCTGGCAAAGAGGAGTGTTTCGTCTTCGAGGTGGACGAGCAACCCCAACAGGCCGGGGGCGTGGCCCGGGAGATGCAGGAACTCGACGCCGTCGAAGTACTCGGTGCGGTGATGCGAGACGACTCGCCAGTCGATATCGTGGTCGAAATCCGCCTGCACGTACCCCGAACTCCCCTCGTTGGTCGCGGCGCTGAAGTAGGCGAACTGTAGCTCCCCCTCGTGGACGAAGACGGGCACGTCCGTCCCGGCGAAGTGGTGCAGGCCGCCCGCGTGGTCGACGTGGAGGTGTGTCTGGACCACGTAGTCGATATCGGAGACCGCGTACCCGATCCGTTCGAGGTCGGCGTCGAGGGGGTGTTCGTCGGCGTCGACGTGCTCGAAGGCGTCGTACAGCGGCGCGGGCCAGTGCCCCTCGCCCGCCGCGGGGTGTGAGCCGGTGTCGACGAGGATGGTCCCCTCGGGGTGGTCGATCACGAACGAGTACACCGGTTCCGCCGTCCGCTCGACCTCGACGGTCGGTTCGCTGGCGCTCGCGGCCGTGTGCGCTTCGACGTGGAAGTTGGGGTCGCTCAGGATGGTCCCGCGGTGGACTCCCCTGACTGTGGCTTCGACCATACGCGAGCGTCGGCACCGCGGGCCGTAACTGTCGGGGATGGTGTGTGAACTGCCCGCATTCGAGAACTGTCTTGCGCGCGTCTGACGAGCTATTTTGTGGGATGAACGCCTATCGCGGCGTATGCCGAGCCTTTCGGAGGCCTACGACGGCGGGGAGTGGAGCGGGCGGGACCCGCGGCGGGTCTCCGCCGGGGGGAGCCTGTTCGCGCTCGGGGCGCTTGCGGTCGTGAGCGCCATCCTCGTGCTGGCCAGCGACGGGGCGGCGAGTCTTGTCGGCGCGACCGGCGAAACCGCGGCCCGGCGGCTCGCGGGCACGCTCGCCGGCCTCGGGATTCCGGCGATGTTCCTCGGCGTCGTGGCGGTCCTCCCCGCGAGTCGGCGCGAGCGCGTCGGCGTCCTCTGTGGCGCGCTCGGGACCGTCGCCGGCGTCTTCCTCTTCCGACAGGCCTACCCCGACCGCTGGGTCGGCGCGAGCGACGCGCTCGCGTTCCCGACCGCGATGGTCTACTTCGTCGGGAGCTGTGTCGCGCTGTGGTTCGTCCTCTCGGCCGTCGCGACGTTCAAGCTCCGCAACAACCCGCAGGGCACTGTCACGCTCGAAGTCACCCGCCAGGGCGAGACGAAGGAAGTCAGCGTCAGCCGCGACGAATACCGCCGCTACCGGCAGGCCATCCGCGGCGACGGCGACGCCGACGGCGTCGCGGCCGAACTCCGCGAGCGGTTCGAGGACTGAGCGGCGTTTCGGGAGCTACGACGATATCTTTCAGTAGGGTGGACGGAGTATCGATCAGTACAGAGTCTACAATACCCATTTGAGTCGTCATCATCTATTTTTATACAGGATTCCACTCACCTGACATGCAACGGCGGACTGTCCTCAGAGCCTGTCTTGGTGTACTCGGCTTTAGTGGCCTGAGCGGATGTATCGGCAGCCAAACGGCGGATTCAAACGATGAAACTGAGTCTCGATCGACGCCGACGGAGACTGATGGAGCAGAGCCCACTGCGGCGGAGACAACGACGTCACAGAAGACTCCACGTCTGACTGTCTCAGATGGTGAACCGGTCACTGGATTTCCCAGGAACGAGAGTGGGTTTGCGACGGAACGAGTCGGGTCGCGAAATACTATCGCCAACCCGGACAACAATCTCCCGCACGACCTTCTGATCTGGAATTCCGCGGCGCACTCGCAGACGATCACCGTGGAAATCAGAAATCAAACCGGGGGAACACAGGAGATCGTATCGAACGACACATACGAAATTCCAGGCGACGAACTCCTGGTGATTCACCTTCTCGAACCCGCTCCCTACCAGGTGTCTCTCGACGGGCCAACGATAACGGAAGCTGCGACTATCGAAATCCCCCGCGATCGGTTCGACTGTAATGAATCCCACCACGAAATAACCGTAACTGGAACAGGTGAGGTTGCCAACGTTGTATATTCGGATGCTGCAGGGTGCCCCACTCCAACTACTGAGTAGTGACCGTCCCTTCGATACGGAGAGTGTGGCAGATGAGACGGCCTGCTACTGCCCGATAACTACGCAGGTCTATCAAGCAGTGTCCGCCGAGAGGTCTCGCTTCGCCCCGGGATTCAAATACGGTCGGGAGCGTAGTACGTCGTAGATGTCCCAGCAGTCGGCCCGGATCGTCCGCGAAGTCCACGACGAGCCCCACATCGCAGGCAGTCGGATCACGGTCAGACACGTCTACGAGCGAGTCCACGGGCGCGGGCTGCGACCGGAGACGGTCGCCGAGCGCCACGACCTCGACATTGCCGACGTGTATCACGCGCTCGCCTACTACCACGACCACCCCGAGGAGATGCAGGCGGTCGAACGCCAGCGAGCGGCGGCGATCGAGTCGGCACGGGAGAAGACGACGATATCCCCACCGGACGAGTGATGGCGGTCCCGCTGTTGCTCGACGAAAACCTCGAACACGAGGTCTACCACCGACTGCAAAGCTACGGTCACGATGTCGTCCACGTCGACTATCACGACGAACTCGGAAAAGGCGACAGCGACCACACACTCGCGCGGTTCTCCCGGGAACACGACCGCCTCATCGTGACCTACGACGACGACTTCGAGAGCCAGTACGATGGCGACGACTACTGGGGCGTCCTCTTTTTCACCGACAACGACTGGCCGGCGACAGCAGTGGCTGACACCATCCATCGGATCCTCGACCTCTATCCGCCGGCGGATCTGCGGCAAGTGAACGTCGTCGGTCGCGAGTGGCTGTAACAGGGTCGACCCGTAGCGCCTCGCCGACCACTGGCTTTATTCTCGTCCGCGCGGAAGCCATCGTCCAGTGGAAATGCAACCCATCCACGCGCGGTATCCGTTCCTGGCCGAGGCGCGAGCGGCGGTCGAGGAGGCCGGCGTCGACCTCGCGGCGGTCATCGCGGACGACGAGGCGGTCGTCGAGCGCGGCCGCGAGCGCGTGGAGTGGGCCATCACCGAGGGGACGGTCGGCGACCCCCACCGGCGGACGCGCGTCGAACTGCTCTCGTACCCGGTCGCGCGCGTCCTCGTCTCGCTGGTCGACCAGCACGTCCTCACGCGCAAGTACGCCCAGGCCGAGGCCGAGACTGCCCACGAACGGTTCACCGAGGAGCTCGCGGCCGAAGCCGAGTTCAAAAGCGCCGGCGGCGACCGCCTGTCGATGCGCGCACTGCTTTCCGAGTTCGACCTCACCGGCGACGTGCGACCGGTCGGGGACGCGGCGGGTCCGGGCAGCGGGGTCGGCGCGGGCGGCGGGAGCACCACGGGCGGCGGTGTCGGCGCGGGCGGCGGAGCGACCACGTCGGTCGACACGGCCGGCGGAGACGGCACGAGCGACGCCTACCGCGTCGGCGTGGGCGCCTATCTCGACCTGGCGGCCGACCAGCGGGGCGACCGGTGGCGACTGGTCAATCGCGCGCTCGACGACGGCGAGGTGCCGGTCGACCACGAGGAACTGCTCGCGCTCCTCCGGCAGGCGGTGCGCCACCGCGTCGCCGACGGCCTCCCGCTGTCGGTCCCCGACGCCTTCGGCGAGGAGCTCAGCGAGGAGGTCGCGAGCATCGAGGAGACGCTCTCGGAACTGGAACTCACGCGCGAGATCGACACCGTCGTTCCGGAGCTGTTTCCCCCCTGTATGAAACACCTGCTCGACCAGGTCCAGAAGGGTGAACACCTCGAACATCACTCCCGGTTTGCTATCGCCTCCTTTCTCACGAGCATCGGGATGAACACCGACGAAATCGTCGACCTCTTCCAGGTCAACCCCGGGTTCGGCGAGGACGCGACCCGCTACCAGGTCGACCACATCCGCGGCGCGACGGGACCGACCGACTACTCGGCACCGTCGTGTGCGACGATGCAGTCCTACGGTGACTGTGTCAACATGGACGACCTCTGTGAGCGTATCTCGCATCCGATGGCCTACTACGAGAAGACGATCGACGACACCGACGAGGATGAACTCACGGACTGGCGCGAACAGCAGGGCGACGACGACGGCGAAGCCGATTCGGACGCCTGATAGTGATTATTGTCGCGATGTACCGGAACAATCGCTATGAGACGGACGAGTCCTGGCGAAAAACCCACGACCCCGAGCGGAGCGAGCGAAGGCGTCACTCCCCGCCGAAGTCGAGGCGGTAAATGACGAAGCCGGCGACGGCCATGAGGACGACGAACAGCGCGAGGACGCCGACCAGCGCGAGTCCGCCGCTGGAGCGGATCGCCGGCGCGGTATCGGCCGTGCTCGTGACCGACCCGCTCACGTTCCCGCTGACATTCCCGATGACCCCACCGGAGGCGTTCACCAGGTCGCCGCTGAACGTCCCGTCGAACGTGTCCGAATCGTTCTCGGGTAGTTGGCCGTGGATCGTTCCGGTGACGTTCGCCGCGAACGGCCCCGCTGTGGCGTTGTCGACGGTTCCCGAGACCGGGCCCGAAACCTCGCCGTCGAGGCCCCCGGTGAGCGTGCCGTTTACCTGTCCGGTGAAGTTCCCGGTCGAGGCCTCGGTCACGTTCCCGGACACCTGGCCGGAAAAGTCCCCGGAGACGGTCGCCGGCGCCGCGTAGCTCTGACTGACGAGGACGGCCGCCGCGATGAACGCGAGGACGGCCACCACCGAAACGGCCAGTTGGGTGGCCAGTTCCCGGTCGATCTCCATGAGGAGGCGTATCCCCGGCCCGGGCAAAAGGGCTTCGAAGCCCCCCTGTCGGCCCCGCTTCGGCGCCGTGTGTCTCCGTTCGGTGTCTCCGTTTTCTCCGCTCACCCGCCCGGTCCCACACTCTCGCACGCCCGCTCTCGCACCGCCAGCGGCTGCGAGCGGCGAGGGGTTTAGGTTCGTCCAGGACCTACGTTTCACGTGGACGCAACTGGGAAAACAGCCGCGTCCGAGTTCACATGGACGACTCACGACACCCGACCCCGACCGGAAAGACCGCACTCGCACCGGACGTTCGACGGCTCGACGACCGGGCCGCGCGGGCCTGGACCGAGCGGATGGCCGTCCGGCCGCTGGGGAGCGGCCGCTACGCCGTCGACAGCCAGAGCGGCGCCACCTACGTCGTCGACGTCACCGCCGGCACCTGCACCTGCCCGGACCACGAGATCCGCGGCGAGCGCTGCAAACACCTGCGTCGCGTCGGCATCGAGATCACGGCCCGTCGCGTCCCCCCGCCCGGGCGTCGCCGGGCCTCGTGTGCCGCCTGCGGCGTCGAGACGTTCGTCCCCGAAAGCGAGCGAGCGCTCGCGCTCTGTCCCGCCTGCCGCGTCGAACCGGGGGAACTCGTCCGCGACCGCGAGACCGGCGACCGCCTCGTCGTCGCCCGCGTGACCGACGAGCGCGCCCACGAACGCGTCATCGAGGCCGTCGGCGAGACCGTCGCCGACTACGAGACGAACGCCGGCTACCCCCGTGACGACCTCGTCGTCGAAGCGGTCTACCTGGGTGACCTCGCCGACGAATCGGGTACTCTCGCCGACCGGTCGACCGAGAGCGTGCTCCGCTCGACGCTCGTCGAAAACGCGCGCCGCTACTCGTTTCCCCGTTCGCGACTCGCCCGCGTTGCCGACCGACGGACCGGTGACCGGGACCCCACCGGTGCGGACGAGGCGAGCGGGGGGCTCCCGTCGAGCGCCGAAAGAGCCATCACAGTCCGGTGACACGTCCCGGGCGTATGGGACGTATCGAGGACGCGCTCGACGCCGCCGAGGAGGCGGTCGAGAGCGCGACCGACAGCATCGAACGGGAACTCGAACCGCTCGAGGAGCGACTCGACGAACTCGAAGAGCGCGCGGAATCGGAGTTCGAGGAGGGACGACTCGCGGATATCGAGCGACGCCTCGACGAACTCGAGGAGCGCGCCGAAACCCAGTCCGAGCGGGCCGTCGCGAACGCCCGCGAGCGGGTTCGGAAGCTTCGCTCGCGCGACTGAGCGCGAAAATTTTGGGGAGTCGCGTTCGGGCGCCGCCGCTTAACTCTCGATCTCGCCGACGACCCGCTCGCGCATCTCGCCGGTCATCACGACGCCGGAGGCGTCCATTCGCCGGACGATACGTTTGGCCTGGGTTCGAGAGAGGTACTTGTCCTCGGCGGCCGCGCGGGTGACGACGCCGACGCTGCTGGTCACGGCCGCGCCCAGCCCCTCGGCCAGTCGCCGGACGCGGCGGTCCTCGGAGACGACCGCGGCCGCGGTCCGGTCGTCGGGGTCCGCGTGGGCGAGCACGCCCGCGACCATCGCCGCCTCGTAGGTGTCGGTCGCGACGCCGAGGACTTCGGTCGCGCGCTCGTGGGCCTTCTCGGGGACGGCCCGCGAAACGTCAGCACCATCGAGATACTCGGCGAGCGCGCTCCGGGCGGGTTCGGTCGTCACCGCGTCGGCGACGACGTCGGGGATGACGAGTCGCCCGTCGAAGTGGTCCAGCAGGTCGAGTTCGCCCACGGACCCGAGCGCGTACAGCGTCGTCGGACCGACGTAGATCCGGGTCACAGTTCCTGGGCGGTGTGGGCGTCGTCGCTCACGTCCGCCGGGGAGAGCTGTGTGGTCAAGTTGCGCTCGGCGGCGATCTCGAGCCACTCGCCCAGCGAGACGCCCGCGATCCGGGCGGCCTCACCGACCGACGCGTCGCCTGACTGATAGCGCTCGACGGCACGACGGATCCGCAACTCCGCGAGCCCCTCGCGGAGCGCCTTCCTGATCGTCGTGCTGCGGTCCTCGTCCAGCAGGTCGGCGACCGCGTCCAGTTCGTCTTTCTCCTCGCCTGGCAACCGCGCACTGACCGACGGCATAGTGTATCCGTCGTCGGACTGCGTGCACACATAACTCTATGGGTCAGCGGCCCGGGTCACGCCATTCCCGGCGGACGCGTGCATCCGATCACGACCCGACGGGCGACCGAAGACAGTTAAACGGCGGCGGCGTACGGCCGGGTGATGTTGCTGGTCCTGTGCGTGGACCTCGACGACGACCTCGGTCGGAAGACGGGGGTCGAGACGCCCGTGGTCGGGCGCGACGCCGTCGAGGCGGCCGCGGTCGAGTTGGCGACCGCCGACCCCGAGGACAGCGACGTGAACGTCCTCTTCGAGGGGCTCCACGTCGCCGAGGAGATCACCGACGAGGCCGTCGAGGTGGCGGCGGTCACCGGTGTCGACGGGAGCGACGTCGCCGCCAACCGCGCCGTCGGCGAGGAACTCGACACCGTCCTCGCGGGGCTGTCGACCAGCGAGGACGTCCGCGCGCTCGTCGTCACCGACGGCGCACAGGACGAGTCGGTCCTGCCGGTCATCCGCTCTCGGGTGCCCATCGACGGCGTCCAGCGCGTCGTCGTCCGGCAGGCCCAGGACCTGGAGTCGATGTACTACACCATCAAGCAGGTGCTCGACGACCCCGAGACGCGGGGGACGATACTCGTCCCGCTCGGAATCCTGCTTTTGATCTATCCGCTGGCCATCGTCGCCGAGGAACTCGGCGCGCCGGGTGCGGTGTTCGGCGTCACCTCGGCGCTGCTCGGGTTCTACCTGCTCTCGCGGGGGCTGGCGCTCGGCCAGCGACTCGATTCGCTCGTCGACCGGGTGCGGGAGGGGCTGTTCGGCGGGCGTGTCTCGTTCGTGACCTACCTCGTCGCCGTACTCCTGCTCGTCATCGGCGGCTTTACCGGAACCGAGGAGGTCACCGCCCTGCAGAACCAGGCGCCCGACGCGCCGGACGTCATCGAAGTGATCGCGGCGATGGTCTACGGGTCGCTCCAGTGGTTCGCGGCCGCGGGCGTGGTGAGTAGCTTCGGCCGCGTCGTCGACGGCTACATCGACGGCGAGTTCGAGTGGCGCCACCTCAACGCCCCCGTCTACGTGCTCGCCATCGCCTTCATCCTCCACGGCGTGAGCAGCTACGTCCTCGACTACGGCGACCTCTCGTATCTCGCCTTTACCCTCACCGGTGCGACGCTTCTGGGTCTGTTCTCCACGTTCGCGTTCGCGCTGATGGAGTCGAAACTCGGCGGGCGCGGCGTGAAGCCGACCTGAACGCCCGGGCAGAGTCCGAACGGCTGGATCCCACGGAGACGGGTGCGCGAGGGACCTGCTGACGCGAGCGCTTATTTATTCCAGAACCATACACACTGTATGGCAGACGCCGGCTCGCCGGACGAAGATGAATATCGTCGGGCCGAACGATATCGAACGCTGGTCGAAGAATCAAACGATATCGCCACCGTCGTCGACACCGACGGCACGATGACCTACGTGAGCCCCGCGGTCACGCGAGTGCTCGGCTACGAACCCGAAGAGTTGGTCGGGGACAGCGGGTATGAGTACGTCCATCCGGACGACCGGGAACGGAACGCTACGGCCGTCGAGACCGTGCTGGCGAATCCGAACGAGACTGAAACCGTCGAAGTCCGGTTCCGGCACGCGAACGAGTCGTGGCGCTGGATCGAGGCGACGATGCGGAACCGACTCGACGACGACACGATCGGGGGGATCCTCCTTAACAGCCGGGATATCACCGAGCGGAAGGAACAGCAGCGCGAGCTCCGCGAACTCGCCGGGGAGTACGAGGCGCTGCTGAACAACGCGGAGGACGCCATCTTCCTGGTCGACGTCGACGAGTCGGGCGACGGGGACGCCGCCTTCCAGTTCGAACGGCTCAGCCCCGCCTACGAGCGCCAGACCGGGATCACCACCGAGGAGGTGCAGGGACGGACGCCGCGAGAGGTGTTCGGCGAGACGGAGGGAGCGGAACTCGAGGCGAACTACCACCGCTGTATCAAGGCCCGCGAACCGGTCTCCTATGAGGAGGACCTCCGGATCAACGAGGAAGCACGCATCTGGCAGACCAATCTCGCACCGGTTGCCACGGACGGCGAGATAACCCATCTCGTGGGTATCACCCGGAACGTGACAGAGCGCGTCGAGCGGGAGCGACGGCTCCGCCGACAGAACGAGCGCCTCGACGAGTTCGCGAGCGTCATCTCTCACGACCTGCGCAACCCGCTGAACGTCGCACAGGGGCGCGCGGCGCTCCTCGAAGCGGAGACCGAGAGCGAGCACATCGGCCCGCTCGTGCGGTCGCTCGACCGTATGCAGGCGATCGTCGAGGACACGCTGACTCTCGCCCGTCAGGGGGAAACGATCGGCGAAACGGAGTCCGTCAGTCTGACCGACCTCGCCGGGACCTGCTGGGCGATGGTCGACCCCGACGTCGCGACCATCGAAATCGCCGACGAGACAACCTTCCAGGCCGACCGCGACCGCTTACAGCACGTGTTCGAGAACCTGTTTCGCAACGCCGTCGAGCACGCCGGACCGGAGGTCACCGTCCGCGTCGGTCGCGCCGACGACGACACCATCTACGTCGAGGACGACGGCCCCGGGATCCCGGAGGGCAAGCGCGACGCGGTCTTCGAAGCCGGACATTCGTCGACGACCGGCGGCACCGGATTCGGGCTGACGATCGTCAAGCGGATCGTGGAAGCTCACGACTGGGAGGTCCGCATCACTGCCGGGACGGAAGGCGGGGCACGGTTCGAGATGACGGAACTCCAGATCCCGTCGGCCGACTAACGAACCACTCATAGAGATTATTGGAGATTATTTCCGGATCGCGCCGACCCTGGGG
>Ga0207720_100323_pt1 | contig 37615 bp, 40 predicted proteins | sample A23P2SouthBayCA_2_FD_187751 | JGI IMG/M metagenome (GOLD analysis project Ga0207720, IMG submission 187751) | Aerobic enrichment media microbial communities from Eden Landing Ponds, California, USA - A23 E3 (2) (SPAdes) | ecosystem: Environmental > Aquatic > Marine > Unclassified | place... | reverse complement strand
CGGCGAGACTCGAACGGAGTGAGAGTCTCGAATGCGAGCGGGGAGCGGTGCGTGGTTCGAGCGAAGCGAGAACCACGAAAGCGAACGGTGTAACCGTGAACGAAGCGACCCGCGAGCGGATCGAGGGCTTTCAGCGCTCAAGACCGACCGCGGTCACGACAACGGCTCGAGCCGAGGGCCTTCAATGCTTACTGCGACAGATACGACTGACAAATCGCCTGTCTTCCGTAGTACTGCCCCCCTAAAACACCTGATACACTCCCACCCGAGCTGAACGATAAACGGTCTGTTGCTCACTCCACCGCCGCCGGTTCGCTGTCGGGTAACTTTTTGTGTCGGTCGTCGTAGCGCCGGTCATGACGCTGACTTTCGAGTCGTTCGTCCTCGCGGCCGCAACGGCCGACCTCTCGGACGAACCGGCCGCCCGCGAGCACGCCGATGCCGTCGAGTTCCGGATGGACCTGGCGATGGCCCCGCTCGCGGCGCTCGCGGACTACGACGGTGATCTCCCAGTGATCGCGACGAACCGCCCCACCTGGGAGGGCGGGGAGGCGGCGGACGACCCGGTCCGTCTCGACGCGCTCCGGACCGCCGCCGAGCACGAGGCGGTCGGCGCCATCGACGTGGAACTCGCGACGGTCGAGGGCGGGGCCGCGGACCGTGGGGGCGAGGATGTCGTCTCTCACGCCCACGACCACGACACCGCCGTGATCGTGTCGACCCACGACTTCGAGTCGACGCCGCATCGCGACCAGCTGCGGGCGTTGCTCGCCGACGCCGCGCGTGCGGGCGACGTGGCGAAACTCGCGGTCACGGCCGACGGCCCGGGCGACGTGCTCGACGTGCTCGGCGCGACGTGGGACGCGACGACGGCCGGCGAGACGGTGGCGACGATGGCGATGGGTGAGGCCGGCCGCCACTCCCGGGCGGTCGCGCCGCTGTATGGCTCCCGGATCGGCTACGCGCCGGTCGTCCCCGCGGAAGCCACCGCGCCCGGGCAGTACGACCTCGCCACGCTGGCGGGGCTGGTCGACCGCCTCCGCGACGGCGAGGCCTGACCGGGGTTTCCGACCCGTCCGGAAGGTTAACAACGCCGGACGACCGAAATTTGCGACAGTGAGCGAGACAGGCAAAAAGCGCCCGTGGCTGGCGGCGCTGCTCGGACTCCTCGTGTCGGGACTGGGGCACCTCTACCTGCGGGAGTGGCTCCGCTCGCTCGTCTGGTTCTCGCTCTATCTCGTCAGCTTCGAGCTTCTGGTCCCCGATGCGATCATGCCCGCGGAACCGACGCTCGCGGCCTACCAGGGGATGGCCGATTCGCTCCCCCTCGACGCCGCGCTGGCGCTGTCGTCGATCGTCATCTTCGGCATGATCGACGCCTACCTGCTGGCCAAGCGGACCCACCGCCAGGCAGAGGTCGAGGCCGGCAACACCTGCCCCCACTGCGGGAAAGACGTCGACGATGACCTGGAGTTCTGTCACTGGTGTACGAACCCCCTGCCGGGGTCCGAAGCGTTCGACGCCGCAGCCGAGGACGAATCCGACGCGTCGTGACGCGGCGCCCCGTCCCGCCGGATTCTCGACTCAGACGAGTTCTTCGTAGAGCGCAACGAGGTCGTCGCCCACCGTGTCGAGCGTGAACTGTTCGGTGGTGGCCGCGGCCGCCGCGCCGATTTCTTCGCGGAGATCCGGATTCTCACAGAGCGTGCGGATCGGTTCGACGAAGTCTGCATCGGCTTTTAGGCAGTCCTCGCCATCTTCGAGCCACTCGTAGGTTGGAATCGAGCGGATGACCGGCGGTTTCCCGCAGTGCATCGCCTCTAGCAGCGCCATCCCCTCGTTCTCGTTTTTCGACGGCCAGAAGAACACGTCGCCCGCGGCGGGCGCGCCCCGCGGGTCCTCGATGTACCCCGTGAAGGTGCAGTTGTCCGGTGAGTTCTCGACGAGGCGGCGCGTCTCGCGGGGCTGGAGAAACCTGTCGAGGGTGCCGCCCGTCGGATTGAGATAGCCGAACCACGCGAAGTCGTACTCGGGGAGCGCGCGGGCCGTCTCGATGAAGGTTTCGAGGCCCTTGCGCCGGATGACGTGCCCGAACATGAACACGACCGGCGGCTCCAGGTCGTAGCGGTCGAGGTACTCCGCGCGCAGGTCGGGGTCGTCCCAGCCCGCGAAGCGGTCGGCGTCGAAGCCGTTCGAGATGACCGTCGACGGCGTGTCCGTGTAGTCGGCGATGACCCGCTGGTTGTGCTCGGAGGGACAGATAAGGTGGTCGGCCTGCCCGTAGGCGTATTCGAGATAGGGCCGTAGCGGCTTCGCTATCTGGTTCGAGAAGACGAAACTCTCCCGGAAGTCCGCGGCCGTGTTGTGCGTGTGGGCGACGACCGGCGTCCCCGCTCGCTGTGCGCGCTTGGCGTAGTACACCGACCGCGGGCCCATGTTGTTCAGGTGGAGCAGGTCGGCATCGAGGATAGGTTCGGTCGTGTACTCGATCCCGTGGCGGTCCAGAATCTTGCGCTGGTTGGCGACCGACTGGGCAAACCCGCCCGTGATGGCCGACTCCCACTCGAAGTAGTGGCTGACGAGCATCGTCAGTGGCTCCGCTCTACCGGGGCGTTCGCGGCGGCGAGGGGTGATCCGGGTCGGGGCGTCACTTTTCGATGATGGACTCTTCGACCGTCTCGCCGAAGTGGCGGGCGGTGTCCTCGTAGTACAGCAACATTTCGTCGCCGGGTTCGAGGTCGGTCACGGACTTCCGGCCCTCGCTGGTGGCCACCTTGATCGTCTCGGCGTTTTGCAGCAGCGTCTCGATGCGGTCGGTGCCCTCCTCGGTCTCGACTTCGGCGCTGATCCGGAACATCGGCCGTTTTTCGATCTTGACGCGGCCGACGATGGCCTCGCGGGTGTGGCCCGCGGTGTCGACGACCTGCACCTCGTCGCCGCTTCGCAGTTCCGAGAGGTACTTCGTCCCACCGTCGGGCGTGCGGACGTAGGCGTGGACGGCGCCCGCGTTGACGCGGAAGGGCCGCGAGGCGACGTAGGGTGACTCCGCGGTCTCGGCATGGACGAAAAACAGGCCCCGACTCATCGACCCGACGAGCATCCCCTCGTCGTGTTCCATCAGGCTCCCGGTGTCGATGCAGACGCGGTCGGCGGACCCGGTCTGTTCGATCTCCGTGACCTCGGCGGTCCGCAGGTCGAGTTGCTCGCGCCCCATCTCGTCGCGGACCTCGCAGGTCTCGCGGATCTCGTCAGGGCTATCACTGTCGAGCAGGACGGCGTCGGCGCCGATTTCCAGGGTCTCGTAGGCGGTTCGGGCTTCCTCGGCGGTCTGGACGCCCGCGACGAGCGTCGTCTCGTCGCCGATGCGGGCGATGAGGTTCTCGAGGGGGATGATCTGCCAGTTTTCGGCGACGACGATGGTGTAGTCGGCGGTCTCGGCGACTGCCTCGGCGAACTCCTCGTAGCGCTGGTCGAAGATGCGGACGTAGCCCGCGTCGGCCTTGCCGTCCTGGCGAAGCACCGACAGGTCCGCCGACCCCGAGAGGTCATCGGGGATGTCCATCGTGCCGTCGCCCTCGCTGTCCTTGCCGACGACGGTGAGGTCGGGTTCGACGCTTTCGTCAGCCTCGGCGTCCATGACGTGCACATCGCCGTTCGAGAACGCTGCGACGTTGACCGCGCCCAGGTCACGCACGCGCTCGATATCGCTCTCGTCGACGAGCACCCAGTCGACGCCGGCCTCGAGACCGGCGGTGATGCGGCGCTTTCGCGCCTCCCAGTCGCCGACCTCGTCGTCTGCTTTCAGCCACACTTGCCGTGTCATATCCTCACGCTCGCCCCCGGCGGATTTGAACGTGGCGGAAGCGCACCCACTTTTTACCGCAGGGGGTGTCCTCGCGCTCTTCGAGCGCTGCGGGCACCCCCCTGTTGCAAAAACGTGGGGAAAAACTGCCGGACGCTCCCTTCGGTCGCGTCCGGTGAACCGCCTCGCTCACTCCGTTCGCGGGTCACTCCGTGCGGGGCGGCTCTAGTGATCGTCAGAACTTCTGATCGAGTGAGGATGAGTGGTCAGTAGCGACCGTGGACAGGTTGGTTTCAGAAATGTTCCACCACGAACTTCCCGTTTATATGCGGGTATCGAAATAGGTGTCTGCAGACCATCTAAGGCGGGTTTTGAACAGGTGAGTTTCCGAATCGCCATTCACGCCGGATTTTCGGAAACCGAATTAAAACTCTCTGTTTCCATTCTATACTCTTTTGAAGGCGTCTAAGCTATCGATCGGCTAACTATACAAAACTTCCAGTGATCACTACTGCTCTGACAGTGGATGAGCGAGTGAGCGGTGCGAGACTCGAACGGAGTGAGAGTCTCGACGTGAACGGGGAGCGAAGTGACCCGTGAACAAGCGAACGAGCGAATCGGTTGGGGAGGCCTGTGGCCGTCTGCGGTGGCGGTGCGGGGCGGATCCTGGCGGATTGAAAGGGAGGCACGCGAGACTCGACCGATGCGAGGCTCGAACGGAGTGAGAGCATCGATGTGAACGGGGAGCGAAGCGACCCGTGACCGGAGAGAGAGAGTCTCGGAGCCGAACGGCGTCCTCACGAGCGACGCGAGTGAGGGCTCGAAGGCCGAGCGGATCGAGTCCTTCGGCGAAGCCGTGAGGCGCGGTCGCGGGGTCTGCGCGGGCCCTATCCGAGCGGTGCGAGACGCGAAGGAAGTGAGCGTCTCGACGAGGCGAGCGGCGAGAGCCGCGAGCCAAGAGGATATCCCGCACAGACCCCACGAGCGGGCCGAGGGCTTTCGGTACTCACTTCGACAGGTCCCACCAGCGCATCGCGTTTTTCGGCACCCACCCCACCAGAAGCAGCTGGCACACCCCATTCGAAGACTATCGGGACAACCATTAAGTGAGTGTATGACACACATACACGTGGAGCCGTACTGGGCTCCCGACGGGAACCACCGTCGCGAATTCCCGGTACGTTGGCACCGTTCACGAAGCATTTCGCCGCGGGGGGCCTGGCCATCCCTACCGCGCCTTCGTTTTTATCCCCCGACCAGCGCGAGCAGTAGTTCTATTGTGACCCGGAAGGGAGGGTGATGCGTGAAAGGACGCAGGACCGCACGGGGACGTTCGACGGGGGGAGGCTACTCGACGGAACGCGGCCTCTCGGAGGCCCGGGTCGTCCTCGTGATGGCCGTCGTCGCGGTGCTTCTGGCGACCGTCGTCGTCGCCGCGGCGACCGGCGGCGGTGGCGGGGACGGCGGTGATCCCGGCATCGACCCGCCGCGGGCGAGTTTCGTCTTCGCGACCGACGGGTCCGCCGTGAATGTCACCCACTACGGCGGCGACGCGCTCGACGGCGAGGCCGTCTACGTCGTGGCCGCCGAGTCCGGACCGGTCGGGAACCTCGCCGGAACCGACGGCCGGGCCTGTGCGACGAACGTGACCGAAATGCGCCCCGGTGACTCCTGCCGCGTCGCGGACGCCGCCCACGACACCCTGTATCTCGTCTGGCGGGCGGGCGACGACCGGTACATCCTCGACCGCCGGGACGGCGACCCGACGCCGACACCGGTTCCCACGCCGACCGCGACGCCAGCCCCGGGGACGGTCACGCCCGGAAACGGAACAGTCACGCCCGGGAACGGAACGGCCGCGCCCGGAAACGGAACGGCCGCGCCCGGAAACGGGACCGCCCCTCCGCCCCGGACCGGGACGGACACCACGACGACTGGGACACCGGGAACCGGGCCAGGAACGTCGCCGGCCGGGACACCGACCACGACGCCGACTGGCGGGACGGAGACACCGGCCGGAACGCCACCCCGAACGCCGACTGCGACGCCCGCGGCGACCGAGACGACGGCACCGGCGGTCCAGCCGTCGCCGTCGACGCTCCGCTCGCGGGTGTCGCTTCACTCGTGGTCGTCGCTCCGTTCGCCGTCGTGATCCGACCGCCGACTCCGTCCGCGGGGTTCATTGTCGCGGCCTGCCAATCCTCGGGTGAGTCGATGGGCGTGAACGCGAAACCGCGACGGGGCCGGGATCGACCATGAGCGAGGGGCGACCGGACCTCGGCGCGTTCGCGGGCGAGGCCGATGAGGGGGGCGACCGCGTCGTCTGTCACGTCGATATGGACTGTTTCTACGCGGCCTGCGAGCGACTGCGCGAGCCCGCGCTCCGGGGCGAACCGCTCGTCGTCGGGATGGGCTACGAGTCCGACGAGCCCCACGGCGCCGTCGCCACCGCGAGCTACGAGGCCCGCGAGTTCGGCGTCGAGAGCGCGATGGCCATCTCCGAAGCGCTCGAACTGCTCCCCCGGAAGGTCGAGGCCGCCCGCGACGACGACGCCGACGTGGACGAGGCAGGCTTCTATCGCCCGGTCGACCTCGACTACTACGAGGACGTGGCCGCCGACGTGAAGGCAGTCCTCCGCGAGCGCGCGGACGTGCTCCGCGAAGTCAGCATCGACGAGGCCTACCTCGACGTGACCGACCGCGTCGACTGGGCGGACTCCGAGGGGGTCGCCGCCTACGCCCGCGAGATCAAGGGCCGGATCCGCGAGGCGGTCGGCGTGGTCGCGAGCGTCGGCGTCGCGCCGACGATGAGCGCGGCGAAGATCGCCAGCGACCACGACAAGCCCGACGGGCTGGTCGTCGTCGAACCCGGCGAAGTCCGGGCGTTTCTCGCGCCGCTGGACGTGGCCGAAATCCACAACGTCGGCCCGGTCACCGCACGCGAACTGCGCGAGATGGGGATCGAGACCGCCGGCGACCTGGCCGGCGCCGACCCCGACGCCCTCCGCGAGCGCTTCGGCGAGCGCGGTCTGCAGATCCGGCGGTTCGCCCGCGGCGAGGACGACCGCGACGTCGAACCCGTCGGCGAACCCAAGAGCCTCTCGCGCGAGTCGGCGTTCACCGAGGCGACCGCCGAGCGCGAGGCCAAACGCGACCGGGTTCGCGCGCTCGCGGCCGACGTGGCCGAGCGCGCCGAACGCGAGGACGCCCTCTACCGGACCATCGGGATCAAGGTAGTCACGCCGCCGTTCGACGTGAACACGCGCGCCGAATCCCTGCCCGGCCCGGTCCAGAACGCCGACCTCGTAACTGAGACGGCGCTGGACCTGCTCGCTGAATTCGCCGACGAGCGCGTCCGCAAGGTCGGGGTCCGCGTCTCGAATCTCTCGTTTACCGAGAGCGACCAGGCGAGCCTGACCGGGTTCGACGGCGAAGGCGTGGGCTCCCCCGACGACGCCGCCGAAAACGCGGGCGAACCGCTGGACGCGGAGCACGAACGGGTGACGCCGGACGCGAACGCCGAACAGGCGCTCGGCGACGACGCCGGTGCCGGGCAGGTGCGACTGACCGGGTTCGGGGACGCCAACTCGGACGAGGAGGCGGCGGACGAACCGGAGCGTCCAAGCGAGGGACAGACGTCGCTGTGGGAGTACGTTTGAGGGTGGCGGTCGGGGACGAGGTCGGTTCCAGTAGACGCTTGCCGGTCGACGGTCGACTGACCGTATGCGACTGGCACGACTGCAGACGTCCGAGGGAATCGTCAGCGGCCGCTACGAGGACGGCGTCGTTCGGACCGACGACGGCGAGTACGTCGTCGGCCGCGACGGCACGCTCACCTATCCGTGTTCGCCGTCCGCGCTGTACTGTGTCGGGCGAAACTTCGCGGAGACGCTGGAGCAGATGGACTACGAGCGCCCGGACGAACCGGACTTTTTCATCAAGCCACCGGCGTCGCTCGTCGGCCCCGAGGATCCGATCCGCTATCCCGACTGGACCGGGGAACTGACCTACGCGGGCGAACTGGCCGCGGTCATCGACGAGCGCTGCCGGGACGTCGATCCGGCGGACGTACCCAGCGTGGTTCGGGGCTACACGGTCATGAACGACGTGGACGCGCTGGACCAGCAGGGCCGTACCGCGCGGAAAGCCTTCGACACGTCCGGGCCGCTCGGCCCGTGGATCGAGACCGACGTGGACCCGACGGCCCTCGACGTGCGAACGACGGTCGACGGGGAACTGCGACAGGAGTCGAACACGGAACTGATGCTGTTCGACCCGTACGAACTCGTCTCCGTTCTCTCCCGGCGATTCACGTTCCGGCCCGGCGACGTGGTGGCGTTCGGAAGCCCGGCGAACCCCGGCACCGTCGAACCCGGCGACACCGTCGAGATAACCTACGAGGGCGTCGGGACGCTCCGGAACACCGTCATCGCGGCGGCGCACTGACCGGCAGGCGAAGTCCCGCGCTCGGAGCGGTTCTCAGTCCACACCGTGTTCGAGGTTGTCCAGCAGTTTGCCGACGAACAGCCCCATCCGTGGCGAGAGGTCGCCGCTGGGCGGCGTCTCGGTAGGGTGGGCCCCCATCGTCTCGACGAACCGCTCGCCGAAGGTCATCGTGTGCATCATGTCGACGACATCGACGGTCAGCCCCTCGTCGGACGTGTCCATTCTGGGATGGCGCTCCTTCTCGGCCGCGGTGTAGGCAATCGTCCACGAGGGGCCGCCGACGGCCTCGACTATCACGTCAAGGGCACCCACTTCCAGGGGGCCATCGGGTGCGCCGACGTAGACAACCCCGTCCTCGACGAACGTCTCGTATCGCGTCATCGTCCCACCACCATCAGTCCTGACCACTCGTGGGTACGGTTCGACGCGCTCGGTTAAATCGCTTCAGGTCTCACGGGTCCCGAGTCAGGTCTCGCAGGTCCCGCGTCAGGTCTCGCAGGTCCCGCTCCAGGTCTCGCGAGTCCTCTGGACGGGGCTACTGACTCGTGAACGGCGACTGTGGCAACGTCGCACTTTCGCCGGCGTCTATCTTGACTCAGCGAGAGAATCCCGCCGTTCACGGCGGGCGTGAATCGCGTAAGCCCGATTATTCATCTCACGAGAGACTGCCGGGCTGGATATTCCACTTTCACTCTGGCAGGCCATCACTTATCAAGAGAGCATACAACGAGCTATGTATGGCGAATCAGGCCACACGCGCCTACGTTGCGTCCATTCGCAACTACCAACAGGTGTGTGCTGACCTCGATTCGCTCGGGTTCGCCGCCTCGAAACTCTGGAACGTCGCCCGGTGGACCTGTGACCGGATTTGGGATGAAACCGGCACGATTCCAGACCATGGCACGCTCAAAGAGTATCTCAAGAGTCACGAACGCTACGCGGATTTGAACGCACAATCCAGTCAGGCAATTCTCGAAGAATTGGCTGAAGCGTTCGACTCGTGGTACGCCCATCGTCAGAATGGTAACGAGAACGCGAACCCGCCCGGCTACCGCAAACACGGTGACAACCACCCACGCTCAACAGTCACCTTCAAACAGGATGGCTTCAAGCACGATCCCGACCATAACCTGATTCGGCTCTCCAAAGGTCGAAACCTGAAAGATGGGCGGAGCGACTTCATCCTCTGTGAATATGCCGCCGACCCGGACGTGGACGTACAGAATGTCCAGCAGATCCGGGCGGTCTGGAACGGTGACAAGTGGGAGTTGCACATCGTCTGCCGCGTCGAAATCGAGACTGCTGATGCCCCTGGCGACCGGGTTGCGGGTATCGACCTCGGTATCTGCAACTTCGCGGCAGTCGCAATCGGTGACGAGGCCCTACTGTATCCCGGTGGCGCACTCAAAGAGGACGACTACTACTTCCAGAAGGAGCGAGCGAAGTGTGACGACAGCGACTCGCGGAAGGCACGGCGACTGGACCGCAAGCGCGACCAGCGCCGGACACACTTCTTGCACGCCGTCTCGACGGATATGGTGGCCAAGTGTGCCGCCCGCAGCGTCGGTACGATTGTCGTGGGCGACCTCTCTGGTATCCGCGAGGACGCTGATTGGAGCGATCACGGCAATCTCGACTTACACGGGTGGGCGTTCGATCGCTTCACCGAGATGCTGAAATATAAAGCCGCAGAACGCGGCATCAGCGTCGAGCGCGTGGATGAACGCGGTAGCTCGAAATCGTGCGGCTGTTGCGGGACAACTGACGATAGCCAGCGTGTCGAGCGAGGGCTGTACGTCTGCGACGAGTGTGATTTGGTCGCCAACGCTGACGTAAACGGAGCCGAGAACATCCGCCAGAAGGTACTCCCGAGTCTCGCCTGTGATGGGGGGGATAGGGATAACGGCTGGATGGCACAGCCAGCGGTGCGCCTGTTCGACAAATTCACGGGCCGAGTACGCCCACAAGAGCAGGTGTGTCGCGAACCATAATATCCCAACGCTCGGGAAACCCCGGCGTTCACGCCGGGGAGGATGTCATCGGATCGGTACTCATTGTATTGGTCGGTATCCGGTCGGACGAACCCGGTCACGCGGGGTGACCGGATCGGCACGCAGCAGTGCAGTGGTTGGGACACAGAACTGGACTGCGTACCGGTTGGAGCGTTGACCCTCATCTCGTATATCTCTTTTGTGATTAACCGGGTTACAGCTGGGATGGGGGCCGAGTGATACGGCCGATTGTACCGATATCCCGGTGATTCGCCGGACTGCCCGGCGAATCCCGGAACTGACTGACACCTGGCCGTATGAGTTCCCGCGACCGATTTCGCGGGACCGTCAGTCGGGGCGGGGCACTCCCACCGCGGTCGACCGCAGTCCTGTGGTTCTCGGGTCCGCGATACCGGAGATCGAGCGACGTGAACGTTCCGGTGTTGATTTAAGGATCGGTAATATATCTCCGATTATGCCCCATATCTGTCGCAATTGCAAACGTACGTTCAGTACGGAACTCGAACTCGAACTCCACCGGGACACGTGTTCCGAGGGGCAGTTGTTCTGTGACGAGTGCGGCGAGCGGTTCGCCGAGCGCACGGCCACCGAGGACGGCTGGCACTATCGCTGTCCGGCAGACGACTGTGACGGCGAGGGGATGGGCGAGGACATCCACAGAGTCGACAACGTCCGCATCGAGACATCGGTCTGACGCGAGTTCGTGGGTCTGACGAGACTTCGTTGCTTCTCCGGCACACTCGTTCTCTAGCGGCTGTGCTCTTTCACGGATCGCGCTCGGCGAGTTCAGCGATCCGGTCGAGTGCACGGGCACAGACGACGGCGTAGCCGGCGGCCAGCAGGGGGATCTCGAAGACGACGCGTGTCCCGCCCCCGGCGGCGGGTTCGACACGATGGCCGGTCGCCGGAATCCGCGCCACGCGCCAGGTCCACCGGTAGTCCTCGCAGGTGTCCACCTCGAAGGGGACCCACGGGCCGCCGGCGACGCGGACGGTGCCGGTCGTCCCGGCCTCGATGATGCGATCACTAGAGCGCACGTCCGAGACGCTGGGGCCCCAGTCGGGCCAGCGCTCGGTATCGGTCAGGAGCGTCCAGACCGTCTCAGGGTCGGCATCGACGACGCGGTCGGCGACCAGCCGACGGCCGTCCGGCGTCCGTTCGGTCCGCGGTAAGAGCCCCATACTCGCGGCAGGGGCTGCCGGGACTTGGAAGTCAGGGAACCTCGTCGACGGCGCGTCGGAGCGACGACTCGGACCGCCACTCGATCACCCTGTCGCCGGCAGCGCGTTCGAGGGCCGCGAGGTGGGCCGCGGCCATTCCGTTGTCGTATCGGTCACGTCCTCTGTCGGGGTCGTCGTAGACTCGCTTGAGCAACCAGAGGATATCGCGGACGCGGCTCTGCTCGTGATAGAGATAGCCGAGTTCCCAGACGTGGCCGCCGTCGTAATCCTCGAGGACGCCGACGACGTGGGTCGCCTGCGCGCACAGGATCTCGAACGCCGGCACCCACAGGTCGATCTGGTCGCCGGAGAGCCCGAAGTCCTCCAGCATGAACGCCGTCGCGTCCCGACGGTCGGCGAGCAGGTCCCGGACCAGTCGCCGCCGCTCGCCCGGACCGTCGTCCCCGCCGCGGCCGACGACGAGATAGCGCACGTCGCTGTATTTGATCTCGGTCAGTCGGTCGCCGTGGAGGTGGTCTTTGAGTCGCTCGTGCTGTGCGGGCGTCAGCGACAGCGAATCGGGGTCCGTTGCGACGAGGTCGGAACCGTCGACGCCGTCGACGTACTCCGGATCCGGAGTCGTCGCATCGTCCGACCCTCCGTCCGTCACCGCATCCCGGGTCCCCTCGTGGGACCGACCCTCGCTGTCGTCCATACCGGCCGGACGGTCGGCCGGGTGAAGTGTTTTTCTGACTGCTCGACGGATCGGTAGGGCGATCAGTCATCGAATAGTTGACGAACAGTCGCACTCAGCGTCGTAGTGTTTATTGTGACGGGGGTCGTACTGTGACGTATGCGTCCCGAGACAGCCGACGGTGGCGGGGAAGGGGTGACGGACGCGTTCGACCCGTGGCTGGCGCTCCAGCGCGTCACCGACCCGACGCGGGCGAACATCGTCGCCGACCTGGTCGGGCACCCGAAAGGCGCCCCGAGCGTCGACGAACTCGCCTACACGAACCCGAGCCTCGAGACGGACACCATCCGCAACCACCTGAAAGTGCTCGCGGAGGCCGGTGTCGTCGAGGAACTGACGGTCCCGGCGGGCGAGCGCACGCGGGGGTACCCCTACAAGTTCTACCGCGTCACCGACGCGGCCCGCGACCTGTTCGACCGCAACGGGCTGTTCCCGGCCGACGCCTGGCGGCGCCAGTACGAGCGCGTCGAGAAGACGGCGGAGATCCGCGAGCTCGAAGCGATGCCCCGACCCGAGGCCTGACCACGTGGGAGAGGCCGATCGAAGGGCGCCGACGGCGACGCGCGTCCGTCGGTTTCGACTCAAGATCCGATAACGGGGGACGAAGGTATACAATCCCCCCGGCGCAAGCGTCGGTCGAATGATCGCTGCCCGTGACCTCCGGAAAGAATACGGCGGGTTCGTCGCCGTCGAGGGAAGCACGTTCCAGGTCGAAGCGGGGGAGGTGTTCGGCATCATCGGGCCGAACGGCGCCGGCAAGACGACGACGCTGAAGATGCTCGCCGGCCTGGTCGAACCGACCGCCGGCGAGGTCAGCGTGGCCGGCTACGAGGCCGGCGAGACCGAGATGCGCCGTCGGCTCGGCTTCCTCCCCGAGGAATCCCCGCTCTACGAGGAGATGACGCCGCTCTCGTACCTGCACTTTTTCGCCGACCTGTACGACGTGCCCCGCGACGTGGCCGCCGAGCGCATCCACGACACGCTCGACCGTCTCGACCTGACCCACCGCGAGCGCCCGCTCGGCGACATGTCGAAGGGGATGAAACGCAAGGTCGCCATCGCCCGCTCGCTCATCAACGACCCCGACGTGTTGATCTACGACGAACCGGGCAGCGGGCTGGACCCGCTGACGACCAACTACATCATCGACTTCACGCGCGAACTCGGCGAACAGGGCAAGACCATCGTCTTCAGCGCCCACAACCTCTATCACGTCGAGAGCATCTGCGACCGGGTCGCCATCATGAACGAAGGCGCCATCGTCGCGAAGGGCGACCTTGACGAACTCCAGGCCGAACACGGCCACACCAACTATCACGTCTACACGACCGTCGAGGTGCCCGACAGTGTCCGCGAGAACGGCCGATACCACCGCGTCGTCGAGAGCATGGACGCCGTCGAGGCCACCCGTGAGGCGGCACAGAAGGGCGGCGGCGAAGTCGTCGACATCCGGACCGAGGAGTCGAGTCTCGAGGAGGTGTTCCTGAACGTCGCCGAACCCGACGCCGACCGGTCCCGGGGGTCGGCGGGAGCGCAACCGTGACCGCCGGCGACGGGTCGCGCATCCGACGACTGCTCGGGTGGCTCCGGCGGCTGCTGGGGTGGCCCCGACGGCTGCTGGGCTGGCTCCGGCGGCTGCTCGGGGGGCTCCGGCGGGCGCCGGGCTGGCTCCGGACCCGGGCGGAGAACGTCGGCCGGATCGCCCGCTGGGAGGTGACGAAAAACGCGGGTGGACTCGACAAGAAAACCGTCGTCATCGCGCTGGTCGCGCTCGTCGGACTGGGGGCGCTCGCGCCGGTCGTCCTCAGCCAGGGCATCGCGCTCGACGACGGCATCTACCGCGTCGGCGTCTCCGAGGACAGCCCCTACTACGACGCCGTCGCGGCCGACGACACCTTCCGGATCCAGGAGCCGGACCGCCGGGCGCTCCTGGCGGGGAACCAGGAGATACTGATCCGCGGCGACCGGGTCGCCCGGTTCGCGGACACGACCAAGGGACGGGCCGCGGTGTCGGAACTCCGGTCGACGGTCGAACGATACAACGACAACGTCATGCGCGGGGAAACGAACCAGTCTGCCGCCTTTCCGGTCCTCGTGAACCTCACCTACGTCTCGCGGAACGTGACGAGCGTCGACCCGCCGCCACAGTTCGCCGTCTCCGGCCCGGACGAGGGGCCGGACGACGGGACCACCGGTGACACGGCCACGCCCGGCGGCGGAACGGCGGGTGACGGCACTGGCACGGGCAGCGACGGCTCCGGCACGGACGGTTCGGGGACTGACGGCGCCGACGATGGCACGAATGGAGATGGTTCCGGGACCGACGGCGACGGCGCAGGCACCGACGGAACGGCGGGCGACGGCGATGGCTCCGGAACGCCCGGCGACGGCACCGACGGGACGGACACGAACGACGGGTCCGGCGGCGGGAACGTCGGCGGGTCGAACATCGCGGACCGGCTGACCGGCGGGAGCGCCAGCGGCGCGCCCTCGGATATCTCGCCGCCGTTCCCGTTCCGGTCGCTCGTGCTCGCCTTTATTTTCGTGCTCCCGCTGAACTTCATCATCCAGGCCTACGGGTCGACGATCCTCGGCGAGCGGATCAACCGCCGCGGGGAACTCCTGCTGGTCGCGCCCGTCTCGCGGGGCGATATCATCGCGGGCAAGACCCTCCCGTACCTCGCCGGCGCGCTCGGGGTGGCGACGCTCATCACGCTCGCGCTGCAGGGCTCGGCGGTCTCCGTGCTCGCGGTCGTGCCGCTCGCGCTCCTGTTTCTCTCGGCAACCTTCCTCGGGGCGATGTTCGCACGGTCGTTCAAGGAACTCACCTTCGTCACCGTGACCATCACCGTCTCGCTGACCTCCTACGCGTTCGTCCCGGCCATCTTCACCGAGGTGACACCCATCGCGCTCATCTCGCCGCTGACCCTCGTCGTCAGGGACCTGCAGGGCCAGGCCATCTCGCTCGGGCAGTTCACCTTCTCGACGCTCCCGCCGACGCTAACCGCCTTCGTCATGTTCGGCCTCGGCGCCGGCCTCTACCGCGAGGAGGACATGTTCACCCAGCGACCGATCCCGCTGAAGGTGCTGGACGCGCTCGCCGGCCCCATCTCGCGGGTCCGCCACGTCGGCATGATGACGGCCGTGCTCCTCCCGTTCGTCCTCGTCGCGGAACTGGTCGTCGTCGCGCTCCTGTTCGCCCTCGGGGAGATCTCGATCATCCTCGTGCTCGCGGCGGTGGCCATCGTCGAGGAGGTGGCCAAGAGCCTCCACATCTACGCGTCGTACGTCCACTCGCGGTTCGACCGGGGCCTGCGCCGCGCGCTCACGCTCGGCGCCGCGAGCGGGGTGGGCTTTTTCGTCGCCGAGAAGTTCCAGCTTATCGCCCAGCTGGGCGACTTGCAGAGCCGCGACATCGGCCAGGCCCAGCAGAACGACCTGGCGGTCCTCGGCGCGGACGTGCCCCTCGCGCTCGTGGCGGTCGGCCTGCTCGTCGCGCCGCTGGTCCTCCACGTCGTCACGGCCTCCATCTCGGCCGTCGGCGCTCGCCGGGGACGGCAGGCGTACCTGGGGGCGATAACCGTCGCCATCGTCGTCCACTTCGCCTACAACCTCACGGTGGTGAGCATCCTTGTCGGGTGACGGCCTCCTCTCGGACGCGCGCCTGACCATCGCGCGGCGGGACCTGTCGTCGCTGAGCCGCGAGAAGACCATCGTCCTCGCCCTGCTCATCCAGCTTTTCATCGCCGCGTTCTCGTCGTTTCTGGTCGTCGGCCTGAGTTCGCTGTACGACCCGGGGTCGGTCTCCTCGGACGGCATCGTCGTCGGCGTGACCGGCGACGACGCGCAGGCGCTCGTCGACGCGGCCGAGGAACACGAGAGCATCCGGACGCTCACCTACGCGAACGAGTCGCGCCTCCGCCAGGCCTACCAGGACGGCGAGGTCCACGCCGCGATGGTCACCGACGGCGGGGGTGGTCGGATCGACGTCGAGGTGCTGGTGCCACGGGAGAGCATCGAGACGACGCTGCTGGTCGACCAGGCGCGGACGCTCCTCGAGACGGTCGAGCGAAACGAGCGCGAGATCCGGTCCGCGTCGCTCGAGCGGACGCTCGTTCCCGTCCCGGACGACGTCGACGCCAGCCAGTACTTCGGCTTTACCTACACCGTGCTCGTGCCGCTGCTCCTCTTTTTGCCGCCCTTTATCAGCGGGTCGGTCGCCGTCGACGCGCTGACCGAGGAGATAGAGCGGGACACGCTTGAACTGCTCCGGGTGGCGCCGCTGTCCCTGGTCGACATCGTCGACGGCAAGGCGCTCGCGATGGTGGTGATCGCCCCGCTGCAGGCCCTGCTGTGGGTCTTCCTGCTCGGCGTCAACGGCATCGACGTGGCGAACATCCTCCCGTTGCTGGCGGTCGTGACGGCCTTCGCGACCATCGTGGTCGTCGTCGGGCTGTTGCTGGGCGTGCTCACCGGCCGCCGTCGCCAGGCGCAACTGCTCTACTCGGTCGTGGTGCTGTTCGGGTTCGGGCTGCTGACGCTCCTGCCCGAACACCCCGCGACGACAGTGGCAAAACTCGCCGTCGACAGCGCCACCTCGGCCACGATGGCACACGTGGCCGGGTACGTGACCGTCGCCGTCCTCGCCGTCCTCGCGGCCCGTGCCGTCGTCGCGCGGACGGACGCGGAAGCGCTGTCGTAACCGGGTGCGGGGCCTGGACCCGGTTACGGGGTTCGGCCGCGTCGACACCACTAAACCCCGCCCGTTCCACGGTTACGCCGATGCCAGACTCGAACGACGGCGACGGGGCCGCCGAGCCGTCGACGGACCAGTCCCCGGATCCGGCGTCGGACGCGGAAACCGACGCCGCCGACGAGGACGCCTCCCACGACGAGTCGACGGATGAGCGCCACGACGACCCGGCGACGGCGCAGACCCAGTCGGTTGTCGAATCGGTCGGCGACCCGGACATCGACGCGGTCGTCGGCGAGCGCCGCACGCTCCACGGCAAGGTCCGGATCCTCTGGGTCGTCCGTCGGATCCTGCCGGCGCTGTTTCTCGCGGCGGTCGTCGGCTTCGGGGCCTACACGCTCGAACTGGTCGGCAACGTTCAGGCGGCCGCCGGGGTCGGCGTGGCCGTGTTCGCCGTCGTGATGGGCTATGCCGTCGTCCGGGCTCTCCTGTTGTATCGCTCCTGGCGCTACGTCGTCCGCGAGGACTCGCTGTACCTGCGGCGGGGCGTGTTCACCATCGTCCAGACCATCGTCCCGTACGTCCGCGTCCAGCACATCGACACGCGCCGCAGCGCCCTGGAACGGGTGCTCGGACTCTCCTCGCTGGTCGTCTACACCGCCGGCTCCCGGGGCGCGGACGTGACCATCCCCGGACTGACACCCGACCGCGCCGAGAAACTCCAGTCCCGACTGAAGCGACTGGCCATCGAGTCCGAGGACGAAGACGCAGTATGACCGACGGCCCCGACCGCGGCGTCGACGACACTGACGCGACTGCCGGCCCGGAAAGCGACGCTTCCGATGCGACTACCGCCCCGGAAAGTGGTGTGCCGACAAGTGACACTGCGGACGAAACTGCCGCCCCGACGAGTGACACTGCGGACGAAACTGCCGCCCCGGCAAGTGAGGCTCCGGCGAGTGACATTCCGGACGGTCCGCGAAAGCTTCACTGGCTCTCGATCCCGTATCGACTCGTCGAGCAGAGTATGGGGATCGTCTTTGGCCTGTTCATCATCGGCGGTGGCGTTCCGGGATTTCTCACCTCCGAGGGGACGACGGTCGCAATCCTGACCGCGGCGGTGCTGATCGGCGGTATCGCGGCCATCGTCGGCTATCACGTGGCCTACTACCGCCGCTACGAGTACGAACTCACTGTCGACACCTTCGACATCCGCTCGGGGGTGCTCTCGCGGCGCGAACGGGAGATCCCGCTCCGGCGGATCCAGAACGTCGACATCAGCCAGAACGTCCTCCAGCGCGCGCTCGGCCTCGCTGCCGTCGGCCTCGAGACGGCCGGCGGCGGCGGAACAGAGGCGCACCTGCGATACGTCGGCGTCGACGAGGCCGACCGACTCCAGTCCGAGATCAGTCGGCTGAGCCGGGCGGCGAAGGCCGGCGAGCGCGGGGAGGAAAGCGAGAGGGACGGAGTGCCGACGGAGACCGAGCGGTTCGAAACCGTCTTCTCGATCACCGAGCGGGAACTCGGCGTACTCGCGTTCGTCTCGATGGACCTGCGACTCGCCTCCGTCCTCTTTCTCGGTATCTCGGTGTTCGCGCCGTCGCTGGCGCCGACCATCGAGGGCGGGTTCGCCTTCGGCGCCGAGAGCCTGGCGCGGGCGGCCTTCGGCCCGATCGCCGCGCTGGTGGTCATCCTCGCGCTGGCGCTTCTCTCCGGGATCCTGAACGCGGCGCGGTACTACGGGTTCACGCTCGACCGCGGCAAGGACGAACTCCGCTACGAGCGGGGCCTCCTCCAGCGGTTCAGCGGGACCATCCCGCTGTCGAAGGTCCAGACGCTCACGGTCAAGGAGAACGTCCTCGCCCGGTGGTTGGGGTACGCCTCGCTGTACATCGAGACGGCGGGACAGGTTGGGTCCAGTCAGGGCTCGACGAGTTCTCAGTCGGCCATCCCGCTGGCCGACCGCGAGCGCGTCCTCGCGCTCACGACGTCGCTCGAACCCGCCGACCTCGGATCGTTCGAGCGGCCGCCCACCCGGGCCCGGTTGCGATACGCCGCCCGCTATGCCGGTGCGCTTCTCGTGCTCGCCGCGGTGCTGTACGTCGGCGGCCAGGTGAGCGAGTACGACCTGTTCTGGTATCTCCCGCTGGTCGCGCTCGTGTTCGTCCCGCTCGCGGCCCACCTGAAATGGAAACACCGCGGCTGGGCGCTCGGGGAGAACCACGTCGTCACGCGCAACGGCTTCTGGGTCCGACAGACGAAGGTCGTCCCGTTCCACCGCGTCCAGACGGTGTTCAGTTCGGAGACGATTTTCCAGCGCCGGCGCGACCTGGGAACCGTCACCGTCGACACGGCCGGCGGCTACAGCTTCGCCAGCGGCGACCCACAGGCCGTGGACATCGACGCCGAGACGGTCGAGGACCTCCGCGAGCAAGTCGCTGACGGGCTCTACAATTCGCTGCGTCGGCGCGCGCGGCGCTCGAAGTCCGACCGCGAGTCGGGGTCCGACCGTGACTCGGGGTCCGACCGTGACTCGGGCTCGGGGCGGGACTCGGCCGGGTACGGCGCCGGTGCGGACTGAATCGCGACTGTCTGGCGACACCAGAACCCGCCGTCCAAACCTCTAATACCTCGTGGCCGCCAGTGACAGAGAGACGACCACGGGACCACAATGCCTGCTATCGAGACGAACGACCTGACCAAGTCGTACGGCGACGCCACGGCGCTCGCGGACCTCTCGCTGTCGGTTCCCGAGGGCGAACTGTTCGGCCTGCTCGGCCCGAACGGCTCCGGCAAGACGACGACCATCGAGATCCTGACCGGCCAGCGCGAGCCCACAAGCGGGTCGGCGCGCGTGCTCGACGCGGACCCGGTGGCCGACCCGATCGCCGTCCGCGAGGCCGTCGGCATCCTCCCCGAGCGCGAGGACCCACCGAGTTTCCTCACGCCGCGTGAGTACCTGCAGTTCGTCGGTGACGTGCGCGAGTTGCCCGATATCGACGAGCGCATCGACACCTGGGCCGACCGGCTCGGATTCCGCGCCAACCTTGACACGCTCTCGACCGATCTCTCGGAAGGCGAGCGCCAGCGCGTGATGCTCGCACAGGCGTTCGTCCACGAACCCGACCTGGTGTTCATCGACGAACCGCTGGTCAACCTCGACCCGATCATGCAGGCGGAGGTCAAAGACCACCTCCGGGACTACTGCGACCGGGGGAACACGCTCTTTCTCTCGACCCATTTCCTCGAAGTGGCCGAACAGCTCTGTACCGGCGTGGCCATCCTCCGCGACGGCCGCCTCGTGGCCGAGCGCGACCCGCGCGAACTCGGCCCCGACGAGCGACTGCTCGATTACTTCCGCGAGGAAGTTCACGACGACGAGGGCGCCATCCACGAGGGCGAGGGCACCGTGCGCGACGATGAAGGCGGCGCCATTCACGACAACGACGCAACCCACGGGGACGACGCGACGGTCGAGCGCCGCGGTGACCGACCATGACCGGCGGGCTGCTCGGCCGGATGATCCGCGAGGAGTACCGACTCCACAGCGAACTGTTCGGGGATCGGTTCGCCGCCTTCCCGGTCGTGGTCGCCGCGCTCTCGGGCGGTGGGTTCTGGTTGCTCACCCTGACCGACGTGGGAAGCGGCGCCGTCGCGGGCGGCCTGCACGCGCTCGTGTTCTTTTTCGGCCTCCAGGTCGGCTCTATCGGCCTCGTCGGCCGCGACGCGCTCCGTGACGTGCTGGGCGACGTGACCCTGCTCGTCTTCTCGGCGCGGACGCTCCCGGTGACCTGGCGGCGGCTCCTCGCGGTCTTTCTCCTCAAGGACCTGCTCTACTACTCCGTGCTGTTCCTCGGCCCGCTCGCCGCCGGCTACGCCGTCTTCGCCGCGGTGACGGGCGTTTCCGCCGGGAGCGTCGGCCTGCTGTGGCTGACGACCGCGGTCACGTTCGCCTACGGCGCCGGCGCGAGCCTCACCCTGGCCGGGGTCGCCACACGGAATCGGGTCGCTCGGCTGGCGCTCGTGGCCGTGCTCGTCACAGCCACGGCGGCCGCCATCGCCGGCCGACTCGACCCCGTCGCGTATTCGCCGCTGGCGTTCCAGCGGTCGCCATCGGTCGCGACCGCTATCGCTGGATTCGGGCCGGCGCTCGTCCTCTCGGTGCTCGGGCCGCTCACCTTCCGCCCGGCCGACGGCGGCGCCGCGCGCACGTCGCCGGACCGCTACTCCCGCGTGCGGGACGCGCTCCGCGACCGGACCGGCGTCGCGACGCGGTCGACGCTCGAAGTCGCGCGCTCCTCAGGGTCGGTCTGGAAGGTGCTGTTCTCGATGGGTGTGCTTTTCGGCGTGACGGCGCTTCTCGTCCGCGAGGTCGGTCGCGTCACCGCGCTCTCCCCCTCGCCGGGCATCGCCTTTGGCACGCTCCTCGGGCTGGGCGCGTTCACGACCTACAGCTGGGTGACGCAGTTCGACGACCGGCGGGAGTATCGGCGCTACCCCCTCTCGATGGACGCCGTCTTCGCGGGCAAGCGGACGGCCTTCCTCGTGCTCTCGCTTCCCGCGGGCCTGGTCTATCTCGCGCTGTCGCTGCTGTGGGTTCCCCCCGTCGACGTGGCGCTGGGCGCCGTCGTCTTCCCGCTCGTTGCGCTCTACGTCTTCGGCGTGACCGCCTACGTCACCGGGCTCTCGCCGAACGAGTTGCTCTTCGACACGCCGCGTTTCGTCGCCTTCGGCGCCGCGCTCGCGCTGGTCACGCTCCCGCTCGTGGTGGCCGCGCTGGCGTACTCGGCCGATCCAGCGATGGCGACGGGCGTCGCCATCGGCGTCGCCGCCGTCGGCGCGGCCGTGGGACTGTGGCTCTCGGCGCGCGCCGGCCCGCGGTGGCAGGCCGCGGGGAGATGAGCGGCCGAGAGCGGGACCAGCGGCCAGGCCAGTGATCGACCGGCCACGACCGACCGGTGAACACTTGCCGACACGGCCGAACGTTCGGACGATGAGAACGTACGTCGAACGGGTCGGATCCCCGGCCGTCCCGCGGAGGGTCGAGTCGTGATCCGCGGCGCCATCGTCGACCTCGACGGCTGTGTCTACCGCGGTGACTCGCTCGTCCCCGGCGCGGCGACGGCCATCGAACGACTGCGCGAGCGCGGCGTCAGCGTCCTCTTTTGCTCCAACAACCCGACGAAGACGCCCGCCGAGTACGTCGACCGTCTGGCGAACCTGGGCATCGAAGTCACGGAGCGGATGGTCCTCCCGGCGTCGACGGTCACGCGTGACTACCTCCGCGAACACCACCCAGAGGCGCCGACGTACGTCGTCGGTTCGGACTCGCTGGCCGCGTACCTCCGCGCGAGCGGGCAGTCGCTCGTCACCCACCCGCGCGAGGCGACCGTCTGCGTCGTCTCCTGGGACGACCGCTTCGACTACGGGACGATGGCCGACGCGCTCGACGGCATCGACGAGGAGACGACCGTCATCGGGACCGACCCCGACCGAACGGTGCCGACCGACGACGGCCTGCTGCCGGGGTCGGGTGCGATCATCGCCGCCATCGCGGGGACGATCGGACGGGACCCCGACCGCGTGCTCGGCAAGCCCGCCGACGAGACCGCGCGAGCGGCGCTGGACCGACTCGGCGTCACCGCCGCGGAGTGTGTCGTCGTCGGGGACAGACTCGATACCGACCTCGAGATGGGGGCGCGCAACGGGATGACTACGGCGCTGGTCCGGACCGGCGTCTCCGACGACGCGGCCCTCGCCGAGAGCGCGGTCGACCCCGACTACGTGCTCGACTCGCTGGCCGACCTGCCCGACGCGCTGTTCTGATTCCGCCCGGAATCGAGGTGCGGGCGCGAGACGGCGTCGCGCGAATCGCGAGCACCGCGATCCACGAGCGGATCGAGAGCGTGCCGTGCTGGATACACGGTCACTCGGGGCCACACCCGACAAGCGGTACGCATTTCAGCGGCCATCACCGAGAACAGCCGATGAGCCTCGACTTCCGCGACCGGGCGCTCTCCCTCGACGACACGCTGGTCCTCGCGGACACCCACTTCGGGAAGGGTGCGGCCTCGACCGTCGAGTTCCCGATGGGCGCCGGCGAGGACTGCGTCGACCGCCTCGCGGCCCTGCTCGACCACTTCGAACCCGCGGAGGTCGTCCTCGCGGGCGACGTGTTCCATTCGTTCGACTACGTCCCCGACACGGCCGAACGGGCGCTGACCGACCTCTCGCGGACCGTCCGCGAGGCCGGCGCCCGACTGGTCGTGGTCAGGGGCAATCACGACACGATGCTCGACGCGGCCTACGCCGGCGATATCGTCGACGAGTACGAACTCGACGCCGGCGAGGGGACGACGGTGGTCTGTCACGGCCACGAGGAACCCGAGACGGACGCCGACCGATACGTCGTCGGCCACGACCACCCGGCCATCGTCATCGAGGGGCAGAAACGCCCCTGTTTCCTCGTCGGCAACGGTGCGTATCGGCGGTCGGACGTGGTCGTCCTGCCGCCGTTCAACCGCCTCGTCGAGGGGCTCTCGGTCAACGGCCGCCTCGGCACTGCGCGGCCGGAACTGTCCCCGCTCGTGACCCGCGTCGCGTCGTTTCGCCCCGTCGTCCACGACGAGGACAGCGACGAGGTGCTCCGGTTCCCCCCACTCGGCCAGTTCGAGCGGATGCTGTGAGCGGGCGTCGGCCCCCGACCCGTGATTTAAGACGGTCGACGGCGTACGCTCTCGCGATGTACAGCGCCCGCGATCAGGTGGCCAACGAGGAGTGGCTCGAGGAACTCGAGGGCGTCGCCGAGCGCCTCGAGTTGAGCGGGGCCGCCCGCTCGCGGGCGGCGGACCTGTTTCTCTCGAACGTGCCCGAGAGCGACCGCTCCAAGCGGGCGGTGCTGGCGACGAGCCTCTACGTCGCCGGACTGGTCGAGGGCGACCGCCGCAGTCAGAACGCGGTCGCCGAGGCCGCCGACGTGGCGCGACTGACGATCTCACAGCGCTGGAAGCCGATGCTCGAGGCGGCGGGGCTCGACGCACCGGGCTGGTGAGCGAGCGGAAAATCGAGGGTGGAGAAATCCGGGCAGAGAAGTTCGCGAGCGAACGCTATTCGTCGGGCGTGAGGCCGCGGCCGGTCGACTCGGGCGTTACGTTTCCGTGTTCGTCGATCTCGCCGCGGACGATCCGGGTGCTCGATATCTTCGCACCGTCCTCGGCGTGGACGTGGCCGACGACTTCGATGTCGAGGGGGTCGAGTTCGCGGTCGCGGCGGATCTCGTTGATCCGCTTGCCGCCAGTCTCGGTCTCGGGGGAGACGACCAGCGCGTCGAACCCGGGTTCGGTCGCGATGCCGGTCGGTTCCTCGAGGCGGCGGACCTCGAACTCCCGGTCGTACTCCTCGGCGAGCACGGCGAGTTCGGCCTCCAACTCCGCCTTGCGCTCCGCGAACGGGCGGACGTAGCGGTCGTCGTCGCGCGTCTTCGGCGCGAGTTCGTCGCTCGTCAACCCGACAGTCACGTCACCCAACTCGAACGCGCGCTCGAACAGCGCGCGGTGGCCGTCGTGAACTGGATCGAACGTCCCACCCAGCGCGACCTTCATGTGCGCCCCGACGGCGGCGCCGATTAAAGTGCCTTCGGCTTTCCCCGTCCACACTCGGGGTTACTCCTCGTCGTCCGCGCCGTCCGCATCGTCATCCGCGTCGTCCGCATCGTCGCCGATGTCGTCTGCCTCGTCGCCGATGTCGTCTGCCTCGTCGCCGATGTCGTCTGTCTCGTTGCCGATGTCGTCTGTCTCGTCGCCGATATCGTCTGCCTCGTCGTCCGCGTCCTCGTCCTCGACGGTGATCGTGACTGGTTCGGACTCGACTTCACTCTCGCCGTCCTCGTCGGAGCCGAGGACGTCGTCGAGATTGAACACGGTGTTGAGTTCGTCCTGGACGTCGTCGACGATGCTGCCGACGAGTTCGCTCGGCGCCATCGCGGCGTACTCGTAGGGGTTGTTGCCCGCGCCGTCGCTCTCGCGTTTGTGCCGGCTCACCTTCTCCTCGTCGTGGAGTTCCGCGAGCGCCTCGCGGACGGTGCTCGGGTACAGGCCCGTCCCCTCGGCGATTTCGTCGCTGGTGCTGTCGGGGTGCTGCCGGAGATAGACGTAGATCCGCGCGCGGGTCTCGGTCTCGAGGACCCACGAGAGCAGATCGACGAGTCCTTCGTCGAATCCGGTGACGGCCTTGTCGGCGCTCTCCTCGAGCCGTTCCCGGACGTTCCCGCCCTCCCCGTCCAGGTCCTCGAACTCCTCGTCCAGGTCCCCCACGTCTGACCGTTCGGTTCCCTCGTCGTCGTCCGCTGAATCGTCAGTAGACATGCGTCCTCTCTAGAAGGACGAAAGCCCCTGCCGGGTAAAAATCTTGCCGAGGATTCTCAGCAGCCGAAATCGGCGCGGGCGCCGTCGAGACCGGGCAGTGAAACTCACTGGTACTGGAGTGCGAGCGAGTCACACAGCGCGGCGACGCCGCTCTCCTCGCGGAGGCGGCGCTGGCGCTCGGCGCCGCTCTCGGCGTCGTACACCTCGCGGATCCCGTCGATGCCCAGCCGCGAGGCCTCGCGCTCGACGAGTTCTCCCAGGTCCGTCGTCGTCTCGAACTCGCGGTCGAGGAGGGTCGCGCCGTGACCGTGCCGGATCGCGCGCCACTTGTTCTCGTCGTAGAGTTCCCGGCGATAGTCGGTGCCGGACTCGCCGTCCTCGTACCGGGCACCCAGGTCCGCGACAAGCGCGCGGACGTACTCGACGAACGCCATCACCGTGTCGGGGTCGGCCTGTCCGTCGGGCGTGCGCACCTCGACGGTGCCGTGGCCCGAGTGCGGGCGCACGTCGAACCAGAGTTCGCCCCGGTCCGCGATGCTCCCGGTCTCGACCATCCGCCGCTCGTAGGCCTCGAAGGCCGCGTAGTCCTCGAAGGCGGTCGGGATCCCGGTGTTGGGCAACGCCTCGAAGATCTTCGCTCGCGCGGAGTGAAGTCCCGTGTCGTGCCCGTTCCAGTACGGCGAATTGGCCGACAACGCGAGCATGACGGGGAGGTGCCAGCGGATCTCGTTTGCGATCCAGACGGCCTTGTCCGCGTCGTCGACGCCGACGTGGACGTGCAGGCCGGCCGTCGTGTTGCGGTGCTGGGGGTACTGAATGCGGTCGAGTTGGGATCGGTAGCGCGGTTTCTCGGCGTGTTCGAGGTCGCGCCACTTCGCGAGCGGGTGGAGGCCGGCGGCGGCGATGCCGTAGCCGTGGGCCTCGGCGTGGGTGACCAGCGCCTCGCGCACCGTACAGAGCGTCTCGCGCGCGCTCGACGGGTCCTCGATGGTCGGCGTCTGCGCCTCGACGACGCACTTGAACAGTTCGTGGTCGAGGCGCCCCTCCAGGATCTCGGGCGGTTCGGACTCGTAGACGAGTTCGTCCGTGCCAGACGTGGGGCGCCCGTCCTCGTCGACGACGTAATACTCCTCTTCGATCCCGAGCGTTCCCATCCGGGTGAACGCCTCGCGCGACCCCAGGTCATCCATCATCCGAACGTGGGAGCGCGCCCGCTAAAATTTTCCCTTCGGCGCCGATCGGGGGGGATTCCGTCCGTCACCAAGCCCCGGCCTGGAGGCCAGCCAGCGGCCGCCACCGCAGTTGCTCAGTAGACGTACTGCACTGAGCGTCGGGCATTTTGGGCTTTCAGAGTGGAAGGATATCGTCCTCAAGGTCCTCGGAACAATCAACGGGAATGCCTGTCCACGCGTTCTTGACGACCTCGTAGCCCGTCCACCCTTCCGTCCGAATCATCTCGCCTGAGGCCTCACAGAACTCGGTCTTCGATATAAGTTCGTTATCGAAGAGAACATAGAGCGGATACGGCGGTCCCACAACGTCAACGTCGTCTCCGTGGTCGTCAACCAGTCGCCTGATCGACCGACGTTCGGCTCCATCGAGAAGCGAGACGACTTGATACGAGTCACCGTGTTCGGACAGTTCCTGCTTCAGCGATTCTTCACCCGCGTCTGGTCCGTGAGGGCGGGGAACAACAGTCACACACGACCACGACGAGGAATCGTCGTCTATGTGATCGAGCACGCGCTGGCTGCCCCGTTTCAGGTACTGTTCGCGAGTTCCTTCCGGTGCGTACGTGTTTGAGTTGACGTGGTTCTGCAGTTCGTGCTTACAGACGTTCGTGGTGGTGAGAGCAAGCGACTCCGCCAGAACGTCCCACTGGTCGGTGTTCGCAACGGCAATCAGGGAACTCGTATCAGCCAGGAGCGGATGGCGAGGATCACTCGCCATCGCTCTCAGCGAGGAATGTCGAGGTGTCCCGCTCCATTGCTGACTCGAACGCGTCTTTCTCCGCTTCCATCTGGTCGATTTTCTCACCGAGGAGAACCCGAGCTACATCTTCATCGATTTCACCGCGACTATATCGTTCGTAGACCGCGATCTCGTCCTGTTCGTCCAGAGACCGGCGAAGCATCTCGACTAACCCGGTCCGGGCGAGCTCACTTACGTTAACGCCGCCAATATGAACCTCATCAAGCAGCTCCGCAGCCTCTTTTTCGGCTCCGGCACGGAACTGAATCGTTTCATCGTAGCTTGAACCGCTCATGAAGAGGCGTTCGCCGTGTAGGGAGTTATATGTTATGACGTGTATGGACTTGTTAGTACATCTCTCTTCGGCGTCTCAGTCACACGAGTTCCATCTCAATTTGTGATCGCCGTCGATTTTCTATACAGTATCACAGTATTCTGACTAATGAGGGACCTGACCGGGCTATCGGACTTCTCTGAGCCGGTGATGACTTAGATACTGTTGGGCGGTTGGTGCTTTGTAGATTTCTACATACGGAACGTGTGTGGAGCCACTCAGCCGATATTGATATAGCGTCTGTCGGTTTACGACTCGATATCCGGCCGAGCAACCACGCCGAGGTGGTCGCCGTGATACGGCTCGAGGCGGGCGGTTTCGACTATCTCGTAGGTTTCGCGCAGTTCATCGAGGGCGCCCTCGAACACAGCCTCCGGCGCGGCGGTCACGTCCTCGCTCCGGGCCTTGACGGCGAGCAGGAGGCGGCCGTCCGGGCGCAGAAAGCGGGCGTTCGTTGCGGCGACGGCGGCCTGGCCGCGGGTGGCCACGTCCTGCACGATGACGTCGACCGGTTCGACGACGTGGGCGTACTCCTCGGGGGCCCGGGCGTCGGCCAGCAGTGGAAACAGGCGCGGGCGAGACTCGACGGCGTCGAGCAGGTCCCGCAGTGGCCGCGCAGCGAACTCGACGGCGTAGGTCGGCCCCGCGAAGTCCGCGACGTGGCTCACCGTGGTTCCGGCGGCCGCGCCGAGATAGAGGGCCGTCTCGCCGCCCGCGAGTCCCGTCTCCATCCCCAGTTCGAGCATCGCGCCGAGCTTCGAGCGGTGGGGGTTCCAGGCGCGCCACTCATCGTCAGTGGGTTCGCCGTAGACCGGTTCGCCACGCGTCGCGAGTCGCTCGGCGCCGTCGAAAGTGCGCCGCTCGACGCCCGTGGGAAGGTCAGTCACGACCCGTCACCTCCGTTCTTTCCGCCGCTCGTGGGAGGGTCGTCACCGGTGCGCGCGCGAATGGTCGCGATGCGCTCGTCGAGTTCGGCGTCGAGTTCGGGCTTTCGCTCGCCGCTGTAGTGGTCGACCCGTGCGGCGATGGTGAGTTTGCCGGCGAGCGCTCGCGCGGTCGACCCGCGCTCGTCGGGGTGGGTTCCGTGGACGTACTCGTGCGTGTAGATGACGCCGTGTTTGGGCGAGGGCGCCGACCCGCGGAGGTGGGCGAAGAGGGCGTCCTCGGCGCCGAGCACCTGCACGGTCCCCGAGGGTTTCTTCGCCAGCGACGCCAGTCCGCCGGCGAGGGCGACCAGTCGCGCGGCCAGCACCGGCCCGGCCATCGCGGCGAGGTTCGGCGCGACGGCCGGCGTCGTCTCGGTGACGAAGGCCCGCAAGTCCTCGGCCTCCTCGGCCAGGTCCGCGACGCGCCCGGCCAGCGCGACCAGGCGCTCCTCGGCGGGGTCGGCCGGATCTCCTCCCTGGTGCTCGGCCAGTTCGCGGGCGTACTCGACGCCAGTCCCGCTGTCCGCGAAGCGGGACCCGGCCCACTCCGCGACGCGCTCGGCCAGTTCGTTGGCGGTGCGCTCGCAGTCGTCCATCGCCCTGACGGCGTGGATGAGCTGCTGGTCGTCGGCCAGTTCCCGCTCGCGGACGCCGGCACCGGCGGCCGCGACGCTAGCCTCGTGCAGGCTGTCGTAGTAGTCGTCCTCGTCGGTCGCGAATCCCTGCTCGACGGCCAGCGACGGCCAGTCCTCGGGCTGGTCAGCCCCGCCCGTCCGGATCCGTTCGGCGGCCGCGTCCACGTCGTCGGGGTCGACCCCGGCGAACCAGCCGGTGGTCGAGGGCGTTCCGTCGGTCATACCGGAACGAGACGCCCCGGTCGTATATGCGTTCTCGATGCCGGAGGCGCACTCGCGGGGTGTATCGGCTCTTTCGGAGTGGAGCGTCCACGCGGGGCGGGACGGAGCCGTCCGAGGCGTCGGTCGCCGTCACGGCGACCCCAAGTTGGGCGTAGCATTATTGCTCACGGCGTTCAACGACGTGTATGGCGCGTGACGCGATGACCGAGTTCGACCACGGTATCGACACGGCGGTTGTGACCGGCGCGACGGGCGACGTTGGCTCGTGGGTGTGTGACCGCCTCGCCGACGCGGGGACCAAGGTGGTCGGCCTCGACCGCGAGAAGCCCGCCGGCACCCGGTCGCACCTCTCGGTTCGGCAGGTCGACCTGCGCGACGCCGGCGAGACGTGGGAGTCGGTCCACGAGACAGACCCCGACGCGGTCGTCCACTGCGCGGCTATCTCGAACCCGCTCGATAACCCCGGGACGCGCGTGTTCGAGAACAACACCGCGAGCACGTACAACGCCCTCGTCGCCGCGGGCCGAACCGACGCCGAGGTGGTCTGGCTCTCCTCGCAGGCCACCTACGGCGCCCTCTTCGCGGCCCACGACTGGGTTCCGGACTACCTGCCCATCGACGAGGACCACCCCCACCGACCACAGGACCCGTACGGCGTCTCGAAAGTCTGTAGCGAGGAGATCGCGAAAATGGTCGCCCGGCGCTATCAGGTGCCGGTGACGACCATCCGCGCGACGACCATCCACACGCCCGACGCCCACCGGACGCGACCGCCGCGCGAGGACGCCTCGCTCGACAGCGACGACGCCAGCGGGAACTTCGGTTCGTACGTCGACGTTCGGGACGTGGCGCGGATGGTTGAGGCCGCGCTCGCGGCCGACCGGGACGGCTACGAGGCGTTCCTCTGTGTGGCGGACGAGAACTATCTCGGCCCGCCGACCGCGGAAATCGTCGAATCGATCTGTGGTGCGCTTCCCGAGCGCTGTGACCTCGAAGGCAAGGAATCAGCGCTGTCAAACGCGAAGGCGCGGGCGGAACTGGACTGGGTCCCGGTCCACTCTGACGTCGCCGCCGACGAGGAATTTTCCGTGCCCGCCTGGCGGTAGTTCATCGCTGCTTTCCCAATTTCCGGCCCTGGGTACAGCGGGTCACCGCCAGCACGACCAGGAGGACGACGGCGACCGAGAGATAGGTGTGCATGCCCCCGCTTGCGCGACCGTGACCATGGGCGTTGCCGACTGCTGGGGCGGGTCGGATTTCGACCCGAATCCGCTTCGATCGAGGCAATAGCGTTCGAAAAGGAACAACGCAACCACGAAACGGCTCTCGAACGCCGAACGAATAAATCATTATTCGCGATAGGAAATCACACCAGGTGCGGACAATCCCGCCGTGACGGGCGAGCCAACGCGGGGCGAGTTTTCGCGCGTTTCCGAGCCTGTGCCGTCGAAATAACGATAACGATTATTAACGATCCAGTTCTAACGGGACGCATGGAATTCGCCGAACCCGAGGGTGACTGGTGGGACGCCGAGCGGGCCTACGACGACGAGGTGATAGGCGACGACACGCTCGCCGCGATGTTCGAGGCGGCGGCCGACCGGTACGGGGCGGCGACGGCCCAGCGCTACAAGGGCGGGGTCTACGACCGCTCGCTCGCGCCCGATATCGTCCCGCCGGCACCCGACGGCGAGTACGCCGGCATCTCCTACGAACGGATGGGGACGATCGTCCGCAATCTCGCGGCCGGCTTTCGCGACCTGGGCGTCGAAGCGGGCGACCGCGTCGCCATCTTCGCGGACACCCGCATGGAGTGGGCGCTCTGTGACTTCGCGATACTGGCGGCCGGCGGCGTCGTCACCACCGTCTACACCGACTCCTCGGTCCGGCAGGTTCGCTATCTCCTCGACGACCCCGACGCGACCGGCGTCGTCGCCGGCAACGGCGAACTGCTCGACCGCGTCCACGAGGTCGAAGAGGACCTCTCGCTTGAGTTCTCGGTCGTCATCGACGAACACGGGACCGAGCGCGAGAACGTCCACGGCCTCGACGCGGTCCACGACCGCGGCGCGGAGGTCTTCGACGAGTCCGCCTATCAGGGGTGGATCGACGAGCGCGATCCGACGGACCTGGCGAGCATCATCTACACGTCGGGCACCACCGGCCAGCCGAAAGGCGTCAGGCTCAGCCACCGCAACTTTCGGGCGAACGTCAACCAGTGCCGGACCCGAATGGGCCCACGGACCGACAAAACCGACGTGCCGGTGCTCGACGAGAACTCGCGGGCCATCTCCTTTCTCCCGCTCGCGCACGTCTTCGAGCGTCTCTCGGGGCATTTCCTGATGTTCGCATCGGGCGTGACCGTCGCCTACGCGGAGAGTCCTGACACGCTCGCCGACGATCTGAAACTGGTCCAGCCGACGACGGGCGCGAGCGTTCCCCGGGTCTACGAACGCATCTTCGACCGGATGCGCGAGCAGGCCAGCGAGTCCGCGATAAAGGAGCGCATCTTCGAGTGGGCCGTCGACGTCGCCGTCGATTACGCGCAGGCTGACAGCCCCGGGCCGGTACTCGGGGCGAAACACGCCATCGCGGACCGGCTCGTCTACTCGACGGTCAAGGAGTCGCTGGGCGGGAACGTCGAGTTCCTCGTCAGCGGCGGCGGGAGCCTGAGCGGTGACCTCGCGGATCTGTTCGTCGGAATGGGCGTCCCCATCGTCGAGGGGTACGGCCTCACCGAGACGGCGCCGGTCGTCTCGGTCAACCCGCCCGAGGCGATCCGGACGGGCACGATGGGGCCGCCGGTCGTCGACGTCGACGCGCGCATCGACGAGTCGATGGTCGGGGAGACCCAGTTCCCCGAGGCCGAGGGGCCGGTGGGCGAACTCCAGGTCGACGGGCCGAACGTCACCGACGGCTACTGGGACCGACCTGACGAAACCGAGGCGACGTTCACCGATGACGGCTACTTCCGGACAGGCGACGTGGTCGAGATAACCGACGAGGGGTACCTGCGGTTCAAGGACCGCATCAAACAGCTGATGGTGCTCTCGACGGGGAAAAACGTCGCCCCAGGCCCCATCGAGGACCGGTTCGCGACGAGCGACCGGGTCGACCAGGTGATGGTCGTCGGCGACGACCGCAAGTTCGTCGGCGCGCTCGTCGTGCCGAACTTCGAGGCGATGGCGCGGTGGGCCGAGCGCGAGGGGATCGACCTCCCGGACGACGTGGAGGCGCGCTGTCGCGACGAGCGGGTTCGCGAGTGGGTCGACGTGGTCGTCGAGGAAGTCAACGCCGACCTCGAGCGCATCGAGAAAATAAAGCGATTCGAACTCGTCCCGCGGGAGTGGACCAGCGACAACGACATGCTGACCCCTTCGATGAAGAAGAAACGCCGCAACATCCAGGAGATCCACGACGACGCCATCGAACGGATCTACGCGGAGAACCGCGACGGCGACTCCCGGGACTGAGCCGGGCCCGGGAAAGCAGCCCGACAGACTGATCCGGCCCGGACAGTCGGTCCGATGGGTCGATTCACGCATCCTTATACTCGCGGCGGCCACACGTCCGGGTATGTCGACACAGCGACCGCTGTCCGAACTGATACCGACCGTCGCCGACTACACGCTAGACCTGAACTTCGAGGACTTCATCCAGGGCGAGCGGCCGATGGTGTTGCGCGGCCTGCTCGCGACCGACGACGAGGAACACACCGAAATCGCTGAGGAGTATATCGACAAGGCGGTCCGCTCGCAGTCGAGCAAGGGCCAGTTGGCCTACGGCTCCATCGACGTCGTCCCCGAGTGGGACGAACACCGCGTGTTCCGCCCGGTGCCCGACGCCGGAGCCTTCGGCTATCTCGTCCTCGACCGCTACGAGGCGGGCGGCCCGGACTTCTACCTCGACGCCTGCCGCCGCCAGTTCGAGTACTTCCACGAGGACGCTCCCCGCACCGAGGACGGTGGCCTCTCCCATCACATCGACGGCATCGAACTGTGGATCGACGCCGTCTACATGATGTGTCCGTTCATGGCCCGCTACGGCCAAGTCGCCGACCGACCCGAGGCCATCGAGGAGGCCATCGACCAGATCCTCGTCCACGACAAGCACCTCCGTGACCCCAAGTCGGATCTCTACCGACACATCTGGCGCGAGACGCCCGACAGCTACCCCGACGGGTCGCTGTGGCTGCGGGGCAACGGCTGGATGGCCAACGGGATTCTGGACACGCTCCGGTACGTCCCCGACGACCACCCCGAGCGCGAGACGCTGCAGGAACTCGTCGTCACCCACCTGGAGAGCATAGCCGACTATCAGGACCGCAGCGGCTTCTGGCACCACCTCATCGACGACACGAGCATGTACCTGGAGACGTCGGGTACGCTCCAGTACGCCTTCGCATTCACCGAGGCCGTCGACCGCGGCCTGCTCGACGAGGACTACCGCGAGCACGCCGAGCGCGCCGTCAGCGCCGCCAAGACGGTCGTCACCGACGACGGGGCAGTCCAGCGCAACGCCGCGATGCCCGGCGGCCCCGAGGCCCCGCAGGCCGTCAACCTTTACGGGCAGGGATGGTTCCTGATCACCGGTACCCGGATCGAAGCGTCGGATATCGACGCCTGACCGTCTGCGTCACATCGACGCCTGACCGTCTGCGTCACGTCCGCGAAAAACGCGTGATACGGCCCTAGTTTTCGGAGACATCGACGACTTCGATGTCGAACTCGAGTGTCTCGCCCGCGAGCTGGGAGTTGAAGTCGACACGGACGACCTCGTCCCCAAGTTTCACTATCTCGCCGACGCCGCCGTCCTGTGTTTCGAGATAGGCGCCCTCCTCGGGAGAGTTCTCGCCCATCATCCGGTCGAACTCCTCGGCGTCGTATTCCTGGACGCGCTCCTCGGTCCATTCCCCGTACGCCTTCTCGGGCGGGATCGCGACGGTCGAGGTGGCACCCTGTTCCAGTCCGACGAGCGCGTCGTCCATCCCCTCGATGACCTGGTTCGCCCCGACCTCGACCGTGAGCGGATCGTAGTTTCGGTCGGGTTGTTCCTCGGCCAGTCCGGTTTCCTCGGCAACCGATTCGCGCGACGTATCGAAAACGGAGCCGTCGTCCAGTCGCCCGGTGTACTCGATCGTCACGGAGTCGCCAGTTGTGATCGTCACGTGGTGAGGAGTGGACTCCGACGGAAAAGGCGTTCTATCGATCGTTCACAGGTGGCTTCGCAGCGCCTCGTTCATCACGTCGACCGGCGCGTCGACGCCGGTCCAGATTTCGAAGGCGTCGACGCCCTGGAACAGGAGCATCCACGCGCCGTCGATAGTCTGCGCGCCGGCGGCGGCGGCGTCGCTGAGAAAGCGCGTCTCCAGGGGCTTGTAGACGGCGTCGAAGGCGACGCAGTCGTCGTGCCACGCGTCGGCGGGCGCGACCGACTCGTCGGATTCGAGGCCGACGCTGGTGGCGTTGGCCACCACGTCCGCCCCGGCCATCAGGTCGGTGAGTGCGTCGAGGCCGTGCCCGCTCGCGCCGGGGACCTCCGCGGCCAGGTCGTGGGCCTTCGATTCGGTTCGGTTCACGATCGACACGTCGGCGCCCGCCTCCTCGAAGCCGAAGGCGAGTGCACGCGCGGCGCCGCCGGCGCCCACGACGACGGCGTCCGCGCCGTCGAGACCCACGTCGTGGTGCTCGAACGCCCGGAGCGTCCCGGTCATATCGGTGTTGTACCCGACCGGGCCGTCGTCGGTAAAGTCGATGGTGTTGACGGCGCCGACGCGCTCGACCGACTCCTCGGGGTCGACGAAGTCGTAGGCGTCGTGTTTGAACGGCAGGGTGACGGTCAACCCGTCGATTCCAAGCGCCTCCGCGCCGCGGAAGGCCTCCTCGATGCGGTCCTCGTCGGCCTCGAAGGTGACGAACTTGGCGTCGATACCGCGCTCGTCGAAAGCCGCCTGGTGCAGCGGCGGCGATAGCGAGTGCTCTACCGGATTCCCGATAATACCGTACACGTCCATACGACCCCTCGTTCCGGCGGGGAGAAAACGATCACGGTTCGCCGCCCACCCGGTTAATACCAACCTATTTACGTCATTATACCGGATATATACCAGTATACTCCGGACGCGCGGAGACGCGGACGCGGACACGGACCGTCGACGGCGTCGGTCGCGGTTCCGGATCGCACACCCGGGGTGGGTGTCAGCAAGGGTGAGAGAGCGTGACGGCGAGACGGGAACACACGGCGGATTCACGGGACGACGGCGAGCGACCGACAGGTCCGCCGCGGGCCGAACGGTCGACCGCCGCCAGTCGCGGACATCGGGCGGGAGGTGGCTCAGATGGCCGCGAGTGACACCGTTCCCGAGGACGAGGAATCGAACAGGCGGCGACTGATCCTGATCGTACTCGTGCTCGTACTGGCCGCGGCCGGTGGCGGTCTCGGGACGTTCGTGCTCGACATCGGAGACGATGGCGGGCCGGGGCCGGGGACGCCCGATGGCTCCCCGCCCGCTACCGGAACGCCGAGCGACGCGCCGCCGAGTCCGACCGACACGGTGACGCCGAGCCCCGGCGAGAACGTCACCTTCGAGTTCGTCGACGGGGCGTCGCTGGCGAATGCCAGCGGTGTCGTCCCGGGCGAGTCGGGGGAGACGCGACGGGCGATTCGGAACACCGGAACGGTAGCGGCGACGCTCGCGGTGGTCAACGTCTCGGTCATTGACCGGGAGAACGGTATCACGGCGCCCGAATCCGACGTGGACGACTCGCCCGACGAGGGAGAACTCTCGGAGCACCTCCTCGTGCGACTGTCCGTCGAGTCCCCCGACGGGGAGACGGTCCGCGTCTTCGGCGGCGAGGAGTTCGTCCCGCTCGACGACGTGACAGCGGAAAACGAGTCGGTGGGAGCCGACCTCGGCGCGGGCGAGACCGCGACGCTCCTGTTCGAGTACCGCATCCCCGAGACGGCGGGCAACGAGATACAGAGCGATACCGTCAGCTTCGACGTGGGATTCCAGTTGCGCGCGCCGGGCGGGTCGAACTGATCCGGCGCGGGTCAGAGGGGGGCGGTTCAGACCCAGTGCGAGTTAGGCGAACGTGAACAGTATGTTCAGGTTGTGCGCGGTCGTGTAGAGGCCGACCGCCGCCAGCGCCAGGGGCGGACCGTAGAACATCAGCCCGTCGTCGGCGTCTTTCCCGGCCCAGAGACTGACCCCGATACAGGCGTACAGGACGAGCAGTTTCACCGCGAGAAAGCCGCCGCCGCCGAAGGCCATGATCGCTTCGCGGATGACGGGATTGGCCTCCGTGGTGAGTTCACTGAACCACACCAGGGCGATCGTCGTCACCACGTCACCGACGCCGTAGGTCGCCGCCGCGAGCAACCAGACCCGGGAGAACGACACTTCCGAGAACGGTGAGTCCTCGAAGTGGAGCCACTCCGGGGTCGCGTCGGTGGTAGTCATTACAGAGATAGATGCAGGGAACCGTCTTATGGCCTTGGTTTAGATTATCAGATTTGAGTTCTAGGTCGTGTTCACCGAACCGGTATGCCGGAGGCATAGGTTCAGTTCAGGTCCATCTTGCTGCACATCTGGGAACTACGACTTAGTCCCCGAACTACTGACGACAGATCAATCTCATTCGGTCGTCCCCGAACTGGGTACGCCATCAACCGTTGTATCGCCCGGTGAGTACTGGAGTGTACTATCTGAATCTTCGATAATAGTGTCCTCAACGTAGAGAGTGTTCTGGCTCGAACCGAGGTTCGCGACCGCATTTGCGCTCGTCGTTATCTCGGCGCCATCAAGTCGTAGATCACCGTTAGAGTTCAGTTTCACCTGCCCGTCACCGTTGATGTCCGCATTCTCGAAATTGGCATATGCAGCGGAGGTGAGTATGATTTTACTACTCGACGTGACGTTCGCACCCGATGCCTGCAGGGAGCCTCCGTTGTTCGTTACGATTTTCGCTCGTCCGCCTCTAGCGTGGACTTTCGCTCCGTCAAGGGTAGCGCTCCCGGATGAGGAGAGTGTGGCCTTACTACTTGACGTGATGTTCGCACCCGATGCCTGCAGAGACCCTCCGTTGTTCGTCGTGACCTTCACCACTCCACTCTTTGCATTCACTTTCGCTCCGTCGAGGGTAGCGCTCCCGGATGAGGAGAGTGTGACCTTACTGCTCGATGTGAGGTTCGCGTCCGACGCTTGCAGAGACTCTCCGTTGTTCGTCGTGACCTCCACCACCCCACTTTTGCTGTTGACCTTCGATCCATCGAGGGTAGCGCTCCCGGACGCGGAG
>Ga0207720_100322_pt1 | contig 37727 bp, 34 predicted proteins | sample A23P2SouthBayCA_2_FD_187751 | JGI IMG/M metagenome (GOLD analysis project Ga0207720, IMG submission 187751) | Aerobic enrichment media microbial communities from Eden Landing Ponds, California, USA - A23 E3 (2) (SPAdes) | ecosystem: Environmental > Aquatic > Marine > Unclassified | place... | reverse complement strand
GCGCCGTCGCCGTCGTCGAGGTCGTCCATCGCGTCGACCGCGGCCGATTCGAGGTCGACGTCGGCTGCGTCGGCTGTGTCGGCGGTATCGGCTGCGTCGGCTGCGTCCCCGCCGGATTCCACCGTCGACGCGGCTGTTGATTCGGATTCGCTTCCGGTTTCGGGCTCGGTCGCTGTCTCGGCCTCCGACTCCGAGGCGGTCGCCGTCTGGGACCCGGCATCGGCGGTTGGATCTGCCTCCTCCGTCGACGGCTCCGGGGTCACCTCCGCGGGCTCGTCCCCGGCCTCGCCGGCCCCGGTTGCGTCCGCGTCCGGGACGTCGATGTCGGCCTCGCCGGGATCGTCGACCTCGTTGCCGCTCGCGAACTCCGTGCCGAACTCCTCCTCGACCTCCCGGCGCTCCTCCTCGTCGAGTTCGTACATCTCGTCGGTGTCCGGCGCCGCGGCGTCCCCGCCAGCCGCCGGGTCGGCCCCGTCCTCGGAGTCGGTCCCGGGGTCGAAGTCGCCGAGGTCCTCCGTCCCGTCGACGTCGGTGACGGTGGTGGCGTCACCGCCCATGTCCCCCGCACCGGCCTCGTCGCTGACGTCCGCGGCGTCACCCCCGCTGCTCAGGTCTCCCGTGGTGGTTCCGGCGTCGGCTTCGAGGTCGGCCGACTCCGCGTCCGCGGACGTGTCGAGGTCCTCGTCCGGGGTCGGATCGGATGGGGACGCGCCCACAGTGTCCGGTTCGGTCTCGGTCGTCGTCGGCTCAGCCTCGGTCGTCGGCTCAGCTTCTGTCGGCGTCGGTTCGGATTCCGACGCCGCTTCGGCGTCGGCTTCCGCCGTCGTGGCAGACTCGACTCCCGTCGTCGAATCGGACTCGACCTCCTTCGCCAGTTCCGCGCTGGCGTCGTCCCCGCGCTCGGCGACGCCAGCCGCGGCCGCCTCGCGGTCGACGCCGGTCGGGAGCGGTCCCACGTCGGCGGCGCCGCCCTCGTCCGGCGCGCTCTCGGGGGGTCTGACCTCGTCGCGCTCGCCGGCGGTCAGTTCGAGCGCGTCGATCGCCATCCGGCGTACCTCCGCGAGGTAGGCCGGCGTGGTGTCGTAGAAGTCGATGGCCCGCGGGATGCCCGCCGCGAGCGACTCCGGCACCCCGGCGGCCAGAAGCGCCGCCTCCAGGTCCTCGCCGCGTTCGTCCATCTCCAGGGCGTCGGCGACGTAGCCGAGGCGGTCGAGCGTCGTCTGAGCCGCCGAGACGACCCAGCGATCGCGGGTGTCGGCGTCGACGGCGTTGATCGCCTCCGGGCGGACCGACGTGAACACCCGGTCGCCGTCGTCGGGTTCGAACGTCCGCGCCTTGCCCGTGAGCGCGACGAACGCCGGGGGATCGGTGCGGTCGAGGTAGGACAGCGCTTCGGGCTGGTACTGGCCGGCGTAGGTGACGAAGGCGCCCGTGGGGTCGGCCACGCGCCCCCGGAGCACGTCGTCGTTGACGCGTTCGACCTCCGTGAGCACGCCGACGACGAACAGCCGGTTGGCGCGCAGCCCCGTCGGGGTGACCACGTAGTTCGGCGCGCGCTCCTCGTCGCTCTCGGAGTACGAGAGGGCGGCGGCCTCGAACTCGGCGGCGAACAGCCGGTGAGCGACCTCCCGGGTTCCGGGTTCGCCGCTCATCGCTCGTCACCTCCGTCGGTCACGGCAGCGCCGTCCAGATCCGAGAGCGCCGCACGCGCCCGGGCCGCCGGGTCGTCGTCGCTGGCCTCGAACGTCTCGGCGTCGAGGTTGGCGCCGTAGTCGTCGACCGACAGGCTCCCGCGGACGCGGTACTCGTGGCCGACGATCTTCTCGCGGATCTCGTCGGCGACGACCTCCTTGTCCATGGCGTCGCGGGCCGCGACCAGCGCGTCCTCCAGGCTCCCACCGTACACCTCGCTAGTCAGGTCGTCACCGAGCACAACGGTCACGGTGCCGGTGCCGTCGTCGAGGATCGCCTTGACCCGGAGGTCGTCCTCGCCCTCGACCTCGCCGTGGGAGCGACACTGGCCGTTCTGGACCACGCGGCCACACTCCGGGCAGCGCTCGATCAGCCCGGAGCCGTCCCGGACCGCGAGCACGTTGCCGACCAGTTCCACGTCGAACATCCCGCCCGCGTCGACGGCCTCGCCGACCGGGAGCGAGGGTGCGGACTCGCGGACCTCGATCGGTCTCTCCAGGGGCGTGACGGTGCTGAACTCCGAGACGTTCACTGACGGCGCGCCGCGGAACTCCCGGACGTACACGTCCTCGATCCGGAGGTCCGCGCCGGCGTCGATCTCGGGGTGAGGGTCCCAGTCGGTGAAGGGCAGGCGGGCGGTCCCGTCGGCGAGCACGCCCGAGAGGATCTCGGTCTCGCCGTCGCGGCCGTCGATGGTCCGGGACTCGACCTCCTGGATCCGGACCTCGATCGTCCGCCCCCGGTCCCCCGGTTCGAGGTCGAACAGGTCGGACTCGCCGCCGATCCGGTCGTCGTAGGGCGTCTCGATCGGTTCGGATTCGAGCGCAACCGTCGAACTCCCGCCGACGTTGAGTTCGGGATTCCCCTCCCACTCGCGGACGCCGGCGTTGCCGACGGTGATCGAGTCGCCGGGCTCGAAGCCGAAATCCTGCCAGGCGGTGTAGGAGATGACGCCGGTCTCGTCGGCGAACTGCCCCTCGCGGATCACCTGCTCCTCGCCCTGGTAGCGGATCGACCGCGTGCCGACCGTCAGCACGCGGACGCTGACGGTGACGTTCGAGTGCTCGGTGGTGACGTCGGTCACGTCGACCGATTCTGGCTCCGGCCCGCCGTCGCCGCCGCCGTCCCCGCCGTACTTCCGGCGGACGCTCTGTTTCGCCTCGTCGATCGGGACGCTGTACTGGAGGAGGTTCTCCAGGTCTTCCTTGACCTCCTGGGTATCAACGCCGAGGGTGGAGGCGAGTTCCTCGGCATGGTCGTCTACGTCCATCGTCGGCTCTTGATCCCGACCGACCAAAAACCCACCCCGTCGGGGCGGAACTCGGGCGCCCAGCGCGAGACCCCCCGACCGATCTACACCCCAGTGGTCGAACGCCCGAGGTCACGGAATACTGGTACTGCGAGCCTACCCCGTTCACCCTCATCGGACACCATTGACGGACTGAATCCTTCCCTATCCTTACTACAGATCCAATAAAATTAACTACGGTAAGGAGCCACTACTGCCATGTTTCGACGAGGCATGCAGGACCTTTACACGGCTTTAGACGACGGTATCGAGGGGGTCCGGCCGACCCTCGCCGCCGGTCGGCCGACGACGTATCTCGGCGTCACCGTCGGATTCCTCGACGTCGTCACGACGGCCGAACACCTTCTCGTTCCTCCCATGGCCGACGGGAATCCGCTGTTGATGGGACTCGGGCGGACATCGCCTCCGCTCGCATACGGTGCGTTCGTCTGTTGGTTTCTCCTCGTCGCGGGCGTTGCGATCGTTCGCGACGACGCGCTCGGCTACAGCGCAGACACGTACCTGTTCGTCGCGTTCGGGGTCGCTGGCGTCGCCAACGCCGCCCACCTCCTGTTCGGGACGATGCTGTTCAAGACCCTCGTCGGCCAGTATCCGACGGCGCTGAATCTGTACCAGTTCCTCTTAGCGCCGCTCGGGAGCCTCGTCGTGGGGTACTACGTGGCAAAAGCGACGTCCAGGTCGCGTAGACACACATCGTCGACCGAGTGAACTCGCCGGGATACCCGCGAGCGAAGCGAGCGGGAAGTCGGCGAGGGACCGAGTCGAACGACGTGAGACGAGTGGACTCGCCGGGAGTCCTAAGTGTCGGGGCGGCGCAGCTAACCCATGGCAGAGGACGTGAGCTTCGAGGTGACGATCGCCGACGGGGAGACGGTGATCGAGATCGCCGGCGACCGTGACGCAGCGGTCGTCGTCGAGTCCGCGGGCGGCGAGCGCATCTACCTCCCGCCCGAGGACTTCGAGCGCCCCTCGGGGTCCAAGAACGACAGCCCCTATCAGGCCGCACGCGACGACAGCCCCTACCAGTCGGCGGACGAGACGAGCCCGTACCGACCGGCCGAACAGAGCGACAGCCCCTACCGGTCGGCCGAGCACAGCGACAGCCCCTACCAGTCGGCGCAGGTCCAGGCTCCCGAGGAGGGGCTCCGTCCGACGCGCGACGGGTTCGTCATCCGGCACCCGGAGCCGGCGACCGACGTCAGGCTGCTCAGGTGAGCGGCCGGCGTCGCGGGGGCGGCGGAGCCCCCGGACAGGACCGTGGCGTCAGCGGATCCGATCGTAGAAGTCGAGGTACTCGTCGACCACCGCGTCCCAGCTTCTGGGTTCGAAATCGAGGGGGTCGTCCATGGCGAGCGCGCGCTCGATCGCGGCCGCCAGCGACGACGAGTTCGGCTCGGCGGGGATCACGCAGGTTTTGGGCAGGATCTCGGCGGCGCCGCACTCGGTGGCGACCACCCGCGTTCCCGCCGACAGCGCCTCGGTGATCGTGATGCCGAAGGGCTCGGACAGCGACGGCGAGACGAACAGATCCGCAGAGGCGTAGTAGTCGCCCAGGTCGTCCTCGGCGACGTAGCCGACCCACATCACCCGATCGTCGATGCCGAGCAACTCCGCGAACCGCCTGAGCTGGGCGGTGAGGTGGCCGCTGCCGCCCACGACGAGCGTGACGTCGTCGCGGCGGAGCTTCTCGATCGCATACAGCAGATGGGAGATGCCCTTCTGGTCAGTGTGGCGGCCGACGTAGAACACCATCTCGCCGTCGATGCCGAGTTCGGCCTTGAGGTCACGGCCGGTGGTCTCGACCGTCGAGAAGCCGTTGTGGATCACGTCCGCGGAGCCGCCGTACTCGCGTTCGATCTTCCCGGCGGTGTAGTGGCTCACGGCGATCAGGTGGTCAGTCCGCTCGACGATCCGGCGCTCGGTTTCGACCTCGCGCTGGGGGGGGTCGAGGTTCCGGTCCGAGGACAGCGAGTGGAAGGTGGTCACCCACGTCGCGTCGCTGTTGGCGGTGGCCCGGGAGCCCGGGCCGTACCCGAACCAGTCGTGGGTGTGGATGATGTCCTTGTCGGCCGCGCGGTCGGCGAACTCGCTCGACAGCCGGCCGATCCGCGTGATGATGTCGCCGTCCCCTGTGGGGACGCCGATCACGTTCTCGCGTCCCTCCGGGGCGTATTCGGCGGGGAGCACGAGCTCTACGTCGACGCCCCGCCGGTCGAAGCGGTCGAACATCTCCCCCACGAAGGTGTCGAGACCGCCGGTCACGTTCGGCGGGTACCCCCATCCCAGCCAGAGCACTTTCGGCGCCATCCGTGTTCCACTTCTCCCGTGAGGTATTAAAATTCCGTCCGATCGACGGACCGATCGAGTCCCGTCGCTCGGGCGACCACGACCGCACGCCCGACCGAACTGTTGACCGAAAGCGGTTTTCCCCGCGCGTGGGAGGAACCGGGTATGGACGTGGTCGTCAACGCCGCGATCAGCGCGGACGGCAAACTGTCCTCGCGGCGGCGCGAGCAGATCGCCATCAGCGGGCCGGCTGACTTCGACCGGGTGGATCGACTCCGCGCCTCGGCCGACGCCGTGATGGTCGGCGTCGGCACGGTGCTCGCGGACGACCCCCACCTCACCCTCGACGTCGAGGACAGGCGGGTTCAGCGTCTGCGTGCCGGGCGCCCTGGCCACCCGGCCCGGGTCGTCGCCGACTCGCGGGGGCGGACCCCGACGGACGCCCGCGTCCTCGACGACCTCGCGACGACCTACCTGCTGGTGTCGGCGGCGGCGCCGGAGGGGCGGCGGGAGGCGCTCCGCGAAGCCGGCGCCGACATCGTCGAGGCGGGTGAGGAGCGGGTCGACCTGCCGGCCGCACTCGACGCGCTCGACGCCGAGGGGATCGACCGCCTCATGGTCGAGGGCGGCGGCAAACTGCTGTTCTCGCTGTTCGACGCGGGGCTGGTCGACGAACTCTCGGTGTACGTCGGATCGACGATCGTCGGCGGCCGCGACGCGCCGACGCTCGTCGACGGCGAGGGGTTCGTCGAGGAGTTTCCGGTCCTCTCGCTGACCGACGTCGAGCGACTGGACGACGGCGTCCTGCTTGGGTACGTCGTCGAGTGAGCCGAAACCGTCGACGGACGCACTGAGCGACCGCTATCCGAGGGTTTCGCGGTCGTGCGCGCGGTCGACCGTCTTGGTGAATCGTTAAGGGCATCCGGGCGCAACTCCCCACTATGAGCACGCCAGAAGCCCAGACCGGGGAGCCGATCCACGTCGAGAGCGCCGACCACCTCGCGGAGCTCGTCGAGGACCACGACGTCGTCCTCGTCGACTACTACGCCGACTGGTGTGGTCCGTGCCAGATGCTCGAACCCACGGTCGAGGAGATCGCCGCCGAGACCGACGCCGTCGTCGCCAAGGTCGACATCGACGAACTCCAGGACCTCGCCAAGGACAAGGGGATCCGCTCGGTGCCGACCCTGCAGTTCTACGCCGACGGCGAGCAGGTCGAACAGGTCATCGGCGTCCAGGACAAGGACGACCTCCTCTCGATCGTCGAACAGTTCTCCTGAGGAACGCCCCCGCTTTCCCTCGCTGCGCCGACCGCCGGCCGCTCCCAGCGGCCGCCTCTCCAGCGACGGTCTCTCCTTTTCGGGTCACCGACCGGCACCGAGCATCTCGACCAGGCGCCGGTGGCTCGCGTCGTCGCCGTTGCTCGCGACCAACGCGTCGGCGTCGTGGCGCCACCGCTCGCCGTCCAGGTCAGTGACGCGACCGCCCGCACGGCGGACCAGGTGGACCCCGGCGACGGTGTCCCAGGGCGCGAGCGGCACGGTCGCGACGGCGGCGTCGAGTTCGCCCGTCGCGACCATCGACAGGGTGACCTGCGCGCTACCCAGGCGTCTGAGGTCCCCGCAGGCGTCGATGATCGCGGACGCTGCGTCGCCGAGCGCCTCGCGCCCCCGGCGGTCGTAGCCGAAGATGGTTCCCACGACGAACTCCTCGATCGAGTCGCGGTCGGAGGTCGTCACCGGCTCGCCGTTCCGGGTGACTGCACCCCGTTTCCCCGCCCGGACGCGGTCTCCGAGCGCGGGGAAGGCGTTGATCGCGGCCAGGGGTTCCCCGTCCATCACCAGCGCGAGGCTGGTCGCCCAGGTCCGATTGCCGGCGACGTAGTTGAGGGTGCCGTCGATCGGGTCGACGACCCACGCCGGCCCCGTCTCGGGGACCGTCTTGCGCGCGTCGCCCTCCTCGCCGACGAGGGGGTCGTCGTACTCCGAGCCCAGCCGCTCTGTGACGATCGCCTGTACCTCGCGGTCGACGGTGGTGACCGCGTCGAGCGGTCCCTCCTTGGTTTCGACCGCGAGGTGCTCCCGAAACGAGTCCAGTGCGCGCTCGGCACCCGCCTCTACCGCCCGATCGAGCGCCGTCGTCCGCGCGTCGACGTCGTCCATGTGTCCGGGTCGCCCCGGCGAGTGAAAGATCTGTCCGCCTTGCGCCGTGGTCCCGGACCGTCGCTCGGGCGATCCGAAAGATCCTCGCTCAGCTGATCCGTCGGAACGTCGTCTCGTGTCCCCTGTCGGTCAAGTGTTTCTCGGCGAGCGCTTCGGCGTCGCCCCCAGTCCCCACAACCTTCTCGAACTCGCAGTCCCGGCACACAACGTGAAACTGTGTCGTCCCCGTGACAGTCATTCTGGTTCGTCCTTGCCCTCCCCCACCTTAGTTAATGATTGCTTACATGGCGAATCGGGGGGTCACCAGTTTGTGAGATGCGGTTGACCCCACGTTCGGTCGCCCGGGCGCCTCGACGCCATGCCCGTCTGCCCTGGCGACCCGGGAGTGCCCGTCGGCCGGTCCCGGGGAGGGCTTTTAACGCCCCGGGTGATAGGGGGTCGTATGATTTCGCTCGACGACGCGGTGACGGCCCGCCTCGAATCCCACGGGGCGCGCTTCGAGGTCCTCATCGACCCGGATGCGGCGTTGGCGATCAAACGCGACGAGTTCGACGGCGACCTGGAGGACGTCATCGCCGCGGAGGACGTCTTCGAGAACGCGTCCCGGGGCGACCGCCCCGCCGAGGAGGACCTGGAGACGGTGTTCGAGACGACCGATCCCCTGGAGATCATCCCAGAGGTGGTCCGGCGCGGGGAGATCCAGATCACCGCCGAACAGCGCCGCGAGATGCAGGAGAAAAAGCGGCGAGGGCTCATCGATCGGATCGCCAGGAACGCGGTCAATCCCCAGATGGACGACGCCCCCCACCCGCCCGAGCGCATCGAGCGCGCCCTGGAGGAGGCGGGCTTCACAATCGATCCGATGGAACCGGTCGAGGCACAGGTCGACGACGCTCTGGAGGCCCTGCGGCCGATCATACCCATCCGGTTTGCGGAGGTCACCATGGCCGTCCAGGTGCCCGCCGACTACGCCGGCAGCGCGCAGGCCCAGATCCGCCAGTACGGCGACCTGGAGAGCGAGGAGTGGCAGAGCGACGGCTCCTGGATCGGCGTGCTCACGTTCCCCGCAGGGATGCAAAACGACTTCTACGACATGGTGAACGACATCACCAGCGGCGAGGCCGAAACCCAGATCGTCAAAGACGAGGACGACCTGCGGACCCGGTGAGGATCGGGGACGCCCCGCGCAGTCCGACGGTTATCCCTTCTTGAAACCGACCAGGAAGCCGCCGCTGAAACCGGCCGAAATCGACAGCGTCGAGAGGATCGTCGTGATCCAGTCCGGGGGGGCACCCGTCGCCGCGTTCTGTGCGGGCTTCAGGATCCCGGCCGAGAGCCGCTCCCAGTCGACCGAGAGGATCCCCCGCGATTCGAGGAACTTGAACAGCGCCAGCTCCAGGCCGATGATGACCGCGATCAGCTTCGCGATCTTCTTGGCCGCGAAGCCAATGATACCGCCGATCACGGCCCCGCTTCCGAATTCGAGCCCGAGCTGTTGCAACTGGATGTCGACCATGGCGCCCACTCTTTCGCTCTAGGTTAAGGCCTTTGTGGCCGGTGGTCGACGCCCCTTACTGTCGGTAGGTGCCTCCTACCGCACAGATGTTTGCCTCCCGGCGCCGCGCGCGGGACGAACGTTCAAGACCGACGAGGTGCTATCCGGATGCATGTTCGAGCCAACCGAGGTGGCGGACCGCCATCACTGACACAGGATCGCCCGCCCTCGCCGGGAGTCGGCACCGGGCCGCGAGCCTGCCGGAGACTGCGGGCCGCCCGCGGGTCGGGAACGACCGGGCTGGGGGCGAGCCGTGACCCGCGCGGTCGTCGCAAAGCGGGTCGACTCCGGGAGCGCAGACCTCGCGGAGATCCGCGAACTGGCCCGGGCGGCGGGCTACGAGGTCGTCGGCGAACTGACCCAGACGCGTACGGAGGACGCCGCTTACCACTTCGGCGAGGGGAAAGTCGACGAACTCGCCCGCCTGGTCGCAGACAGGGAGGCCGAGGTCGTGGTCGTCGACAACCGCCTCGGGCCGTACCAGACGTACAACGTCGGCCGGACGCTCCCCGAGGGCGTCGAGGTGGTCGACCGCTTTACGCTCATCCTGGAGATTTTCGGCCAGCGCGCCCAGACCAGGAAGGCACAGCTCCAGGTCGAACTCGCCGAACTCCGGTACGAACTCCCGCGGGCCGAGGCCAAGGCCTCGCTGGCAAAGCGGGACGAGCGCCCGGGGTTCATGGGGCTCGGCGAGTACGACGAGTCCCGCGAGCGGGACATCAAGGCCCAGATCTCCCGGATCAAGGACGAACTCGACGCCATCGCCGACAAGGAGGAGACCCGCCGGGAACGGCGCCGCGAGTCGGGCTTCGATCTGGTCGCGCTTGCGGGCTACACCAACGCCGGCAAGTCGACGCTGCTCCGCCGGCTGGCCGACGACCTCGACGTCGACGAGAACGAGGGGCTCCACCCGGACCTCGACGCCACCGCCGAGTCCGAGGATCGGCTCTTTACCACGCTCGGGACGACGACCCGCCGCGCCGACGTGGGTATCAGGGACGTCCTCGTGACCGACACGGTCGGGTTCGTCTCGGATCTGCCCCACTGGCTCGTCGAATCCTTCGAGTCGACGCTCGATTCGGCGTACCGGGCGGACCTCGTGTTGCTCGTCGTCGACGCCTCCGAGTCCGTCGAGGAGATGCGCGAGAAGCTCGTCACCTGCCACGACACCCTCTACGAACGCAACGAGGCGCCGATCGTCACCGTCCTCAACAAGGTCGACAAGGTCGACGACGACGAACTCGACGAGAAACGCTCGGCGCTGTCCGCGCTCGCACCGAACCCCGTGGCCGTCTCGGGGCGAACCGGCGAGAACGTCGAGGCGCTCCGCGAGCGGATCGGGGCCGAACTTCCCGACTGGGAGCGCGAACGACTCCTCCTTCCGATGACCGACGACACCATGAGCCTCGTCTCGTGGGTCCACGACCACGGGTCGGTCGACCGCGAGGAGTACGAGGGCGACCAGCTCCTGCTGGAGTTCGAGGCGCCGCCGGACGTGGTACAGCGGGCCAGGGCGAAGGCGGGTGAGCTGACCACGGCCGCCGCCGAGGGCGGCCAGGCCACCTGAGCCGCCCTACAGCCGGCGTTTCTCCTTCGAGACGACCTCGACGCCCTCGATCGCGGTCCCCGGGTACTGCCCGTCGTCGTCCTTCTCGGCGGCTTTCACCATGTCCCAGACGACGTTGAGGCCGGTCGTCACCCCTTCGAGGGCCTCCATCTCGCAGCCGGTCTTGCCGGTCGTCTCGACGGCGACCGTGAGTTCGACGCGGTCGGCGCCGACGTCGAAGGTCGTCTCGACGTTCGTGATCGGGATCTGGTGACACATCGGGATCGTCTCCCAGGTGTGTTTGACCGCCTGGACCGCGCCGACCCGGGCGGTCGCCAGCACGTCCCCCTTGCCGATGCCGTCGGCCTCGATGGCCTCGACGGTCGAGGCCGAGAGGCGGATCTCCCCCCGGGCGACGGCTCGCCGGGCGGTGTCGGGCTTGTCGCCGACGTCGACCATCTGGACGTCGCCGGACTCGTCGACGTGGGTCAACTCGCGGTCGTCCTCAGACATCGTCGTCACCCCACAGCACCTCGGGCAGTTCGTCGAGGAGGTCGGTCGCGACCAGGCCACCCTCGCGCGCCTCACCGAAGAGCGACCACCCGCCCGCGGCGCGCTCGCCGGCCCGGCCGTTGGCGTAGGCGGCGACCGCGGCGGCGTCGAAGGGGTCGAGAACCGCCGCCAGGGCGCCAGTGACGCCGGCGAGCACGTCGCCGGTTCCGCCGACGGTCATCGCCGGCGTCCCAGTCCGGCCGATCCGCGTTTGCTCGCCGTCGGAGACGACGTCTTCCTTCCCTTTCACCAGGAGGACGTGGCCGATGTCGGCCGCGAACGCCTCGACCAGGTCCGCCCGCTCGCGCCAGTCGTCGTCGGTTTCGCCGCCCATCTTGCGTAGCTCCCCCTGGTGGGGCGTACAGAGCAGCGTCGCTCCGGTGTCTACCTCGGGGACCACCTGCAGGGCGTCGGCGTCGACGACCGCGGTGCCCGAAAAGCGTCCCAGGAACTCCCGGACGGCGTCGAGCGTCGCTTCCTCGCCGCCCAGTCCCGGACCGAACACCACGACGTCTCGATCCCCTGCCGTCGCCAGGAGGTCGTCGACGTGATCCGGGGTGAGCCGGTCGCCGGAGAACGGCGTGACGATCAGGTTCTCGCTGTACCCCTGGACCTCGCGGGCGACGGCCTCCGGGACGGCGACGTACGCCAGGTCCGCGCCGGCCCGCAGGCTCGCCTGCGCAGCGAGCGCGGGGGCGCCGGTGTAGGGGCCGCCACCGATCACCAGCACCTCGCCGTTCTCACCCTTGTGGCTGTCGGACGCCCGTTCGAGGCCCTGCAGGTCCCCGGGTCCGACGAACCGCGCCGCGGCCGGCGGGATGCCGATGTCCGCGACGGTCACGTCCGCGTCCAGGGTCGCGAGCCCGGGCTTGCGGTCGTGGAACGTCACCACCCGGTCGGCGTCCACGGCGACCCCCGCCGCCTCGCCCGTGTCGGCGTCGACGCCCGAGGGGACGTCGACCGAGACGACCGTCGCGTCGGCCCGGTTCGTCGCACGGACCGCTGATGCGGTCGGTTCGCGGGGCGCGCCCCGCACGCCGGTTCCGAGCAGACCGTCGACGATCACGTCCGGGTCGTCGAGGTCGATCCCGGTCGAGTCCTCGACCGTTCGCGTGTCGTAGTCCGCCGACACCAGCGCCTCCCAGTTCATCTCTGCGGCGTGGGTCGTGATGTTCTCCGGGCGTCCGAGCAGGACGACGCTGACGTCGTAGCCGTCGAGAAAGCGGGCGGCCACGAAGGCGTCGCCGCCGTTGTTCCCGCGGCCGCCGAGGATCGTCACGGCCCCGCCCTCGGGCGCCGCCTCGCGGACGGCCCGCGCGACGGCGTTGCCGGCCGACTCCATGAGCTGCCGTTCCGAGACGCCCAGGGCCTCGGCGTTCCGGTCTACCGCTGCCATGCGGTCGACGGTGATCATACCCGGTCGTTGGGCGGGGGCGGTGGTATCGGTTGTGGTCGTCTCGGCCGCCAGCCAGGGAGCCGATGCCCCGGGCTTCGGAACGGTCGTCGATCGGTCTCCGACACCGGCATGGTTCGTTGGGATCATTATCGGATCTGATTTGGAAATCGGAGACCGAATCCTCTATTCTCGGACGACCACCAGTCCCCCCGCAGCTCGAAATACGCCCGATATGTTCGACAAAGAGGCCACGGAAGATCGAAAGCGCCGAGACCGTGGATGGCGATCCGTAGATTAATATCAAATTAGATAACTACAGTCGTGGATTTATATCAGATGGCGAACCAGCGATCGGTATGACCGACAGGGTGGGGGATTCGCCGTGAGCGAGTCGTTCGGGACGGCGGGCGAGTCGGTGCCCGCCGTCGCGCCGCCGGTACCACCAGCCGACTCGTCGGCGTGGTACGCGCCTGACGTCCGGGCCCAGTACGAAATCACTCCGGGCGTCGTCGCGACGGTGACGGAACGCGGCGGAAGCTTCGAGTACGACGTCAGGGAACCGGGGCTCGGGCCACGCGACCGGGCGGCGCTCGATGCGATCCGCGAGCACTTCGGCTCGGTCACCGGGCGTCGGCCGCTCACCCGCGAGGGAACGGCTGAACGGGCCGCCGAGGGGTTCTCGCCGAAGTACCGCCGGGTCCTCGATCGGCTGCTCGAAACGTCGAACGCCTCCCGGCGCCGCGTCGACTACCACGCGCTGTGTGAACTCCGACTGCTGGGAGAACTGACCCCCATCGCGCTCGACGACGCGGTCGACGTCGTCGACGTGACGGGCGACGGCGAGGGGCGGCTGGTCGTCCACACCGAGCAGTTCGCGCCGGCCGTGACGTCCTACGCCGCCGATGCCGAGTTTGCCGACCGGGTGGCCGGCGAGCGGCTGACCCGCTATCGGGTACCCTTCGGCGAGTTCAACGTCGAGGTCGTCGTCTACCGGGACCGCCTCCTCGGCGACGATCGGTTCACGACGAAGTACGCCGTCCTGGAGCCGGACCTCCTCCCCGGCGACGAGGAACTCATCGCGGAGTGCAAAGAGCGCATCTGGGAGACCACCGTCGACGACGTGATCGAAGACAACCGCGCGTTCGTCCGCGAGCGCGCCAGACGGTTCCTCTCCCGACGGCTGACGGCCCGCAATGCGCGCGCCTGGATCGACGCGACGGTCTACCGGCTCACGGACGCCCTCGCCGAGTACGGGCTCGCCGTTCCCCCCGTCGACGACCGCTTTGCGCCCGACCGCCTGGACGACCTGGTCTACTACGTCCTCCGGGACTACGTGGGCGAGGGCATCCTGACGGTGCCGATCCGCGATCCGCACCTCGAAGACATCGAGGCAAACCGCGTGGGCGAGCGCGTGAAAGTGATCCCCCGCGCGGAGGTGTTCGCCGGCGTCGAGACCGACCCCGACCGCGGGGGCGACGGTCTCGACGGCGGCCGCGTGCCGACGAACCTCGCCTTCGAGGACGAGACGGCGTTCGTCAACGTGGTCACCCAGCTCGCCGCTTCGGACGGGACCGAACTCTCGGCGAGCGTCCCGAGCGCCAAGGTGAACCTCGACCTCCCGGAGGTGGCCGAGACGATCCGGTGTGCGGTTGCGCTGCCGGTCATCAGCGAGGGTGGCCCCCACGTCTCCATCCGGAAGCAGGCCGCAGACGCGATGACGCCGGCCGACCTGGTCGAACGCGACGCGATCCCGACCGAACTGGTGACGCTCCTGTGGCTCCTCTATGAGTACCACGGGGTCGTCCTCTTCTCGGGGCCGACGGGGGTCGGCAAGACGACGCTGATGAACGCTCACATGCCATTCGTTCCCTTCGACGACCGGCCGATCAGCATCGACGAGGGCTCCCGCGAGGTACAGCTCCCTCACGAGACCGGCGTCTCGCTCACCACCCGCGACCACGAGCGCGAGTACAAGCGGGTGTCGATGGCCGACCTCATGACCGAGGCCAACTACCTGAACCCGGACGTCGAGGTCATCGCGGAGATCAACACCCCGGAGAGCTTCGAGACGTTCGCCGAGACGCTCAACACCGGCCACGGCGTCGTCGGCACCACCCACGCCGAGGACGTCGAGACGCTGGTCAACCGGGTGATCGAGCAGGGGCTGCCACCCTACCTGCTGGGCGAACTCGACCTGATCGTCTTCCCCCACCACGTCGACGGTGAGCGGTACGTCTCGCGGGCGATCGAGTTCGTCTCACCCGACGAGTACGAGGAGCTCCCGGGCGGCACCGACGCCGCCGGCCGCCCGCTCAAAGGGACGATCGAGAAGGCCGGGCGGGTCCTCCACTGGAACGCCGTGCTGTGGCGCGAAACCGACGGCGGCTTCCGCTTTCGGTACCAGCATCCACAGCTCGGCGACGCCAGACGGGCGCTCGACCACCGGGTGTTCCACCGCGTCGCCGCGGCGACCGACCGCGACCTCGAAAGCGTCGAAGAGGAGTTCCACCGCAAACACCGCTACGTCCAGTTCATCGTCCGCGAGGGAATGGACGACGTCGACCGACTGCTCGGATTCCTGTCGGACCTCCGCACCGACGAAGCGGCCACCGTCGAGCGCGTGCGCCGCCGGCTCTCCGAGGACGACGAGCCGGCGACGGGGGCCGGCGCCGGAACCACGGCTCCGGGCAGTGGCGGTGTCACGGATCCGGAAGGCCGGGGTGTCACGGATCGGAGCGGAGGGACCGCCACGAACCGTGGCGCGGGCGGTAAAGTCGGGACTGGCGCGAGCGGTGAAACCGCGTCCGGGGACCCAGCCACGAACGGGGAGCCGACGGACCGATGAGTGGGCCACCGCGGGACGACGACCGATTGGGATTCCCCGGGGACGCTGCGCCGTCCGACTCCGTCACGGGGGAACCGCCACTGGAACGAACCGACGGCGGCGACGTGACGGCACGACCCCGGACCCCCACAGAGCGCGACGGGTCGACCGTCGCCGGGACCGGCCCCGACGGTCACGGGGCGACCGGCGGCTGGCGTGGCGTCGTCGCCTCGGCGTCGCTGTCGTTGCTCGACCGGGTGTGGTACGCCCTGTTCGCGCGCCACGCAGACGGCGACGGGCACGCCCGCACGCGAAAGCACTACCGGGCGGCGAACGTCCCCGTCGACTTCGAGTTGTACATCGCACGGGTGTACGGCTGGTCGTGGGTCGTGGCGCTTCTGGCCGCTGGACTGACCGTCGCGGCGGTGCTCTCGGTGGAGCCGGGGGTCCGCCGGGGGGTTTTCGACGGCGTCGCCGCCGTCCTCCCGCGGGTCGAGACCCTCCCGACCGTCGGCGCTCCGTCGCTTTCGGCCCTCGGCGCCGTGGTCGTCGGCGCCGGGACCAAGCGGGCGGCCGTCGTCCTCGGCGGACTCCGGTTGCGGTGGCGGGCGGCGGCCCGCCGCGCGAACATCGAGCGGACGCTCCCGGGAGCGGTCAGGTATCTCCACGTGCTCTCGACCGGGAGCGACGGCCGGCGAGCGATGCTCCGGAAGGTCGCGTCGACGTCGGCCTATGGCGAGACGGCCACCGCGTTTCGCAGGGCGCTCAACGCCGCGGCGACCACCGGCAACCTGGCCGTCGGCCTCCGCCGGGTCGCCCGCGACACGCCCTCCCGGAACGTCCTCGCGCCCTTCCTCCTGAAGTTCCGCGAACACGCCGAGCAGGGCGAAGACGCCCTGCGGAACTACCTCCGGATGGAGAGCCGGATGCTCGGCCAGCGACAGGACCGCGCCAGAAAGCGCGCCGAGGGGTTCCTGGAACTGCTCGCGGAACTGTTCATCGTGTTGCTCGTGTTGCCGGCGCTTCTGGTGATCATCCTCACCGTCATGGCAGTGATCGCGCCCGGGCTCTCGGCGCCAGTGACGACGCCGATCGGATCGACCACCGTCCGCGGGCTGATCGTCTACGCCAGCGCGGGGTTCGTCCTCGCCGTCGGTCTCGGTGCGAGCACGCTCGTCGCGGGGCTCCGTCCAGCCGACCAGACAATCAGTTACACCCGACCCTCCGGTCGTCTCGACACCCTGCTCACGGCGACGTCGAACCCAGCGAGCGCGGCAGTCGTCGCGGCCGCCCCGGCCGTCCTTGTCGTCGCAGTGGCGCTGTCGGACGGCACCCGGGTCGTCGACGCCACACTGGCCGGCTACGTCGCCTACGGGGTCCCGGTCGGACTGGTCGCCGTGCGACGGGCCCGCCTCGACGACGCCAAGGACCGGGAGATCGCCGACTTCGTCCACGCCGTCTCCGGACACGTGACCCTCGGCCGGCCGTTCCCGGAGGCGGTCAGGCTGGTCGCCCGCGACGTCGATCTCGGCCCGCTGTCGTCGGACGTGGCGGACCTCGCGCTCAACCTCTCACTGACGTCGCCGGCCTCCGGTAGCGACGACCCCCTTCGGACCGCGGCGCTCGATGAGTTCGTCGAGAACGTGGGAACGCCGCTTGCGGCCCAGAGCATCGGCCTCGTCACCGGCGCCCTGGAAGGCGGCAGCGACGCCGGTACCGTCTTCGAGACACTCCAGGCCGAGATCGGTCGACTGTACCACGAGAAGCGCACGCTCCGGGCCGGCCTGCTGGTGTACGTGGCCGTCGGCTGGACGACCGCGCTGCTGGTCGTGGGCATCACCGCCGCCGTCTCCGCACACGTCTTCGACGGCTTCGCGCAACTGTCGTCGGTCTCCTCGTCGGCCAGCTTCGTGCTCGACCCGGCCGCGGTGGACCTGGAACGCGACCGCTACCGCATCTACGTCGTCACCCAGGCGACGATGCTCGCCTCGGGGGTGTTCGCGGGGACCGCCAGCCGGGGTCGCTACGAGGCGCTGTTGCACTCGGGGTTGCTCGTGGTCGTCTGTTACGCCGTCTTCACGGGGGCCGGGTTGCTGTGAGCGCGAGCGAGTCACGGGGGGACCGTCAGTCGCGTCGCCGCGCCCAGTCGGCGGTCGTCGGCGTGGCGCTGCTGCTCGCGATCACGGCGATCAGCCTCGGCGCGCTCACCGCGACCGTCGGCGTCCTCGTCGAGGAGAACGCGGCTGCGGCGACGGGTGAGGCGGTCTCCGAGGGATTCGCCGACCTCGTCGCTCCCGGTCCCGCTGGCGTCCGCCGGGCGACGGTCCCGCTCGGCGACGGAGGGCTTCGCACCGCCGACCGGGCCGTCACCGTCCGCAACGAGACCGGGACGGTAGCCCGGGTGAACGGCTCGGCACTCGTCTGGGACGCCCCCGATCGCCGCGTGGTGGCGCTCGGCGGGGCGGTCGTCGACGACGGCGCCGCGGGTGAGCGGATGGCGTCCGCCCCGACCGTCGCCGTCGACGACCGGACCGCGTTGCTCGGCCTCGCAACCATCGTGGGGGAGCCGAGGGCCGTCGACGGCGCTCCAAACACGCGCGTCTCGCTCGTCGGGGACACGACCGTCACGCGCCAGCGGCTCCCGCCGGGCGAGTACAGCCTCGCCGTCGAGACGTCGACCCCCGAGGCCTGGGAGCGCACCCTGTCGGCACGCAACGCCACGGTGACGCGGACCGGCGACGACGGTGACGGGACGGCGACCGTCATCGCCACCTTCCCCCCGAACCGGCGACTCGACCTCGTCGTCAGACGGATCCGGCTGGAGGTGCGGCCGTGAGCCCGGAAGACCGCAACGCGTCGAAACTCCCCGAAGTCGACGACCGGGCGCTCTCGCCGGTCGTCGGTAAGACCTTCGAACTCGGCGTCCTGGTGCTGTTGATCGCCATGCTCACGGCGACCCTGTACGGCGGGGTCGTCCCCGAGTACCGGTCCGCGGCGGCGGGCGAACTGGGCGACCGAACGCTGGTCCGTGCCGCGGGTGACCTCGAACGCGCGGTGCCCCCGAACGCCACCGGCGGACTCCCGACCGGGGACGCCCCCGTCGCGGTCCGTGCGTCGGTCGACCTCCCGGGGACCATCAGGGGAACGTCCTACCGCGTCGTCGCCGAGAACCGGTCGTTGCGCCTCGTCCACCCGCACCCGGCCGTCGGCGGCGAGACCGCGCTTGCGCTCCCGGACCGCGTGCGGACCGTCGACGGCACCTGGGAGAGCGGCGCACCCGCAGCGGTGGCCGTCCGCGCAAACGCCACCGGCGTCCACGTCAGGCTGGTGGTCGGCGAATGAACGCCGACTGCCGTCGATCCCGGGGTTCCGTCCCGCGGGACGGTCGCGGGCAGGCCAATCTCGCGGCGGTGGCCGCCAGCGTCGTCGTGCTGGTGACGGTGACGGTGCTCGCGGTCGCGATCGCCGAGGGAGCGATGGTCGACGCGAACCGCGACCCGGCCGATCGCCGCGTGGCGGCGACCGCAGCCGACCGACTCGTCGACGCCGAGTCGCTCGCCCTCCGGGAGGGGGTGCTCAACCGCTCGGCCGTCGAAACCCTGACCGCCGCCGACGTCGACCGCCTCGCGCCACTGACCGGGGATCGGTCGATCAGGGTCGCTCTCGACGGGGAGACGGTGGTCGAGAGGGGCGACCCCGCCGGCGGCGTCACCGTCCGCCGGACCGTCCTCGTCGGCTTCCGGGACCGACGCTCGCGGACGGTCGCCCTCTCGGAGGCGACGACCCTCGCGGCACGGACGGATCGGCTGACGGCCGATCTCGATCCGGGCCCGAACACGACCGTCGAGGCGGTCCGGGTGAACGACCGGATCGTCCTCCGCGACGCCGACGGCCTGGCCGGCCGCCACGGGGTTCCGGTGTCGCGCTACGCCAACGCGACTGTGACCTTCGACCTCTCCGGAAACTCGACGGGGACGGCGACACTGATCGCGCGACCGACCAACGCCTCCGGCGCCGACCTGGCGGTGACCGTCGGTGACTGATCGACCCGGAGCCCCCCGTGGTCGATCCGCGGGGGATCGGGGACAGCTATCGCTGTCGATGGTCGAGGCCGCGATCGGCGTGGTGCTCGTGCTGTCGGTCGCCACCTCCTTCGCACTGGCGCCCGCGGCCCCCGACGAAACGGCGCGTCTCGACGCCCACGCAGCCGACGCCATCGCGGTCCTCCGGGCCGACGCGCCGGTCGGTGCCGGCGCGACGCGGCTGACGGCGCTCACCCGCTCGGCGACCGCCGAGCGACGCGAGCAGGCCCCGGCACGGTCGCGGCTGGCGTCCGTCCTGCCCGACACGGTGGCCTTCCGCGTCCGGACCCCGTACGGAAGCTTCGGCGACCCGCGCCCGCCGGGGGCGACGGTCGGCGTCGCGAGCGCCACGACCCACCACGGCCGGCTGACGGTCAGGGTGTGGTACGCGTGATCCGTCCGTCCGCTCGCGGGAGCGACCGGGGGCAACTGGTCGTCCTCGCGGCCGCGGTCGTGGCCGTCGCGCTCGTCGCGATGGTGGCGGCGTACCTCCAGGTCGCGGGCGCTACCGGGGCCGCCGGCCCCGCCGTCGCCGACCGCGGCGATCCGATCGAGCGGGTCCACGGGGCCGTCCGCCCGGCCGTCTACAACGCCTCGCTCGCGGCGACCGGGACGGGGTGGGGAAACCGCGACACGGCGGCCACTCGCGTCTCCAATCGGCTCGATCCGGCTCTCGACCGGATAGAGGACGGTACCCTCGCCGACGGCCGTAGCGTCTCCCTCGACCGTAACGACACCCTCGCGGCCGTCTGGGCCGACGAGCGGTGTCCCTCCGGACCGAATCGTCAGTTCGGATCCTGTGAGTCGATCGACGGCCTCGTCCTCCAGGCCCGGGGCGGCGAGGCGACCCTCGTCGCCGTCGCTCTCGACGTGCGCGTGATCGCCCCGGGTGACCGCCGGACAGTCGGCGTCGTCGTCACCGTCCCCTGACCGGCCGGCAGGTGTACGACACACGTCGAATCTGACCGGTCAGTCCCCACCTGACACAATCGTTAATACCGCGGGACGTGAGGTGTAATCGCATGTCACGGGACACGATCGTCGACAGGCTAGGGAGCGACTGGGAGATCTCCGCGCGGGAACACGACGTCGTCGTCGAGCGCGACGTGGTGATCCCGGTCGACGGGGGGGACGTCGAACTCGTCGCGGACGTGTTCCGTCCGGACACCGACGAGGAGGTACCCACCATCATCGGGGCCCACCCGTACAACACGGAGTACCAGTCCGCCGAGATCAAACCCAAGAGCATCGGTCCGCAACTCGCCTGGGTCGAGTCGGGCGACCCGAACTACTTCGCCCGGCGGGGGTACGCCCACGTCCTCCTCGGACTGCGCGGGACGGGCAAGTCCGGCGGGAAGTTCCGGAACCTGGACTCCCGGGAGGCCCAGGACGTCGTCGACGCCATGGACTGGCTGGCCGGCCGCGACTGGTGTACCGGCGAGTTCGGCATGTTCGGCGTCTCCTACTTCGCGATGATCCAGAAGAAGGTCGCCGAACTCCAGCCCGACCGCCTGGAGGCCATCTTCGCCCCCTGGGGCGTGTCGGACCTCTACCGGGACTGGTACTACCACGGCGGCATCTTCGCCAACGAGTTCCCCGAGGAGTGGCGCTTCCACATCGACAACCCGCGGAGCTACGGCTGGACGAAAGAACATCGGCCCGACGAGTACGACGACCTGCGCGAGGCGGCCATCGAGGACCCCGAGATCTACGCCCACGACGCCCTGGTCGACGCCCTGGAAGACACGGACGAGGAAACCGACCCGATGCTGGTCGACGCGCTGGTCAACAACCTCGACAACGAGTACTGGGCCGACCGCCGCGTCGACCACTCGAACTGTGAGGTGCCAGCGTATCTCGGTTCGGGGTGGGGGATCTACGGGCTCCACCTTCCGGGAGACACCCGCTCCTGGCGCGAGTGGCAGGGTCCCAAGAAGATGCTCATCGGCCCGGACATCTACCTCGACCGGCCGGTGTACCAGCTCCAGCCCGAGGCCGTGCGGTGGTTCGACTACTGGATCAAAGGCGAGGACAACGGGATCATGGACGAGCCGCCGGTGCGGGCGTTCGTGATGGGCACCGGTCGGTGGAAGGAGGCCGAGGACTGGCCGATCCCGGACACCGAGTACCAGCGGTTCTACCTCCACGACGACGAACTACTCTTCGAGCGCGACTACTGGACCAACGAGGGGTATTCCACCTACGAGGACGGCCCGTACCGCCACGAATCGGTCGAGTTCGTGAGCCCGGAACTCGTCGAGGCGACCGAGGTCGTGGGGCCGATGACGCTGAACTTCTTCGCCTCCACCACCGGCGAGGACGCGCTGTTCATCGCCGAACTGTTCGAGGTCGACGAGGACGGCAACGAGGAGGAACTGTCCCGCGGATGGCTCCGCGGATCGATGCGGAAGGTCGACGAGGAGCGCTCGGAGCCGTGGCGGGTGTATCACCCGTTCGACGAGCGCGAGCCGCTCGACCCCGGCGAGATCTACGAGTTCAACGTCAACATCAAGCCGACCGGAAACCTCTTCCAGCCGGGCCACCGCATCGGCGTCCGCATCTCCTCGGCCGACGTCGGCGGCGGCTGGGGTGGCGACGCCGACTTCTCCTGGAAGCAGGCCATCGCGACCGGTCACGTCTACCGGCAGTCTGTCGACCGCATCACCGTCTATCACAACGAGGAGTACCCCTCGAACCTGCTGTTGCCCGTCACCGAGGGCAACGTGATCGGGACGTACTTCTCGGGCGGAGAGCCGACGCCGTCGTACGGCGAACTCCCGTACAACTACATCGACATGGACAAGTCGCCCGAGTGACCGCGGCGTAGGCGTCGAGGACCGTTCCCCGTGGGAGGTGCGCCCGGTCCCGACGGGTGGGCTAGGCCCCTGAATTCGGCCCGTTCCGCCTTGCACACCTTATATATAGCCGGGGCCAAAAGATACACCCAATGCTGGAAGTTTCGGGTCTGACCAAGCGGTTTGGGAGCCTTACGGCGGTCGACAACGTGGGGCTCGAAATCGACGACGGTGAGATCGTAGGCCTCATCGGCCCGAACGGTGCGGGGAAGACCACGCTGTTCAACCTCCTCACCGGTATCTACGAGCCTACCGAGGGCTCGTTCTCCCTCGAAGGTCGTGATCTCACGGGCATGAACACCGGTCAGATCGCACAGGCGGGGATCGGTCGCACCTTCCAGATCGTCCGGACGTTCAACGACTCGACGGTGAGAGAAAACGTCATCCCGGCGCTGATGTTCGGCCGGAAGGAACGGATGGGTATTCCCGAGGCCCGAGAGGTGGCGATGGAGTACCTGGAGTTCATCGGCCTCGCGGACAAGGCCGACGAGCCGGTCACGAACCTCACGACCGCGGGGCGCAGGCGCGTCGAACTCGCCCGGGCGCTCGGTATGCAGCCGCGGATCATCCTGCTCGACGAGTCCGCGAGCGGGCTCAACCCCTCCGAGGTGGAGGCCTTTTCTGAGTCGATCATCGAGATCCGGGACGAATACGGCGTGTCGGTCTTCTGGGTCGAGCACATCATGGACGCCATCATGGGGACCGTTGACCGGATCATCGTCCTCGACCACGGACAGAAGATCGCGGAGGGGACGCCCGCGGAGATCCGACAGAACGAGGCGGTCGCCGAGGCGTACTTCGGGGAGGTGATGTGATGTCGGGCAACGCGGACGGCGTTACCGTCGAGAACGTCGACATCTACTACGACGACATCCAGGCGGTGTGGGACGTCTCGCTCGAAATCACCGAAAACGACGACGTGGTCTCCCTCGTCGGGCCCAACGGCGCGGGCAAGACGACGATACTCAAGGCGATGTCCGGGCTGCTCGACGTCAGGGAGGGTCGGATCTCGGTGTTCGGCGAGGACACCGCCGGCCACTCGCCGTCGGACATCGTCGACCGCGGGTTCATCCAGGTCCCCGAGGACCGGGAGCTGTTCCCCCAGATGAGCGTCCGCGAGAACCTGGAGATGGGTGCCTACCCCGGCCGTGCCCGGAGCAAGCGAACGGAGACGATGGAGCGGGTGTTCGACCTGTTCCCGATCCTGGAGGAGAAGGAGTCGGCACACGCCAACGACCTCAGCGGCGGCCAACAGCAGATGCTCGCGATCGGTCGTGGGCTGATGGCACAGCCGAATATTCTGGCGCTCGACGAACCGTCGACCGGTCTGGCCCCCCAGATCACCGAAAACGTCTTCGACGCCGTCGAGGGTCTCGCCGCCGAGGGGATCACCGTCTTCCTCATCGAGCAACACGTCGGCCACGCCCTGCGGATGGCCGACCGGGCCTACGTGCTCGAACAGGGATCGATCGTCACCGAGGGCACCGGGCAGGAGGTCCTCGAAAGCGACCACGTCCAGGACGCGTACCTCTAAACTGTCCCCGCCCGCCGTCGCCATCCCGCTGAACGGCCGGACGCGACCCCGACCGGACTCTCCCCCGTTTTCGGTTTCGCGTACGGCGGTGACACTGTCGCCCGGGGCGGGAGTTCGTCAGTGCTTCCCGGAGCGAATGCGCTCCATGACTCCGTGCTCTTTGCCTCGTTACTGACGGCGACGTGAGTGCGAAAGTCGGCCGGGTGCGGCCGAGCTACGTGTTGTTCTCGACGAGGGTCGCGGGATCGAGGTCGCGCTCTTCGAGGAAGTCTCCCACCTTCCGGACGATGCCCTCACGGAAGTAGAGGAAGAGGACGATGAGCAACACCCCGAAGATGACGATGCGCCACTCGGGGGTGTCCGCGAGTTGCTCCTCGATGGCGAAGATGACCGTCGCCCCGACGACCGGGCCGAGGAGGGTCCGTAGCCCGCCGAGGGTGAGCATGATCAGGATCGCGACGTCGATGTTGTTGAAGGAGTAGATCGACGGGTAGAGCCGCCCCTCGTAGAACCCATAGAGGATCCCGGTGAGGGCGATCAGCATCGCCGCCACCACGCCGGCGAAGGTCTTGTACCGGACGATCTCGATGCCGACGGACTCGGCGGCCAGTTCGTCCTCCCGGATCGCGTTGAAGGCGACGCCGTACCGGGAGTGGATCAGCCGGTCGTACAGCAGCATGAAGCCGACGAACACCGCCGCGACGAGGTAGTAGAAGACGAGGTCGCTCTCGATGCCGATGTCGGCGATGCGGAAGCCGGTGCTCCCGCCGGTAAGGTCGTTGAAGCCGACGACGAACTGGTTGAAGGCGAGTTCGAGGGTCAGCGTGAACACCGCGATGAGGATGACGGTGAACCGGCGCCGCGCGGCGATGTAGCTGACGGTGCCGCCGATCAACCCCGCCAGCGCGACGCCCGCCGGAATCGTTATCCAGGGAGTCACGCCGAGCGCGTCGGCAGCGATCGCCGTCGTGTACCCCCCGACGCCGGCGAGCGCCCCGACGAACAGGTAGAGTTGATCGGTGTGGCCGAAGACGACGTTCAGCGCGAGGCCGAACATCGCGAACACCACGATGAGGAAGAACAACCGCCGCAGGAGCGGCGACTCCGCCACGAGCGGCAGCACGGCGAAGATGATCGCGACGAGGGCGATCTTGCTGAAGCGGACGATCCGATCGGTCCGGGGACTGACCTGACTCATGCGAGATCCTCCTGTCGGAAGATGATGGCGACGGTGGCAGTCAAAAACAGGATGATGAGCGCCACCGACGATCCGATGTAGTAGTTCGAGAACGTGACGACGAACCCGAGGCCGATGCCGGCGATCACCGTCCCGCGGACGTCACGGACGCCGCCGACGATGGCGACGATCAGGCCGTTCGTCGTCAGCCCGAACCCGACCGACGGCGAGATGTTCGTGGCCGTCACCTGCAGGAGGCCAGCCGCACCCGCGAGCAGCGCGCTCAGTACGAAGATGAGCGTCCGCATCTTGCGGGTGTCGACGCCGCACAGTTCGGCGCCGACCTCGTTTTGGGTCAGCGTCCGTGTGGCCTTGCCGAGGTACGTCCGCCTGAGGAACAAAAAGAGCGCGGCGAGAATGATCCCGCCGAGGGCGATGTTCAGCAGGTCACCCCCCAGGACCACGAGGCCGGCCGGGCGGAACGTGGGCAGGTCTACGGGCAGGGAGAATCGGTAGCTGTACCTGAGATCGAGCAACCCCTCCAGGGCCAGCGCGATCCCGAGCGTGACGAAGATCCCGACCAGGATGCGCTCGTCACCATCGGACTGGTAGACGCTGCTCAACAGTCCTCGATCGACCGCAAGGGAGAACAGCCCGATCCCGAGCAAGGCGACGAGCGCCGCGACCGGGACCGGAAGCGCGAGACCGATCAGTTCACCCCCGCCCGCAAATTCCAGTGCGATCACGGCTGTGAGGACGGCAAGGATTCCCTGGGAGAGGTTCAACACCTCGCCCAGGCCGAAGACGAGCGTGATGCCCGCTCCCAACAGCGCGAGGCGCATCCCCGTGCTCAGGCCGACGATTCCGATTTCTGCGATTGCACTCACATCAACCATGCTGTATCAGTCCCTCACCTGTCACACTCGACTCTCTCTCGGTGCTGTACAAAAAATGCCCCCATCGGGCGCGGTCAGCCCCACTCGTCGGGGTCGACCGGATCGTAGATCTCGCTCTCGTAGAACGATTCGACGGTGTAGGACCCATCCGAGTAGTACGCGGGCGCCTCGTCGACGAAGGTGAGTCCGTGGACCTTCGCCTGTTCGAGTTCGCCCCAGTCCGTGTAGGAGATCTGGGGGTACGCGAGGATCGTGTCCATCTCGATCCCGCTCAGTGCGTCGCGGACGGCAGTCGGGTCGGCCGACCCGGCTTCCTCGATGGCCGCGGCCACCAGTCGACCGGTCTCGTAACCGTAGGCGTGGTACTGCTCGAAGACGGAGTCCTGGGCCTCGGCGAACCGGCCCGCGACCTCCTGGTAGTTGTCCGCAGCGGGGTCGACCGTCGAGAACAGCGCCGGCCCCTCGAACAGCAGATCGTCGAGCGCGTTGGCCATGACCGACGTCGGGATGTTCGGTCCGGTGATGATGTCGGGGTCGAGGCCGAGCTGGTCGGCCTGCTGGATAAATGTGAACAGTTCGATCGGGTGGCCGCCGAGGTCGAGGAACTCGACGCCGTCGGGGACCTGTCGCAGGTAGGTCTGGACGTCGTCGACCGTGGGCGGGGCCGCCTGGATGTTGGTGTTGAGGCCCTCCATGCCGACGATGAACCGCTCGACGGCCTCGATGTAGGACTGGCCGAACGCGTAGTCGGCGTAGATCGCGGCGTACTCCGTGTAGCCTTCCTCCTCGATCGTCCCCTGCTCGCCGAGCACGTACGTCGGCGTGGCTGTACCGCCGACGCGGAAGACGTATCGCGTGTCCCGCGTGAGGAGGCTCGCCGTCGCGGCCTGGTTCGGGAGCAGCGGGACTTCGGTGTCCTCGGCGACGTCCCGGGTGGCGATCCCGACGTCACTGGAGACCGGGCCCGTGACGGCGACCGCGTCCTCGTTGTTGACGAGGCGCTCGAAGACGGTCGTCGCCGTCTGGGGGTTCGCCTCCGTGTCCTGGGTCACCACCGAGAGTTCGCGCCCGTCGAGGACGCCACCGTTCTCGTTGATCTCGTTGATCGCGAATTCGAGGCCGCGACGGTGCGTTCGGCCCCACGGACTGAAGGAACCGCTGGTCGGCGCCGCGTTGCCGATCACGATCTCCCCGCCGGTCTGGCCGGATCCGGTCGTGGTCCCGTCACCACCGTCGCCTCCGTCACCGCCATCGCTGCCATCGCTTCCATCGCCGCCGTCGCTGCCGTCGCTGCCGTCGCTTCCATCGCCGCCGTCGCTGCTGCCGTCTCCGCTCGAACAGCCGGCGAGGCCGGCGATACCTGCGACGCCAACTGACTTCAGGAACGTCCGCCGTCGCGACCGTGGTGTCTGGTCACCCATGGATAGTCACTGCCCACGTATTTATATAAAACTACCGTGTGGTAAACGGAGACAGACTGACTACCCGGTATGTGGATATAGACCAACCGTCCCACGGACACGTCTGACCACGCTGTTAGTAAGATGACGAACACGTCAGGCGACCAGCTACAGGAAAGCTACGATTTGAGTCCAATTTGATACAACCAATCCACGAAAACGTTCGAATTCGCTACTATATCCGAATTTTATGAACATATTTGTTCTATTTCCCACTGTTCGTTTCTCCAAAATCACCAGGCCGCAGACGGCGGGAGATGTTTACAGACTTTTTTGTGTTTAAATTGGGTTTCGGGAATTGTACTATTATTTCCCGAAGAACCATTATACTCTTCGAATACGGTCTCGTGCTCCGTTCTGTGACCTTTGGTCGTTCGGAAAGAGATCCCGTAGCGAGAACGGTGTAAATGGGCTTCTATCCCTCCGTAGCCACGTGTGCGACACCGACGGACCCCTTGGTTTATTGAATGGAATTAGTTGGATAATCTACGAGGTGACACCCGGGTAGGTCGATCATCCAGCCGACGGGCGGCCGAGTGTTCGAAACGCCGTGTCGGACTTTCTGTCCGATTCCCCTGCACCGTCGTCTCGCCGGCCGTCGGTCGCCCGGTCTGGAGACGGCTCCGGGCGTCGACCGGTCAGATCCGCACGAGGACGTCCCCGTCGTCGACGAGTACGTCGAACGTGGCGATGCGCTGCCCCGAGGCCTCGTTCAGTCCGGTCTCCAGGTCCCACACCCAGAGGTGCCAGGGGCAGGAGACGGTACACTCTTCGGAGTTGACGGTCCCCCGGGTTTTGGTCCAGGTGTGTTCGGCGTTCGTCTTCTCCTCGCCGGCCTTACACAGCGGTGCGTGCTGGTGGGCACACCGGTTACTGATCGCGTAGTAGTCGCCGTCGCCCACGTTGAACACCGCGATCTCGATGCCGTCGGCGTCGACGCCGATCCCGCGGCCCTCGGGGATTTCGCCGACCTCAGCGACCTTCGTGAACTCCGACCGATCGGCCGAGTCACTCTCGCTCATATCAGATCCGGAGGATGTCGTATGCGTTCTCGCGGAGGATCGCGTCCCGCGTCTCCTCGTCGTCCCGGAAGGCCCGACTCGTGAAGAACCACGTCGGCGGGTCGAGCGTCTGGTGTGGCCAGTCCGAGGAGTAACAGAACGTCTCCCGGGCCATACTCAGATCCAGCATACTGCTGGCTTCGCCGGCGTTACGCGGGAGGGCGAAGGGCTGGGTGCAGACGTAGACGTTGTCCCGCAGGTACTCCGATGGCGAGCGGTCGAGATAGCGCTCGCCGTCCTCGAACTTCCGGGGTGTGATCTTGATGTCCTCGGGGTGCATCTCGTAGAACTCGTCCATCCGGTAGCGCGCGAACGGGAGCCACCAGTGGCCGCCCTCCTGGAACACCACGTTCAGATCGGGGAACCGGTCGAACACCCCGGACATGATCATGTTGATGGCGTTGACCATCGTGTAGATCGGCCAGTCGAACCCGAGCACCTCCGTCCAGGTGAGCATGTTGTCGCCGACGTAGGAGTGCTGGGGCCAGAACGCGAGCGATCCATGCAACAGGAGCGGCAGGCCAAGCGATTCGAGCTTCTCGAATATCGGGTCGAACTGCGTCGATCCCCACGGCTCCCGTGGGTCGTACCAGCTGTAGGCGCCCACGACGCCGTCCTCCTCGCCCCACCGATCCAGTTCGGACAGGGCGTGCTCGACGTCCCACTTCGAGATCGACAGGGCGGTGGAGACCCCCTCGTCGACGAAGTGATCGAGCATGTAGCTGTTGCCCGCCCTGAGCACCGCGTTTTTCAGCACCGGGTGGTGCTGCTGGGGGAGCCCGTTGATCCCTGCGTTGACGATCGGCTCGTCGATCGCGAACCGGTCACAGGCCTCCCACACGTCGTCGGCGACTTCGGCCCGACCCTGGGTGAACAGCCCCTCGTTGCCCTCCTCGATCGCGTAGGCGGCGTCCCACTTGTCCGGGATCGGCCACATGCCGAACTCAGTCGAGAGGCGATCCAGCGCCCGGTCGTCCTCCACGTACTTCCGGAGTTCCTCCTCCCGCGGATTCACGTGGAAGTCCATGTCCACGATCTCCACGTCGAAGGCCTCCTGGGGCACCTCCTCGTCGGCGTCGAGCCGCTTGATATCCGATGCCATACCTCGTACTTTCTCCACGGGAGTATCAGTGCTTCGCCTGGGTGGTCGGGGAGACGAAACGGACCCGTTGCCGCCGCCGGGGTTCCCAGTCCCCGGGGCGACCGCTCAGTCCTCGCCGTCCCGGACGAGTCCCGACCCCTCTGCGAAGGAGTCGGGTGCCCCGGGGCCCCAGGCGGTGGTGGCGCTCTCGTAGTCCTCGGTGTATCCTGGCTCGGGCGTCTTCACCACCGCCATCTCGGCGCACATCTCGAAGCGGTTGCCGCCGGGCTCCCAGAAGTAGGCAAACAGGTTGTCGCCGGCGTAGTGGCGACCGATGCCCCGTTCGAACTCCATGCCGTGGCCGGCGGTCGTGTCGAGGAAAAGCTTCATGTGGTCGATGGAGTCGAACCCCCAGGCCAGGTGGTGCAGGCTCGCGTGCTCGGGGCCGTCCTCCGGCATCGCCTTGAGCGCGATGTCGTGGTGGAGGGTGTTACACCGCGCGAACGCGATTTCGGGGTCGTCACGGGGGCCGGCGACGTCGGAGATGTCCATGCCTACGGTGTCGCGGAGGAACGCCAGGTCGGCCCCGAGGTCGGGGGTGAACCACTGGACGTGATCTACCGTCGACGGCGCGTGGCCCGCACGCCCGGGGCGCGTGTCCGTCGAGTGCTCGTAGGCCTCGTCGGCGACGGCGACGACCTCCATCGGCACGCCGGTCGGCAGGTCGAACCGGACGCCGGCGACTTGCCCCGGTTCGTACCCGTCGACGCGCTCGACGGCCACGTCGGCGCCGGTCAGTCGGTCCTCGTAGTCGTCGACGACCGACGCGTCCGTCGCCCGCACCGCGAAATGCTCGATTCCCGTTCCACCCTCGGCGACGGCGAGGTCGAAGTTGTCGTCCAGCCCACAGCCCAGGTAGACGGTGTCGCCCCGGCGGTCGAGTTCGACCAGTCCCATCGCCTCCGTGTAGAACTGAAGGGCCCGTTCCAGTTGCGTTACGTGTACCTTGGCGTGGTCGATCCGCTGCAGTCCGGCCATGGGCGACAGTCACCGGTGGCGCGTAAATAGGTTCTCCCCGTCCCGGCCCAGTAGACAGTCTTCGCAGTGATCCCCATCAGTAGACCATTTCTGCGGCGGTCCCCAACAGTAGACCGTCTCCCCAGTGATCCTCGATCAGTAGACCGTCTCGTCGTAGTCCAGGTTCAGTGTGATCTCGTTTGCCGTCTGTTTCACCAGGGCGACGAGTTCGGTCTCGAACAGGTCGCCGACGAACCTGGTCGAGGGACCCGAGACGCTGATCGCGCCGATTACCTCGCCGCGTGCCCGGATCGGCGCGGCGACGGCGTGCATCCCAGCGATCGACTCTTCCCTGTTGAACGCGACCCCGCGCTCCCGGATCGTCTCCAGTTCCGCGTAGAGCGTCTCCGGATCGGTGATGGTCCCGTCGGTGTGTGCGGGGAGGCCGCGGGTCTCGATCACCTCCGCCACGCGCTCCTCCGGGAGGTACGCGAGGATGGCCTTGCCGCCCGCGGTACAGTGCAGTCCGGTGTGTGAGCCGATCTTCAGGTCCGTCCGGATCGCGTTCTCACCGCCCGCGGCCATAGCGTAGATCGCCCGCCCACGCTCCTCGACGAAGGCCCCGACGAGTTCGCCCGTCTCCTCCGCGATCTGATACACTTTCGGCCGCGCCGTCTGGTAGATCTCGAACTGGCGCAGCCCGTTCATCCCGTGCTCGAAAAACCGGAGCGACAGCCGGTACCTGCCGTCCTCCTTGACGACGTACTCGGCGTCCCGGAGCGTGTTCAGGTAGACCTGGACCGAACTCGTCGGGATGCCCGTCGCCTCCGATAGTTCGGTGACCCCGATCGGCTGACGCTCCTCGAGGCATTCGATCACCTCGAACAGTCGCCGCGCGGACTTCAGCGATTGGGTCGAGTCGGGGGGGCCGTCCATGGCCTCGATTGTCGGGGGGTGACAATGAAGCTGTCTCCGGACGCGGCTATCCAACGATGTTGGATCATCGGTCCCGGGCCGGTACCCGACTCCGTGGGCCGCCCGATTCGTGTGGGGAGGTCACGTGTCCCGGGGTACTCCTCCCGAAATTTACACTCCTATGCGTGTAATCGCCGTCCGTCTATTCAACATTGTTGGATGCAGTCGACGTCGTGCCGGACGACGCCACCGCTACCACCGGCACCCCTGTTGATTTCACCCCCTCTGTGTGAGAATTCATCCGGTGGAGATATACTGCGTCCAGAAGTGGAGCAACTATGTCCGAGGAGTTCTTCAGGCAGTTCGAGTCCGAGACGACCTACTCGCCGGAGCGGGCGCGCGACTACCATCGCCGCGGGTTCTGGGGGGAGATGGCGCTGGTGGACTACCTCGACCACCACGCCGACCAGCGGGGGGACGCGATCGCACTCGTCGACGACGACGACGCGGTCACCTGGGCCGAACTCAGGGAGGGAGCGACCGAGATCGCGGCGGGGCTTGCCGACCTCGGGCTAGAGAAGGGGACGCCGGTCGCTTTCCAGGTACCCGCCGGCGTCGAGTGGATGGAACTGCGACTCGGCATCTCGCTGGCGGGCGGGATTTCGGTCCCGGTGTATCCCCGCTTCGGGCGACAGGAGATCGCACACGTCGTCGAGACGGTAGAACCGGTGGCCTACGTCGTCGACCCGGCGGCCGGCGAGGGCGTCGTCGACGACGTGATCGAGGTGCGGGAGGACGTGGGGGCACTGGAGGAGGCGGTCGTCGTCGGGGAGGCCCCCGGCGGCGCACGGTCCCTCGCGTCCATCCGGGCGCATCCCGGGGGCTTCTCGCCGACCCGGATCGATCCGGACTACCCGGACGTGCTCGCGTTGAGCAGCGGCACGACCGGTCTCCCGAAGATCTACTACGTCGTCCAGAACACCTACCTGAGCACGGGAAAAGACGTCGCCGGCCGGTGTTCTGTCACGGAGTACGACACGATCATGTCGCTCGCACCGGTCCAGCAGGCGTTCGGCCACATCGTTTCGGTCTACCTGTTTCTGGCGACAGGGGCGACCCTGTCGATCACGGCGTCGAACGACCCCGACGTACAGTGGGACCGACTCGTTGCCGACGAACCCGCTTTCGTCGGCGCGATCCCGACCCAGACGGCCCGGCTGATGAACGCCGACGTGGCTTCCGAGTACACGCTCGAGTTCGTCCGATCCTGGGTGAACGGCGGCGCCCCCCTCCCGTCCGAGGTGGCCGCGTGGGCCGAGGACCAGGGGGCACGGATCGTCAACGGGTACGGCGCAGGCGACGGCGGGTGGGTGACGACCGCACGCCCGATGGACTCCCACGACACCCGGACCGAAACGGTCGGGCCGAGCCACCCCGGCATGTCCGTCAGGGTCGTCGACGACGACGGCGAGGACCTGCCGGTCGGCGATGTCGGCGAGGTGATCATGCGGGGGGCCGGCTGTTGTTTCGGCTACTTCGACGACGAGGGCCGGACGCGGGCGACCTTCGACGTCGGCGGCCCGCGCGAGGGGTGGTTCCACTCCAACGACGCCGGGACGATCGACGAGGAGGGGAACCTCACGATCGTCGGTCGGCTGGACGACATGATCATCCGCGGCGGCCAGAACGTCTACCCGGCCGAGATCGAGGACGTCCTCATGGAACACGAACGCGTCGCGGAGGCGGCTGTGATCGGCGTCCCCGATCCGGAACTCGGCGAGCGCGTCGGCGCGTACGTCGTCGCGGACGGCGCGGAGGTCTCCCACGAGTCGATCGTCGACTGGTTCGAGTCCAGGGGTCTGGCGAAGTTCAAGTGGCCCGAGCGCGTCGAGACGGTCGACGAACTCCCCCGGTCGCCGGGCGGCAAAATCAGGAAGTCGGAGCTCCGGGAGGACGTCGAGGCGAAACTCCGCGACGAAGGGGCACTGGACTGATCGAGCGCCCGCCGACGATCGGCTTCCTGCTGATGGACGCGACGATCGGCTTCCTGTCTCCCCTTTCGGTGACCGTCGGTCCCCCGCCTACCGGTTGTCTTCTGCGTACGGTGCGGGGGCGACGGTCGCCCTGATCTCGGTCTGGGCGTGTCGTTCGACCTTCGGGTTCGTGTTGTCCGCGGGCTCACCGAGCACCAGCGACACCTCGGTTCCGGGTTCGGCGTGGTCGACGTCGACGATGGCCAGCGAGAGCATCTCGCGCTCGTTGTAGATGTACCCCTTGTCGGTGGAGACGCCGATCAGTTCGCCGTCCGTCCGGACCTCCTCGTAGGGGCAGGCGGCCCATCGCGGGTGGGGAAATTCGAGGAACTTGGCGGTCTCGCCCTCGGTGAACAGGGAGCCAAAGGCGTCCGTCAGATCGTCGGCGTTCCAGACCAGCGTGACCTTCTCGCGCCGGGGGTTCTCCAGTTCCGCCGCGATCGCATCTCTCCCGACGAAGTCGCCGTCGAGGTCGATGACGTGGTCGTACCCCATTTCGACGGGGGTGACGTAGTAGTCGGTGATGTCCTCGGAGTCGAAGGAGCCGCCGATCGAGAGGATCCCCCGTCGCGCGGGCAGCCACTCCCTGAACGCCTTCGTCGACTCCCCGTCGTAGATCGCCGGCACGGGCAGCGGGAGCCAGCCCAGCCTGATCGTCGGGGTCTGGTAGGCCTCTGCGCCGACGCGCCGGATGCCGCGGTCCTCGCCCACCGTCATGAGCGTCTCCGCGATAGCCTCGCCTTCCTCGTACGGCCCGAACAGTTCGAAGCCGGGCTCGCCCGCCATCCCGTGTCTGAGGGCGTTGACGCTCGTCCCGTCGATCGCGACTTCGGCGAAGTTGAAAAAGCCGACCTCGGGCAGCGAGCCGTCGATCGCCTCCTCGACGATCGGGATCGCCTCGGGCCCCTGGACCTGGTAGCGGAAGTAGACGGGATCCGCGTCGGTGGCGACGGGGCGTCCCCGCCACTCGACGTCCACGTCGTAGTCGCCGGTCTGTGCGTGGTAGTCGAGCCAGTTGGTCGCGGGCGCGGCGCCGACGCTCAGGAACTCCTCGTCGTCGAGGTGAAAGAGGATCGCGTCCCCGATGTAGTTCCCGTCGGGGTTGGCGACGACCAGTTGTTTGGCCTCCCCCGGTTCGAAGCCGTCGAAGTTGTTGACGGCAAGGTCCGAGAACAGCTCGATCGCGTCGGGTCCCCGGGCCTCGAAGTCGGTCATGTGATACGAGAGGTCCATCAGGGCACAGCTTTCGGCCCACGCACGCTGTTCCTCGATCCAGTGTGTGAACTCGGTGGGGAGGTCGGTGAACCGGCCCACGCCGAGGTCGCGAAGCAGTTCGACGGCGCCGCCGGCAGATTGGATAGCCTCCTCCAGGCTCTGATGGGACATTGCCACCTGGGGGGACTGCCCGGGACGACAAAGGTCTTGCTACCGAAAATCACCCGAACGAGGGGCAGTCCGACCGGCCGACGAACCGGCTCCGTGCGTGGCGCTGGGACGGCTCTCGTCGACTTACCGCCTGTCTTCCTTGTACGGTGCCGGCGCCACGGTCGCCCTGATCTCCGTCATCTCGTGGCGCTCGACCTGCGGGTTCGGCGACCCCTCGGGTTCGCCCCAGCGGACGGTCACCTCGGTCCCGGGTTCGGCGTGGTCGACGTCGACGATGGCCAGCGACAGCATCTCCCGCTCGTTGTAGGTGTAGCTCGTCCACGCCGTCACCCCGGCGTGGTCGCCGTCGACGAGCACTTCGTTGTGCTGGCAGGCCGCCCACCGGGGGGTCGGCATCTCGATGTACTTCTCGGTCGGGCCGTCCTCGAACAGCGATCCGAAGGCGTCCCTGACGTCCTCGTGGTTCCAGACCAGCGTGACCTTCTCGCGCCGCTGGCTCTCCATCTTCTCCCGGAGGGCTTCCTTGCCGACGAAGTCGTGGTCGAAGTCGATGAAGCGACCGTAGCCGAGTTCGATCGGCGTGACGTAGTAGTCGGTGATGTCCTCGGAGTCGAAGGAGCCGCCGATGGAGATGGTGCCGCGCTTCGCCGAGAGCCACTCGCGGTAGTCGGCCATCTCGTCGCTGTCGTAGATCGCCGGCACCGGCAGCGACACCCACGCGGACTCGACGACGACCGTCACGTACGTCTCTCCGCCGACGCGGCGGATGTCGTACGCTTCGCCCGCATCGAGCAGGGCCTCTTTCACGTGGTCGCCCTCCTCGTAGGGGCCGAACAGTTCGTACCCCGACTCGCCGGCCATGCCGTGCCTGAGGGCGTGCACCGACTGCCCCTGGATGGACAGTTCGTCGAAGTTGAAAAAGCCCGTCTCGGGCAGGGGGTCGTCGCTCACGTCCTGCATCACGTCCAGCGCGTCGGGCCCCTGGATCTGGTAGCGGAAGTACTTCGGGTCCTCACCGGTCGAGACCGGTCGCCCGCGGAGTTCCGCCGAGGCGTCGTAGTCGCCGGTCTCGGCCTGGTAGTCGAGCCAGTTGAGCCCCGCCGCCGGTCCGACGGCCAGCAGGTGGTCCTCGGCCAGCCGGAAGAGGATGGCGTCGCCGATGAAGTAGCCGTCCGGGTTGGGGACGACGAGTTGCTTCGCCTTCCCGACATCGAAGCCCTCGTAGCTGTTGGCGCTGTAGTCGGCGAACAGGTCGACGGCCTCGGGACCTTCGACCTCGAAGTCCGCCATGTGATAGGAGAGGTCCATCAGGGCACAGCTCTCGCGCCAGGCGCGCTGTTCCTCGATCCAGTGTGTGTACTCGTCGGGGATCTTCGTAAACTCTCCCCACCCCCAGCCACGAAGGTACTCCACCGGACTGTCCGCGGACTCCAACGCCTGGGCTAAACTGTAATCGGCCATTGTGTACAGTCCGTATGCACTCCGGTCACCTGATTAAAGGCACCGGTCGGAACGGCGGTCCCGGATCCGGATTCGGGTCGGAACGGGACCGGAGGCCAGGGGTCGACCCCGGGGGCCGCTCTCGGTCGAGGGTCTCTCCCACACCTGGCCGGTGTGGTCATATTGCTGTTCGGAAATGACGGTCTACCAATCCGATAGTCGAGTGGTTCGTCCCCGTAGCCGGTGACAGCCGTCGAGGATCGACGGTCACGATTTTCCCGACCGAAGTCCGTGTTGGGTTCAGCGTGTACTTTTCGACCTATCTTCGCCGCTGGGGCTGACGGGCTCCCCGCATCTGTTCGACGCTGTGGCGGCGACTCGTCGCTGCCTCGATGGCGACCGGATCCATCCACGTACCGCCCGGGACGCTACGTGGGCCGAACCGGCCCACCGGTACCGAGCCCAATCATATCGGAAGACAGTGATACCAATCAGACTGATATAAATGATCGGCTACGACCGTCGGACCGGGGCTGTTCCCGGATCCGTGCCGGACGGTTGTCAGTGACCGGTCGACCACCGGTCGACGAGCGCTCGGACGCCCGGCGTCAGACCAGAGACGTGACGGGCAAAAACGGGAGACGTCAACGGTGACTGGAACTTTCGGACGGCGTCCGCCGGAACCGCCGTCGAAGCCGGGGGCTACGGGGGGAGGTGGAAAAATCCCTGGACCGGTGAGCTGGTTACTCGGTGAACTCCGACAGCGCCTCGCGGATGCCGTCCGGAACCTCGACGCTCTGGTCGGTCTCCGTCGACACGGCGACGTGCTGCTCGTGGCCCTCGAACGCCGGCGCGCCGTCCTCGTGGGTGGCGGTGAACGTGAGCCGCATACTCTTGGTGCCCAGTTCGGGTTCGACCGCGATGGTCAACACGTCGCCGACCTCGACGGGCTTTTTGAACTCGGTACCCTGTTCGACGATCGGCAGGTGGATCCCGTACTCCTCCGGGATGTCCCAGTAGGCGACTCCCTGTTCGGCCATGAACTCCTCGCCGGCCTGGTGATTCGCGTCGATGAGCCGCGGATAGTACGCGATGCCCATCGGATCGGCGTTGCCCCACTGGCACTTCCATTCGTACTCGTACATCAGTGGGTGGGTACCTCTCCGATGTTAAGTAGCTTCCCTTCCCGTTCCACCGCCGACACGACCGCCATCGGCCGACGATTCCTGGGCCGATCGCTTCCGGATCCTGGACCGTCGTGTCTCGGGGGTGATCGCCGGACGCGCCCGGCGTCTCAGACTGCCCGAAACGTGCCAGCGGGGTCCTTTAGAAACTACTAAGTGAAGCTGAACCGACCTCAAATTCACAATGAGCGAACGAAGCTGGTCGTGGAGCGACAGTATGGAGGAGGCAGTACAGAAATCCGGCGGAGCGACGGAACTCATGCGGGACCTGGGCGTCGCGCCCT
>Ga0207720_100319_pt1 | contig 38089 bp, 36 predicted proteins | sample A23P2SouthBayCA_2_FD_187751 | JGI IMG/M metagenome (GOLD analysis project Ga0207720, IMG submission 187751) | Aerobic enrichment media microbial communities from Eden Landing Ponds, California, USA - A23 E3 (2) (SPAdes) | ecosystem: Environmental > Aquatic > Marine > Unclassified | place... | reverse complement strand
CGGAGCTTTTCACCCGCCTGCAGGCGGGCGAGACCATCGAGTTCGACTTCCCCTTCGAGTCGATCTACGGCAAGGAGGCCTACTTCACCGGCCGCGCGGTCCCCGTCTATCGGGACGGAGCGTTCGACGGGGCGATCCTGATGGCGACCGACATCTCCGAGCGACGACAGTACGAACGAGAGCTGGAGCGCCAGCGCGAGCAACTGGCCGCCCTCAACGAACTCAACGACGTCGTTCGCGGGATCTCCGAGGCGGTCGTCGGGCAGTCTACCCGCGAGGAGATCGAGCGAGTGGTGTGTGACCGGCTGGCCGAATCCGACTCGTACCGATTCGCCTGGATCGGTGCGGTCGACTCGGGGGCGCAGTTGGAGCCGAGGGTCGAAGCGGGTGTCGACGGCTATCTCGACGGACTCCCGTACACTTCGGACCGGGAGACGCTGGTCGACGAGGGACCGATCGTGGACGCCGTCCGGACGCGGGAGATACAGATCGTCCGGAACGCGCTCGACGACACCCACCCGGAGCCGCTGCGTGCGGACGCTCGCGAGTTCGGATACCGGTCGGTCGCGGTGATCCCAATCGTCCATCAGGGCATGGTGTACGGCGTGCTCGGTGTCTGTTCGGCCCGCTCCGACGCGTTCGCCGAACGGGAACGGGAGGTCGTCGGACAGCTGGGCGACGTGATCGGCCACGCGATCACCGCGGTCGACCGCAAGCGGGCGCTCATGAGCAACGAAGTCGTCGAACTCGACGTTCGGATACCGGAGGTGCTCGGGTCGGGAGCGCACTCGCTCGCGACGGCGGGGACGATCACCATCGACCGCGTGACGCCGATGGGCGACGACGAGTACCTCCTGTACGGTACGGCGACCGCGGACGCCATGGCGGTGATACACGCTCTGGGCGAGCACCGACCGGACTGGAAAGCGGTTCGCACGTTCGACGAACGGGACGGCGAGGTGCGGTTCGAACAGCACCTCTCGAACCCACCGATGACCTCCATCGTCGCTGACTACGGCGGGCACGTCGAGACGGGAACTATCGAAGACGGAACTTACAGCGCGACCGTCCAGTTCCCGCCCGGAACGAACGTCCGGCGGGTCGTCGAGCGGATCGAAGAGACGTATCTGGACGTGCGGGTCGTCGGCCAGCGACAGGTGGTGCGTGACGACCCCTCCTCGCAGCACGTCCTGAACGCACTCGCCGAGGATCTGACCGAGCGCCAGCGGACGGCGCTCGAAGCGGGGTACTTCGGGGGGTTCTTCCACTGGCCGCGGCATCGATCCGGGGAAGAGATCGCCGACTCGCTCGGCATCGGGGCGTCGACGTTCCACCAGCACGTCCGAAAGGCGGAGCGGAAACTCCTCGACGTGGTGTTCGCCGACATCTGACCGCCCGATCACAGATTTTGGGTGGCGAAACTATGGGTGTTCGGTGGCTGATTACTTCCATGGATGGTGAACCGCGACCATCCTCGGAGAGGGGGGACGAACTCACGCGGGCGTCGATACTCGGTTCGCCGCGTCAGCGACGGATACTCTCCATACTCCGGGATCGATCCCGTCCGCTGACGGCCGACGAGCTCAGTGTTCGCCTCGCCGCACAGGGGAGTGGCGGCGCACCGTCGAGCGTGACCGAAGCGGACGTGGGACCGATCCGGAGAGACCTCCGTCACCGGTGTCTCCCGAAACTGGAGGCGGCCGGGTGGATCGAGCGTCGCTCCGACGGATACCTCGTCGACGAGCCGCTCCCGGTGACGACGGAACAGCTCTCGCTGCCCGGGTTACGGGACCCCGACCACCCGTCGTGGGCGGTCGCGAGCGTGCTCCTCGCACGGCCGTACCGACCGGAGATACTGTCGGTCGTCGCCGACCGATCCCGTCCGCTCACGGTGGCGGAACTCGCCACCGCCCTTCGGGAACGGGGGGCGGCGCCCGACGACGAACGGACCCTCTCTATCGCCCTGCACCACGTCGATTTGCCGTCGCTGGGGGACGTCGGTGTCGTCGAGTACGACCGGGACGAACGGACGGTCGCGGGGACCGACCGTCTGTCGTCCTGTATCGACCGACTGGGGATCGACACCGGCTAGCGCTCCGGACGCCAGCGCCGGTCGGACCGTCACGCCACGCCGAGCGCTCGAAGCAGACCGAAAAGCAGGTCGCCGTAGGTCAGCGCGATCACGAGCCCGAGGAAGATCGGGACGATGAACGGGATTCCAGGCGAGAGCCACACCGTCTCGCGGGTCGTCACGACGCGTAACCCTTCTCGAAGTTTCTCGGGCGTCGTGCCGTAGGCGCCCCCCTCGACGTCGTCGAGGAAGCGCTCGGCCGCCCAGGGGTCGTCGTACTCGCCGTCGAACTCGGGTGCCGTGGCGCCGTCCGTCGGCGTCGGCCGCTCGGCGACGTCCTCGCCGGCGTCGACAGCGCCGTCCGTCGGATCGTGCGTCTCGCCGACGCTCTCGGGGTCGCGGTGGGCCGCGGGGTCGGCCCGGAGCGCCGACAGCGTCGTCCCACGCCAGCGCAGGTACATCCGCAGGGCGTCGACGTCGAGCCCGTCTCTGGTGAACCCCTCGGTCGTCTCGAACAGGCGGCCGTGCTCGGTCGGGAGCGCCGACACGGCGGTCCGCCGTCCGAGGAACATGACCGGCGAACGGTCGCCTCGGAGGGTGTTGCGGACGCCGAGATAGAGGGGATAGCAGAGCCCGACGAGCACCGCGTTCGTCAGAATCGTCATCGAGAACACGCCGAGAGTGGTCGCCACCAGCGGATAGGCGTCGGTGGGGAGATAGACGACGGGGTAGGTCGGGAAGAGGACGGCGAGGGTCATCAGCGCCTTGGCGTCGGCGCCGCCGAACCCGCCGATCCACCAGAGCCCGTACGCGAGCGGGATCAGAATCAGGACGCTGACGCCGACCCGGACGAAAAAGAGGCGGTCGTCGACGCCCGCGACCGGCAGGTGGGCGTTCGCGTCGAGAGCGAGGGTGAGGAGACCGACGACGAGCAGGGGGGTCCAGAGCCGGTTGGGGAGGCGGCGGGTCCGGACGTCGCGCCACGCCGCCCACGCGAGCGCCGGCACCGAGAGCAGCCGCAACAGATCCGTCGTCGCCGCGAGCATTGTCGAGTACGGACGCGGCAAGGTATTGGAGCTTCCGGCTCGGTAGCGCGGCGGCTCCGGGGGCAGGCGCGCGAAAAAATGCGGGACTACTGCCGGCTCAGATGACGCGGTTCTGGAGGTAGTCGAGATGCTTCGCGTTGTAGACGAGCTTCACCTCGTCGGCCGTCGGGCTGCCGATGCAGGTCAGCCGGACGTTCTTCTCCTCGACTTCCTCGTCGGAGAGGATCTGCTGCATGTCCATGTCGAGGTCACCCTCCATGACGATGGCCGCGCAGTTCGCGCAGGCGCCGGCACGGCACGAGAAGGGCCAGTCGTAGCCCTGTGCCTCGGCCGCCTCGAGGACGTACTCGCCCTCGTTGACTTCGAGCGAGCCGTAGTCCACGTCGTCGAGACCCGCGTCGGAAGCCTTCTCGAAGAGGTCGTCGTCGTCCATCTCCCAGCCGTGATCGTCCAGTACTTCGTAATTGAGGTATTCTACCGTGGGCATCGGGCGAGTGTTGAGCGGCCACCCCATTAGACTTTGCTGTTCGGAAAAGCTTCGCCTCCGTTCTCGTCGACGAACGTGTTCGATTTCGGTGGCTTCGCCGGCGCCGACCGCGTTCGTGACAGAACAGAAATATGACAGCCGACCCGCAACGGCGCGGCGTCGGCGGACGCCGAGTAACGGCTACCGGTTGCCACGATACTCCACGAATCGCGGACGGTCCGCCGTCGGTCGACGAGTCCGTAACGACTATCGGTTCAGCGTGTGGATCGCCTGACCGAGCGCGTTCTCCGCGGCCTCCATCACCGCCTCCGAGAGCGTCGGGTGGGTGTGGATCGTCGCCGCCACGTCCTCGAGGGTCGCGCCCATCTCGATAGCCAGCGTGGGTTCGGCGATCAGTTCCGACGCCTCGGGACCGACGATCTGGGCGCCGAGCAGGAAGCCGTCCGCGCTGGCGACGACGCGGACGAAGCCGTCGGTCTCGCCGACCGTCAGCGCCCGCCCGCTGGCGTTGAACGGCATCTCGCCGACGACGGGGTCGAACCCGTCGGCCTCGGCCGCCGCCTCGGTCAGCCCCACGGTCGCGATCTCGGGATCGGTGAACACCGCGGCGGGGATCGCCCGCGTGTCGAACGCCGCCGGTTCGCCCGCTATCGTCTCGGCGGCCACGATCCCCTCCGCCGACGCCGCGTGCGCGAGCATCGGTTCGCCCGCCACGTCGCCGACGGCGTAGATGCCGTCCACGTCGGTCGCACAGCGCTCGTCCGTCCGGAAGAAGCCGTCGTCGTCGGTCTCCAGCCCCGCGTTCGCGGCGTCGAGGGTGTCAGTGATCGGCTCCCGCCCCACCGCGACGAGCACCCGGTCGGCGCCGTAGGTGGACTCCGCGCCGTCTTCGGTCTCCGTGGTGACGACGATCCCGCCGTCGGCGGCGTCGCGCCACCCGCTCGCCCCCTCGCCGAACTGGAAGTCGACGCCCAGCGACTCGGCGCGCTTCCGCACCACGCGCGCCACGTCGTCCTCGTAGCCCGGGAGGACTCCGTCGAGCATCTCCACGACGGTCACGTCGCTCCCGAGTTCGGTGAACACGGTGGACAGCTCCATCCCGATGTAGCCCGCGCCGACGACCACGAGTCGGTCCGGGACGGTGTCGAGGTCGAGCGCCGCCGCCGAGTCGAGGATCGGATCGTCGGCGAACGAAAAGCCCGGCAGTTCGATTGGCCGGCTCCCCGTCGCGACGATACAGTGCTCGAACGCGACGGTCTCGGCGCCCTGCCCCTCGCCGCCGTGTTCGACCCGGACCGTCTCCGAGTCGACGAACTTCGCCGTCCCCTCCAGGAGGGTCACGCCGTTGGCCTTGCAGAGTTTCTCCACCCCGCCCGTGAGCCTGTCGACGACGCCCGCTTTCCACTCGCGCATGGTCGCGAGGTCGATGGCCGGGTCGGCGTACACCCCCATCTCCTCGGCGTTCCCGGCGTCGTTCGCGAGACCCGTCGCCGTGATGTACGCCTTCGAGGGGATACAGCCGCGGTTGAGACAGACGCCGCCGTAGGCGTCGCGTTCGACCAGCGTGACGTCGAGGTCGCGCTGGGCGGCGCGGATGGCGGCGACGTAGCCGCCCGGTCCCGCGCCGATGACTAGTACCTCGGTTCCGGTAGTGACGTCTCCGACGACCATGATGAACGACGCGGCGGCCGTGGGTAAAAAGACTGGCAGGCGGGCTACTCGTAGACGGGGAACTCCGCACAGAGCCGGTCGACCTCGTTCCGGATCTCGCTCGCCACGCCCGCATCGTCGGGGTTGTTCAGCCGCTCGACGATGAGTTCGCCGACCGTCTCCATCGCCGCCTCGTCGAAGCCGCGGGTGGTGAGCGCGGGCGTCCCCACGCGGACCCCGCTGGTGACGAAGGGCGACCGGGTCTCGCCGGGCACCGTGTTCTTGTTGACGGTGATCCCCACGTCGTCGAGGGCGTCCTCGGCCTCCTCGCCCGTGAGGTCGGGGTGGGACTCCCGCAGATCGAGCAGGAGGAGGTGTTTGTCGGTGCCGCCCGAAACCGGCTGGATGCCGGCGTCGGTGAAGACGTCCGCGAGCGTCTTCGCGTTGGCGACGACCCGCTCGGCGTAGTCGACGAAGTCGGGTTCGAGTGCCTCGCCGAAGCCCACGGCCTTGCCCGCGATGTTGTGCATCAGGGGACCGCCCTGCCCGCCGGGGAAGATGGCCTTGTCCACCGCGTCGGCGTGCTCCTCGCTCGTCATGATCATGCCGCCGCGGCCGGCACGGATGGTCTTGTGCGTACTTCCGGTGACGAAGTCGGCGTACCCGACCGGCGAGGAGTGGACGCCCGCCGCCACCAACCCGGTGATGTGGGCGATGTCAGCGAGGTGGTAGGCGCCGACGTCGTCGGCGATGGCCGAGAGGCGCTCCCACTCGAACTCGCGGGGGTACGCGGAGGAGCCGCTGACGATCACGTCGGGGTCGAACTCGGCTGCCTGTTCGGCCACCGTGTCGTAGTCGATGTACCCCGTCTCGGGATCGACGCCGTACTGTTCGACCTCGTACAGCTGCCCGGAGAAGTTGACGTGGTGGCCGTGGCTCAGGTGGCCGCCGTGGTTCAGGTCGAGCGACATGATGCGGTCGCCCGGATCGAGGGCGGCGAAGTAGACGCCCATGTTCGCCTGCGTCCCGCTGTGGGGCTGGACGTTGACGTGTTCGGCGCCGAACAGCTCCTTCGCCCGCTCGATGGCGAGGGTCTCGACCGTGTCCATGTGTTCGCAGCCGCCGTAGTATCGCTCGCCCGGGTAGCCCTCCGCGTACTTGTTCGTCATGACGCTCCCCTGGGCCTCCATGACCGCCTCGGAGACGTGGTTCTCCGAGGCGATCATCTCCAGGTTGGTCTCCTGTCTGCGCTCCTCTCCGGCGATGGCTTCGGCGACGGCCGGGTCGGTCTCCTGCAGGTGCGAATGGCTCGATGTCACGGGTGGAACCACGGAAAACAGGGAAATAAGTAGCGTGGTCCGTCACAAACTTTCCCGTGAAACGGGGTCGACCAGCCGCTCGCTCACTCCGACTCCGCGTCGAGTGCGTGCCACGACAGCCGCGGGTTGCGCGCGGCCGACGCCTGGTCGATCCGGCGCGCCGTCGTCGTGGTCGGCGTCTCGGCCAGCGCCGCCGGGTCGGTCGCCGCCACCGCGTTGAACGCCGCCGCGAGGTCGTCGAGTCGCGCTTTCGACTCCGTCTCCGTCGGCTCCGTCATCAGCGCCTCGTCGACGATCTCGGGCCACTTCGTCGTCGGCGGGTGGACGCCGTGATCGAGCATCGCCTTCGCCACGTCGCCCGCGTCGGCGTCCGCGCTCGCGACGAACTCGTGGTGGAAGGGACCGTACGGCACGTCGTACTCGATCCGCGAGGCGAGGTAGTTGGCGTTGAGCACCGCCGTCTCGCTCACGGTCTCCAGCCCCTCGTCGCCGTGGCGCAGGATGTAGGCGTACGCCTTCACCAGCACCAGCCAGTTGCCCACGAACTCGTGGACGCGACCGATGCTGTGGGCAGGCTCGTACGTCTCGTAGCCGCCGTCGGTCTCGCGGACCTGCGGCGTCGGCAGGAAGGGCGCGAGGTCCGCGACGACGCCGATGGGTCCCTGTCCCGGCCCGCCGCCGCCGTGGGGCGTCGCGAACGTCTTGTGGAGGTTGAAGTGCATGATGTCGAAGCCCATGTCGCCGGGACGGGCCTTCCCGAGCAGGGAGTTGAGGTTCGCGCCGTCGTAGTAGAGCAGGCCGCCGGCGTCGTGGACGATTGCCGCGATCTCCTCGATGGACCGCTCGAACAGGCCGAGCGTGTTGGGGTTGGTGAGCATCAGGAGGGCGGTGTCCGTCCCGACCGCGGCCTCCAGCGCGTCGACTTCGACCCGTCCGTTCTCGTTCGACGGGAGTTCGACCACGTCGTAGCCGGCCATGGCCGCGCTGGCGAAGTTGGTGCCGTGGGCCGACTCGGGGACGATCACCTCGCTCCGGTCGCTGCCGTTCGCCTCGTGGTAGGCTTTCGCCACCTGGATGCCGGTGAACTCGCCCGCCGCGCCGGCGGGGGGCTGGAGCGTCACCGCGTCCATCCCGCCGACCGCCGCGAGCGTCTCCTGCAGTTCGTACAGCAGGTGGAGGACACCCTGTTTGTCCGCGTCCGCCCGGAGGGGGTGGACCCGGGTGCCGCGGTGGGCCGCCACGTCCTCAGTGAACGAAGGGTTGTACTTCATCGTACACGAGCCAAGCGGGATGGAGCCGGATTCGATCCCGAAGTTCATCTGGGAGAGCCGGGTGTAGTGACGCGACACCTCCGGCTCGGCCAGCGCGGGCAGCGTGAGTTCGTCCCGGGTCAGGTCGTCGGGGAGCGACGACTCGACGGCGACGGTCCGGGAGCGCTTCTCGCTCAGCAGCGGTTCGTACTGTCCGCCCGCGTACCACCGCGTCTGCTGGTGGGGCGGGTCGCTCGCCCCGCCCGACTCGTCGGGGCGCTCTCGCTGATCCTGGCTCATGCGTCACCTCCGTAGCCCGCGAGTGCGTCGATCAGCTCGTCCACCCGCTCGCGGTTGGTGTCGGTCACACAGACCGCCAGCCGCTCCGTGCCACCGTCGTCGACGGTGCGGAGTGCGAGACCGGCGTGCCGGCAGTGGTCGACCACGTCCGCCGCGGGCGCGTCGGTGTCGACTAGCGCCTCGCGGAAGTGGTGGCCGTCGTAGACGGGGGCGGCGAAGCCGTCGAGGGCGTCGATCCGCTCGCAGGTCTCCGCGATCCCGGTCACGCACTCCTCGGCCAGGTCCACCAGCCCGCCGGGACCGAGCCACGCGGCGTGGATGGCCGCCCGGAGCGCCAGCCACGCCTGGTTCGTGCAGATGTTCGAGGTGGCCCGCTCCCGGCGGATGTGCTGTTCGCGGGTCTGGAGCGTCAGCGTGTACGCGCGGTTCCCCGCGTCGTCCTCGCTGGCGCCGACGAGGCGACCGGGCACCTGGCGGAGGAACGCCTCGCGACACGCGAAGAGACCGAGACCCATGCCGTAGGTCGTCGGCAGACCGAGGACGCCGGCGTCGCCGACGACGACGTCCGCGCCGTAGGTCGCCGGCGGCTCCAGCACCGACAGGGCGACGGCGTCGGAGCCGACACAGAACAGGGCGTCGTGGTCGGCTGCGAGGTCACCGACGGCGTCGAGGTCGGGTTCGAGCACGCCGCGTGCGTTCGGCGTCGCGGCGTACACCATCGACGTGTCGTCGTCGACGCGGTCGGCCAGCGCGTCCACGTCGACCGTCCCGCCGGCGGTGGGGTAGGTGTCGACTGCGATCCCCGGACCGTCGGCGTAGTTTTCGAGCACCGAGCGCACCCGAACGGGCAGGTCGTCGGGCACGAGCACCGTCTCGCCGCTCGCGGCACGCACCCGGTCCGCGAGCAACGCCGCCTCACCCAGCGCCGTCGCGCGGTCGTACATCGAACAGTTGGCGACGCCCAGCCCCGTCAGCTCGACGACGAGCGACTGGAACTCGAACAGCGCCTGCAGGAACCCCTGCGTGATCTCGGGCTGGTACTGCGTGTAACTCGTGAGAAACTCCGAGCGCAGGGAGAGATGATCGACCACGGAAGGGACGTAGTGATCGTAGTGCCCGCCGCCGAGGAACTCGGTCAGGTCGGGCGACTCGTCGAGGATACCCTCGACGGCCCCGCGGGTCGCCCGCTCCGAGCGAGCCTCGATCCCGTAGTCGCCGTCGAACCGGACCGATTCGGGGATGTCGAACAGGTCGTCGGGGTCGGCTACCCCGACCGCGTCGAGCATCGCCGACCGTTCCGCGTCGGAGTGAGTCGCGTACGGCATGCTAGTCGGTCTCGGACCGCTCGACGTATATATTCGGCGTTGTGAGCCGTCTGATGGGATCGATCGTGACGGACCGCCGTCGGCGATCAGTTCACGCGCTCGACCTGGTAGCCCGCCTCCTCAATCGACTCCATCACCGTCTTCGCGTGGCTCTCGCCGCTCGTGACCACCTGGAAGACGAGGTAGGCGTCCCCCACTTCGAGGTCGCCGACCGCCCGGTCGTGTCTGACCGTCCGGATGTTCGCACCCCGGTCGCCGATGATGCTCGAGATGCGCCCCATCTCCCCGGGCTGATCGCGGATGCGGATGCGGAGGTGGAGAAGCTGGTTCCGGTCGGTCAGCGCGTGGGTCAACACCGTCTGGAGCATCGACATGTCGATGTTCCCGCCACAGAGCAGGGGGACGACCGTCTCGCCCTCGACGTCGACCTCGTCGCTCAACAGCGCCGCGACGGAGGCCGCGCCCGCGCCTTCTACCAGCTGCTTCGCGCGTTCGAGGACGACGAGGATGCTCCGCGCGATGTCGTCGTCGCTCACCGTCACCACCTCGTCGACGTGCGCCTCGATCAGCCCGAGCGTCAGCTCCGAGATGCTCCCGGTGGCGATGCCGTCCGCGATGGTCTTGGGCGAGTCCTCGTCGACCGGGATTCCCTTCTGGAGGCTGTCGGGCACCGTCGACGCCAGCTCCGCCTGCACGCCGACGACCCGAACCGAGTCGTCCAGCGCTTTCAGCGCCGTGCTGATGCCGCCGATCAACCCACCGCCGCCGATGGGGACGATCACCGTGTCGACGTCCGGCACCTGTTCGTAGATCTCCAGCCCGAGGGTCCCCTGTCCGGCGACGATGGCCGGATCGTCGTACGCGTGGACGAACAGCATCCCCGGCTCCTCGGCCATCGACTGGGCGCGTGACATCGCCTCGCCGAAGTTCGAGCCGTGGAGTTCGACCGTCGCCCCGTAGCTCCGGGTGGCGTCGATCTTCGCCTGCGGGGCGTTCTCCGGCATCACGATGGTCGACTCCAGCCCGACGGTGGTCGCGGCCAGCGCGACGCCCTGTGCGTGGTTGCCCGCGCTCGCCGCGACGACGTGTTTGTCGCTCCCCGCCTCCTGTTTCAGCTTGTTGTACGCGCCTCGCGTCTTGAACGATCCCGTTCGCTGGAGATGCTCCATCTTCAGGTGGACGTCGGCACCGGACATCTCGCTCAGCGAGCGGTTCGTCTCGATTGGCGTCTGCCTGACGATGGCCGGGTCGTCGAACCGGTCGCGTGCGGCCTCGATGTCCGCGAGCGTGACTGTCATGAACTATCCTCCGCGTACCGGCGGAATAAATGACCTGCTTACCGCAAGTCCTCGTCGACCAGCAGGCGTGCGGGGCTGGCGAGCAACTCCATCACCCGGTTGGTGAAGCGAGCCGCCACCGCGCCGTCGACGACGCGGTGATCGACCGACAGGGAGAGCGGGAGGGTGTGCCGGGCGACCACCTCGCCGTCGACGACGCGGGGACGTTCCGCGATCCGCCCGAGCGCCAGGATCGCAACCTCGGGGTAGTTGACGATGGGCGTGGCGTACTCCCCGCCGATGACGCCGACGTTGGTGATCGTGAACGTCCCGCCCTGCATCTCCTCGCGGGTGATCGACCGATTGCGGGCGCGTTCGACCTTCGTCGCCGTCTCCTCCGCCAGTTCGAGCAGGCCCTTCGCGTCGACGTCCTCGACGACCGGCACCATGAGACCGGCGTCCGTCGCCGTCGCCACGCCGAGGTCGTACTCGTCGTGTAGGAGGATCTCCTCGTTCTCCGCGTCGAGTTCGGCGTTGACACGGGGGAACTCGGCGAGCGCCCGCACCACCGCCCGCATGACGAACGGGAGGTACGTGAGGTCGACGCCCGCCTCGGCGGCGTACGGTTCGAGGTCCCTCTTCGTCTCGACCAACTTCGTCACGTCCACCTCGTCGGTGTGGGTGACGTGTGGCGCCGTGAACTTCGACCGCTCCATCTGCTCGCCGATGGAGCGCCGGACGCCGCGGTAGGGGATTCGGTCGCCGGGGCGCGGTTCGTCGCTGGTCGGTTCCGTTCCCGCTTCCGCTTTCGCCCCCGTTTCCGCTTCCGTTTCCGTTCCCGCTTCCGCTTTCGCCTCCGTTCCCGTTTCCGCGTCCGCCTCACGCCGACGCTCCGCGTACTCGTGGACCATCGCGGGCATGACGAAGGCCACGCCGTCGCGGGCCTCGTCGGTCGGCACCGCGTCGAGGTCGACGCCCAGTTCGTCGGCGAGGCGACGCGTCGCGGGGGCGGCGAGGGTGCGGTCGCGGTTCGCGTCCGCCTCGCCCACCGTCCCGGCCGCCTCCGCCGCCCGATCCACGGCGTCGGCCGACTCCCGATGCGTCCCGGTGTCCTCGGCGTCGAGCCTCCGCTCCCGCATCACGCTCGTCGCCGTCGCGTCCACCGACCGCGGCGCCGGCGCGTCCGCCGCCGTCCCCTCTTCGGCGGCCGCCCGCACGTCGGCGTCGGTGACGCGTCCGGCGGGACCCGATCCGTCGACGCGCGCGAGGTCGACGCCGAGTTCCCGCGCCAGCCGGCGGGTGCTGGGCGGGGCGAAGACGCGGCCGCCGGTCGACGTCTCGTCAGTGGCGTCGGCATCGTCGGTGGCGCCGTCGTCGCCGGTGGCGCCGTCGTCGCCGGCACCCTCAGTGGCGCCGTCGTCGCCGGCACCCTCAGTGGCGTCGGCATCCCCTCCCTCCTCGGCCACCTCCACGGAGACGAGGGCGGCGCCGACGGGCACCATCTCTCCTTCCTCGGCGTGCAGTTCCGCCACCGCCCCCGCGTACGGCGACGGGAGTTCGACCACCGCCTTGTCCGTCTCCACCTCGGCGAGCGGCTGATCCTCGCTCACCTCCTCGCCCACGTCGACCAGCCACCGGAGCAGCTCGCCCTCCGCGACCCCCTCGCCCACGTCCGGGAGGTCGAACGTCTCGACGGTCATGGGAAGTCGACGACCTCCCGGATGCCCTCCTCGATGCGCGTCGGTGAGGGGAGGTAGTAATCCTCCAGGGCGTAGAGGGGGACGGGCGTGTCGAAGCCGGTGATCCGCTCGACCGGCGCCTCCTGGTAGAGCAGCGCCTCCTCCTGCAGGATGGCGGTGATCTCGCCGCCCAGACCGCCGGTTCGGGGCGCCTCGTGGACCACGGCCGCCCGCCCCGTCTTCTCGAAGGAGTCGACGATGGTCTCGCGGTCCAGCGGCGAGAGCGTCCGGAGGTCGATCACCTCGCACTCGATCCCCTCGGCGGCCAGATTCTCGGCGGCCTCCGTCGTCGGCCGCGTCATCGCGCCCCACGTGTAGACGGAGACGTCGCTCCCCTCGCGGCGGACCGCGGCCTCGCCGAGCGGGACGGTGTGATCGCCCGCCGGCACGTCCTCGCGGAACGCCCGGTAGATGAGCTTGGGTTCGAGGAACACGACGGGATCGGGGTCGCGGATGGCGGAGGCGAGCAGACCCTTGGTGTCGGCGGGCGTCGACGGGATCACCACCTTCAGCCCCGGTTCGTGGACGAAGAAGGCCTCCTTCGACTCCGAGTGGTGTTCGGGCGCGCGGATGCCGCCGCCGTATGGCGCGCGGACGACCATCGGGCAGGTGAACCGACCTCGCGTCCGGGTGCGCAGACGCGCCGCGTGGCTGACGATCTGATCGAACGCCGGGTAGATGAAGCCCATGAACTGGATCTCGGGCACCGGCCGGAGACCGTAGGCGGCCATCCCGATGGAGGTGCCGACGATGCCCGACTCCGCGAGCGGCGTGTCGATCACGCGCTCGTCGCCGAACTCCTCGTAGAGGCCCTCGGTCGCGCGGAAGACGCCGCCGTTCTTCCCGACGTCCTCCCCGAGGACGATCACGTCCTCGTCGCGTTGCATCTCGGTCCGGAGACCGTCCCGGACCGCCTGTACCAGGGTCAGATTCTGTGTGTCGGTGTCCGTGCTCATGTCAGTCCTTCAGGAAGGCGCTGTCGCCGTGTCGGTCGCGCAGGCTGTGCAGGTGGCTCCGTTGCGCCCGGAGTGCGGGCGTTGGGTCGGCGTAGACGTCGTCGAACATCCCGTCGGGGTCGGGGCGCGCGGTGCGCTCGGCGCGGTCGATGGCCGTGCTCACTTGATCGCGGACCGCGGCGTCGACCTCGACCACGCCGTCGTCGTCGAGTCGCCCCGTCTCGCGGAGGTAGCGTTCGAGTCGGGTGATGGGGTCCCGCTTTCGCCACTCGTCCACCTCGGACTCGTCGCGGTAGACGGTCGGATCGTCCGCAGTGGTGTGGGCGCCGAACCGGTACTGGACCGCCTCGATCAGCGTCGGTCGGGGACGGTCGCCGGGGGCGCGGGCCTTCTCGACCGCCGCGCGGGTGACCCGGTAGGTCGCCAGCGGGTCCATCCCGTCGACCTGTACGCCGTCGATGCCGTAGGCGGCGGCCTTGCCCGCGAGCGTCTCGCTCGCGGTCTGGCGCTCCCGCGGCACCGAGATGGCCCACCCGTTGTTGTTGCAGACGAAGACGGCGGGGACGTCGAAGACGCCCGCCACGTTCAGCCCCTCGTGGAAGTCGCCCTCGCTGGTGGCGCCGTCGCCGAAGTACGCGCAGGCCACGGCGTCGTCGTCACGGCGTTTCGCGGCGAGCGCCAGCCCCGTCGTGTGGGGAATCTGCGTCGCGATGGGCACCGCCGGGGGGAGGACGTTCGCGTCCGTGCTCCACCCGCCCGCCCCGTGACCCATCCAGTACAGCAGGATCTCGGCGAGGTCGAGACCGTGGACGTGGACGGTGGCGTGTTCGCGGTAGCTGGGAGCGATCCAGTCACGCGGTTCGAGGGCGGCGGCGCTCCCCACCTGTGCGGCCTCCTGTCCGGCCAGCGGCGGGTAGGTGCCCATCCGTCCCTGTCGCTGGAGGCTGACCGCCCGCTCGTCGAAGTGGCGGGCGAGGCGCATGTGGCGGTAGAGGTCGCGCAGTTCGGCGTCGGAGAGGTCCGGCGGCTCGCCGACGAGGTCGCCCGACTCGTCGAGCACTTGCACCCGGTCGTCCGGGGCGCGGTCGAACACGTCGCTCACGGGCGACACCTCGCCATGGCCGGATGCTCGCTCCGACCCGCCTTAGCAGTTCGGTCCATATCACGTCGCCGCGTGGGCCTCGCGGCGCGCCTCGTCGACGCTTCGGCCGTCCCGGAGGACGGCGTCGACGAACAGTTCGCCCGCGCGGTACGACGACCGGACCATCGGCCCGCTGGCACAGTAGAGGAAGCCGAGTTCCTCCTCCGCGACGCGGCGCCACGTCTCGAAGGCGTCCGGGTGGACGTAGTCGTAGACGTCGAGGTGTGAACGGGAGGGCTGGAGATACTGACCGAGGGTCACCACGTCGACGCCGGCCTCGCGGCAGTCCGACAGCGCGCGGTAGATTTCGTGGTCATACTCGCCGAGACCGAGCATGAGGCTCGTCTTGGTGTAGACGTCCGCGGTGTCGGCGGCGCGTTCGAGCACCGACAGCGACTGGTCGTAGCCGGCGCGGCGGTCCCGGACCGGCCACTGGAGGCGCTCGACCGTCTCGACGTTGTGGGCGAACACGTCCGGCCCGGCGTCGACGATGCGGTCGACGAGGTCCGGATCGCCCCGGAAGTCGGGGACGAGCACCTCGACCAGAACCCCCGAATCGCGCTCCTTGATCGCCTCGATGGTGCGCGCGAAGTGGCCGGCGCCCTGATCGGGCAGGTCGTCCCGGTCGACGCTCGTGAGGACGACGTAGTCGAGACCGATCTCCGCGACGGCGTCGGCGACGCTTTCGGGTTCGTCGGGGTCGAGCGCCTCCATCCCGCCCGTCTCGACGTCGCAGAAGTTACAGCCGCGCGAACACCGGTCGCCCATGAGCATGAAGGTGGCCGTCCCGGGACCGTTGCGGCCGCTCCAGCACTCGCCCAGGTTCGGGCAGTTCGCCTCCTCGCACACGGTGTTGAGGTCGCGGTCGCGGAGCGTCTCCTTGATCTCCGTGAACCGCTGGCCCGACGGGGGTCGCATCCGCAACCAGTCGGGCTTGCGTTGCCGTGCCATACCCGCTCCTTCGGCCTGGCGGGCAAAAACGTGTGGGCTCCGCCCGCCGATGGGACCGTTCACAACGTCCGTTACATATATATTCGGAGGTGTCCAAGCCAGGTTGTACCATGTCAATGGGTGCCTATGACGAGGACGAGCACGAACGCCGCGCGCAGAAAACGGGGCAGGTCGATACGGAGTTCGACGACGACCGGTCGCAGTTCCGAGGGACCCTCTCGTACGAATCCGGCGACTCGACGGAGGCGCTGCTGGATCAGTTCAAGCAGCTGCAAGGCGAGTGAGGATCACGAAGCCGTTCTGAGCAGTAGCGCCGCCGCCGCCGAGACGACGGCGACGGCGACGACGTGCCCGATCAGCGCCCAGACGAGCGTCGTTCCGCCGAGAAACGGGAGCAAGGCCAGTTCGAGGAGGGCGAACCCCACGTTGGCGGCGTCGATCCGCCGGCACCGCCGGGCGGTGCCGGTCTCGACCCGAATCCGGAGCGACCGCCACAGCGAGACCAGCGCCGTCCACCACGAGGTGCCGATCCGGTAACAGAGGTCCCAGAGGATCAACAGCGCCACGAAGACGACGGGTGCGGGCGGCTCACGGCCCAACAACGATTCGAAGGGCGCCGACAGTCCGGTGAGCAGGCCGGTCACGAGGGCAACGAACGCCAGGACGCCGAACAGCACCTCGACGCCCGAGCCAAAGAGGAGACGGCGGTGCGCGTCGGGCAGGTCGAGTTCGCGCGTCGCGGTGCCGATGTAGAGCATGGCGACGCTGCCCGCGGCCGCCACGGCGACGGCGACGGTCCCCGCCACGGCGGCGGCCGGCGGGAGGCCGTAGACGGCCGCGAGACCGACGACCAGCGCCTCGAAGAGGAGAAACTGGACGCCGATAGCCGCCCGAGTCGAGAGCCGGCGGCCGGGAACCCCGCCCACGAGGCTCTCGTACACCCACGTATCGCCGAAGGTCGGATCGCCGTCGACGGCATCGCGACGCCCGATCACGCGCCCGTCCCGTCCCCCCGGTCGGTCAGCGCGTGCCGGACGGCCTCGTCGAACGGCGTCGGGTCGACGTCGACGAGGGCCGAGAGCCGGTCGTCGCTGACCACGACCGGATTCTTCAGCCCCTCGATCAGCGGGCGGGCGACGCTCCACGGCACGTCGGTCATCAGCCCGACCCAGTAGGCCGAGAGCCGCGGCGTCAACACCGGGACGGCGAGGACGAACGGTTCGTGACCCAGGTGGCGGCCGGTTCTCTGCAGCATCTCGGCGTAGGTCAAAACCTCCGGGCCGCCGATTTCGTACGTCTCGCCCGCCGTCTCGGGGATATCGAGCACCTCGACGAGGATGGCGATCACGTCGTCGACGGCGATGGGTTGGCAGGGCGTCCGCACCCACCGGGGCGTCACCATCACCGGCAGCCGCGAGGCGAGCTGGACGACCATCTCGAAGCCGGCGCTTCCGCGGCCGACGACGATGGCCGCCCGGAGCGTCGTGAGGGCGTACTCGCCGGTCGCCAGCACTCGTTCGACCTCGCGGCGCGACTCGAGGTGCGGGGAGAGGTGGTCTCGCTCCTCGCCTAGCCCGCCGAGATAGATCACCCGTTCGACGCCCGCGGCGCTGGCGGCGTCGGCGAAGTTCCGTGCGGCCCGGCGGTCCCGGGCCGCGAAGTCGTCGCGAGCGGTCATCGAGTGGACGAGGTAGTAGGCGGCGTCGACGGGTTCGTAGTCGCCGGCCGTGTCGGCTGCCCCAGACGTCGAAGACGCCTTCCCGTCGGCCGCGGGCCGCCCCTCACCGGACGGGGTCCGATGAGCCGAGGGACGCAGCCCTTCGCTCCCCGGGGAGCGTGATTTCCCGCCCCCGAAGGCGGCGTCGAACGATCCCGGTTCGAGCAGGTCGCCCTCCACGACCCGGACGCCGGCCGGCGGCTCGTACCGCCCGGCGTCGCGGACGAGGGCGGTCACCTCGTGCCCGGCGTCGCGGAGCGCCGGGACGAGCCGCCGCCCGACGAACCCGGTGGCGCCGGTGACGAGTACGTGCATACCGCCACGTGGGGACGAGCGGAATTAACGCGTTCGACCGGGGCGAAACCGGATTCAGGCTCATCCTGAGCGTTCAGACGGGGCGATCCACCGCGGCTAGTATCCGATTACCTATACCCCCTGGGGTGGTACCGAGGGTCGTGTATCCGATCCCTGCACTCCGACCGCACCTCCCGACCGTACGGTGGCTCGACGCCGCCGGTGACGCGGCGTGAGCGACGACGATGACGGCTCGTCGCGCCGTCGCCTGCTCGCCCTGCTCGCCGCCATCCTGTTCGTGCTCGGCGGCGCGGGGGCCGGTATCTCGAACATCTTCGGCGACGGCGACGACGACGAGGACGACGACGGTGGGGTCGACCTCGCGGTCGACTACTCCGTGACGCCCGACGAGCCGAACGCGACGCCGACGCCGACGCCGGGCGGCGGCGGCGGTCCCGACGACGGGAACCAGGCGCCGGACGACGGAACGGGGACCGACGAGGGGTCCGAGACCGACGAGGGGTCCGAGACCGACGAGGGGTCCGAGACCGATCCGGCGCCCACCGAAACGCCCCGCCGCTACGACGATCCGGGCGACTCGCCGTCGACCTCGGCGGCGACCGAGTCGACCACGCCGGGTGACGAACTGGTCACCTCCTCGATCCCCCCAGTGTCGGTGAGTGGCATCGAACCCGGCGACAGTGGCGGGGTCGACCTCTCGCTCACGCTGTCGGGGTCGTCGGCCCGCCTCTGGGTTCGCGGCGAGGCGACCGACTTCGAGGAGCACGGTGTCGTCGAGGCCGAAGGGAGCGCGGGTGACACGGGCGGGCCGGGCGAACTTCAGCGCCACGTGCAGGTGCAGTTGTGGTACGCGGCAAACGGCGACGGCGGGACACAGGACGCCGACGGTGGGCCGCGGCCCGGCGACGACGTAATCTACGAGGGGACGCTCGTCGGTCTCAACGACATGGCGGCCGATGACGGGTGGGTGCCACTGACCGAGGCGTGTGTGTCCCCGGGATCGCACACGGCCCGATTCCGGTGGACGCTCCCGACGGACGCGCCGAACGTCGTCCAGACGGACGGCGCCACTTTCTCGCTGGGCGTCGCGGCGGACGCGGGCGCGTGCGAGTGACGGCAGGTCTTTGACGCTCGGCCCGTTCGGTCGTACTGATGAGTTCCGATCCCTGTGACGGCTGTGGCGAGGCGGTGCCCGTCGCGGGCGGTGTGGGCGACTTCTGGACGTTCGACGCGGAGACGACCGGCGGTATCACGCTCGAACTCGCCGACGGCACCGAACACTTCCTCTGTTTCGACTGCCTGGAACGCCTGCCCGACGACCGCGAGGTGACGGCCGAAGACGTGGCGGCACTCTCCGAATAGTGTCCCGTCGAACGGCGACCGACGGACCGGCTCGACGGGTGCGTTCGACAGTCTTACTTGCGGCGACGGGGAGGTGCCACCGTGGACCCTGACCGCATCCGCCCCTCATTTCCCGCGCCCTCGTTTCGCGGCAACCAGCGCGAGGCGCTCGACGCCATTCGCGACGCCTTCGCCGCGGGCAACGACGCCGTTCTGGTTCGGGCGCCGACCGGCAGCGGGAAATCCCTCCTGGCCCGCGCCGTCGCTGGCGCGGCTCGCACGCCCGAGGAGGCCGAGCCGGCACAGGCGACCGGCGCCTACTACACCACGCCGCAGGTCTCCCAGCTCGACGACGTGGCCGAGGACGACCTGCTCTCGGATCTGAACGTGATCCGGGGGAAGAGCAACTACACCTGTATCCTGCCGGACGAGACGACGACGCCGGTGGATCGTGCGCCCTGTGCCCGCGAAGCGGGGTACGACTGCTCGATCCGACACCGCTGCCCGTACTACGCCGACCGAGCCATCGCCTCCAACCGCGCCATCGCGGCGATGACGCTCGCGTACTTCATGCAAACCGCCGGCTCGGAGGTGTTCGGGACGCGGGACGTGGTGGTGATCGACGAGGCCCACGGTCTCGCGGAGTGGGCGGAGATGTACGCCACGGTCGACCTTCGTCCTCGGACCGTCCCCGTGTGGGACGACGTGGGCGTGCCGGACGTGACCGCCGCGGACGACCCGCTCGACCGGACGGCGCGCTTCGCGGAGACGCTCGCGGGCGTCTGCGAACGGGCGGCGACGGACCTCGCTAGCGACGAACTGACGCCGGCCGAGGCCGCCCGCCGTGACCGCCTGCAGGACCTGCGATCCGAACTCGGCTGGTTCGTCTCGGACTACCGCGATCCGACCAGCACGACCACGTGGGTCGTGGACCAACCGGACGGTGAGGGAACGCCCATCACGATCAAACCGCTCGATCCCGGCCGGTATCTCCACCACACCGTCTGGGACCGAGGGAACAAGTTCGCCCTCCTCTCGGCTACCATCCTCGACAAGGACGCCTTCTGTCGCGGCGTCGGTCTCGACCCGTCGAGCGTGGCTCTCGTCGACGTCCCGCACACCTTCCCACTGGAGCGTCGACCGCTCTACGACGTGACGCAGGGGAAGATGACCTACGAGCACCGCGACGAGACCATCCCCGACGTGGCGCGTCTGCTGGTTCGCCTGATGGCGAAACACGCCGACGAGAAAGGACTCGTCCACTGTCACTCCTACGCGATTCAGGAGCGGCTGGTCGACCGCCTCGACGACTTCGGCGTCTCGGCGCGGATTCGCGCCCACGACCGCGAGAACCGGGACCGGGCGCTGGAGGAGTGGAAGGCGACCGACGATCCCGACGTCTTCCTCTCGGTGAAGATGGAGGAGGCCCTGGACCTGCGCGGCGACCTCGCGCGCTGGCAGGTGTGCTGTAAGGCGCCGTATCTCAACACGAGCGACTCGCGGGTGGCCCGGCGGCTGGAGGAGGGACAGTGGGGCTGGTACTACCGGGTCGCCCTCCGGACGGTGATCCAGGCAGCCGGCCGGATCGTGCGCGCCCCCGACGACCACGGTGCGACCTACCTCGCCGATTCGAGCCTGCTCGACCTCTTCGACCGCGCCCGGAGCGACATGCCGGCGTGGTTCGCCGACGCCGTCGACCGGATGGGTCGTCCGGACTTGCCCGCGTTCGACCCCGACGCGGCGCTCGACGGCACGGCGGCGACGCCCGGGACGGGGACGACCACGAGCCGCGATTCTGGAACGCGGTCGACCCGCCGGTCCGGGTCGGGTGGCGCATCCGGTAGTGACGACGAGACTCCCGATCACCCCCTCTCGGACGTGTGGGGCGAGTGAGTTCCCTTACTCCGGCACGACGTGGAGTCCGGATCGCGTCTTGACGACCGGCGTCGTCTCCGCGTCCGGGTCGAAGAAGTCGGGACGGGGGACGGTCTTGGCCTCGTACGTTTCGGGGTCGAGCACCTGGACCGCGTGGTCGTCCTCGACGGTCACCACCGTCGTCTCGACGGCGTCGTCTCGGGTGGCGAGACGCCGGGCCTCGATCCCCTCGTCGAACGACTCCTCGTACGGCTCGCCAGTGACCAGGCGGACTCCTTTCAGATTCCCGCTGACGCTCCGGACGAGAACTGGCCCGTCGCCGTCGTCGGGGTCGATCACGTCCCCGGCCGTGACCTTCGGCAGGCGCACGGCGTAGGTGACGCGGTACACCTCGTTGCCGTCGCCGTCCTCCGTGACGAGGGTGGGGTAGCTCTCGACGCTCCCGCCGAGTTCGCGGACGATGCGTCGGGACACCTCCTCGCCGAGACCGTTGGTCGAGAGCTTCACGTCCGGGCCGTCGTCGGTCTCTTTGATCTCGGTGACGAACGCCTCGCGGTCGCCGTCGCCCTCTTTGTCGGCGACGTGACTCTCGGCGATTTCGACCGCGCGGGCGCGCTCTTCGGGGGTCGGGGTTCGGTCGGTCGCCCGCACCTGAACGGTGCTGGCGTAGTAGCCGCCGGCGATGCGGCCACAGCGATCACAGGTCCCCCGCGAGATCTTGACGGGGACGACGACCGACTCCTCGAGCGGCGTCTCGCGGACGACGCCGGTGAACTGGCAGTGCATGCGGATCGTGTTCTCGTCGACCTGTTCGGGATCGACCGCCCAGGTGACGTCCCGGGCGTCGACGTGGACGCCGAGGGCCTCGCTCACCTCGTCGACGGCGACATCGGTGTAGTCGCGGGCGTCGACGTCGACCCAGCGGTTCCCCCGGTGGACGGCGCCACAGCCGGAACAGACCAGCACTTCGATGCGATCCGGTGCGTCGATCATCTCGTAGTCGTCGAAGTAGCAGGCGTCACAGAGGCGTGCGTCCCGGGAACGGGGGGCGCCCGGCAGCGGCTCCGCTCGCGCCGGCACCGGGTCGCCACAGCGGGGGCAGAACTCCCGTGACTCGCTGTCGCTCATCGTCGCTCCGTAGTCGCCGGTGGCGGTTAAGACCCGCGACATCGTCGAGCGATACTGTTTACCTTTGCGGGCGTGTGAATTCCAGTATGGAGTGGAAACCCGACTGGGGGCTTCGAGGTCGGATGGTCCTGACGATGTTCCTCCTTTTCGTCCTCTACATCGTCTTCGTCGCCATCCTGTCGCAGTACGTGGGGCTGTTCGGTATCGTGGTCGTGATGGGGCTGTTCTCGCTGGGACAGTTCTTCTTCAGCGACCGCCTCGCGCTGTACAGCATGGGCGCGAAGGAGGTCGAAGAGAACGAGTACCCGCGTCTGCACGCCACGATCGGTCGCCTCTCACAGCAGGCCGACGTGCCGAAACCGACGGTGGCCGTCGCTGACACGCGGATGCCGAACGCCTTCGCGACCGGCCGGTCGCCGTCGAACTCGACCGTCTGCGTCACGCAGGGGCTCCTGCAGACGCTCGACGAGGACGAACTCGAAGGGGTGCTGGCCCACGAACTCGCCCACGTCAAGAACCGCGACGTGATGGTGATGACGATTGCCTCCTTCCTCTCGACCATCGCGTTCATGATCGTGCGCTGGGGGTGGCTGTTCGGCGGCGGTCGGAACCGACAGGGTGGCGGCGTCGTCGTCGCCATCCTCGTCTCGCTGGTCGTCTGGATCGTCTCGTTCGTCCTCGTGCGGACGCTCTCCCGGTACCGGGAGTACGCGGCGGACAGAGGCGCCGCCGCCATCACGGGCAATCCCACGGCGCTCGCCTCGGCGCTGCTCTCGATCTCAGGGCGGATGGAACGAGTGCCACAGGAGGACCTCCGCGAACAGTCCGAGATGAACGCCTTCTTCGTCATCCCGATCCGGAGCGGCTTCGTCGGCCGCCTGTTCTCGACGCACCCGCCGACCGAGAAGCGGGTCGAACGGCTCCGCGGGATGGTCGACGAGATGGAACGCCGCTGATGGGCCTGTTCGATTCACTCCGCTCGATCTTCGGTCTGAGTGCCGAGGCGGACGCGACCCGCGACGCCGACCCCGAGGACCTGTTCGGGATGTCGACGGCCTACCTCACGATGGAGGCCGAACTCGATTTCGTCCCCGCGGACGCCGCGGCGCTTTGCTTCTCCGCCGTGGACAGTACCGACTTCGATTCGGCGGTCGACGACGTGGAGACCATCCTCCACGCGGGCGAGGCGGACACCGGGACCGCCTTCAGCCGCCACGAGGACGACCACGGCTACCACTGGGTCGTCCTCGAGGACGACGACCCCGAGGATCTGGTGACGAGCGTCCACTTCGCGGCCGACACGTTCGTCGAGGAGGGGTACGGCTCACGGCTCCTGGCCGCCGTCTTCGGCTTCGAACGCCCGCGCGACGGCGCCCGCGCCTACTGGATCTACTCCTTCCGCCGGGGGGCGTACTACCCCTTCGCGCCCACGGGGAGCAACGAGCGCGACAACGGAATCGAGTTCAAACTGGCGTCGGTCCTCGACGGCGAACTCGGCGTCGAGGACGACGAGACGTACTGGTATCCGCTGTGGCCCGACGATCCGGACGGCCACCCGTGGGAGTGACGCGTCACCGCGTTTGAACCGTCGCCGCCGCGTGCGAACACGGCCCACGCCGTCCGCTCATTTCACTTCCACTCCGGTGTTAACGAGCCTTTATGTGCGGGGGGGCACAAGCAAGCGCCCATGGCAGAAGACGACCTCGAGACCCTTCCGGGAGTCGGGCCGGCGACGGCGGACAAGTTGGTCGAAGCGGGCTTCGAGAGCTACCAGAGCATCGCGGTCGCGAGCCCGGCCGAACTGTCCAACACCGCGGACATCGGCGAGTCGACAGCGAGCGACATCATCAACGCGGCCCGCGACGCCGCGGACGTCGGCGGATTCGAGTCGGGGGCGGCCGTGCTCGAACGCCGCGAACAGATCGGCAAGCTCACCTGGAACGTACCCGAGGTCGACGAACTCCTCGGCGGCGGCGTCGAGACGCAGTCCATCACCGAGGTGTACGGCGAGTTCGGCGCCGGGAAGTCACAGGTCACCCACCAGCTCTCCGTGAACGTTCAGCTCCCAAAGGAGTACGGCGGCCTCCGCGGGAGCGCCATCTTCGTCGACAGCGAGGACACGTTCCGCCCCGAGCGCATCGACGACATGGTTCGTGGACTCGACGACGAGATCATCCAGGCCACGATGGACGACCGCGACATCGAGGGGTCGCCCGGCGACGAGGAGGCGATGGAGGCGCTCGTCACCGACGTCCTCGACAAGATTCACGTCGCCAAGGCGTTCAACTCCAACCACCAGATTCTGCTGGCGGAGAAGGCCAAGGAACTCGCGAGCGAACACGAGGACACCGAGTGGCCCGTGCGCCTGCTCAACGTCGACTCCCTGACCGCTCACTTCCGCGCCGAGTACGTCGGTCGGGGTGAACTCGCCGACCGCCAGCAGAAACTCAACAAACACCTCCACGACCTGATGCGGATCGGCGACCTCTACAACGCCGCCGTCCTCGTCACCAACCAGGTCGCCTCGAACCCGGACTCCTACTTCGGCGACCCGACCCAGCCCATCGGCGGCAACATCCTCGGCCACACGTCGACGTTCCGGATGTACCTCCGGAAGTCCAAAGGCGACAAGCGGATCGTCCGCCTGGTCGACGCACCGAACCTCGCCGACGGCGAGGCCGTGATGCGGGTCCAGGACGCCGGACTCGTGCCCGAGTGATGGAGTCTGCTGTAACGATGTACCGGACGGGTGGCAGCACACCCGTACTGCCTTCGATTCGAGCGGCGGCTCGTAACACGCCGTTTTCAGTTCCCATAATCTTGGAAACACTACGCAAGACTATCTCCCCGTCGTGCGTATCCCTAGTCGTGAGAGATCATGACTGGCTACGCAATCGTACTAGCATCCGGTGAATTGGAGAAGCTAACAGCGGCGAGTACCATCGCGTCCATCGCGGCGGCGTCGGATGTGCCGGTCGACGTCTTCGTGACGATGAACGCCCTCACGGCGTTCGAACACGAGACGGTCGAAACCGGAGCGTTCCAGACCGGTCCCGTTGGGCAGGCGATGCTGGAGAGCGAGGAGACGGAGATTCCGCTGTTCACCGAACAGTTCCGCGACGCGAAGGCACTCGGTCCCCTGTCGCTGTACGCCTGCACGATGGCGATGGACCTGATGGGCCGGACCCTCGACGACTACGTGGACGTATTCGACGACACCCTCGGCGTCGCCGGTTTCTTGTCACACGCCGAAGATAAACAAGTGGTGTTCATCTGAGGAGATCACAATGAGCGAACACAAACACACCCCCGACGTGACGGTCGACGCGCGCGGTGCCGGCTGCCCCGGCCCCCTGATGGACCTCATCGGGAAGGTCAAGACGGCGGACGAGGGCACCGTCATCGAACTACAGACGACGGACGCGGGATCGAAAGACGACGTCCCCGAGTGGCTGGACAAGGCGGGACACGAACTGCTCGACATCGTCGACCAGGGCGACTACTGGAGCATCTACGTCCGGAAGGCCTGAGATGCAACGAATCCTCATCGTCGGTGGCGGCACCGGCGGCACGGTACTGGCGAATCGCCTCTCGACAAAACTCGACGACGAAATCGACGCGGACGAGGTAGAGGTGCGTCTGGTCAACGACGGCCCGGATCACGTCTACAAACCGGTCTACCTCTACGTCGCGTTCGGCCAGCGGGAACCCGAGGACGCGCTCCGACCGCTGTCGGACCTCGTGAACCCCCGAGTCACCCTCGACGTCGACCGGGTGACCGATGTCGACACCGACGCGAAACGGGTGACGCGCCACGACGGCGGCGAACTCGACTACGACTACCTCGTGTTGGCGACGGGCGCGACCCTCGTCCCCGAGGAGACGCCAGGCCTCGTCGAGGGCGGCCACCACTTCTACGGTCCGGAGGGGGCCGAGAACCTCCGCGACGCCCTCGCGGACTTCGAGGGTGGTCGCGTCGTCTTCAGCGTCGTCGGGACGCCCCACATGTGCCCCGCCGCACCCATCGAGTTCACCCTGATGGTCGAGGACTGGTTCCGGGAACGCGGGATGCGCGACGAGGTGGACGTCCACTACACCTATCCGATCATGCGCCTCCACGGGAAGCAGTCCATCTCGGACTGGGCCGAACCCCGCTTCGCCGACCGCGACATCGAGACGCACACCTTCTTCAACGTCGAGGAGGTCGACCCCGAGGAACAGGTGCTCCACACGGTGGAAGGCGAGTCGCTCGACTACGACCTGCTGGTCGCCATCCCACCCCACCGCGGCGACGACCTCATCGTCGAGTCGGGGCTCGGTGACGACGGCTGGGTCGAGGTGGACCGCAACACCCTCGAAGCCACCGCGGCCGAGGACGTGTACGCTATCGGCGACACGGCGGCCGCTCCCGCCCCGAAAGCAGGGAGCGTCGCCCACTACGAGGCGGGCGTCGTCGCGGAGCGACTGGCCTCGTCGGTCCACGGACACGTCCCGACGGAGACGTACCACGGCAAGACCATCTGCTTCATGGAGGCCGGAATGGACGACGCCACCTACGTCTCCTTCGACTACGAGAACGAACCCGTGATGCGCGACGAGAACAAGTTCGTCCACTGGGCGAAGCTCGCGTACAACGAGTCCTACTGGCTCACTGCAAGGGGACTGCTGTGAGGTGGTTCGATGAGTGACACCGGCCAAGAGGAACTCGAACGCGTCATCGCGGAGAATCCCGAGGCAGTCGCTCGCTTCGTCGACCACCTCGACGCGGTGAACGAACTCCTCGACGTGGTGGAACTCGGCGGCGACGCGATGGACGACGAGATGGTCGCCTCACTCGCGGGGACGGGCACGACGCTCGCGGAGGCGGGCGACGGCCTCGCCACCGACGAGACGGTCCGCCTCGCGGGCACCGTCGGTGAGAACGCCGACGACCTGAACGAGGCGCTGGAGTCGCTGCTTGCCCTGCAACGGTCCGGGACGCTGTCCGACCTCGTCGCCGTCACCGACGTCGTTTCACTCGGTGCGGACGCCATGGACGACGAGATGGTGTCGTCGCTCGCGGCGACGGGCAGTTCGCTCGGTGAAGTCGCGGACGAGGCGTCGGACCCCGACACCGTCCGCGGGATGCGGACGCTCCTGCGCGCGATGGGCGACGCGGGCGACCCCGACCGCGACTACGCGCCGGTCGGTGCGGTCGGACTCCTGCGTGCGCTCCGGGATCCCGAGGTCAAACACGGCATGGCCTTCCTCGTCGGACTGGCGAGGGGGATCGGGAAAGAACTAGACGAGACGGAGTAGACAGCTACTCCTCGGTCGTCGTCTCCTCGATGTCGAGTTCGCCCTCGTAGATCTTCGCGCCGTCCTGGGCCACTTTCTCGGCGAGGACGGCACATTTGATCCGCATGGGACTGATGTCGACGCCGAGCATCTCCACCACGTCGTCGCGGTCCATCGCGGCCAGTTCGTCGAGCGTCGTCCCCGGGAGCCGTTCGGTGAGCATGCTCGCGCTCGCCTGACTGATGGCACAGCCGTCGCCGGAGAAGCTGACGTAGTCGATGGTTTCGCCGTCGTCCGCGAGGCGGACGTCCATCTTGATAGTGTCGCCACACGACGGGTTCTCGCCGACGTGGGAGAACGTCGGGTCCTCGAGTTCCCCGTGGTTGCGGGGGTTCTTGTAGTGATCGAGGATCTGCTGTCGGTACATATCCGAGCCCATACCCATAGTTGCGTCCGGATAGGGTGGTGCCGAGTAAAAGGATTCCGGGGACACCCCGATCCATGCGAAGGCGACGGACTCGCTCGCAGTTTCCGCTTCGGCGTGGCTGAAACAATCGAGAAATTGATAGCTGTACGTTTCTTTCACTATAGATGTATTCGCTACTCTCCGATTTCCGCGACGTTCGCCTCCGCAATCGAGACCGTGGCGACGGCCGGCACCGTTCAGCGGTGTCGCCCCCCACGACGCCGTGGTTCTCGCCCGATTCGGGAAACACGCGCGAGGATAACTTCGATCTCGTCGGTTCGTCGTTTGTATGGGACGATCCGTCCGTTTCTGGATCGACCGCAGCGTCCGGCCACTACCGAGTCGGATCGCCGTTTCGTCGGCCGCGTGATCCGGCCCTCCGTCGTGACCGGTGGATCGTGCTCGCCCAGCATTAATATATCGAAAATAAATATAGTTATTGGAAGTGATAGATTCACGGTAGCACTCGTCGATGCTCGATGGCTCACAATGCGTTACTTGATTTCTCCAGGTAACTATTATGGTGGCTCCGTCCGTACGCTGGGGCATGAGCGACGATACAGGAGAGGACGCTCCCGTCACCCAGCTCGAAGTGTGGTGTGCCGGCGAGGACTGGTGCCCGGTGACGACGACGGCGTCACTCATCGGCAAGAAGTGGCATCCCGTGATCATTCATCGACTGCTCGAACACGGGCCCAGCGGCTTCAACGAACTCAAAGCGGACGTCGACGGCATTTCGAGTAAAGTCCTATCGAGTAGTCTCGACGACCTCGAAGAGAAGCAGATCGTCGACCGCGAGATAATCAGTGAAAAACCCGTTCGGGTGCAGTACTCGCTCACGGGACACGGCCAGTCGCTCGCGCCGGTGATCTTTTCGATGCGCGACTGGGGTCTCGAACATCTCACGGAACCCGACGACGCCGATTCGTCGGTCGCGTAGGGGTTTCACAGCGAAATCGGACGGGTTCGACGAGGTGTCTCTCACCGGGTTACAGAACCGTTACCTGCTGAGTTCGTGGTTGTCCGAGATTAATTACGGATAGAAACTAAGTTTCGAATAGTTATGCCACTCGACGATATCGACCGGCGCACGCTCCTCCGGTTCGGCGGAGTCGCAGCGGCCGGCGCATTGGCGGGCTGTAACGGCCAGCAACGCTCGGAAGCCACCTCGACGGCGACACCCACCCCGACGGAATCGTCCGGTACCAATCCCCCCGGCGCTGATCGACTCGGCGGACCCAACGACCTCCAGTCCTCGGCGACGGTGGAGGCGACGATTCTCTCGTCCGATCAGGGGGCGGGACAACACGTGAACACGCCGGCCGTCGTCTGGGTCGAACCGGGGGCGACCGTGACGTGGAACGTTACCGAAGGCTCACACTCGGTCACGGCGTATCACCCCGACTTCGACCGGCCACTCCGCGTTCCGGAGGCTGGGACGCCCTTCGATTCCGGAATCCTTCCGGCCGGGGAGTCGTTCCAACACACCTTCGAGGCGCCCGGTGTCTACAACTACTTCTGTCGTCCGCACGAGGGACTCGGGATGGTCGGTCTCGTCGTCGTCGGGCAACCACAGAGCGGGCCGGGAACGTCGGCCGTCGACGACCTCGAACTGAGCGCGGCCGCGCAGTCGCTCACCCAGTTACTCAACGTCGCGGGCATCGTGACCAGTGAGGGTGGAACCACGAACGCCTACGCGTGGCAGGACGCCACCTGGGATTCCTACTGGTACTCGCTCTACAACATGAGTACCAACATCGCCATGAGCGGGAACGGCGTGCAGTTCCCCCACAACGAAGCGCAGCGACGGACGTTCGAGCAGCGACTGCCGGGCTTACTCGAACACGCGGACGTCGATCAACCGCCGATCAGGAATCCGAACCTGAACATGGCCGCCTTCACCGAAGGCGATCCCCACTTCACTCAGCAGCCAGTCTTCGACGCCGGCGACGGCCGGCCGGACGCCTCGACCTTGCGGTGGGACATGTCGAAGTCCTCGAAGGTCGTGAGCCCGTCCTCCGTCGCCTGGACCCATCTCAAGGGCGTGACGTGGGCGAAGAACTTCGAGAAGCACTTCGAGACCCTCCCACCACAGGTCGCGCCGAAGTTCCGTGCGCAGTTGCTCACGACGCTCGCCCAGATCGGAACGAACGCGACGCTCATCGGCGGAGGGACGAACGGGACCGGCGTCCTCACCAAGGGCGATTCGATGGAGCTAGTGTCGACGTTCCGCCCCGGCGACGGGACGGTCGTCGACGACACGGCCCGTCCCAACCACCATTCGGCGATGCTCTGGTTCCTGTCGGATCTCACGAGCCTCGCTCAGAACGGCTGGTTCGGCTACGTGAATCCGGAGCCGCTCGTTCCGAAGGAGAAGATCCAGCAACTGACCGACGGGATGGCACGGACCACGATGGACCTGTTCGATTCCGCGGACGTCGTCGAGATGGGCTCGACGCGGGATCTCGGGCAGATGCTCGGTGCCGTCGGCTGGTACGGGACGCACGCGGGCAGCGACGAACTGCGCTCCGCCGCCGCGAGCTACGCCGCCGACCTCGCGGACGAAGTCGACGCTCACCTCGACGGCGACGGGCGCGTGGCCGACGGTAGCGCCAATCAGGCGGCGACGCAGGGCGCGGTCGGCCAGGGTCTCCTCTGGGCCACCCAAATAGACGGCGTCGATCACCGCGATGCCGCCGAAAGCGTCCTCGGCTACCTGATCGACGAACTCTGGGACGAGGGCGCCGGGACCTTCGCCACCGGTCCCGACGCGTCGACCTACCGGATCACGTCCCGCGACGCGGGCGACGTCACCGGCGGACTCAACGCCGCCGACGTGCTCCTCGATCTCGACGTGCGAGCGGTGTACGCCCGGTACTTCGACGGGACGTTCAACCGCGGCCGCCTCCAGCGGGCCGAACGGCCGAACAGCCGCGACGAAGGCGCGGAGTTCACGCTCCCTCTCCCGCCGGCGGCGGGCGGCGAACACGGACAAGCCGCCGTGTACAACGACGCCGTCGAGTACGACACCACCGCCGACGAGTGGACGGTCGTCGACGACACCTTCACCACCTCGTGGGCGCTGTACACCGCGAACCAGGACATCTGGATCGGCAACTGGGCGGGCGACTTCTTCCAGGGACGCGGCGTACCCGGCCGGAGCGACCAACCGCCCGAGGGGACCTGATCGCGACGCTGACCGAGGGGACCGCCCCACCGGCGTTCACGTTGCCCGGCACTGCGTCGGATCGCGACCCGACGGGGTGTCGGAGTACTCGCTCTCCGACGTACTCCAGCGAGGACCGGTGATACCCGATTTCTATCTCTTCGATGTGGCTCGACCTCGACGACCGGGTGACGGTGTTCGGCATCTCCACGGATCGGACGTTCAGCCGTCGGGCGTTCGCGGACACGGAAGAACTGGCGTTCACGCTGCTCCCGGATAGCGATCCCGTCCGACGTTCCGTTGCCCGCTCCTCGGTCAGCGGTAGCTCACGGCCGAGGTGCTCGTTGACGCCAGTCGGTCCGACGAAAACACGTATATAATTGTTCGGGTCAGTTGCGACGCCGTCGAGCGACCCAGTGTCGTTTATGAGGTTACCAATAGTAACCTTAGGTGGCACCATGAAACGCCGGAAGTACATCCAGGCGGCTGCCGTGCTGTTGGGCGTGAGTGCCACCCTTCCAGGGAGAGCAATCATGTCAGACCACGACGAAACCAACGGCTACAGCATCGACGTCGAATCGTTCGCGGACGTTACCGAGTTCCGCAATCCGATGGGCGAGCACACCAGCGAGGAGATCTACCGCCTCTACGACGACGAGGCGGACACGCTGATCTACGCGATGACCGTCGGCGACAGGGGCGAAGAGTCCATCTCGCTGGTTCTTCGAGACGGTTCCGAAGTCGAGTTCGAAGCGTAGCGCCCGCACGACTGCGGGTCTCTTTTTCGACCCACTAATCGGTCGTCAGTTCGATTATCGACTCCTGTACCCGCGAAGGTCATTACTGTGTGCCGTCGAGACCGACGACCGGGGAGTTACCCACGGGTTAGCTGACGCTTTTGGTAGCTCGGATAGTTACCATTCGATATCTACTATGGTATCCCGAAAACACCGAGTCCTGTTGGTGATTGCCCTAGCCGAACTCCTCGCCATGTCCCTGTGGTTCAGCGCGACCGCCGCGGCACCGGAGTTGGCGACGGAGTGGGGTCTCACCGACGGCGAGACGGCGTGGTTGACCATCGCGGTACAGTTGGGCTTCGTCGCCGGCGCGCTCCTCTCCTCGGCCCTCACGCTCGCGGACGTGATCCGCCCCCGCCATCTGTTCGCCGGATCGGCCGTCGCCGGCGCGGCGTTCACGGCCGTTATCGCTGGATTCGTCACGTCGGCTGTCCCAGCAATCGCCCTTCGGTTTTTGACCGGCGTCGCCTTAGCCGGCGTCTATCCGACGGGGATGAAGATCCTCGCCGGCTGGTTCGAGGAGGGCCGCGGGTTCGCGATCGGACTGCTCGTCGGTGCCTTGACGGTCGGCTCCGCCCTTCCCCACCTGCTCCGCGCCGTCGGCGGCGTCGGACAGCCACGGGTCGTGCTGTACGGAGCGGCCGGCCTGTCGGTCGTCGGTGGGGTGCTGGCTTTGCTCGTCGAACCGGGTCCGCATCAAGCACCGGCGGCCCCGTTCGATCCGAGCGCAATCGGTCGCATTCTCCGGGATCGGGGAACGATGCTGGCAAACGGTGGATACTTCGGCCACATGTGGGAGCTCTACGCCGTCTGGACGTGGATTCCGGCCTACCTTATCGCGAGCATCGCGGCGAACGGCGGGAGCGGTGACTCGTCGAGTCTCGCCTCGCTCCTGGCGTTCGGGACCATCGCGGTCGGTGGGATCGGAGCCGTCGTCGCCGGCTCGGCGGCCGACCGACTCGGCCGGACGCGCATTACGAGCGCGAGCATGGCCGTCAGCGGCGTTGCCTGTATCGCCGCGGGATTCGTCTTCGGCTCGTCGTTGCTCCTGCTCGTCCCCTTCGTCCTCGTGTGGGGGTTCGTCATCGTCGCCGACTCGGCCCAATTCTCGGCCGCCGTCTCCGAACTCGCCGAAGGCTCCTACGTCGGCACGGCACTCACGCTCCAGACGGCCATCGGATTCCTCCTGACGACCGTGTCGATCCAGTTGATTCCGATGGCCGTGGACCTGGTCGGCTGGCGCTGGGCGTTCGCGCCGCTCGCTATCGGCCCGATTCTCGGCACGCTGTCGATGCAGCGACTCCGGCGGCTTCCCGAAGCCGCGAAGCTCGCCGGCGGCCGCGGATAGAACGCCCGTCTTCGCAACCTCCGTCGGATTGCTCGTCTGGCGACCGTTCGCGAACCTGCGATGCTGGCTGCCAGGACGGTGAACTACCCCTGCCTACTCGCCGCCTTCGGCCTGCGTTGCTCCTTGAGGAAGGGGGCTTACCGCCTGCATTCAGCTAATAGGAGTATTGTAACCGTCCCTAGTCTCGTCGGACCATCTCGGCGAGGATCTATGATGACTTCCAACAGTTCCTATAACTGCCCGTGGTCGCCACGTTTTCGGCGGAGCGGTTGTAATCCGATTGCACGGTCGCCGAAACCGTATGTGACGAGGACGGCGATATCGTTCGGAGACCATCCGTGACATACCCCCCTCGACCCACAGCGTTCGGACGCGAGTCAATTGGACGGTACCGCCCGCGGACGGGGGCAGGTGCGCCTCGATGGGGGAGTCCACATCTTCGCGACGCCGGGGGCGTGCCATGATTCCGAACGGTATCCTCGCCAACGACGAGAGTGTGGGTCGCCTCCGATGAGAACGATACGCGAATCACGCGCCACGCTACGTCGTCGAGCGCCGAACGAGCAGAACGAAGGATGCCAGTAACCCGCAGAGACGTGTTGGAGCGACTCGACAGCCAGAGCGACGCGGACACCGAGGAGCGGACGTCGGTCGACGCACTCGCGACCCTGCTCGCTACCGACGAGCGAACGGTACGGGAACATCTCCAACGGCTGGAGTCCTGTGAGCTGGTCGACGTCGGTCCCGACGGGCGGGTTAGAATAACCGTAACCGGCGAGGAACTCCTCGCGCTCGATCTCGACGAGATGATCATCGTCGACCCGGAGGCGACCGACCGTTGGTGAGCCGACGGGGCAGACTTATGGATTCCGCCGTCGTCTGTGGGTACGAATGCTGGGAGTGGTCATCGATGTCTGAACACGACACGAACGGAACCGCCGAAGGCGCCCACGCCGTTCAGTACGATCCGGCGTCCAGCAGGTACGACGTCTTCGAGTGTCCCGACTGCGACAACGTGGTACTCGCTCTCGGTCGCGACGACCCACCGATGTCCTGTCACGGCGAACCGATGCAGCGTGTGGCCGACTGCGATATCACCGTCAAACCCCCCGACGTCAGGCAGGTGCTCCTCGACGCGTTCGGTCTCCCCAAGGCCGGTCTCGACATCTGCCTCTGTGTCATCGGCGAGGGTCCGCTCTCGGCGAACGAAGTCGCCGAAACGCTGGGGTACGACCGGAGTACGGTGACACGGTATCTGAACAAACTCGTCGACATCGGTCTGCTTCGCCGATCCGAGTTGAATCGCGAGGAAGGCGGCGTCGTCAACGTCTATCACTCGGTCGACTTGGAACGGATGCGCCGAGAGACGCTGATCGGCTTCTACATCTGGGCCGGCGAAGCGGCCGCACTCATCGAGGAGGCCAACGTGACGAAACAGGACTACATGGACGAGAATCCGGATCGCGAACTCCCGGACGTGTTCTGGGAATCGTTCCCCGACGACTGATCGGAGATCCTGCACACGCCGGTCGTGCAACGCCGTTGCGGAGCCGCTGATCCTTATTTGATCGACCCCGGTGTACTCCGATCTATATGAGCGATTTCGACGTGCTCGTCGTCGGCGGAGGAACCGGAACCAACGTCGCCGAGGCGGCGGCGGAGGCGGGATTCGAGACGGCGCTGGTCGAACCGGGACCGCTCGGCGGGACCTGTCTCAATCGCGGGTGTAATCCGTCGAAGATGCTGATTCAGGCGGCGAACGCGGTCGAGCACGTCCGGGACGCCGAGCGATTCCACGTCGACGCCACGCTCGACGGCGTCGATCACGCGGCCGTCGTCGACGAGATGGACGACCTGCTGGGCGGTATCGCCTCGGATATGGCGGCGCAGTATCGCGACCGACCGAACCTGACGCTGTTCGACGAGTACACCGAGTTCGTCGGCGAGCGCGCCGTCGAACTCGGCGGCGAGACCGTCACAGCCGAGAAGGTCGTGGTCGCGACGGGGAGCCGACCGGTCGTCCCGCCCATCGACGGTCTCGACGAAATCGACTACCACACGAGTCGGGACGCGCTCTACCGACGCGACCTCCCGGAGAGCCTCGTCATCATGGGTGGTGGGTACATCGCCGTCGAACTCGGCTACGTCTTCGAGACGATGGGGACCGACGTGACCATCGTCGAGGCGAACGACACGCTGATCCACCGGGAAGACGGCGACGTCGCGGCGCTGTTCACGGACATCGCGTCCGACCGCCACGACGTCTACACCGGCCACCGCGTGATGGGCGTCGCGGAAGCCGGCGACGGGTACACGGTGTACGCCGAGACCGAGGACGGCGACGCACTGACCGTCGGTGGGCGCGAGGTCTTGGTCGCGCTGGGTCGCCGACCCAACACGGACACCCTGAATCTCGCCGCCGCCGGCATCGAGGTCGACGACCGCGGGTTCGTCGAGACGAACGAGTATCTCGAAACGAGCGCCGACGGCGTCTGGGCACAGGGCGACGCGGCGGGAAACGCGCTGTTCAAACATTCGGGCGACTACGAGACCCGGCACACGGTGGCGAACGTCGTCCACGGCGAGCGGCGAGCGCTCGACCTTTCCGCGATGCCCCACACTATCTTCACCGAGCCACAGGTCGCCGGCGTCGGGAAGACCGAATCGGACCTCGACGACCGAGAGTACGTCGTCGGGCGAGCGGCCTACGCCGACTCGGCGATGGGTCGCGCGAAGAAACTCGACGAAGGGTTCGTGAAGGTCCTCGCCGACCGGGACGGCGAGATCCTGGGCGTCCACGTCGTCGGCTACGAGGCCTCGACCCTGCTCCACGAGGCCGTCGTCGCGATGCGACACGACCTCACCGTCGACGACGTCGCCGACACCATCCACGCCCATCCGACGCTGAGCCGGGTGATCGAGGCGGCGTTCAGAGACGCGACGAATTGACCGTCGACAACCAGCACGAATCGACAATCGGCGCCGGACCTGCTCGCGTGCGGGAGAGATGCCGAACTCGAAGATTCGGTCCAGTCACCTCCGATTCCGGAACTCGGCCGCCCGCCGTTCACCCAGTTCCATCAACTCCCGGATGAACGACGGTCGGCGGTCGACTTTGGTCGAACAGTGGTACGTCTCGCCCATCTCGATCCGGCACACGTCCGTCTTCTTGAACTCGCTTCCGGGGAGATATCCCTGATCGATCCAGTCGTTGACTCGCTCGATCACCCGCAGTTCCTGATTCAGCGAGATGTTTCCCGACAGCTCGTTGCGGCGGTCGGCGATCTCTTCGAGCGACGACGGTTCGCCCTCTCGCACCTGTGGGTTGATCTGGATCACCCACAGCTCGTCCGGCTTGCGAGACACCTCGACCGTCATCAGGTCGTCGATGGGCGGGTTCTGGGAGAACAGGCCGTCCCAGTGGTAGTGGCCGTGTATCTCGACGGCCTCGAACAGATTCGGCACGGCGGCGGACGCGAGCACCGCCTCGGGCGTCACGTCCTCGTTGGTGAACGTCTCGAAGGTGCCGGCGTTGACGTTGACCGTCCCGACGACGAGTTCGGGCACGTCGCGCCGACACAGATCGGGAATCTCCTCGAAGTCGATGTGGCGTTCGAGCGTCTCCCGGATCGCGTCTTTGCCCACTTCAGCGCCGGGAACGTCGTACGGGCTGACCTCGAACATCGGGACGCCGGCGCTCGCGAGCCGCGACAGGCCGACGACGAACTCGTTCACGAACTGATCCGAGAGGTCGGACGCCGACAGATCGTCCCAGATCGCGTCGAGAAGGTCGATCGACCGCCCCGCGTCGGCAGTGACGAGACCGTACCACGTCGCCAGGGCGTTGAACGCCCCGCCCGAGGTGCCGCTGATCCCGACCAGTTCGTACTCGTCGTCCCACTCGCGGAGCAGTTCCTTCAGCACGCCGGCGGTGAAGGCCGTGTGACTTCCACCGCCCTGACAGGCGATGGCGACGTTCGTCGGTTCGTCGTCACTCATAGGTGGTGGTGTAGCCGCCGTCGTGGAGCATGTCGCCGCCGTTGAGGTGTTTGCCGTGGCTGGAGAAGCCGAAGACGAAGAGATTCGCCACCTCGGCGGGCGTCATCATCTCCTTCGTCCGTGCCTGGCCGAGCATCACGTCCTCGACGACCTCCTGCTCGGAGATACCCCGCTCTTCGGCCGTGTCCTCGATCTGGTTCACCATCAGCGGCGTCAACACGTAGCCGACGCTGACCGAGAAGCCCCGCATGGTTCCGTCACCCTCCGCGGCGATAGCGCGTGTCAGACCGGTTAGCCCGTGTTTCGCCGTGATATACGCGGGTTTGTCCTGCGTCGCGTAGTGACCGTGGACGGAGGACATGTTGCCGATGGCGCCCACGCCATCGTCGGTCGCCCGGATGTACGGCATCGCGAGCTTCGCCGTGAGGAACGGCGCCCGGAGCATGATATCGAGCAGGAGGTCGTACTTTGCCATCGGGAAGTCGGGGATGGAGGCGATGTGTTGCATCCCGGCCACGTTGGCGACGTACCGTAGCTCGCCCGCTTCGGCTGCGGCGTCGACCATCGCCTCGACCGCGTCGTCGTCGGTGAGGTCGGTCGGGACAGGATGGACGATTCCGGCGGCATCCACGTCGTCGGCGAGATCGACGGTACCGTCGAGACCGTCCTCGTCGATGTCCGCACCCACGACAGTGAGACCGTTCGCCGCGAGCGCGACCGCCGTTGCACGACCGATTCCCGAGGCTGCGCCAGTGACGATGGCGACCGTCTCGGGGGCGAAATGCTCGTCGTCGAGAACGAGAAGGTCGGCAGCGGTTAACTCCGGTTCACGGAGGTCGAATTCGTCGGTGGACATGTGTTCACCCGTACCCACTCCACGAAGCCGTATAACCACACCTCTGCTGTGCAACGAACGGACAACGAAGGACGCTCGTTCGAAAATGATTTACAATGTCGGCAGTATCAGTCGTCGGCCGGTCCGTCGACCGACGATTCGAGCAGGTCCAACAGTTCGCGATTGCTGTCGTCGATCCCCTCGACCTCGTCGAGGATCATCTCCGTCTTCCGATTGGCCTCGTCGGCCATCATGGCGAGTTCCTCGGTGCTTCGGGCCTGCTGATCCGTCGCCGTCGCCACGTCCGCCATAC
>Ga0207720_100318_pt1 | contig 38134 bp, 30 predicted proteins | sample A23P2SouthBayCA_2_FD_187751 | JGI IMG/M metagenome (GOLD analysis project Ga0207720, IMG submission 187751) | Aerobic enrichment media microbial communities from Eden Landing Ponds, California, USA - A23 E3 (2) (SPAdes) | ecosystem: Environmental > Aquatic > Marine > Unclassified | place... | reverse complement strand
GGCGCTGCTTGCCGCCTACGACCCCGAGCGGGTGATCGGCCTGATCACCTCCCTCAACGACCTCTGTGAACAACTCGGCGTGATCGCTCATCACCATCTCGATCCGGATGAACACGACGAGGAGACAGTGGCGATGCTTCGGCCGCTGTACGACGCGGTGGTGGAGCACACCCCGGACGACGGCTGGATCCCGACGGAGTGTGAGAGAACGGCGACGACACCCACGTTTCGTTCGACGGTGCCACCGCCCGGCGGGGCAGCGAAGACGGACCCGGACCGTCCCGAAACGGTACCGATGCGGTACTCCTTCGAGACGGTACTGGAACTGCTGTCGTCGCCACGTCGGCGCACACTGCTGTACCACCTGAAGGACCGACTGGGCGAGGAGATACCGCTTGATCGGCTGGTCGAAGACGTCCACGACATCGATCGGTCACTGCCGATCCGAGATGCGCCGTCGCGAGAGGACATCCGTATCGAACTCGTTCAGATACACCTCCCGAAGCTCCAGGAAACCGGGATCGTTCGGTACGACGCCGACTCAGAAACGGTCCACTACACGGGGAACCGGGGGCTGGAGTCCTTCCTCCGATACGTCGAAACGATCGAGTTGGGCGGGTGACGCCCTCGAAAGAGTGGGGTGGGCCGCTGACGCAGTCACAGCTCCACGCCCGACGGGATCAGGCTCTCGTTACGGAGGAGGTTCCCCTCGTGGTCGTACACGAGGAAGGTTCCCTTGTCGTAGCTGACGAGCCGCTCGCCGTCGACGTCGATATCGACCCGATAGTGCGCGTCCTCGTCGCCCGCCGAGTCGCGCGCGGCGTGGATGAAGGGGAGCACGTCCGTGGCGGTCTCGTTGAGTTCGAGGACGAAGTCCCCGGTGTAGCGGTTCGTCACGGCCACCACGCCATCCGGGTCGTCCGCGCTGGAGAGGGGCTCGCGGAGCCGGAACGCCACGTCGACGTCCTCGGCGTCGAGGAGGTCGCCGTCGGTCCCCGAGAGCCGGTCGCGGAGGAGTCCGTCCGGCCCGTGAAAGTCTATCCGGACCCGTGGCGTCGCGCGGTCGCCGGCGTCGTCCCCGACGCCCTCGACGGTCAGTTCGAAGTAGTCACGCCGCATTGCCTATTTGAGCGTTAGCGGTCGTCCCGTATGAACGTAACGGGCGGAACCCGGCCGCGGGCGACTCGTCGCTGATAATCGCTCGGTGGACTTTAAACCGCCACGGCGCATACGCCTCCGTAACGACGATGGCGAGTGACGCGCGCGACGAGGAGGTCGGGGGGTCCATCGAGGCGCTCCGGCGACGGCTCTCGCGGACGTGGGACGTGATCCGCGGGTCCGAGATCGACGTTCGCCCGTTCAGACCGGGCGAAGACGGCTCGCTCGCCTCCTTCGAGATTCCCGACGGCGAACGCGAGGTCGACCGGTACTGGGTGAACGCGCCGTACGCGTACGTCGTGATCACCTACGACGACGCGGAGAGCGAACACCGGTACTACGCGGTCGAACCGGATCTGGACGGGTTCGAGCGCGACCTCCTCGACCGCGTGGTCGACGACATTCGGGACCCGCTTTTATACCGCGAGGGCACCGGTCGGACCGACGAGGAGACGCTCAACGCCGAACTGGAGGGGCTGTTGGAGGGGTACGGCGTCGACGTCGGGATGGACACCTTCCACGCGCTGGCGTACTACCTCTACCGCGACTTCCGCGGCTACGGGAAGGTCGACCCGCTGCTTCACGACCGCCACATCGAGGACATCTCGTGTGACGGCTACGACCTCCCGATCTTCGTGTACCACGACGACTACACCGACGTCGAGACCAACGTCTCGTTCCCGGAGTCGGAACTCGACAACTACGTGATCCGACTCGCTCAGCAGTCGGGTCGCCACGTCTCCGTCGGCGACCCCATCGTGGAGACGACGCTGCCAGACGGGTCGCGGGCCGAGCTCGCGCTCGGCGAGGAGGTGACGCCTCGCGGCTCCGCGTTCACCATCCGCCAGTACGCCGAGGATCCGTTCACGCCGATCGATCTGGTGGAGTACGGCACGTTCTCGATCGAGCAGATGGCGTACTTCTGGCTCTGTATCGAGCACAACAAGAGCCTCATCTTCGCGGGCGGCACCGCCTCCGGGAAGACCACCTCGATGAACGCGGTGTCGATGTTCGTCCCGCCGCGCGCGAAGGTGCTCACCATCGAGGACACCCGCGAACTCTCCTTGTACCACGACAACTGGCTCTCCTCGGTCACCCGCGAGCGCCGCTACGAGGGCGCCGACATCGACATGTACGACCTGCTTCGGTCCGCGCTGCGCCATCGCCCCGAGTACATCGTGGTCGGCGAGGTGCGCGGCGAGGAGGCTATCACCCTGTTCCAGGCGATGAACACGGGCCACACCACCTTCTCGACGATGCACGCCGACTCGATCGAGACGGTGATCAACCGGCTGGAGAACGAGCCGATCAACGTACCGCGTGCGATGGTCCAGTCGCTCGACATGCTGTCGATCCAGACGCTGACCCGCTCGGGCGACGAGCGCGTCCGGCGCGCGAAGACGATCGGTGAGATCGGCGGCATCGACCAGCGAACCGGGGAGCTCGACTACTCCTCGGCGTTCGAGTGGGACGCGGAGACCGACGAGTTCAGCCGGAACGACTCGTCGCTCATGGACGAGATCGCCGACGAGCGTGGCTGGTCCCGGTCGGAACTGCTCCGCGAGGTCCGGCGCCGCGAGCGGTTCCTCGAACTGCTCCGCGGGCTCGGCGTCACCGACTACCGGGCGTTCACCGCCCTCGTCAACGAGTACTACGCCGATCCCGAGCGCGTGATGGACCGGCTCGAAAAGCGGAGCACCGACGAGGTCGACACACAGGCCGACTGATGATCGCGTACCTCCCCTTCGTGCCCTTCATCGCCGCGCTCGGGTGCTGTCTGGCGCTCCTGCTGCCCGCGATCCACGATAGGGCCGATCTGGTGGTCACTCGCATCGCGCTGTCGATTTTCGGCGAGTACGTCGGCGAAGACAGGCCTCGGCGCCAGCGCCAGCGCGATCTGATGCGCGCCGCCCACATCGCTGGCACGCATCGGACGTACGCCGCCAAGACGCTCCTGTACGCGGGCGTGCTCGGCGTCGCCGGCAGCGTCATCGGGGTGTACGTCGCGGCCGGGCTCCTCTCGGCGCTCGAAGTGAGCGAGGCCGCCCTGCGGGGGACGCTCCCCGCGTCGCTCGCGTTCGTCGCCGGCGTGACCCGGCTCACGGATCTGGGGCTCCCCCAGCTGTTCCTCCTGTTGACGCTGTCGTCGGCGACGCTCGGCTCCGCGCTCTCGATCGGGACGTACTACGGTCGGTGGGAGCTGCTCGACCAGCGCGCTCACGCCCGGGGGGCGGAGATCGACGCCACCCTCCCGCGCACCGTCGCGTTCATGTACGCGCTCTCGCGGTCGGGGATGCCGTTCCCGCGCGTCATGGACACGCTCGCGAAGAACGAGTCGGTGTACGGCGAGGCGGCGACGGAGCTGTCTGTCGCCGTCCGCGACATGAACGCCTTCGGCACCGACGCGCTCACGGCGCTCCAGCGCACCGCTCGGCGCACCCCGAGCGACGACCTCGCCGACTTCGCGGAGAACCTCGCGTCCGTGCTCGGCACCGGGCAGCCCATCTCGACGTTCCTCAGCGAACAGTACGAGCTGTACCAGGAGGAGGCCGAGTCGAAACAGCAACAGTACCTCGAACTGCTCTCGACGTTCGCGGAGGCGTACGTCACCGCCTTGGTGGCCGGTCCGCTGTTTTTCATCACCATCCTCGTCGTGATCGGGCTCGTGTTGGAGGACACCCTCCCCCTGTTGCGCGTCGTGGTCTACGTCGGGGTGCCGCTGGCGACGTTCGGCTTCGTGGTCTACGTCGACAGCGTCACGCAGGGGACCGGCGGCACCGAGACCGTCGACCTCTCGGAGGCGATCGAAGACGGATCGAACTCGGAAAGCAACGGCGAGGCGGGCGCTGCGGGCGACGCGGTACAGACGACCGGAAACGCACAGCCCGACGGCGGCGTGGCTGGCGAGTCGCCGTCGGCGGACCGCTGGGCGGCGAGCCGCGAGCGCCTCCGGGCGTACGACCGGGTCCGGTCGCTGCGGCGGTGGGTCGCGTCACCGGTCGAGAGCCTGATCGACGCGCCGCGCACGGCGTTTCTCGTCTCCGTGCCGCTCGCGGTCGTCGGCCTCCTCGTGTTCGCGTTCCCGGTCACGCTCGGCCCGCCGACCGAGATGGTCGCGCAGGTCGAGACCCCGGTCGTCGCCGCGACCGTCTTCGTGCTCGCGAGCTACGCCGCCGTCTACGAGGCGCGCAAGCGTCAGGTCCGGACGATCGAGTCCTCGGTCCCCGACTTCCTCGACCGGCTCGCCAGCGTCAACGAGGCGGGCACGTCCGTGGTCGGTAGCGTCCGGCGCGTCGCGGACTCGAACCTGGAGGCGCTCACCGACGACCTGAAGCGCACCCGACGCGACATCGACTGGGGCGCGGACGTGGGCACCGCCCTCCGGCGGCTGGAGCGACGGGTCCGGTCGCCGATGACCTCGCGGGCGGTCGCGCTCATCACGAACGCGATGCGCGCTAGCGGCGACATCGGCCCCGTGCTCCGGATCGCGGCCGACGAGTCGCGCGCGACGTGGTCGCTCCGCCGAGAGCGCCGACAGGTTATGTTAACGTACCTTATCGTGATCTACATCTCCTTCCTCGTCTTCTTAGGGATCATCGCCTCGCTGTCGGTGTCGTTTATCCCCGCGATCGAGGAGGCGGCGATCGCCGGCCCCGCCGGCGGCGCCGGCGACCTCCCGGGGTCGCCGGGCGGCGTCTCGGGGATCACGGACGGGCTCGGCGACATCGACGCGGCCGCCTACGAGCAGTTGTTCTTCCACGCCGCCGCCATACAGGCGGTCTGCTCCGGGATCGTCGCCGGCCAGCTCGGGGAGGGGGCCGTCCAAGACGGCGTGAAAAACGTCGTCGTCCTGCTCCTGTTGACGCTCGTCGCGTTCCTCGTCATCGGCGCGATGTGAGTCGCTTCGTGGTTCCGATCGCTTCGTTCCTCGATCCCTTCGTCTTCCGGCTCCTTCGTCCTCCGACCCCTTCTCCCCTCGACGGCTTCGGTCACCGAAGCTAAACCGGTCCGAAACGACCCCTCGGTATGGACTCTCAGTCGCCCGGCGGTCCCGACCTGACCGGCGATCCCCAGTCGACGTACGACCGCATCGCCGCGCACTTCTCGAAGACGAGGGAGTACGCATGGCCGGAGGTCGAGTCGTTCCTCGACGGGCGCGCCGCGCCGCGCGCGCTCGACGTCGGCTGCGGCAACGGGCGCCACGCGGAGTCGCTCGCCGACCGCGCGGACGCGGTCATCGGCGTCGATCTCAGCCGCGAACTCCTCCGCGAAGCGATCGCCCGAGCCCGCGAGCGGGGGTACGACGAGACGGCGTCGTTCGTCCACGGAGACGCCGCGGCGCTGCCGATCGCGACCGACGCGGTCGGGCTCGCCGTCTACGTCGCGACCGTCCACCACCTCCCGACGCGCGAGGCTCGGGTCCGGAGCCTCGACGAACTCGCGCGGGTCCTCGCGCCGGGCGGAACCGCGCTGGTGAGCGCGTGGAGCACGGCCCACGACCGGTTCGATCGGGAGGAGGGGTTCGACACGACGGTCGACTGGACGCTTCCGGGCGGCGAGACGGTACCCCGGTACTACCACATCTACTCGCCCGCAGAGTTCGAAGCCGATATCGCGGAGAGCACTCTCGAACTCGTCGATCTCGAGATCTCAAGCGGGAACTGTTACGCGACCGTCACCGTCTGACCGCCTGATAGCCGGCGTGCGACAGCCGGGTTCGTCGAGACTGCGGCGTTCGCCTCGTCCGTCTCAGTGAATGCAGGGCTCGACGGATCGCTCGACGGGAACGCAGAAGAGTGGCCGCGCCGCCTCCCGCGGCGGTCGAGTCACGGAGCGTCTCAGTCGGCGACGGTCTCGTGGCCGGTCCGCGTCTCCTCGCCCAGCGGCGTCACGACCTTGTAGGCCGCGTACAGCCCGAGCACCGCGAGACCGGCCAGCACGACTCCCGTCCGGAGCTGCGGCGAGAACAGCGGGGACGCGACCACGTCGCCCGCCTCGTTCGTGATCGGGACCGGGCTGTACGGCGCGCCGACGAGGATCTCGAGGAGCCCCATGACGACGATCCCGAGCAGCATCAGTCCCGCGCTCAGCGCCATCGCCGCTTTGTCGATGATGTCTGTCATTGGATGTCACCTCTTAACCGAGCAGGTAGCGGAGTTTCGGGTGCCGTTCGACCACGTCGAGCTTCTCGATGATCGCGTCGAGGCCGTAGTACCGACCGGCCGCGAGCACGATCATCGTCACGAACAACAGCAGGCCCATGAGGTCGCTGTTGACGAGGCCGTGGCCGAAGCTCGCGTTGCCGACCCAGAACAGGGTCATGAAGATGACCCCGCCGAAGGCGGCGAACCGAGTGAACGCGCCCGCGATCAGCGCGAGCCCGATCAGGGTCTCGAAGAGGGGAACCCCCGGCTCGATGAGCCACGCGAGGTTGTTCCCCATCCAGACCGGGATGCCGCCGAGCGCCGTGTCGGTCATGCCCCGCATGTAGCCCGGACCGGAGGTGTACGAGAATCCGCTCTCGATCACCTTCGTGATCCCGGAGTGGAAGAACCACCACCCGGTGACGACGCGCAGGAAGGCGATCCAGTACGCCGCCCACGGGCCGTCCAGCGCGAACTCGACCTCGTCCACCAGTGGATTGCTCGATTGGTATGACATTGTCGTCACCTTACGGGTGTACGTTGGATGGCTACCGACATATGTACCCAGATCGCTTCTAACTCTCTGAAAACGGTTCTACGTTCGCGGGAACGGCCCGAAATACTGTGTGTTTTTAAATAGTGGGGTGGACGATCGTCGACGGAGAATGCGCGATCTGTCGTCGGAAACACGGAACGTTTATGAGAACTGTTCGGCCTACGTGTAGACGCGTTCAGCGACGGACGCACTGCGCGCCGGTGGTCTAGTGGTAGGACCTGAGCCTTCCAAGCTCATGGCCCGGGTTCAAATCCCGGCCGGCGCATCTCCCCGCACACTACGAACGAGGAGCGACAGCGACGAGTGAGTCCGTGCGGGAAGATGCGCCGAGGATTTGAAGCCTATCAGTCGCGCGCAGCGAACGGAGTGAGCGAGCACGTCTGATTCCGGTTCAAATCCCGGCCGGCGCACTCCCTGCGGTCGTGCGCCGCCCGTACCCTCGCTCGCAAGCTCGCGAGGGTCCCGGCCGGCGCATTTCTCGAACGGGCGCGTTACCCCTCGGCGACGACGCTCCGCTCGGCCTGCGATCTTGGTTTATAAGCTTCCTCCGCCGTCGACCCACACCGTCTCGCCCGTCACGTAGCTCGCTCCCTCGGAGGCGAGGTAGAGGTAGGCGTCGCGCAGGTCCCCGGGAATACCGGTCCGGGACGGGAGGCCGTCGGACTCTTCGATCGCGTCTCGCGCCTCGTCGGCCCATCCCTCCCGGATCTCGGTGGCGATCGGTCCCGGAGCGACCGCGTTCACCCTGATCCCGTGGTCGTCGAGTTCGAGCGCCGCGCTTCGGGTGAGCATCTGGATGCCGCCCTTCGTCGCCGCGTAGTGGGAGTGGTTCCACTCCGGTCGCTCGGCGGTGGTCGACGACGTGTTCACGATCGCCCCCTCGACGCCGCGGTCGATCATGTCCTTCGCGGCTAGCTGTGTCCCGAAGAAGGTCCCTCTGAGGTTGACCCCGTGGACGGCATCGAAGTCTGCCGGGGTGACGTCGAGGAACTCGAGGTCGCGGTGGACCCCCGCGTTGTTCACCATCACGTCGACCCCGCCGAACTCGCGGGCCGCCTCGATCACCGATGCGATCTGACTCGGCTCGGAGACGTCGGTCTCGACGAACGCGGCGGTCCCGCCGCGCTCCTCGATGGCCTCGTGCGTGGGCGTCTCGGCGTCGACGTCCTTCGGCTCCGCGCGGCGGTCGGCGTTGACCACGGTCGCGCCTGCGTCGCCGAACCCGAGCGCGACCGCGCGACCGATCCCGCTCGATCCGCCCGTGACCACGACCGTCTCGTCGGTGAAGTCCGCGCTGATCGTTCCCATACGGGCGGTGAGAGAGGACGGATCAAAAAAGGTCGGTCTCGTGGTCTCCCGGGCGGATGTCAGCCCGTGATTCCGCTCCCCGTTCCCGTTCAGTCGTCGTCGGCCGCGGGCTGCTCCGCCTCCGAGTCGGGGGTCGACTCGGTTCGCGGGCCGCCGGCGTGCCCCTCGTGGGCGATTGCGGTCGCCATGAGTTCCGGCGAGATGGCGGGCACCTCGTCGGCCTCGACCGGGCCGTCGGCCTCGATAGCGTCCTGCGACCGGGGGAACTCGCGGATCTCTTTGTGGATCGCGAGGCCGGCCTTCGCGCCCTGTCCCATCGCGACGGGGACCTGGTTGTGGCCAGGCGTGATGTCGCCGACCGCGAACACGCCGTCCTCGCTGGTGCGGCCGTGGTCGTCGACGTCGATCTCGCCGCCCGCGGTCAGATCGCAGCCGAGCCCCTCGGCCAAAGCGGTGTTGTAGTCGGAGCCGTACATCGGGAAGCCGCCGCGGTACTCGCGGCGGGTGCCGTCTTCGAACTCCAAGGCCTCCAGCCACCCGGAGTCGGGGTCGTTCTCGACGCCCGTCACGTCCTCGCTGACGATATCGACGGGATGCGCCGCCAGTTGCGCCGCGGTCTCGTCGCTCCACGTCGGCTCCGCGCCGCGGGTCAACAGGTCCACGTCGTCGGTCACGTTGAGCATGATCATCGCGACGTGGGCGGCGGCCTCGCCGTGGCCCATCACGTACACCGGCTCGTCGACGAACATGTAGGCGTCACAGTGGAGGCAGTAGTGGAGTCCCTTCCCCGTCCGCGGGAGCGGCGGCTCCGGTCGCTCGTCGGAGAACCCGGTCGCGAGCACGACGCGGTCGGCGAGCAGCTCGGCGTCGCTGGTCGAGAGCCGGAACCGGTCGTCGTCGGTGCGCTCGACGTCGGTGACGAAGCCGCGCTCGAAGGTCCCGCCGTACGACTGCACCTGCTCGCGGCCGGTCGCGAGGAACTCGTTACCGGAGGTCTCCTCGGTGACGCCGATCACGTTGTGCGTGTCGGCCATCATCGCCGCGCGCCCGCCGCCGCGGTCGATCAGCACCGTCTCGTGGCCCAGTCGGGCGCCGTACAGAGCGGTCGTCAGCCCGGCCGGCCCGCCGCCGACAACCGCGATATCGTACTCGTCGTCGGACGAACTCATTACCGGATCGTACGCGTCGCGGCGGTTTAAATGAACTCGTGCTGTGCGCCCGTCGCGACCACCCCGTCACGCGCCGCGCCCTCGGTTCGAGTCCATCACTTTCCCCGTTCCCGGAAGCTTATTACGCGCCATCGCGTGCGCTGTGGCAGTGCCATCGCGACTCGCCGCCGCCGTCGCGCTCCTCCTCGTCGGCGCCGGCGCCGACGTCGCCTCGACGTACGTCGCCGTCGCCGGCGGGCAGTACGTCGAAGGGTCGCCGGTCGGTGCCACGCTTATCGAGGCGTTCGGACTGATCCCCGGAATGCTGCTCACCAAGGCCGCCGGGATGGTCCTCATCGGGATCCCCGTCGCGGTCGCGGGCGGGACCCGTCGGCTCGTCGCGACGCTGATGTGTGCCGGTATCGGCGTCCTGTCGCTCGCGACCGCGGTGCGGAACGTCCTCCTCGTGACGGGCGCCTGGCCGTAACGCGCGCCGTCACTCCCCCTTATAAAGACGCGTGCCGGTCCGATCCGGGAGTCCGGCGTCGGCGACCGCCTCGCTCACGCGATCGATGTCGTACGCGGTGCGCCGCAGGTCCACCTCGTCGCTCTGGGTGTCGAGCACGGCGTACCCCGCGTCCGGGTCGCCGTCGCGCGGCTGACCGACGCTCCCGGGGTTGACGACGACGCCGCCGGCGACCGCGCGCGTCCCCTGCACGTGGGTGTGCCCGAGCACGATCCCGTCGTACTCGCCCATGTGTCGGTCGAGGGTCGAGAACTCGTCCGGGTAGACGTACGCGTCCTCACGCTCGGCCGCGGGGTGAGAGTGAACGAGGAGAAACCGGTCCCCCGCGAACGTCTCGACGCGCGGGAGGCCGTCGAGCCACGCGCGCTGATCGTCGGACAGCGACGTCTTGGCGTGTTTGAGCCCCGCCTCAACCATGCGGTTTGCGCGGTACTTCTCGGGCGTCTCGACGGTGCGGTCGTGGTTGCCGCGAACCGTCATCGCGGCGACGTCGCACACGCGCTCGACGCACTCCGACGGCCACGGGTTGTACCCGATCACGTCGCCGGCACAGGCGATCCGGTCGACCGTCGGCATGTCGTCGAGAACGGCTTCGAGCGCGGGCAGGTTCGCGTGAACGTCCGAGATGAGCCCCACCTTCATCGGGTGAGCGTTCGGGGTCGATGCCCGAATAGGTTCGGTCTGTCCGTCCGGACACCGTCGGCGGTTCGTCAGGTTCTTGAGTCGGTTTCGCTTACGCTCGATCGCGCGCGGGTTGCCGAGCCAGGCCAAAGGCGTAGCGCTTAGGACGCTCACATAAATGGCCTGATAGGTGCGATCCATCCCGCGCACCCAATCGCGCTCCCCTCTTGTGGTTTTGCTTGCTACCCAACTATGACCGCAAGCAATCACGAACGCTACTCGATTGATGTCGAGGGGGGTCGAACCCTCAATTTGGTCCCCTCGAAGAACGCCGAACAGCTCAACGAACAGCAACTTACAGACTACGGCGAACTCCGGCTACAGTTTGTCAAATGGCTACGAGAGCGCGCAAAGAACCCCGAGAAGTTGGAAGGATACTCAGATTATACCGTATACGAGACCGCTTACAAATGCGCTCGGTTCGACCGGTGGGTTTGGGGCGAAGAGGAGCGATACACACACCCGCCGACGACCGAGCACGCGGACCAGTACATCGGTGACGTCGTCGTATACCGGGATGTCGGAAATAGCGTGAAGGGCAAAACTGAGGAAGCGCTCGCGCGGTACTTCCGGTGGTTAGAGGCGACGTCACACGTCGATGCATGGGACCACGAGCAGCGTTTCAACAGTGGCGGGGGCGATGCTCCACGTGACTACCTAACCCGTCGAGAGCGACGTCTAGTCCGTGAGGCGGCGCTCGATACAGACGACGGATGGAAGATACCAGCGATCGTGTGTGTTTCGCTCGATGCGGCGCTCCGACCAGTGGAGGTGCAGCGAGCACGGACCGAATGGGTCGATATTGTCAACGCAATGCTCAGGATACCACGCGAGGACTCATCGAAAAACAAAGACAACTGGCGCACAAGTCTAACGACACGATCGGCGACAGTGCTAGAGAACTGGCTAGAGGAGCGCGCGGAGCTCGATAGGTACGACGACACCGATGCGCTCTGGCTTTCACGTGAATCGACGACGTACGGGAGCCGGTCACTCGCGCGCTTACTCAGGAAGCTATGCGAACAGGCGGGCATCGAGTCGCGCGGGCGGAGTCTGACGTGGTATAGCCTGCGACATAGCACTGGGACCTATATGACAGCGGAACGGGACCTCGCAGCGACCAAAGCCCAGCTGCGTCATCAGTCGGCACAGACTACGCTCAAATATGATCAGGTCCCCCCGGAGCAACGAAGGGAAATTCTCGATGATATCTGATCACCAGAGGGGCGCGACACGTCCCCGCTAACACGATCGTGTCGGAGGGGATTCCGGACACACCCCCCACCAGTCGCACTCACCTCTTCGAAGCCGAACGGCGCTTGAGGGTGGGTGGGTAAATCCCTTCACAGACCAACATACATTTTCGGACGAAATGAGCATTCTCACACCCCTCGAAACCCCCAATCGAAGACCTGAAAATCTCTTAAAAACTCTAAAAGACGCTCAGCAACCCTGCGGAACTAACTTGATAATCCCACCCCCTCAACGCACCCCCGCGTGGAGTTTCTCCCATGGTTTATCACGATCCACGATCATGCCTATTTGCGATGTCAAAAACGTGGCTTGTAATGTTCCTTTCGGGAGGCAGCGAAGACGTAATCAAAAAGCAATACGACAAGTGTCGAGAGCTCATCGAGCAGCGATACGATAACGAGATCAGCGACGAGGTGCGCGCCGAGCACATAATGCATCTCCGAGATAAGGCGTATAAAGCGACACATCTCGGCGATGATGACCTAACGATTATCGCAGACCGATACGATGATATCGACCGGGATGGGTATTCACCAGCAGAGTGTGTCCAAAAGGCGATCAACGGCCACGCCGACGAGATAATGATCGCCAAGTTTCGGAATCACATACTAAACCCAGGCCAAATATCCGATTTCTTGCGGAGGGGCATCGGTAAAATCACAGTTGCCGAGCAACGCCTATCCTTTGAGCAGGGCATCAAAAACGAACATATCCATCGTGTACAGCCTGTGATCAAAGACACCACGGAGACGCGAGACGGTGATGAGGTGTTAGTTGAAGAATGGACGGGTGGACGACCACCCATCGGATGCGAAGTCATCGACGGGCAGCTAGTGCAGGGCGAGGACTACCTTGATGTCCGCCGGACGCTGCAGAAGGTTGTGTTTGACGGACTCTCGAAAAGCGAAGCATCGAGAGAAATCGGATGCGCGAGAAAGACGATCAACAACACGATTAACGACCGCGCCGAACTCTTCAATCTCCCCCAACAGTAGCGAGCGCTTCTTTCTTGTCAATCCCATCAGCGACGACGCGACACGATCGTGTGAGCAGGCAATTCACCGACAAAGCCGGTTTTATAATCAGTTGTTAACGTGATACTTTCATGTCAACAAGATCCGCAGACCGGGATACCGGTACATGCACGAAATGTATGTCCGATATCCCAGTGGAAGCCGACCGGTGCCCTGAATGCGGGTTCGAGCCCGGGCCCGGGGTGCTCGGAGGAATTTTCATGTGGATCTCCGGAATGCTCGCATCAGTGTGCCTGACAATCGCTCTTGTGTCGATCTTTATTATTTTCACCGGGTTCCCGGTCGTCGGCGGGCTCACTGTAGCCGCGTTTACCGGAGGTATCGGCGCATTCTTCGGTGCGATCGTGTATGCAGGGTACCGGTCCGGTCAACGTGGGGCGACCGACCCACCAACCGGCAGCGGAATGCAAGAAACAGTCGAGTCGTGGGACGGTGAAGAGATTGGTGAAGCCGCCGGAGAGCGGATCAATGCTCTCGGACCGGCGATGGTCGCCGCGCTCCCGGTGTGGTCATGGACCGTCGGTGTACTGCTTGGTGTTGTGTTGCACCTCTCTCTGTGGGTGGCAACGCTCCAAGAGAGTGAAATCGGGATAGGAGTCGGCTTACTCGGCGGACTGATTGTATCGTTCGCCGCGGTTGTCGGAGACACACACCGAGTGAAGTGGTCGACAGACTACTCGCCGCGCTGGTGGTTTTGGGCGATACCCGCCGCAGTACCGTTGTTCGGATGGATATTCGGACTCGCATGGCTCGCGCGAAAACGGCAGAAAACTGGGAGTGTTGTGTGATTAGAGGCGACTATGTCTGATAGACCCGTCGCAGTTGATGCCGATACTGAAGTCAGGAACGACGAACTTCCCTTCCCGATAGTCGCGTATCCACCGCATTACGGCACCTTCATCGGATTCAAACGAGCTCCCGACGAGGACCTGTATTTCTGCTCTTGTGCCCGTGAAGCGACTGAGAATCACATCAAATGCGAACGGAAAGGGCTCACCGGAACACGCCGTGAACCGACACCAGAGAACGTATTGAACGGAGAATTCCCCGAGGAAACGAAAGAACTTGTCAAACAGGCCGGAATCAACGACGCAACTGAGATCATCGATGTACTCCGGTTCGAAGACCAGCTGTGCCACAAGTGTAACGTCGTTGTTCCGAAGCGCCGGTATTGTCACGAGATGTACGGAACCGTGTTCCGCCAGAATTACGGCTGGTATATCGAGCAGAAATTCTACGAGTACGGTATCTGTAAACCCGGCTCAGATACGTTACTCGCGGACACGTTATTCGAGAGCCTCCCGGGGGATATCATCGATGTTGTTGAGGAGGACCTCATCGAGGAGCTAGACGCGAAGGCACAACGATTCGAAGAGCTACGGCAGAAACGGTACGAGCGGGGGCGAGAGATTGACGGTGCGAAGAAAGAGGCGATTCGGGAAGAGACTGACGAGCTAGACGATGATTTAGAGGTTCGAGAGGAGTTGGAACGGACTCAGAGCATCAGAGACAAGTATGACTCGATGGATCCGCTCCCGCCCGACGAGCAGGCGGAGTTAGACGAATTGAGAACCGAACTGTCTGAGAATAGTAAGCGTGTGTCGGATACGGTTGAGAACGAAGTCCGGCAGGCAGTCGGTCATTACGAAAAAGGCAATCGGTGGACGAGCGAAACGATACTCTACCAACTCATCGAATCACGGTACGGTGATGAGTACACGATCGAACGACACCACCGCCCGGAGTGGCTCGACGGCCTAGAGATCGACATTTACCTGGTTGAACCGCGTGTCGGCATCGAGTATCAGGGCGTACAGCATTACGAAGTCGTCGAGCACTGGGGCGGCGAGGAAGGACTAGCGGAACGACAGGCACGCGACAAACGAACACGTGAGTTGTGCGAGGAGCACGATGTCGAGTTAGTTGAGGTACGACACGACGAGGAACTTTCTGAAGAACTCGTCGCGTCGCGCATCGACCCTATACTAGATGTTTAAAGAAACTTCTATAAAAAAGATAGTCTATCGGTTAGCGTATGTTGGCGTTTGAGAGCCTCTAGATGCGTTATACGGAGGGTGAGATAGGCTACCACTTAATGTAGCCGAGTCGGATATCATGGTTGTATGAGTTACGACCCGAGGTCAGACCTTACCGTGCTCGACGCGCGTAACGTCATTGATTCGTTCGACGACCTCGGATCACGAAGGTATGGTGTCATCGTCGACGATGACGGCAGCATCGACGAGCTCATCGATGCGCTGCCAGACCAAACTGAATACGACCAGGGAAATGAGTACGATATAATTATGATCGGAAGCACCGACATCGGGATGATTCGAACACGGCCGTAACCGCAGCAGTAGCCGGCAGGACCAATCTTGTCAACGACTAGGCGAGCGACAGCGACACGATCGTGTGAGAACGCGAACTGCAGTTGTATTTAGAGATGTGTTGCAGATGTAGTCCGGTATCACGCTATTCAACACACCACCAATATGAACACCAGTTTCACATCGGTTTACATGGCGGTGTGAAACCAAAAACCGCAACACTGCGGCGGGGTCAATAACGGGTTTACGCATTCTACAGATTTTACACGATCTCTCTGGTGAGTGTGAGCACTAACGGGGGCACTCCACCACGTCCGGTGAACACACTCTCCTAAGAGATACTGTTAAAACTGTTAAACTGTAAAATCGGGTTCCAAACGGTACTGTTAGACATTGTACCCCTCGTTTTCGTTTTACATGCCGGTGTAAAATCGGTGTCAAACGGTGTACAGTCGGATCACCACCAGTTTGGATCAGTTTGTGATCGTAATTAGGGTTGTATATATAATCTACGGTGATATCGATCAGATTCTGGCCGAATTTTGGTAAATACGCGCAACTATTTGGCGAGCCTTTATACCGGGATACAAATTAGGATTAGATAGCACTCGGGACTCTCGGGCCGTCTCTTTGCGCGAAAAGGGGGGTCCGACGCGCCAGAACGCGTCGTCCCAGGGTGTATCCAACTGCATGAGGAAATACAACACGAACTCTAATAAATCGGATGGGTTCACGACGTCGCCGGTAACAGTTGAACTGAACGGTCGATCAATCGAGGCAGTGCATCACTTCACCAACCAGACAGACACTCTGCTAAACCTATACATCGACACGCGAGAGGGTGGTATCGACGTAGTAATGCCGTTAGCGAGCGATAAGCCCGCATACGCCCTCTCGGAGCGCGGCGAGGAGGTGCTCGGTTTCACCGAGGACACACACGATCGTGTCGACGAGAACGCCGACCACGAACTCGTAACGGACGGTGGTTGTGACATCGCCCGGTCGACTGGGATCGCTATCGAGAGGACCGATTGTAATCAGTGTGGGGACCTCCTCTTCGATACTGCGATTCTTTTCACGGTTCGGACTGTGCCGCCGACGTGGGCCTTGGAGTCGGATTGGTCGGACTGGCATACAGTCACGGCTCCGAGCGCGCAGTGCGGTACATGTAGTGCACGGGTCAGGGAGATATCGGTAGTCGCCGCTATATGGGCAGCGCGCGGCAGGCCGTTACCATATGATACCGATGAGAGCGACGACCCCAACGCCGACCGGGAGTTTATGACGGACGGCGGTGAACCCATCGACGACACCGACAACGACGAGCGCGACGCCGATGTGTGGATTTGTGATTGTGGCGACAATCTCGCCGAAATCGGGACTATCGAAATCGTCAAAGGGTCGACAGCGAACCTACGCGACCCGACCCCGATTCCGTCGCCAGACGTGGTTTGCGATTGGTGCGGGGCCTCTGTCAGTGGCCGGTTGGGGGTCCACGCCGCATACAAGATTTGGCAGGAGCACGGTGAGTCAGTCCCTGATAGCTTCGATGACGTCGCCAGTCGCGCGCACAATGCATCGGTTGACACCGAGCAGCTCAAAATCGACGACTTTGGAGACGGGCGGTTGGTGACGGACGGCGGTGAGCCAATCGACAATGAGAGTGACGAGTCCGGCAACGTCTCAAAAGACGACTTCGAGGGTGTCGATATTGAGGGCGCGAGTAATGAGGTCAACGAGACACACGATCGTGATGAGAACGACGGTGCGGACGACGACAGAGATTGGGACGTGGGAGACATGGATTTGTCCTTCCCGCCTGAGAGCGACGACACACACGATCGTGTTGAGTACGCGGAGCACCCGCCTGTGGACCTGCCGGGTGTCGGGCCTTACACACCCGCGTTCACAGACGTCGATGTGACACCGGTGGGGCACGGTGACGAATGATATCCCGAGAATATGTAGAAAGGCTTTCTGACGCCGCTCGCGTGGATTACTACGTCTCTGGGAATGACGGCGGACGTGTATATTGGCCGTGGCGGATGCAAAAGGCCGGAGGGCAAGCTGGGTGTCACACCGACCAGTGCGAAACGTATATCCTCGATAGTAACTTCACCGACGAGAGCGTTACTAATGCCGACGTGCTCGCAGAAGCGCACGACGTCGGCGCGGACGCTGCCGTGCTCGCAGACGTACTCGGGGACGCGGACGCCACCGTACGCGCGCTACAGAACGGATTAGACTTAGCGCGTGAGCACGACTTCTCGGGGGTCGTCGTGTTACCAACCCAACCGCCACACGACCGTGTTGCGAAACGGCTCAGAGACCACACACACGGGCTCAATATCTGGTGGGGAGTCGGGGGAGTCAAAGATGCTCCTGCAGGCGAGAAGATAGACGCTGCGCGGCAGCTGCGGGCAGTTGTCGGTGACGATGCCCATATCCACGGATTGGGGTTCGGCGTCACCCAGGCGCTCGCAGCGGCGGTACGTGACCACCCCAATCTGCTCGATAGCATCGATAACTCAACGGCTATGCAGAACGCCTCTGTGACTGATTTAGAGGGCAAGAAAGAGAAAATGACTGTCGCAGCCGCGCGTGCGACCGCCGAACGGTTGCGTCGGCTCCGGATGTTGACCGACTTTGCCGACGAGCAGACCCCCACGAAACAACTCACGACTGCCGCATTCTAATCGTCATAACTCCACGTTTGGGTCTCTCTTTTTTCCTCCACGTTCCGGGTATATTGTGTGTTATCACGAATTGGAGTAATCGGTCTCAAAGACCCGTCTCTGCCGATTTATACGGGTTTCAGGATAATGTGTAGTATGAAGACAGACTCTCGCATGGAACGGATCGGGCGGTGGTTGTACTGTCATTCAGCTACGTTCCGTAATCTACTACACACAGTTGGGGAACACGGGAATCCGCGAACCTGTGGTGAGGACTGATGAGCGGGGCGCGATGCCCCGTGGACTGATACGAGGACGGGGCGTTCATCGACGAAGATGGGCACTCGTGGATGTGTAGGTACTTCGAATGTGGTGGGTGTTACAACCCGAACGTCGAAGGTCAGCGTTTCGTCGGCGAGGAGCGGGTTAATCGTCATACGAACACGAGAAGCACCACACGGAAAGTCTGTTGTATCGAGAGAGCTGCCCCACCGCGTCAGCTATTTGATCGTTCAGAGCGATACTCCGATATCGCATCGGACACCTCTGCGGACGACCTAGATGGTTCACCGGAGGCAGGCGACTCAGATCGGGTCGATGAACCCCCGAACGGGCTCATCACCCGCCGGAGGCTCCTGCTCGGCGTCGCGGGCGGTGTCGGTCTCTTCGGGGGCGGCGGGCTCTACGTCACACGATCGCTCGACGGCGACTTCGGCGGATACGATGCGCCGGAGACGCAGCCGATGGTGACGACTCGCGGACGCCTCGACACGGACGACCCGACGGAGCGAGTGGGCTCGTGGGACTTCGACGAGGCCGACGCGGTGGTCCTGTACGTTCACGGCCTCGGTGCGGACGCAGAGTCGGCCCGTGATCAGGCGTACACTGCCCAGTTGGGGCTTACAGCGGCGACGGGAGCCGCTGCGGAACCCGACGGTCCACCGGTGATCGGCTACTCGTGGGCGTCGAACGTCGACTGGGGGCCGGCGAAGCAGACTGCGGACGCCAACGCCGCCCCGCTCGCTGACTGGCTGGCGGCATGGGCTGACGACGACGGGCGGCCGGTCCACTTGTTCGCCCACTCACTCGGTGCCCGCCTGACAGGCGAAACACTCCGCGGACTCGCTGAACGCGGGCAGACGGACGTCCTCGCTTCGGTGTCGCTGTTCGGCGGGGCGATTCCGAACGACAGCGTCGCCGTCGACGGACGATACGGGTCGGCTATCGCGGCGGCCGACGCCTCGGTCTTCAACTTCCACAGCCGAAACGACCGCGTCCTCGGTTGGGTGTATCGTGCCTCGGACCGGACCCGTGCGGTTGGTCATGGGGGGCTCGTGGCGTCGTCGACCGCACCGGCCAGTTACGCGGATGTCGACATCACCGATTTGGTCGCAGACCACTATTCCTATATCGAGCCTGAGGAGGGGTGTCTACCGCGGGTAGTCGATCGAATTGGATTCGAGTGAGTCAGTTGTGCAGATCGACTTGAGAGCTCTCCTTGTCGCTTCGATCTTGATCTCCGTGTCCTGAGTTCGTGAGGTAGACCTTTCTGTAAACTGATCGGGACCACTCTTAAGACGCTAATTCGAGTATTGAGGCTAGTAGACCACCTCGACGATAGTACTCGTTCTGGTGAACGGCGACCGCCAACGAGTATAACCAACAGTGCGCTGTATTTCGTCAGTCTTGTTGGTTGAGACTTAGTGAGATTCATCGTCGTCTGTCTCAACCAGCCCGTGTCGTTCATCGATTTCATCGAGCAGCTGGTTCAGCCAATAATATATCTGGTGAGTAGGATTTCAACAGAGCCGCTATTTCCAATAAGCCAATTGTTTATAAGTGAACTGTTACTAGTTACGATTGAAAGCACCACCGAGACACTACTACTCCTTGGATGTGTAATCCCTGCATCCGTAGTATCGGAAGTTCTCGGCTCCCACTAACACCCTAGCAACCAGATCCACCACAAAATGCAACCGACGAATTCGAAATCAATGGCCCACAATACCAACAACACGAACGACAGTCGAACAACAGACGAACCCGTTTTCGGAAGCAAGCGCTGGCTCTGGTACGGCGAACCAGTGCTCCCACCCGATGGCGGAGCTGCTGAGAGGGTTGAGGTGACTGCCCAAGACAGGGACGGAGTTCAAAAACACGGGTCGATGGATATCGAAGCTGTGAAACTCTGGGAACAAGAGCCATTCAAAAAACACGTACAGAAAACTCAGAAAGGAGAGATCAACTACGCGGGACTGCCTCCGGACGCGATTGACGAGCTTGAATCCCGAATCGACTGGGACAAGTAACTCCCCCTCGGATTTCAGAGCCGCGCGCCAGTATACAGTCTGTAGTGACCCAATTTTTCAAATAGTGTTGTAGATGAAATAGTATCGCAGCAGAGTCCGCCGAACAAACCTCTAATACCCTTTTTCTGCCACCTGACGGTGTACCTCAGAGGTCTCTAGCGCCTTCGAAAGAGCAGTACGGGCATTTCCATCCGAGGCATGATGTTCAAGAGACCCGTTCCACAGCACGTCAATTGTTTCAGAAGGTAACTCGCTCATGTCTTCTAGCGGATACACACGGAGCAGATGCTCTAAGTTATCACGAAGGTGTTTCTCTTGGGAGAAATCTGAGATTGGGTCAGTAGAAACTGCGAGTTTGAGGCGATCTAAGAGAGTTTTTTCCTCACAATATGCAGGTGATCGTGGGGGTTTGTAGTGGTCAGTGGTTAGTTTTGATTGAAGCGTATCCCATGGAATTATATCATACATTAAATCGATATCGTGAGCAGCGTGGTACTGAATTGCTTTTAAAAGTGTACCATCTTCTCTCCTTGGCATTTTTGCGTGTGGTAGCGCGTATACCATATATTGGCGCTTATCTTGGTAATAAGGTTCGCGCGAACCTAGCGTGTGTGACATCCCCTTCAATCGACGTTTGAGCAACACACCGTACTCGGCATCAACTAGGTAATCCACTAGGAGCGATTTCTCTATCTCTTCGTCTTTTGAGGTTGCTTCAAGACGGTACTTCCACGAGTACGGACAGCTAGGGTCTCCATGCCGAAGCATCACTGTGGTATCGATCTGTTCACCGCCCGATTCAATCTCTTCGTCAAAAAGAAGTGTATCCGGCATATCCGGCGGTTCAAGCCCTGCACGTGTCGCACGAAAGCGACCGACAATTCGAGAAAGTGTTGGGAACTTCAGAATCTCTCGTCGCATTCCCATCGTTTGTTTTGAAATTGTAGATATAGAGACATCAAAAGCGTTCTTCAATTCTTTACCGGGAAATCCGTACTCGAATCGGAGGAGATAGCGTTCTGCCGGAAGCTTACCGTACCCAAGAGCCTTTTCGGCTAACTTCTCAGCTGTTGGTTCGCACTCTTGACGAGCAGACTCCAAATCAATCTCAAAAGGCGTCTCCGGAACGATGTGTTCCGAGGGCACGTAGAGATTCCGTAGACGAAAGTCTTCCATATGGACTGTAAGAGTACTCTCCATAATAGTGGTTTCTCCATATAGTCAAAGTAATATTGGATATAATACTGTCTGACGCGAGTCGCTAATTTAGTTTGATGAATCAGTAAAAGTCTGACAAAGGTATAAATGCGTAGAGAAGAGAGCAGTCAGTAACAGGATGATATTACAGGTCAAGTTTACACGTCGACCTGAACGAGGCCGGACTCGCAATAAGGATTCTTTGTTGAACAGAACACCGACTACGAGGGGTAGTGATGAACCGCCGGAACAATCTACTTCGTCAGTCAATATAAAAAGCAGTTCCAATGGGGACCTCACGGCGTGACGGGCGACGGTACTTCCATCGAGGAACTTGCTGCGAAAGTCGAAACCTTCCAAGAAGGCCTTGAAAACACGTGGGATGAGATCGACGACCTCCGCGACGCATTACAAGAGGGACGTAAGGAGCGCCATCGTCTTGAAGAAGAGAACGACGAGCTCCGCGACCAGGTCGAGGAGTTACAGGCACGGACTGATCTCCTACGCCTAGTTCAGAGCAGCGACGACCTCAACGCGAAAGGCCGGTCGGTTGCCCTCATACAACACCTTCGTCGAGCAGCAAAAAGTCAGCGAGAGCGGGGACATGACCCGATGTCATCCGTGAACCGCGAGGAGGCTGAGAGCGCACTCCACCACCCCGACGTGGACCGCACGACCATCTACGACGACATGCGCCGTGCGGCCCGCCTGGTCGGTAATGAGGACGTGCTCAAGTACAGCAGTTCGTCCGGAGGTGGTAGCCAGTTGAAGCTCAACCTCGAAGACGGTAATCTCCCGAGCGAGGTTGTCGGTCAACAAACTTCCCACGGAGGTCGGTGAACTGTGGAGCGTCCACAACACTTGTTGAGAGTGAAGCCCCCTCCGAGAGGTCGGTGAAAACACGAAACCCTCTGTATCCCTAGAAATTGTAGGATAAAGAGGTTGTAAATGAAGTATCGATTAGCTGTAAGTACGCCTCAAATCCGCTCGCTCCGCTCGCTCCGTTCCGGGGATCACACCCGGAAGGAAGTGTTGTGGAGCCCCCACAAATCACGATGTCAGCCACAAAGCAACAACTTGTCGACCGAATAATGGATTTCCTCCGGACCTATTACCGGGAGGAAGTCGGAAAGCTCGCCCAACATTACCCCCGCGAACAGAAGTCGCTGTACGTAGACTACCGCGACGTGTATCAGTTTGACCGAGACCTCGCAGATGACTTTCGGAAGAAGCCGGACGTCATGTTCAGCCATTTCGAGAATGCTCTCCGGCTGTACGACCTCCCCGTAGATGTCACCCTAGACGAGGCCTCCGTCCGGATCTATAATCTCCCCGACGACATCGTGATGGATGTTCCCGAGGTATCCCGTCACGAAAACATCGGCAGCCTTCTGGCGATACGCGGTCAGGTTCAGAAGGTCAGCCAAGTGAAGCCTCGGATCGTCGACGCGACGTTTGAGTGTCAGCGCTGTGGAACGCCGACGTCGGTCTCACAGTTCGGCGAGAAGCTACAGAAACCTCACGAGTGCCAAGGGTGCGAGCGGCAGGGCCCCTTCAGCCTTGACTCGTCCGCGAGCACGTGGACCGACCACCAGTCTGCACGGGTTCAGCAGCCACCAGAACGGACTCAGGGAGGAGAGGGAGAAACGATAGATGTCCATTTGAAGGACGACCTGATTAAGCAGTTCGACGCCGGCGACCGCGTCACCCTCACCGGCATATTGGACATTGAGGAAGCCGGAAAAGAACATAAACGAGACTTCGACACGAGCATGGACACGCGCGCGGTCGTCCGCGAGGAGAGCGACTACGAAGACATCGACGTCGACCAACACATGGACCGGATTGAGGCAATCGCCGGCGGCGAGGAAGGCGATCCGTACGAGCTTATCATCAACTCGATCAATCCGGAACACTTCGGGGACGACGACGTGAAGCTCGCTATCGCGTTACAGATGTTCGGTGGATGGTCCCGCGATGGGAAGAAACGAGGCGACTCACACATCCTCCTGATGGGGGATCCCGGTTGTGGGAAATCTACGTTTCTTCAGGCAGTAAACGACCTCGCACCACGTTCAACGTACGCGAGCGGGAAGGGGGCGACGGCAGCGGGGTTAACCGCAGCGGCGGTGTCCGACGACTTCGGTGATACAGAGTGGGGCCTTGAAGCCGGCGCGATGGTACTCGCCGACCACGGAGTTGCATGTATAGACGAGATTGACAAGGTGAACGGGAACGCGGTGTCCTCGCTTCACGACGCGCTCGAATCGCAGAAGGTCCGAGTGAACAAGGCAGGGATCAACGCCACGCTGAACTCTCGAACGGCGCTACTGGCGGCAGGAAACCCGAAAGAGGGACGGTTTGACCCCTACCAGACACGCGCTCAACAGATCGACCTCAGTCCGACGCTGATGAGCCGCTTCGACCTCATGTTCATGGTGTCTGACTCGCCGGATCCCGACCTCGATCGAGAGGTTATCGATCATATGATGAAGTCGCGGCGAGCGGCCGCGAAGAAGGCGCTCGGCCTCGACCTCTCCGAGGAGGAGCGCCAAAGCATCGAGCCGGAGATCCCAGAGGAAGTCCTCCGTGCGTACATTGCCTACGCGAAGGAGGAGGTAACACCGTTCATTGACGAAGACGATAACTCCACACAAGAGTACCTCCGTGAAGAGTTCATGAAGCTGCGGCTCGCTAACGGTGACGACGAGGACAACCCTGTTCCGGTGACATACCGGCAGGAGGAGGCTATCGAGCGTCTCGCGGAGGCGGCCGCGCGGATTCGGCTCTCGGATACAGTGACTAAGGACGACGTGGACCGCGCGCTGAGTCTGGTGAAGAAGTCGATGCACCAAGTCGGGATTGACCCTGATACTGGCCAGTTTGACGCCGACGTAGTCGAAACGGGCCAATCCAAGAGTCAACGCGACCGACGGAAGCAGGTTCTTGAGATCATCGATGACCACGATAAGGTCGGGGTCGAAAAAGTAGCGGACATCATGGAGACGGACGTCGACAAAGTGAAGAATGACCTTCAGCAGCTGAAGAATCGCGGTAAGGTGTACGAGATCAACGATGGCGAGCTTAGAAAGACATGATTGCCGTGCCTTCCCCAAGTTTGTCCCGGTAATAATTAGTTCTATCTGAGCTATGTGGATTCTTTTGAGTACTTTGCCACAGTTTTGTTAATCACCACCACAGCTACCACACTGAATGCCATTCGTGATGGACCAGAGTGGGTTTTCTCCCGAAAGTGATTGATTACAAGTGTCGCAATCAATCTCTTCCGTCACGCCGACTCCACTTCCGTATCCGGCCGTCAACGAGACCGTCGAATCGCGGTCAGTTAATTTGAACTCGACATCACCGCGCTCGTATTCAACCTCAGTGATAGTGACAGGAGTAACGACTACTTCTAATCCATGTCGCTCACGAATCTCGTGCTGTTGATCCGGATATCCCTGCTCACGGCGATGACGTAATGTCTTGAGCTCGGTCTCAACCTCTTCGAGCTTTGATTTACATTCTCGACGCTCTTTCAGCGCCTCAACTCGTTCCGTCTGGTTCTTGTTCTCGATCGACTCGTTGAGCTCCCCAATCTTGGACCGAAGACTGGTGATCTTTGTCTCGAATTCTTCCTCCCGTTGTCGTTGTAACTGACGGTACTCTTCGAGTTCTGCGTCAGCGGCCCGGGATGCCTCCTGGTGAATCTCATCGATCTGTGGCTGTATGTCTGAGAGGAGAGGTTCACGAGACACGTCTACTAGCCGCTCCGCCTGCTTCGGTTCCATGGTAAACTCTCCCGACGTGACAGTAGCAGCCTCCGACTGCGTCAAGGTCAGAAATGTCTCGTCGAGATTGGGGAGAATCTCATTAGAACGGGTATCGATACCAATGCTGCGGAGGAACTCTTGTTGATACTCGCTCACGGTCTCGACAGACACCTGAAAGAGAATGACCAGTGCGCTCCGGTCATAGTAGGGTGTGAAGTCGATGTCCGAGACTGAGACCGAACTCTCCTTTAGCCAGTCCGGCACAAGGATGTCTGTGTCGGTTGTGTCGACCTTGATGCTCCCGAGAGGTACACGGCCGCTCGCATCGTCAAGGATCGATTGGAAGAACGAGCTTTCGGGATTGAGGAGGTCGCGTTCCCCATCTGGGTCTCTGACGGTGTCACAGAGAAGATCGTGTGTGCCTTTCGTCAGGCTGGTCTCTACATCCTCCGGAATTGTTACCTGCCACTCGTTGTCCTGTATATCAATCTGACAGCCGAGAGATTGGAGATACCGCGCTGTGAAACTCTCAACTGTGGACTGGGTCACCGGTACGGCGGCGTCAGTCATCGCTGGCCCCCAAGTCGAATCCCTCGAAGACACCGCTATTGAACTCCTCTAATTTCTCGGCAAGGTCGCGTTGCTCTTGTAGATCGACTGCCATCGCGTCGAAGTCATTCTCCAAATCGACCTCAGAATTGGCGTTGACCAGCCGTTCGAAGATTTCATCCTCGAAGCTTTTCCCGGATTCCTCTAACCTAGTGAGTATCTCGCTTAGCTCGCCGACGCTCTGTTGGAAGAGATCGATTTTGTGATACAGCCGTTCAAGAACATACTCCTCAACGGTATCTTTCAGAGCCATATTGAACACGTATACCTGCCGTTTCTGGCCGATTCGATGGATACGTCCGATGCGCTGTTCAACACGCATTGGGTTCCAAGGGAGGTCCCAGTTCACCAGAATATTGCAGAACTGAGCATTACGTCCCTCGGACATCGCGTCTGTCGAAACGAGAATGCCTCCCTGCTCTTCGAAGCTCTCGATTATCTCCTCTTTCTCCTGACTAGAGTGACCACCATGGAACGAGTGGACCGTGTAGCCCTCTGACGCCAGTCTTTCAGCTACCCGCCGTTGGGTGGCACGGAACTGTGTGAAGACGATCACACGTCCTTTCTCGACGTTCTCACGAGCTTCTTCAACGATGTCGAGCAGTCGCTCTTGTTTGGTGACCGTGTCAATGTTATTGATGAGGTCTATGATCGACTCCAACTCTTCCGTCTCCGTGAGTTCGGACTGGTCGTCGAGTCTCTTCCGGATTGTCGTCTCAAGCGCTTCAGGACTACTGACGACTTCTTTTTGGAGGAGCATCAACACCAGTTTCTGTCCTTGGTCCTGGCTGTAGGCTCCCTTGACGTAGTCGGATACAGCTTGGTAGAGCTCGCGCTCCGCCGGTGAAGGATCGAATTTCCGCGTATCCACCCGTCGTTCGGTGAAGTCTACATCTGTATCCTCACGGCGATTCCGGATCATCACCTTGTTTAGCCGGTCCTGAAGCTCGTTACGGTTAACGAGGGTTTCTTGGTCGCTATTAATGAAATACTGGTGGAACACGTCACGTGTTCCGAACAGGCCCGGGCGGAGTAGTGAGACGACGTTGTACAGGTCTGTGAGTTCGTTCTGAATCGGCGTCGCCGTGAGGAAGAACGCGTAGTTGTACGTGAGTTGGTCGATCAGCTCGTACCGATCCGTCTCCTCGTTCTTCACGTAGTGTGCTTCATCAAGAACGAGAACATCCCAGTCGCGTCTGAGCACCACCTGTCGGTATCTGTCGCTTTTGGCCGTGTCGATGCTGGCGATGATGTAGTCGTGGCTGTCGAATCCGTTGAAGTCGTCATCGTAGTTGCAGACGAACTCTAACCCGAACTTCTCTCGCAGCTCCGCTTGCCACTGTTTGGCTAGTTGGGCGGGTGTCAAGATGAGGACGGAATCGTTAGTCTCGCGGAAGTGCATCTCCTTGAGTATCATTCCGACCTCGATCGTCTTCCCGAGGCCGACCTCGTCGGCGAGTAGCGCCTTCCCGTCCATCTCGAACAGAGCGCGATATGCCGCATCGACCTGATGTTCGAGCATCTTGACCGAATTCTCATCAAGCTGCTTCAGCGAACGAAGTTCAGAGTCGGGCTGACCAGCTTGTAGACGAACTGCTTGAATAGTATGAAGATGGGCTTCACTTGTCTCACTAAGATCTGCGTGTAGAACATCGTCTGCTGGCTCTTGGGTGACCTCAATATCTACGAGGTCAAAATCGGCCATACAGTTGGAAACTGCCTAGTAGTGAAATAGGTTTGTAAATCTACAATCGTACCGATGTGACTTACAAGTGATCCTATCAGAGTCGTCTGCGTTAATTACAAAACAATCCCTGCCAAAGGTAGACTAACATGCCCTCACCCCAATCTAATAAAAAAGAATCACCAGAGTTAGAGATAAGAGACTCCTTCCTCGCGCCTTGGGGACTATCCGGTGAAGAACTTCCTATGCATATTCTATGGTCTGGTTCGACCGAGAGAATTGAGATACACTTACCTGCCGAATTAGATGTGATTGAGATCCATAATATAGATCTTGAAAAGAGAGATACAGTCTCAAAAAATGGGAAAATTCAGTTGTCAGATGACGATCTTGTCACACCAGGATATCTAGGATTTGTCTTGACAGATGAGAACAAATATTCTGAACCTGCTATCAAACATAATATAGAGATTACGTTTTCAAGTGGGGGCGATCAGCAATCAAATATTGAGAAAACAACTAATATAATTCGACCTCAGATTCGAGTACAAAATGCTCCTGATGAAATCGAATTAACAGACAATAAGATACCAGATTCTATAGAAATTGAAATGGCGTATATTGGATTCGGTATGGCTCAGGTAGCTGTAGAAGCGGAGGCTGGCGGCGAGTTTGTATCTGAGGGGGAGAGTATACTCCACGACTTGCTAGAAGCCATCCTTGAGACAGAGGTTCATAAACAAGATGTAGATGCGATGGGGCCAGTCCCAGATGAATGGGAAGATAATTCTGATGTTGAGGTTCCACAAGAAGAAATAGAAGGAATTGTGAAAGAAATGTCAGATCTGGCAAGAAGTGATGAATTCACCGGTGATTATGAATCTCAAGAGTTGATGGAAGTAGCTGAAGTCTTGGAAGAAGCTGAGAAACAATCAGAGTCAGACTCGGATATCGCAGCAGTCATTTATCGATTTATCGAGACAGCTCTTTTGTCCTCAATCTTAAACGTAGTGGACCGACATCCAACTGAGAACGTTTCATTAGACAACCCAACAACAAAAATACGCACGAAAGCACGGACCACGGAACTCGAAATTAAAGTAAGGCTTCGAGATAGCCTCGAAAATGAGTACGACCCAGAATTAGTGCGTATTGATGTCAGGGACAATCGAGAGAATGAGGCCGGGATGTTTGAAACCGAAATAGAAACCTCTTGGGAGAATTATCAGGTTGATCCTGACGAGGTGTTTGGAGATGACTGATCCGGGAGCGGATCTCACTGCGGATCTCGTAACTGTTGTGCGTAAGGCATACCAGTTTTTTGACGACTTTCGGCCTCAGACAAAATCTGTTCGATATAATTATCGTGAGGCAACGAGTGAGATTACTTTCCTAATTGAGGTTCCGGATAACCGAAAAAGAAAATTTGGTAAAGTGAAGATTCCAATTAGCGATGGATATCGGTTGAAAGATATGTTTTCACTCCCTGGTTATAATTCAGTAAACGCAGCCTATACGTCTGAGAAGGGATATGTGTCGTTTGATCCTAGTGAATTACCGAGTAATGACAGGTATATTGTCACACTTCGGGGAGACGTAAAACCACAAACACTTGATGAGATTGTCCACTTAAAAGCACCAGAGGACCCAACTCGTTCAGAAGAAGAAGATTCCTATTGGATACACTCCGCAATCAAACGGCCTGGTGTCATGAAGGAGGTCTATGATGATATGCAGGTAGATAATGTTGACATTTCACTTAATGTGGGTGTTCAGCGATGCTTCTCAAATAGTATACCAGAAGATGTACTGAGTGTGTTTGACCGAACGAGAGAACTAATGGAAGCTAGTAATAGAGATGACCGTAACCAAATTTTAACGGCATCTAAGAGGCGTTACCGAGCTCGACGCGATCTAAGCACCTCACCGGCAGAGGCTGCAGACATTGTTCGGTCGCTAGCAACTGCGGATAATATTCAAGATTATATTACTATTGACGATCCCTTCCGTGAGAGGAACATTAACCCAGGTACTGCTGAACAACACATTTTCCCAGAAACTGTGTCAGTAGATGTCACCACTGACTTGGACTTAGATCAGCAAGCTGCTGATGGAGATATCACTTTCAGAAAGAAAAGCTTCGAGAAATTCATCGAAGATATGATCGATGATGAAATTTTATCTTGAGTTCTGACTAACATACTGTTCAGACGGCGTGAAAGTGCGATTAATTGTTGTATGAAACCTTGTCTTCCGCTTCAAGCCGAATGTCGTGGTTGGTAAAAGTACCATAGTGTTTATTTGCTCAGTGGCAGCGTGTATAAGTAACAACAGATGTCGGAAGTAGACTCCCTGTCCAAGACTCTCGAAGACACGGTTACCCTCAGCCGTGAGCTTCGGGAAGATGGACAGATCGACGGGCAGGTAAAACTCTACAACGTGGATGACGAGAACGAGTTCGAGTCTGACGCCGAGCTCTTCTTTGATCGCACGTTGATGACGCAGGGGCTTCGAGAGGCCCTGTCCATTCTTCGGGATTCTCTAACAGGCGATGACCCTCGTGGCACACACATTCTCTATGGGCCCTACGGCAGTGGGAAGTCCCACCAAATGGTGGCGCTGTACCATTGCTTCGATGATCCTGCCGCCGCGGGGGCGTGGGCCAGCGACGACATTGAGGGATTCGAACCGGCGCTTCCGGAGTCAGCAGCCCCGATCACGGTCGCCATGCAGAACGAGCAGTACGAGTACCTCTGGGAGCCGTTCTTCGAGGCACTCGACTACGACCCAGGGACGTACGAGTCCGGCGGCTACCCGGACATGCAGACGATTCAGGACGCTGTCGGCGACGACACTGTCGCGTTCTTCGTCGACGAGCTTGAGGACTGGTTCGACACGCTCCAAGGAGATCGCAAAAGCGCGAACAAGGCCTTCCTCCAATCGCTGCTTGAATCGACGGCGCTGTCGGATTTGGAACTCTACACGATCGTGTCTGTCCTCCGTGAAGGGTCCGAAGTCCACGATATTTTGAACCGAGAGCAGGCGGTCGAGGTCAACATGAACAATCAGGTGGACAAGCGCGAAGTCCTTCACCACCGCCTGATCGACGATACCGACGAGTCCGCAGCCCGTGACATCGTCAACGGCTACTTCGACGCCTACGACCAGTCGGACCACGTCACCATTCCCGATGATCTCCTGTCGGAGATGCACGATCTCTATCCGTTCCATCCCGTCCTTCTCGATGCGCTTGAGACTCGGTACTACGCCGACGAAGGGAATCAGAACACACGTGGGATGATCTACCTCTTCTCGAAGGTCCTCCTCGAAATGAAAGACCAGACGGACCTGATCACCCACGGTGACATCGACGGAATCGAATTTGAGGATGAACTCGCCAAGATCAACTACGAGCGGCTCAACGCCGCGACCGGCGATATCAAGAGTCGCGTCGATGAGGACGATGTTCCGCACGGTCGTCGCATCCTCAACACCATCCTTCTCTACTCGCTGAAGCCGAGTGAAGGAGAGGGCGCTGAGGTCTCGGAGATCGTGATGGGAGCGTATCAGACAGGTGACCTCGTCTCCGACGTCGTGCTCAATCTTGAACGCCTCCACGGCGTCGCGTGGCACCTCCACAAGCTGAACGGGAAGTACGCCATCCGCGACCGACAAAACCCGAACGCACTCATCCGGAACGCCGCCGTCGATGTGTCCGAGCGATCGGCCAAGGCCGAGATCGCCGACTTCATCACCGACATCTTCGGGCCGAACGCGTCTCCCGTTGGCTTCCGGACTGACGATATCCGGGACGTCCCGGACAACCGCGACATCAAGGTCGCCGTGAAGGACGACCAGTGGGCACAGGAAGAGGTCGAGCGCGTCATTACGAATGACAGTCGCGGACGAGAGTGGCGGAACACGCTCGTGTTCGTACAGCCCTCCGGCGACAAGGCGATCGAATCCGGAACTCGGTACATCGACAAGGCACGGTACATCGAAGGTGCTCGGCAAGTCCTCGCCGACGAATCTCTCGACGACGAGATCCGTGAGTCTATTCAGTCGATGAAGGACCAGGAGATTAGCGAGCTCCGCGAAGAGCTACAGTTGCTCTACGGAGAGGTTCTCGATGGCGACAACCTGCTACAAGAGTTCGACCTCGTGGCACCGATGGACCTCGATGTCTACGTGGATGATGGACCGGAGCTCGACGCCTCGAACATTGCGGACTCCGCAGCGGCGGACCCCTTCGACCTGCAGTCAGAGGTATGGCCTATCGTTTCGGACTTGATGGAACGTCGCGGCGAGATTTCGGTCGAGGACGTGTACGAGCAGTTCCTCCGTGATCCCGAACTCCCGATCCCAGGTAGCGCGAACGACGTGTTGAACGCGACGGTGGAAGCCCTCGATGGAAAGCCGGTATTGGCTCGTGACTCCGGTGGGTTCCGTGACGACCTCTCCGGGAGTTCACTTGACACCGTCCTAGTCCGGAAGGAGGACGTGGAAGTGTGGGGTGTCGACGACGTCGAACAGGAACTCCGCAAGCGGTTCGGAAGCGGAACGACGGCGCTCGACATCGGCGACTTCGAGTTAGAGCTGGTCGAGGACGGCGAGATATGGCTCGACGGCGACAGCCACGATGTGGTGATGCGTGCAATCGGGCGGCTGAACCGCGAAGATCAGTATGTGGTCGTTCGAGGTAACGAGATTCTCGACAAGCCACAGTCGGACGCGACGCTTCGAGACGTCGGAAGTGCGACGACCATTGGCGGTTCGTACCTCGCTGAGCGTATCGAAGAGGCAATTGAGGACGAGGGATACGCGAACCTCGAAACGATCATCGGAGAGGTTCGTGCGGACGAATCGGTGTTCCTCCCGCCGAACGAAACCGAGACCGCAGCCCGCGAGGCAGTGAACGAATTCCTCATCGACGGGTACGTGCTCGAAGCAGGCGGACGGTACTTAGACTCTCTCGGCGACCGGAACCCGATGGCGGTGAAGATCGTTCCGACGGTCTCCGACCGGATCGGCGAACAGATTCTCGACCATCTAGACGACCTTGATACCGGTGACCAGTTCTCCGTGAGTAAGGTCGCCAACCGGTTCGACAGCACCGTCACCGAGGACATGGTGCAGACGTTCCTGCTACAGAATCTTGGTCGTGAAGAGGATCCGGTGTACGTCGTCGGGCCCACAGGCTCCGAGAAAGCGTCCGATTGGGTCCCTGGGTATCCGTTCCGGATTCCCGATGTCGGCTCGGAAACGTGGCGGTTCGAGTACAACGGCGACGACGTCGCCGCCATGCGCAAGAAGTGGCGACGGGATCATCAGACTGGGACCGTGGAGTACGGCGATGTCACGTTCATGCTTCCGGACCGGGAGGGTGTTCCCAGCGCGCTTCAGGGAACGGCCGACATCGAACGGTCACAAGTGAGCCTGACGCTCCGATCCGAGCAGGATTACACCAAGGTACAGGACTTGTTCGAGCGAATGCCCGATGAAGCGTCGAGTCTAAAAGTCGAGATTAGCTTCCAAAAATAGTATTACCTCTCCCAATTGTTGGAAAACAAATTTTCTTTCTATATTATATATTAAAACTTAATTAACTAGAATGCCATGTCGGTATATAGTTTACCGATGAGTAATAACAGAGATACCAGTAATGGCGTTGAGCTAGATGAATTTCACGGTCAATTATACTGCGTCGGAGCAATTGTTTCCGGACTGTTAGTAGCAGATAGCATGGGAATAATTTCAACCTATTCTGATGAGGCAACCCTCTTAGATATACAATTTCTTATTTCTTTCATTGCATATTTTGGCACGCTTCTTATTGGACAATTCATAAGTATAAATCAAGACAGAATCGGGGACAGATACGAGAGTGCTATTTCAACTATAGAGAATAAACATCCAAAACTAAGCGTCTTATTGCCTCTGTCTGGGGAATTTGGGAAATACCAAATTGGATGGATTTTAGGAGTTGTATTTGCTACTCTGATCCTTGCTAAGTCATTTGTTGGATCAAAGTTCGTTCTTATCATATATTTTGTAGTGCTGCTCGTTGCTGTTGTTTACCAATACCGGAGAGAAGATACACCAGTACCGTCTGAATTCTTTGGTACTTTACTCACTGTTACACTTAGCTCGACTTTATTGACGTACTTGTTGGTGCAGTCAATACCCTACTTTGTCATACTTCATGAAACTGTAGGACCACTTTGGAGCAGTATCATTAGTTTTATTTTAATTTTGGCAACCCTGGCCATGCTTCAAGTGACCCGCCAAGTCAATAAATTATTATTTCATTTTGTTATTGGAATTTCGTTCCCAATAATTGTGACTGCCATCTCAGTACTATTCTACTTAATCACTACAAATTCCGGTATATGAACTATATATTTTGGAATACATATAGTTTTGGTCTATTTCACTGGCGTTATGATGTCTATCACATAAGAAGCAATAATTGAGACTGCTTTTACACAGTCGAGAACCCACACTTATGAGGCCCCTGCGTAATTCCTTTTACATACTGAATCATGTCTGAGCAACCTGGGTCCTCGCAGGAGCGCCACGAGCGGACGGAACTGCCCATCGAACGGGGATTCCCGATCGAGCGTGTGAACGAGATCGCCGAGAAAGAGGGTCGCGCGAAGATGTACTACCGGCCCATCTACACGATGCACAAGTGGTGGGCACGTCGTCTCGGCTGTGTCTTCCGTGCCATTTCTTTGTATACGCTTCTCGACGACCCCGAGAAAGTCTCCGTCTACGAGCCGGGTCACGAGGGTGACACGCTCGCAGCGTACAGCGACAATGCCGATGGCGAGTCCGAACTCGACATCGCCGCGTTGCTCGAACGCGTGGACATGACCGACCCGGAAAGCCTCTGGGAGCTGTATCCGAAGGACGTTCGCGTTGAGGACAAGAAGATTCTCGATCCCTTCATGGGCGGCGGCACATCGCTCGTCGAGGCATCTCGGTTCGGAGCGGAGGTCGTCGGTAACGATCTGAACCCCGTCGCGTGGTTCATCACGAAGAAAGAACTCGAAGCAGGGCAGACCGACATCAAAGAACTTGAGGAGGCCTTCGAGCAGGTGAAAGAGGATGTTGCCGACGAGATTACGCAGTACTACAAGACACCGTGTCCGAATGGCGACCACGAAGCGGACGTAATGTACAACTTCTGGGTAAATGAGCTAGATTGTACTTCTTGCGGCTCGACAGTCTCTCTATTTCAGGATTACAGGGTTGCAAAAGGACGGTATGAAAACAGCGATAAATACAATGTCTTATGTCCCAGCTGTGAATCGGTAACTTTAGTTTCCGATTGGAAAGGCGAGTCAGCTTGTGATGCGTGTGGGCATGCCTTCGTACCATCAGAAGGAAATATCGATAGTGGATATGTGTGTAAAGATTGTGGGCAGAAATATGGAATTCTTGATGGAGTTAAAGAACAATCTGGGTATGATCGGCGACTCTATGCAGTAGAGTACTATTGTCCTACATGCGATGAAGCAGGTTTAGAGAAATCGGAGGTAAAGGGCTACAAGGCTGCTTCAAAGAGTGATCGTGAATTATATGATGAAGCATTAAGTGAATGGTCAGATTCGGATGACCTCAGAGAATTTGTACCTGACGAGGAGATCCCCGAGGGCATAAAGACAGATAGCACCCTGTTTGAAGGCAGCATTGGAGGCGGACATAATATCTTGCGGCATGGATTCACAAATTGGACAGATATGTTTAATGAGCGGCAATTATTCTGCTTATCTAGTTTGTTGTCTGCAATTGATAGTGTTGAGAATCCATCTGTCAAAGAATATCTGCTCCTAGCGTTTTCCGAATCCTTGAATTTCAATTGTATGTTAACTCCGTATCAGGAAGGGCGAAATCATACTAATCACCTCTTCAAATCGAATTCGTTTGATCCACCTCACAAAATATCTGAAGGGAATCTGTGGGGTACTAAGTATGGTATTGGTACCTTTCAGGCAACCTTTGATGGAGTTATTAAAGGGGTCAAGTACGCCAATAATCCCACAGAGAGGCATGTTCAGGCTGGTGAAACTGTAGAATCGCCACCATTCGATCAGCCTATTGGCTCAAATTCTAAGGTATATCAGGGAGATATGCGTGATTTGAGTGGAGAGGAGGAATATGACGCGGTGATAACTGATCCACCGTATTATGATAATGTTATCTATTCGGAACTATCCGACTATTACTATGTATGGCAAAGAATCCTACTAAAAGACGAATATGATGCATTCGCACCCGAGAAAACTCCCCGTACCGAGAGCATCGTAGCCAATCCTGCAGTTCAAAAAGGAGCAAAAGAATTCGAAGACGAGCTAAGACAGTCCTTCAACACAATTTCGAATTCTCTCAAACAGGATGGTGCGCTAGTTTTCACCTACCACCACAGTAACATCGAATCTTGGGGTGAGCTACTAGGTGCATTATGTGACGTAGGATTTGAAGTCACCGCTACCTATCCGGTTTCGGCTGACACTCACAAATTCTTCGAAGGAGAAGCCGTTTCCTTTGATATTATCATCGTTGGCAGACCAATAAAATCGCAAGAGAAGACTTCTTGGAACTCTCTTCGCCGCAACATCTACCGCACGGCCCGCCACACCCGCAAACAACTAGAAGAGAACCGCGACCTCTCCCGCGGCGATATCGGTGTGATGGAAATGGGTGCGTGTTTCCGCGAATATTCCAAACACCACGGGAAGGTCCAACGTGATGGCGAGATCATGTCCGCCAAGGAAGTTGTCCAAGAAATCTACGGCATCATTCAGGAAGCTAGTGACATCGGCGTCGAAGACGTATTCATCGACCTACTCGATAGCCCCGATGTCTCGTTCGACGACGTCAACAAACTCTGCCGCGGCACCAACGCCACGCCTGAGGAGCTTAAGCAGATGTGCCTGTACAACACTGACGACGGCTTCGAACTCGGGACGTGGGACAACGAGAAGCGGCAGGCGTACATCCAAGAGCGGACCAACGGCAACAGCGACGAGCATCTCTCGAACCTCGACAAACTACACTTCCTCCGCTACCGCTACGAGAAGGGACAGGCAGTCCAAAACTACGTGGACAAGTGGGGCGTCGATGACGACCTGCGCGAGCTCGCCGGACGGCTCGCGGACGTGACCGGCGACGACACGTACACACGCGTGCTCGGCGATCGAGATATTACGAGCTACTGAGAACAGTCACGTACCCTCGCTCGTCACTTCAGTACTGCTCGATCACACCCGACTGCCGAGATTTATCAACCACTTCTCCATGAAACACGTATGTCTACCCACATCGAGATTGCTGTCGGCGTTGATGCATGTCCCATCGGCTGGCTTGCGACGATATTCGATACCGATGGGGTCAGGACCGAGGCATACGAGGATTTTGGGGAACTGCGCCGGGTCTATAACGACGCAGATCGCATCCTGGTAGACATCCCGATTGGATTTCCGAAAAATGAGCGACGTCGATGTGATGAGGGCGCACGTGAGCTTCTCGGCAGTCGGGGATCATCTGTGTTCTACCCGCCATGCCGGGCCGCAGCGGCACAGGATGCCTATGCGGATGCGAGTAAGGCACACAAGAAACAAATCGGTCACGGGCTCTCTCAGCAGGCATACAGTATCGGTGAGAAGATATTAGAGGTTACTGACACCGTTGGAGGTGAGTATGATGGTGTCGTCCGTGAAGCACACCCCGAGCTCTGCTTTGCTGCGCTGAACGGACAACCAATCGCTTACTCAAAATCGACGGGCTGGGGTCGGGGTCTTCGAATGAAACTGCTTGAAGACGAACTTGATAGCGCCGAAGAACACTATCTAGATGTGCGAGACGAGTATCTTCTCAAGGAGGTTCGAAGGGATGACATCCTCGATTCGATGGTTCTTGCGATTGCGGGACGAGAGCCGAGCCCAGCGACTGTGCCCTCGGACCCACTGCCAACGGAACCACGGATCTACTATCCCGAGTTCCACGTTCCGAAATATGAGAAGGCATAATCCGGTAGGCGCGCCCTCATCGCCGGCGTATTCAATTCTAACTGCCTCTCACTCAGATGCTGCCAGAAATTAGAGCGAATACCGCTTGTACTACTGGGAATCATCGGGGTTGTATCGAATTTCGATCCCGAGGTGGTCGAATAACCAGACAGTTCCTGCGACAAGGCCACCAGTGAGTAGAAACATAACTGCTGTCATGCTGAACAAGAGCGTAGCCCGTAACAGTAGTTCAAAATCGACCAAGGGGAATGAGAATCCGTAATTGGCAAACAGTATTGCTGCTGTGCTAGAAACGACCGTTACGATACCCAGTAGAAGCCCTATTACGATCAACTGCAAGCTAAGCCGTTCCTGAATCAATTTTAAGATCGGGTATTGGACAGAAGCTGGCTCTTCAACTTCGGCTTCAAGCCACCACAACCGAGTTCTTCCTGGTTTGCGCGTACCTACAATCCCCTGATCTCCCAAGTTTTTGAGACGGCGCTCTACTTGGCGACGGCTCAGATCAACGTGTTCAACGACTTCAGGGGTTGTCAGAACTCGGTGGTCCTCCTTTGCAAATGCATAGAATATTCCCTCGTTTTGTTCTTTCAGATACGGGTCAATCTCCTCCGGTCTGCTGTGTTGAATAGCGATCTTATCTACCGATATCACGGGTTTAGAAGGGTGAAGCCGAGGAAATCGAACCTGCCATGGAAATCGATATCCTCGACT
>Ga0207720_100316_pt1 | contig 38294 bp, 46 predicted proteins | sample A23P2SouthBayCA_2_FD_187751 | JGI IMG/M metagenome (GOLD analysis project Ga0207720, IMG submission 187751) | Aerobic enrichment media microbial communities from Eden Landing Ponds, California, USA - A23 E3 (2) (SPAdes) | ecosystem: Environmental > Aquatic > Marine > Unclassified | place... | reverse complement strand
GAAGTCGAGGAGATCGACCTCCATAGCCAGAGTCGAATTCCTCGGCTTCGTCCTTCTACTCCGTGATAGCAACCGATTAGACTGCTATTCAACAGGGCAGAAATGAGTATCCTCTTGCGAGTCCAGCTTTGCTCTTCGCTTGAGAGGGCAGCTCAATTGAAACCTGAGAGCTATCTTGGCTCATACTTCTCTCTATTTATTAGAAATCCACGTGTGATTTTGAAATCATCTACACTCCTCTGAATTATTAGTTCCCAATATCCAGCTTGTATCACAGGAGTCAAATTAGTGTACCGGTGATATCGTTCCTATGGGGTGGACCTGGCAGGGGTATTGAAATCACCCTTCGGGAAGCCCCGATACCAGAACAATAACGAAGGACCGAAACCTCTTGATGCTGCTATTTACTACTGAATTCGTCGGACGCGCAGAACGGTACCCGTCACTCGGCTTTGGGAAATACTCAAATCTACAGGCTCCGTTCGACTGTCGAACGAATCGGCCTTTCGGGCGTGAGGCGTACGAATTCGACCGTCTTGAAATCGCCGTTTCCGACAACGCTGGATCGGTTCACCCACGAAAGCCGAGCAACCGAAGGCCGTTCAGCGAAACGAGGACGGTCGAGCCCTCGTGACCAACGACGGCGAGTGGAAGCGGGATACCCCAGAGGAGGATCGTGCCGACCATGAGGGCAATCGCGCCGAAAGCGATGGCGAGGTTAATCGTGAGCGTCCGTCGGGTCTTGCGTCCGAGGCCGAGAACGTAGGGGATCTTGCTGAGGTCGTCGCCCATCAACACTACGTCGGCAGTGTCGAGCGCAACGCCGGTACCCGCACCGCCCATCGCAATACCGAGGGTTGCTGTGGCAAGCGCCGGCGCGTCGTTGACGCCGTCGCCGACCATCGCCACGTTCTCGTGTCGGTCGACCAGGTCTTCGATGGTCGCCACTTTCTCCTCCGGCAGCAGTTCCGCCTGGACTTCGTCGATGCCGACTTCGTCGGCGATGCGCTGTGCAACGCGCTCGTTGTCGCCCGTCAGCATGACGATATGCTCCACCCCGAGCGAGCGGAGGTCGTCAATCATCTCGGCAGCGTCGGGGCGAACGGTGTCGGTGAAGGCCAGCCACCCCAACACGGTGACGTCGCCGTGACTCTCTCGGGCGACGAGGACGCTCGTTTTCCCCTCCGCCTCTAACGTTTGGAGGCGATCGAGGCCCGGTTCGAGCCCATCGATTGCCGCGTTCCCGAGAACGGTCTCGAAGTAACTCCGATTCCCAATATGGATCGTGCTGCCTTCGACCTCTGCTCTGACCCCTTTCCCGGCGACTGACTGAAACCGCTTCGCGCCGGGGACATCGAGTGACCGTGATTCTGCCGCCGTCACGGTCGCACGAGCGAGGTGGTGCTCCGAGCGGGCCTGCACTGCGGCCCCGATGGAGAGTAGCCCGTCCTCGGTCAGTGTCTGGTCCGCCGTCCCGTCGCGGACGGATACGTCGGTCAACTGCGTGTCTCCTTGCGTGAGTGTTCCTGTCTTGTCGAAAGCGACCGCGTCGATATTCGCCGCGGTCTCGACGTGTTCGCCGCCCTTGAACAGGACGCCCTGCCTCCCACCGGAGGCGATTGCCGACAGAACCGCCGCCGGCGTCGAGATGATGACCGCACACGGCGAGGCGGCGACCATCAGGGTCATCGCGCGGTAGAACGTCCCCGTGAACTCGCTGCCGAGTGCGAGCGGAATCCCGATAGCTGCGATCGTGAGGGCGAACACCCCGAGGACGTACGGTTGTTCGAGGCGGTCGATGAGCCGCTGTGTCGGCGCCTTCTCGCTCTGGGCCTCTTCGACCATGGTGATGAGACGGCTGATCGCCGACTCGTGGGCCTGCCGCGTGACCTCGATTTCGAGGCTCCCGCTCTCGTTAATCGTCCCGCCGAACACCTCGTCGCCGGACACCTTCGGAACGGGGACTGACTCGCCGGTGAGCGAGGCCTGATCGACCGTGCCCTCGCCGGACGTGACCACACCGTCGAGGGGGATCTTGTCGCCGGGGCGGACGACGAACACGTCACCGACGGCAACCTCGTCGATGGGTACCGTGACCTCCTCTCCGTTACGCAGGACCTGCGCTTCGTCCGGCCGCATCTCGACGAGCGACTTGATCGCCCGGCGCGAGCGGCCGATCGCGTAGTGCTGGAGCGTGTTCGACAGCGAGAACAGGAACAGGAGCATCGCGCCCTCGAAGGGGGCCCCGATCGAGAGAGCGCCGAGCGCGGCGACGATCATCAGCAGGTCGATATCGACTGCACGGTGGCGGAGCGTCTGGATGGCTCCTTGGAGCCCGTACCACCCGCCGAAGACGTACGCGACGCCGTAGCCGGCCCACGTGAGCAGCGGCGGGCCGTCGAGCCACCCTGTCGCCAGACCAGTCACCATGCCCACCAGCGTCAGGCTGACGAACGCTGCCTCCCGTCTGAGTTCCGAACGAGAGGTCACCTCGTCGGGCGCCGTGTCGGGCTCGTCCTGGATCGAGACGTCACGGTCGCGGACTGCCTGTCTGAGCGTTTCCTCGGAAGTGACGCTTTCGTCGTAGGTGATCCGGGCGCTCCCCGTTCGGAACGAGACGTCGGCGTCGCGAACACCGGGTGTGTCCCGGAGGTGTCGTTCGAGTGCTCGCGCCCCCGCTTCGCCGCGACCGCCCCGCCGTTCGATCTGGACAGTACACGTCGATCGCGGAGGTGATTCAGTAACGGTCACTCGATCTCTCCATACCGCGTGTGCTGGTTTTGCATTCTCGGTCTGTCACTGTGCCCTCGTCTGCCCCCACGAAAGCGGCTCGTCCAAACTCCGGAGTGGCCTCCTGTTTGTCTGGTCCCAACAACTCAACTGATGATCGTTACCGGGATCCGTGCTCGGCGGGTGACTGTCTCGGCGACGCTCCCGAGGAGCGTCCGGTCGATTCCTGAACGGCCGTGACTGCCCATGACGATCTGATCGACGTCGTGGTCGTCAGCGTATTCGAGGATCGTTCTCGCCGGCTCGCCCACTTCCGTGACGGTATCGAGTTCAGTACCCCGTTCCGCCGCGAGGTCTGTGGCCGTCGCGTGGATGCTGGTCGCTTCTTCTTTCGCATTCTCGTACCAGTCCGAAGCGACCGGTAAGCCGCCTGCCTCCACGTCGATAACAGAATCGATCGGGTTAATGACGTAAATCAGGGTGATAGGTACGTCCGAGAAGGTCTCGATAGCGTATGTGACCGCGCGCTCTGAAAGGGGGGAGCCGTCGAAGGCGACGAGAACGTTGTCGGGCATGGAGAGACGGTTTGTGGCGAACTGAAATTAACGTATTCCTCCGGAGATGCCGTGACGGAGATTCCTCGGAAAGAGAGTCTCAGAAGAGTCGGGTTGGGGCACATCTTTCGTCCGGATTCGACGGTTGAACGCCAATCGTTTTGGCAAACACCCGCCTCGGTTAGGCTGTCTCGATCACTGAGTAGCTCACGCCCGCCACGCACACCGTCAGAAGCACATGCCACTTGCTCAACTCCCCGAACAGTACGTCAGTCTCGGTATCTTCGTTCTCACCACGGGTCTCAGCGCGCTCAGCTTTCTCGCGTGGCGACGGGATAGACAGACGGTCGACTGCATTCTGTTAGGGCGGTCAATGGACGATTGATTTTCTCTGTTCGAGCACGTTTGGACGTACACGAACCCCGATGGGAACCACCCCATCGTTCGACCATCGGACGAAAGCATCCTTCCCCGGTCGTTCGACTGATAATCCTCTGCAATCGGGCGATTATTTCACCGGGGATCTATGGACCCTGCAGGCACCCGTTCGACAGTCGAACGAATCGACCTCTGTGGCAAGCGATGGTTGAATTCGAGAGGTCGAGAATCGAAGGATGTGGCAGGTTCAGGATGCGAATACGAACCCCTGCTGAATATAGAGCGCGTCTCGGTCACAGGATGCATCCTATCAGGCTGACCGAGACACGAGTCAACTCCTCGGAGTGTCGTCGTCGCTGTACCGAGTAGCGGTGGTCAATGCGGTGTTTCGCTATCGTCCACCAGAGATGAGACGACGAGTCGCTTGATTCCGCGCCGGAGGAGACCACTGGCTGCTGGTTGCGAGATGCCCACGTGGCAGGCCATCCAAGAGAAGATCGAGACGCTGGAAGTGATGGACGAACTCACCAGCGGGAGCGACCTCACCGAGAGCGACGTGCAGGAAATCGCAGACCGGATAAACGAGAGCGGACGCAAGCGCGTCGACGAGGAGTCGGCGTAGAGACGCGCCTGAGTTAGAACCCCTGAATCGACCAGCAATCGAATAGAAAAAAGAATGGACAAAATGGGATATCGTTCGCGAATACGGGAATATTTATTAGCCCACAATATGGCTTGATATATGACTTGAGAGCGCGCCTGCGTCGCGCCAACAGCCAATGGGGAATTCGCTACGTGACTCAATGACGGAAACATACCTCCGGAAAGGCAGCCACGTATCCGGACTCACCCCACCTCCGTCACGCCTGCCGACTGAAGGGGCTCGTCAACCGGACCACTTCACAGTCCCACCCAGACGGAGCTAAGACGATGGTGAACCCGAATGGAGAACCCACGCCGCCGGATGATCTCCTCGATGCGTTGATTCAACGGCTTGACGCGCTGGAACTCCCGGAATTACGATCTCTCCTGTCATACACCGAGCAGCGCATCGATGCGTCGCGAACCCCGATCGAAGAAGAAATCGAGGCGAAGGCGGCAGGGGAAATCCTCGCCATCGAGAAACACAGCGCGTACGCGATCGTTCGAAAGCACCCACCCGACCCGGATGGTGACTCGGAGACGTCCACGATAGCGCACAGACCCGTTGTGAAACCTGCGGGCGAAGGCTCAACGAAGATGTCAATACCTGCCCACATTGTGGCAGCGACGACGTCGATCACGCTGATTCAAACGAGTAACCTATGCCAAGTTCACTAACAGCCCATCTTCTCGTCCCGGTTGTGGACGAAGAAGATGCACGAGAAACCGGCCGGATACTCGATGCGTACGAATACGACCGCGTCACTGTCGTTCACGTCATCGAGAAGGGGGAGGGTGTTCCCGACAAGATTCCAGTCGAACAGGCCGAACAACGAGCAGCGGATGCGTTTTCGGCGTTTCGCGAAATCATCCCGGAGGTCGAGACGGAAACAGCCTACCGTCGGGACGTAGTTGGTGCTATCATCGACGTCGCGGCTGACGTCGACGCCAGCGCTATCGCCTTCCGTCCCCGGGGCGGGAGCCGGATCGTTCAGTTCCTGTCCGGAGACAAAGCGTTGAAGCTGGTCACGGACGCCGACCGGCCCGTCATTGCACTCCCAGAAGAGGACAGTACCGAATGATGGTGAATACACCATTCTTCACGCGCACAGCGACACCGATGACGGAGGCGACTGCGGATGAGTGAAACGGATCAAGAACTCGCCCGCGACCTCGGCTTCCTGGAGGCGTACACGATTGGCTTGGGGACGATGATCGGGGCGGGGATTTTCGTCCTCCCGAGCATCGCGGCCCAGCAAGCTGGCCCGGCCAGTATGATCTCTTTCTTCGCCGGCGGCATCGTATCGTTGTTGGCCGCACTCTCCCTCTCGGAGCTGGCAACAGGGATGCCGAAAGCTGGCGGCAGCTACTACTACGTCAATCGCGCACTCGGACCGTTCTTTGGAAGTATCGTCGGATGGGGGATGTGGGCCGGGCTCACGTTCGCATCGGCGTTCTACATGATCGGGTTCGGCCAGTATCTCCTCCCCGGCCTGGGCCAGTACATTGGGTTCCTCTCTGGCTGGGGCCAGATCGGGATTACTGTTGCTGCCCTGGTGATGGCGGCACTCCTGACTGCCGTCAACTACTACGGCGTCAAGGAGACCGGATCGCTGCAGAACGTCATCGTTCTTACACTCGTCGGCCTTATCGTGGCCTTCCTCGCGCTGGGTTTCATTAGTGGCCCGACCATCGGCGAGTTCAATCCGAACGGCTGGCCGGCGGTTGCGGCGACGATCGGGACGGTCTACGTGACGTTCATCGGCTTCGAGGTGATCGCGACCAGCGCGGAGGAGATCAAGAACCCGAGTCGAAACCTCCCGCTCGCGATGATCGCATCGGTGGTCACTCCGACGCTGATGTACGTCGGTGTGATGTTCGTCTCGACGGGGACGCTGTCGATTGAGGCAATCGCAACCTCGGAGGTGCCGGTGGCCGACGTTGCAACCAAATTCATGGGGTCGATCGGAGCGCTTGCGATGATCGTCGGGGCGGTCCTCGCGACCGTCTCGAGTGCGAACGCGAGCATCCTGTCGGCCGCCCGGGTCAATTTTGCGATGGGCCGGGACCGGATTCTCGTCACCTGGCTCAACGAGGTCCACGAGCGGTTCCGGACGCCCTACCGAGCAATCACAGCGACTGGGATTATCACGCTCGTGCTGATCGCCATCGGGGTCGGGATCGGCACGCTCGCAGAAGTGGCGAGTTTCATGTATCTCGTCACGTACGCCCTCGTCCACGTCACTGTCGTCGTGTTGCGTCGGGCAAATCCGGAGGCGTACGACCCGGCGTTCGAGATCCCGTCGGTCCTGTACCCAGTCGTCCCAGCCGTGGGGATGTTGGCGTGTTTGGCAGTCCTCTTCCAGATGTCGGTCGAGTTCGTCCCGACCGTCCTCACGGTCGGCCCGATCGAGTTCGCTCCTGCCAATCTCACGGTCGGCGCGGTCGAAGTCACACTGCCAGTCACGCCGACGCCGGTCGGCGCTATCGGAACTGTCCTCGTCGCCTTCGGCATTGGCTGGTACTACCTCTATGCGCGAGACCACGCGCTGAGTGAGAGTCTCGTCGGCGAGGCGATTGCCCCCGAGCCAACGGTGGTGGCGAACGGTGACGACCGCTACCGAGTGGTGGTTCCGGTTGCAAACCCGGAGACGGAGCAAGACTTGCTCCGGATGGCGGCGGCCAGCGCGCACGCCCATGAAGACGAGAATGCCGAAGTCATCGCCGTGAACGTTATCGAGGTTCCCCGCCAGACATCGCTCTCGCAGGACCTCGAATTCGAGGAAGAACGGGTCGAACGCCAACAGGAACTGCTGGACTCCGCTCGCGACATCGCCACCGACCTTGAGATCGGTCTCCAGACGCGGGCGATTGTCGGTCGCAATGCCGGCTCTGTCATTCTGGATGTCATCGAGGAAGAGAACGCAGATCACGTGCTCCTCGGCTGGCAGGGGACCCGGAGCCGGCGTGAGCACGTTCTCGGGTCCACAATCGACCCCGTCATCGGACGCGCACCGTGCGACGCGACGCTCGTGAAGCTCGGCTCTGAAGGTGAGCGTGGGGAAGGCGACATCATGGTCCTCGCGGGAGAGGGCCCACACGCCCCGATTGCGGCTCGACGCGCTGCTGAATTCGTCTCGGCGGTAGATGATGCCTCGCTGACGCTGCTCAACGTCCAGTCTCCGGAGACCGATACTGACGAGGTGGAGAGCTCACCCACCGAGCGCGGTGAAGCAGTGATCGAGGAGTTAGCTGAACGCGCTGGAATCCAATATATGTCCTACGAAACCGAGGTCAGAGTAACTGAGGATACCGAACGGGCGATTCTCGAAGCTGCGGCGGTGTACGATACGATCTGCGTCGGGGCAACTCGCTCCGGCGCGATTTCGCAGGCGGTGTTCGGGTCGCTCCCAGAGACGGTCGGCGAAAAAGTGGACAAGACAGTTGTGATGGCTCGCGGCCCGGAGGAGTCGGCGATGTCGGTCCGTGAAGCGCTTCTGCGGCGACTGGAGGTGTAATTACGATGTATCTCATCATCATCGGCGCTGGCGACATCGGAACGCCACTCATCGATATCGCGACCAAGTCCGGGAACGAGGTCGTCGTCATCGAGCGGGACGAAACCAGAGCGAACCGAGCGGCCGACCAGTTCGATTGTCTGGTTCTGAACGACGACGCGACGTCGAAGGACACGTTAGCGGATGCGGGGGCAGGGCGAGCTGATGCCCTCATCTCGACGACCGACCAGGACGCGACAAATGTGATGACCTGCCTCCTCGCAAAGGAGTTCGAGGTGCCAGCGATTCTCTCGGTCGTTCATAACCCCGAGCATATGGGACTGTTCGAGCAGATTGGAGTGAACACGATGCAGAACCCCCAACAACTCATTGCGGAGTATCTGTATCGGGCAGTTGCGCGTCCGGCGATTATCGACTATTTGCGGATTGGGGACGATGCTGAAGTGTTCGAGATTACGGTCACTGAGGAGGCCCCGATCGCGGGCAAAACGCTCCAAGAAGCCACCCAGGAGGGATTGATCCTTGACGACATGCTTGTCGTGGCAATCGAACGCGAAGGAAACGACCACCCGATTACACCGCGCGGTGATACCACCATCCGCCCAGGCGATCTCCTAACCGTCTACTCCGGTGTCGGCGCTGATCCGGAGATTACGGATATCTTTGGCCACTATGAAGATCGCGGGGATTGAGGCGTCCATGATTCGCCCCTGGTGCCCTGTCATCAGGCTAATCGCCATTACAGGGAACGTATGAACCGGGCTGTCGCAACAGTCGGACGAGACCTTGGACGCATCCTGGAGGCGCTCGGCGGGTTGCTGCTTCTCTCGCTCGTCGTGCCGCTGGTCTGGGGAGAGTACTTCGCGCTCCCGGCACTCCTCGTTTCCGCTATCGTCCCGCTCGGTATCGGACGGGTGCTCTATCGACGATTCCAGGACGCTGAAGCTCCCGGTCGGTTCCACGGAATGATCGTCGCCGCGTCGGGCTGGTTTTCAGTAGGTATCTTTGGGTCTCTTCCGTTCCTGCTTATTGCGTGGAGCGTCCAGTTGGGCGTCCCCGGATTCGCGGTTCCTGCCCAGACGGCGACACTTGCGGCGTTCACTGAGCCGCTCAATGCCCTCTTCGAGAGTATGAGTGGGTTCACCGGGACGGGCCTCACGATGACCGACAACGAGGAGGTGCTTCCGCGGACACTCCAGTGGTGGCGGACGTTCAGTGAGTGGATCGGCGGCGTCGGTGTGATCGTCCTGACGACGGCAATCCTCTCACGCCCGGGCAGTGGGTCGCTGACGCTCTACGAAAGTGAAGCCCGCTCCGAGAAGATTCACCCGAGTATCGTCTCGACGGTGCGGACGATCTGGTGGATCTTCATCCTGTTCACGTTCCTCTCGATCCTCGTGCTGTGGCTGGCGGGGATGCCGATCTGGGGGGCGATCAACCACGGCATGACCGGGCTCGCGACAGGCGGATTCTCGATCACGGATAACTCGATTGCGACCTACGACAGCGTCGCCATCGACTTCGGTCTGCTCCCGATAATGCTGCTAGGGAGCATCGCATTCCCAGTGCACTATTTAATTCTCCAAGGTGACCTCCGGAACTTCTACGCTGATCTCCAAACGCGGTGGGTATTCGGTTACATGGGTATCGGGTCGGCGTTGCTGTGGGGGTTCCTCTATTTCGGTGGCCCCTACGAAACACCATTCGCGGCCCTCCGGTACGGTCTATTCCAGTTCGTTTCGGCGGCGACATGTACCGGCTTCCAGACGGCTGTCAACGCGACGAACGTCGCGCTCGGCCGGTGGCCGTCGTACGCCCAACTCACGGTTACGTTCGGGATGTTTGTCGGCGGGGCAGCCGGGTCCACTGCTGGCGGCATCAAACTCATTCGGGGGCTGACACTCGCGAAGGGGATTCGACATCAGATCGCGGACGTGTTCTACCCCGAGAGTGCGATCCGTCGGCTGGAGATCAACGGTCGTCGGCTGAACGAGGAGGAAGCGAGCCGCGAGTTTATGGAAGCCGCGATCATCGTCATCCTCTGGATCACGTTTCTGGTCGTCGGGACGTTTTTGCTGCTGCTCACCCTTCCGTCGGGGGAGTACTCGCTTGCGAATGTCCTCTTCGAGGTAGCCAGCGCCCAGGGGAACGTTGGGCTTTCGTCGGGAATCACGGGTCCTGACTCGCTGCCCACGTTCGGGAAAATCGCGTTTCTCTTCCACATGTGGATCGGCCGGCTGGAGATCATCCCGGTCCTCGTGATGCTGCGAACGATCTTCAAGCGTGGAGGCTTCTACGAATGAAACTGGGCGACCTCCCGATCGTCTCCACTGTGTTCGAAGCTGGTGCTGATGATCGAGTGTTCGACTTGCTGCTGCTGCTTGGCCCCCTCGTTATTGGTCTAGTTATCGTTTTGAATCGATCCCTCCTCACGGAGGCGCTTGGGGTTGCCTATCTCGGTGTGTTCGTCACGTACGTTCTTTATCGAGGGATCCATTGACCGAGTCGGTCCCGGACAGAAGTGACAATCAAATTCGTGCAATCACCGCTGTCTCGAAGATCCGCCTTCGTTATGTGATTTGGCCAATCACCGTCTGTGTTTGACTGCGTAGTGTTATTCGGTTCCAAACGCTTCTAGAGAGTCTTTCTTCAAGGGGGCCTTTGAGAATAAGGAAACGACATCACCAGTTTGAATCACAGTTTCACCTCTGGGTGTTAGTACGTCTCCCTCGCGCTCGATACCGACCACAAGCATTTCGTCGGCTATCAGCTCCTTCTCGACAGCCTGCTCAATCGTCATATTAGCGATCTGTGCGCCTTCCGAGACGGTAAACTCGACAACTTCTGCGTCCCCAGCGAGACTCATAAAGTCGGTTAGTGACGGCCCCTTCGGCACGCCCTCAGGACCAAACGGGTTGTACGGTGTGTGGTACTCACCCTCAATTACACTCTCATCCTCGATCTGGATCCCGAGGTCGGCTAATTCTCCTGCAATCTGATTGATATCGCCGGTATCTGCACCGACGACGGTAATCCTGAGATTTTCAGACCCGGCCATCAACTCGCGCACCGTGATGACGCCCGAGACCTCCCGGGCTGACTGTGCAAGTTGGGGACGGTCCGGGATGGGGGCTGTACACGTAAACTGATAGGTGACATACCCCTCAATCGATTTGTAGTCGATGTCAGCGCGATAGCCGCGTAGAACCCCCTGCGTTTCGAGCTGATCGATTCGATTTCGGATCGTTGCCGGGGTCACTCCTGTTTCTTCAGCGATGTCTGATGTGGATGTGTTACGAGCATCCAGTGCGAAATAGTAGAGGATGCGTTTGTCGATCTCGTCGACGCGGTGAGCCATACAGGAACTACGGTCAGCGGTGATAAAGCGTCTTCCTTGTCGTTCTCTGGTACTCGGTCGTTTCGGGAATGGTCACCACAGTTCAAACTCATACCCAAAACGAGTACAGACCCTTGTAAAATCACATCTCACAGAATCGAGGGCAATGTTGCTAACACCGGCATAACTGTAATTCGAAGCATTCCTGCCCCAAACCCGAAGCCGATGAAGGAAGACAAAATCGAGATGTCGTTGTGAACTTGCCCCTCTCCGTTGGTGAGAAATGCAATTCCTATCAATGAACCTGTTCCACAACAGATTCCAATCCCACAAAGGAACCCGAGCCACACAAAATAAGCGTTCTCCGACAGAGATAGGAACTCGTACGATGGTGACCAAACCCCTAGTGAGATCGCCAGATATCCTCCGACCAAGTACACGAAGAATAGACAGCCAACGGGTATAAACAGCGGAATAGACCATTGTGCGATAGTCACGAAAGCGTGTTCAAGGGTGTCCGCAACTCGTGCACGCAGTGATTTCTGAGGGATATCGGGCTCCGCAGATTCTGAAGGAGGCTTCATCTATCGTTCACTTGTGTTCGTCCAGCTGATTGGATTTCGCGAGACAAAAATATACTGGCCAAATACTGGGCCCAGGAGAAATTGAATGGCAATACTTATGCCGTAGCGAAAATTCAGGGTGGTGTAGACTGGGCCAAGAATGGTATCCCGTCGTTCCAGGGCCGGTTCGGTGGACCTCGTGGTCGGCCGGCCGGCTGAGGCCAGTAACACAAATACCGCATGACCCCATCCGATCCTACCCCTCCGGAAGATGTCCCTGAGGAACTACTTGCTGCACTTAGAAGCAGTAATAACGCCCAACTCAGGGAGATCATCAATTACGCACAGCAACTTCTCCACGAGCATTCCTCCATAACGGATGAAATCGAATCGCGCCCAGGAGAAGAACTCGTCCGCGTAGAGGATCACGGGGCGTACACCATCGTCATCGTGGAGCGTCCCGATGAAACGGGTGAGGCGCGTGGCCCATTCGCGTATCGGGTCAAATGGGAGCGCAATATCGACGATGAGGAGGGTCGGTACGAGTGGCATTATCTCGGGAGAGTCTACGGCGACGGGGGAGGGGGCCGAAATGACTGAGTCGTTCTTCCACCGCGTCGTCGTCCCGGTCGCCAATCGCGATGACGCCGCGGCCACGGCGGCTACACTCCATCAGTACCTTGCTGCGGACTCGACGGTGATCGCCGTCCACGTTATTGAGAAGGCCGGGGGAGCACCCGACAAAGCATCCGTCGAGCAGCGCGAGTTACGTGCGGAGGAGATATTCTCGATCTTTACTGAGGAATTCGAAGATACCGGTGTCACACTCCAAACGGACCTCCGCTATGGGACCGATATCGCATCGTCAATCGTCGGTGCCGCCCACGACAGGAGCGCAAGTGCAATCGTCTTCACTCCCCGTGGGGGGAGCCGCTGGCGCAAGCTGTTGACGGGTGATGTCACCCACAACCTCCATCGGACTAGCGACATCCCGATTCTGGTTCTGCCAGACAAAGGCGACCCCGAAGCGTGAGCAAAATTGGATTCACGACACACACCAAATAACCGACACTTACAAAACACATGTACATCATCATCGTCGGAGCAGGCGACATCGGCACACCGTTGATCGATATCGCGACTCGCTCCGGAAACGAAGTGGTCGTTATCGAGCGAGAGACAGAGAAAGCGGACCAGATCGCCAGTGGGTACGATTGTTTAGTGCTCAACGCGGACGCGACGGTAAAAGAGACGTTGGAAGACGCCGGCGCCGAGCGGGCTGATGCGATCATCTCGACGACCGACCAGGACGCGACGAACGTTATGGTCTGTCTGCTCGCCAAAGAGTTCGATATTCCGGTGATTACGTCAGTCGTTCATAGTGCAGAGCATATGAACCTCTTCCGCCAGATCGGTGTCAACACGATCGAAAACCCGCAACAGCTCATTGCCGGATACCTCTATCGAGCAGTAGCGAGACCAGCAATTGTCGATTATATGCAAATTGGTGACGAGGCAGAGGTGTTCGAGATTACGGTCACGGAAGACGCACCAATCGCTGGGAAGACACTCACTGAAGCGGGAACAGCGAACCTTCTGCCAGACGACGTTTTGATTGTCGCCATTGAGCGAGAGGCTGAGGGCAAGCCGTTGACCCCCCGGGGGAACACCCGGATCGAGGCCAAGGACCTGTTGACTGTCTATTCCGCGACGGGAGCTGAGCCGGAACTCACGGACATCTTCGGGCATTACGAAGATCGGACCGTGTGATAAAATCCGAACGAGAACCCAATATTATGTCAAAATCATCCAGTGGTCGGCTTGGCGCTGTGACCGCCTCGAAGACAGTTGTGAGAGATATCGGTGCTCTTCAGGTACTCATCGGCGGCCTGATGTTGGTACCACTGCTCGTCTCGCTACTTTATCAGGAGTGGTTTAGTGCACTGTCCTTCCTGATTGCAGCGGGGATTACAGCGCTTGCAGGCGGGACCGCGTACAAGCTGTGTGGCGATGCACCCGAACCGAAACGCCATCACGCGATGATCGTCGCCGCACTCGGGTGGTTCGTCACGGCAGCATTCGGCGCCGCCCCGTTCATCATCGCGGCCTACATCACACCACCGGCCGTGCTAGAATCGTTCGTCCCGGCAGGCGCGAGCTATCAATCGAGCCTTCTGTACTTTCAGAACCCGTTACACGCGTTCTTTGAGAGTATGAGCGGGTACACGACCACCGGCCTGACGATGAGCATCCGTGAACCGTCCGTCGGGCATGGGTTCCTCTGGTATCGCTCTCAAATGCAGTGGGTCGGTGGGGCGGGTATGATTGTCCTCTCCCTAGCGATTCTCCGCCAGCCACACGGCACTGCGGGTATTTCGCTATATCAGTCGGAAGCTCGAAGCGAGAAGCTGCGGCCGAGTATCGTGGGGACCGCGCGTGCGATCTGGAAGATATACGTAGGAGTCACGGCACTGGTCGCGGTCTATCTCGCAGCGGCAACATTTCTCGTTCAGCCGAACTACGGCATCGAACAGACGATATTCGATGCAATCAATCACGCCATGACTGGACAGTCGACCGGCGGGTTCAGCACTCTTGACGATTCGATCGCCGGCTACGGCTCCTACGTGATGGAACTCGTCCACATTCCAGCGATGATCACCGGTGCGATCTCGATACCGGTCTACTACGGGGTGCTGTCCGAGCGAGACCTCCGGGAATTCACGCAGGACCCGCAGGTCAGAGTCCTCTTCGGCATGTTCGTCGTTGGTGTGGTCGGCCTAACGGCGTTTCTGGCCCGGTGGGTGGGTGTCCCGTACACTGGTGACCCGATAGGGTATGTCGGGCAGGTAGCGACGAGTCAGGCGTTCCGCGACGGTCTGTTCCAGTTCATTAGCGCGCAGACGACTACCGGCTGGCAAACGTCTGCCATCGGAGATTGGAACGACGGCGCAGTCATGTTCATCGTCCTCGGCGCGATGTTGCTCGGTGGGTCTGCTGGGGCGACCGTCGGCGGGATAAAGATCCTCCGTGGCTACATCATTGGCCGCGGAATTGGCTGGGAAGTCTCTCGCGTCTTCCTTCCGGGGCACGCCGTCGACGATCTCCGAATCGGACAGCGGACGTTCAAGACCGACGAGGCGAACGACGAGATCCGCGCCGCAGCGACCTTCGCGTTCACGTACCTCATCCTGTTGGGGATCTCGCTGTTCGTGCTCTTGGCAGTGTTACCGTCGGAGTTCACCCTCGCGGATGCGATCTTCGAGGTGGCAACCGCACAGGGGACTGTCGGTCTCTCGGCTGGCATCACTGGACCGGCAATGCCGGTCATCGCGGAGGTACTGTTCATCTTCCAAATGTGGATGGGGCGACTGGAGATCATCCCCGTCCTAGTGCTGATAAACAGCATCCTCAGGCGGTGATCAGTATGCAGGATTTGCCCCCCTTCAGCGCACCCGTGCTCAACGTTCCTGGGCCACCACGCCATTCTGACTCGGTCGATAGTAACGTCCACTAAACATCGGCAATCCAACACAAACTCCAATGTACATCATCGTCGTCGGCGCAGGCCGCACCGGTAGCAAAGTCATCGAACTCGCAACTCAGGACGATAACGAAGTGGTCGTTATCGAACGCGATCAGGAACTCGCCGAGGAGGCGAGTGCAACCTATGACTGCATGGTCATCAACGCGGATGCAGCGTCCAAGGAGATCATGCTCGAAGCGGGCGTCCAGGAAGCTGACGCACTCATCTCCACAACGGAGAACGATTCAGTGAATCTCATGATATCGATGCTCGGCAAACAGTACGGCGTCGAGACGCTCGTGAGTTCGATCAATGATCCCGAACACATGGAACTGTTCGGCGACCTCGGTGTGAGTATTGTCGAAAGCCCCCACGAACTCAACGGTCAGTACCTCTACCGTGCTGTTCAACGCCCTGCCATCCGGGACTTCATGGAGGTCGGTGGCGGGGGCGAGATCTTCGAAGTAACGGTAGAGCAGGGTGCGCCAATCGCCGGGCTCAGTCTCGTCGACGCCGACTCGGAAGGACTTCTTCCACAAGAGACGATCATCGTGGCAATCGTGCGTGATGGCGACTTGCACATTCCGCGAGGGAAGTCGGACATCCAGGTAGGAGATACTGTGACAATCTTCGCCAAGAATGGAGCCAGCGACACCATTACCGAAGCATTCACCGGACCGTGACCATGTCGGACGCTAACAACGAGGATACTGTTCCGATTACGGTTCCAGAGCTGTCTTCGGAGTCCGATGGGGAATCGTACGGATACGATGGGGAGGTGATCCATCATCCGGATTACTCCGTGGTAGTGCCTGTCGTCAGTGACCTGTTCGACAGCGATACCGGGATCAACGCTCGTCGATTCCTGCAAACAGCGATCGCTTTGGCGGATGACAATGACGGGCGAGTGGTCCTGTTGGGGATCGCAGCGGTCGATGATGAAGGCGTTCTCGAGCAAGCACGGGAGTACACACAATCTGCAAGAGGCGCAGCAGAACAGTCTCTCCCCCAGATCGTCTCTGAGCGACAATCTCAGTTGGCGAAGATCGTGAACGTTGCAGAAGGGATTGAGGAAGATGTATCGGTGCGAGGGGTGGTGCGAGTCGTGGCTGACACGACGCGAGGGATTCTCGATGCTCTCGGGAGTGGGAGCGGTACTGCTGTCCTTCTCCTCCGTGGAACCGGATTTGAGGAGGGATGGGTACTCGGGAACAGTACAATTGATGCAGTCGTCGATGAGGCCGAGTGTGACGTGTTCGTGGAGAACATCGGCGTTCGAGAAGGATCACATTCGCTGTATGTCCCGGATGTCGAGGGGCATACTGTCGCCTCATTGGCTGAATCAGAAGCAGAAACGATCGACTCGATCCTTCTGCCGGTAGGAACAGGACCACACTCTGCGCTCGCTGCCGAGGCATCACGGGCTGTCGCTCGCACACTTGATGCATCGGTAACCGTTCTGCACGTGATAGCTCCGGAGGCGTCCGGGAAAGACCGCAGCGATGCGAAGGATCTGCTGACGTTCGCGGAGTACATTCTTGGATCCGAAGTGGAGTCTGACACCGAACTTCGGGAGGCATCGGACCCGACTGATGTCATCCTCGAGGAGGCTCAGAATCACGACTTCACATCGATTGGATCGCCAGAACAGAAGTTCAGGCTGCGCGATCTGGTGTTTCAACCAGTACAGGAAACCCTTGTCGGAAAAAGCGACGTTACTGTCTTGATGGGACGTGATAGCGATCAAACAACGCGCTCGCTCTATTATCGATATACGCGGGCGATGGAAAAATCAGACACAGACGAACATTCTGGGTGAAGTTCCACCGTACCGGAAATCGAGAACAAATTCGCTTTCCATGAATCCACTCATCTCAAACGTTGTCGCGGTGTTGGTACCGAATGAGGGATTCCGACGACAGGCTGTCGCAACTAACAACGTAGTCGCCGAGTGGCCATGTTGAGGGTCGATACGAAGACGGTCGGTCGAGACGTCGGTCGGATTGTGCAGGCTGTCTCGCTCACGATGGTCGTATCGATCATTATCGCGGCTATAAATCAAGAATTCTATACGATTCCTGCCCTCGTTGCCTCCGCAGTTGTGATGGCAGGTATCGGGACAGGGTTGGCCCGGCGATATCGGGGCGCAACCCCCCGGAGAAGCGGGACGCGATGGTCACCGCGGCGACCGCGTGGGCTGTCGTCGGCATTCTTGGCGGACTTCCGTTCCTGTTGATTGCCTGGACGATGCAGGTCGATCCGTTCCCCGTATGGGCGAACACGCCGCCGATGGACTCGACGACGGCGGTGTGTCTCCACCCGCTCGATGCGGTGTTCGAGAGTGTGAGTGGCTTTACCGGCACAGGCCTCACGATGGCTGCCGTTGAGGAGGAACTCCCACGGGCGCGACACTGTTGGCGTGTCTGGGGATGCTCACGGGTGCAGCGGCGGGGTCTACGGTGAGTGGCCTCAAGCTGATTCGCGTGATCACGCTCGTCAAAGGGACAGTTTGGCAGATTCAGGAGATGTTTCAGCCAGACTCTGCGATCCGGTATCTACAACTCGGCGAGCGCAAGTTGAACGAGGAACAGACACAACGCGAGTACACCGAGGCAACTGTCGTTTTCGTTCTCTGGCTCACGTTTTTAGCGATCGGCGTCGCGGTGCTCCTCCGCGTGCCCTCGCCAGCACATCCACTTGAGTACGTCATATTCGACGTTATGAGTGCCCAGAGTAACGTCGGGCTGGATTCCGGCATTACCGGGCCGACAATGCCCGATACTGCCAAGGCGATGTTGATCATCAACATGTGGGTGGGTCGTTTGGAAATCATCCCCATCGCCGTGTTGCTCGGATCGGTGCTCCAACGACTCGACCTCTATCGGTGAGTAGGAGCCCGGTTTTGAGTGCTATCAACTGAAGCTCGCTGTGGTCAAGGCCTATTCGACTCAGAGAGGGATTCTACTCACCGCGAGCGACCGGGGGGAGGCTCGCAGGCTTTTGATCGAGCTTTTGCAAGCGAGCGCAGCAGAAGGTCGGTGGGAACGTCTATTGTTTGGGTAGTTCATCGATTTTAGAGTGAAACAAGCGAGGCTATCGCGCTGAACTCATCCTCAATATTCCGATTGGGTCTCCTCTGACGGTGGAGGGGTTGATTTATAAACATCGTACTGCCGTCTGCGAAATGTCGTCCGTCACGCAGAATGATGGGCGCTGCAGGGACTGCGATATTCGCCCAACGCCGGAGGGGTGGGTGCCGTAGGTCACCTAGCGTCATCGCTGAATCTCCCTCCAACGACGGTCGGCCTTCTCTCGCTCTGAGGCCCGGTCATAGTGCTTATCGAGGACACGCTCAGACGCGTCTAACCGATCCGAGACGACTCCCCGTTGAATCCCATCGTTCCGATACTTCGTCACTCGCGCCTTTCGCCAATCGTGAGGCGATCGCGTCGATGGACACTTACTCGCTTGATCGTAGGAGTTCCATTCACACGTCTTCGGGTCTTTACCGTGAGGACAGTCCTCGCCTATCCAGCAGGGCCTCGTGACCTTGTAGGAGGTTTGTCTCACCGTCCCCGCAGAGGTTCGTCCCTCGGTCGTGGTTAACAGCGGTTCACGGCCGTAGTCGTCGAGCTTGTCGACCCGAGGACCGTCGATATAGTCCTGGATAATGTTCGCTACTTCCTCGGAGAGGCGATTGTACCGCTCACCGCCGTCGGCATTCTTGAGCCGAGTGTCGGTCTCCGGTCGGTTCTTGATCGACATCCCGGGCTTATGACCCTCTAAATCGAGGTCATCGAGGTCAATCGCTCGGAGGTCACTAATGCGTCCACCAGTGTGCCACATCAGGAGCATCATCAGATGATCCCGTGAGGCCCAGTGGTACCGTTCCAGATATTCTAGGATAGGAGAGACGCGCTCGGGGACGATCTTCGAATCACTCACCTCCTCGTTATCCGAGACAGTCGGAATGGGGACCTTCATGTAGAGGTCCGGGTGCACGGCCTCTACGTTAGCGCAGAACCGGAGGAAGCGACGAAGGGTAGAGAGGGCCGTCTTCAGCGTGGTAACCGCGAGACGGTCAACTTCGGCCCCACTGTAGTGCCCCTCACGTCGCCAAACCCGATACTCGTAGAGGTCGCGGCCCGTGAGTTCGTTCATGTTCCGGACGTTCCCTTCTTCGTCACACCACTCCAGGAAGGGCCGAAGTCGACTCTCGTGCGAGGTCAGCGTCCAATCCGAGGCGTCGTCAGCACGAGACTCTAGGTAGAGGTCGACTGCCCGATCCGGTTCAAGGGGTTCGAGTTCTTGGTGAGACTCATCCGCCGAGTCATCGGTGGACGGAGAAGATCGATGACGAGCTGGGTCGTTGCTCATTCTGCTCCCCTCAGAAGGGTAGAGTATGAGTAGTTAGTCAGCAGTACGCCCTTGCGCTCAGGGGTTTCAAGCCCCCAGGTAGTGTAGTCCGACATGGCTTTCGTGCTCTCTCCACGGAAGCCCGCGCGGACCCGTGTCATCACCACGGGGTCCGCTTTTGGTGTGATATGAGGACCCATCGACGAGCGAGGGGTCCGCGAAGTGCTTCCGTGCCAATCAATTCTGCAGGGTGGGCACTTAGTTGTTAGCTTCGATGAGCTATTAAGATAGCAATTATAAGACAACAAATTAGGTGAACAACCGGAAATATACATTGTGAGATGAGTGAACCGGCTGAATGCGCCCCCGGCCCTCGTGGATGTCGTTGAACGACTCCGTAGTGCTGGAGTTCCTCGCAGAGAAGGATTTAGAACTCCCGCCGAAGGCTCTCTATGCGAATTTGAATCGCCAAGGACACGAGATCGGCTATTCAACTGTCCGACTCCGCCTCTCGAAATTAGAGGACCACGGCCTTGTAGAGAAGGCAGATTCTGGATACTACCAAGTATCGGAGAAAGGGCACCGTTGGCTTGCGGATGACCTTGACCCTGAAGAGCTAGAAGACGACTCCTAGCTGGGTCAACTCTCTCCCCCAAGTATGGTCTCGGATATTCTCTCACTGGCTTACGAGCGATGCAACTATCCGGATGAATTGGCTCGTGCATGATCTGAATTTGAGCTTTAGGCTTCGGCTTTGTAGAGCGCCTTGTAGTGGCCCATTTCGGTAACGAGTTTCACTTGATCACGCTCGAAGGTCTCACCGGTGGCGCTGTTCCGGAGCTCCTCAAACTCCGGGTCGTGGTTCCAGTTCGCCCTAGAACACTGCGCACACCAGAAGTGGTAGTTCGTCGGCTCCCACGAGATGTGTCCTACCGGGCACCGCCACTTGCGGCGATCGTGCTTATCATCGAGGTCGATCACAACTTTGTCATCACTTCTGCGCGACATTGCACTTCCAGCCGATGGACGGGCATGTATAAACAGTAATCCTGATGTGCGGAGTGAAACTGAACTCCGTCCGTGAAAGTATACCTGTGACTCACTTCCGGAATGTCAGATGATAATTGAATGCGTATATATCGGTGGACTAAGCATTCCAAAGTATGAACCCAATCTCTCTACTCCCCCAAGCTGGATGGAATTATAAACTGTACTATCTTGTTCCCGTTTCCTTTGTCTATGTGTTCTCCATCACTAATGCTCAAGTCCACCTGATTTTTGCTCTAATCGCCCTCATTGGTGCAGCGAGTCGACATTCAATGGGAGAAGCAATGTATGGCCCCGGTGGCGAAGAGGAAAGAGAACTGGACCCATTAAAGAGGATTCAACGAACAGGTACTGTAATTTTCCGAGATAAAGCACCGTCAGCCTATTCTGCGACCTCCTATCAAGAAATGGTTCAGGAAGGCAACCTGAGTTCAAAATATTGGGGAGGGTTCCTATTGGTGAACGTATTATTTCAAGCGAGTCTATCAGTCATGTATGTTGGAGCTTTGTATTTCCTCTTCACCTACCGATCGGAGATCGGCTTCGTAGGGGGAGTGATACTCTTCTCACTTGTAGCATTATTCGTATATGGCCTCTTGGCGGTTTTTTGGCCAGATGTCCACAGAATTCACGATGATTTTCCGTCAGTCGATCCTGCTTTACAAAATATTGTGAATGGGTTCGTATATTCTCTTAATGCAGAGGACATCTCCGTCCCAGATGTGTACTATGAACCAGATGGTGGCCGATTCGAAATTGACTGCAGAATAGATGACGATGCTACAGGGCAAGTCGAAAAGAAATTGAATCAAATTGCTTTCTCTTTTTGTTCCATCGTAGACCGTTCTCCATATCCAGTAGATCAGGCGAAAATCGTACTCCAGGCTGGAGACACCAAAGAAATTGAATTCCTAATCGAGGCACGGTGGTGCAGGCGCCTATTGTCAGGCGATCTGTCCGCTAATCAGTACAGAAAAAGAGTTCGACAATCGCTTGTTTCAAAGAGCGAAGATGCTCTTGAGGAACTGAATCAGCAATGAAGTATTGACAAAATCTGGACTTTGCTGATTAGGTGTCTTTGTTCCTCACGGGAATCCCTGTATGATTTCCCATCTCCCTTCCATCTAGAACCTCTTTAATAGCATCTCCACTTGGTCGACTAACCACTTCTACCTCCAAATGCTTAGAGAGCATCGCTACTGCATCGATCAAGTCAAATTCTTCTTCGGCCATCTCGATGGTTTCCCAGTTTGTCACACTGGTCTCCCGGCATTCAAGCACGTACCTCGGGATGACGGACGGGGCAGTCTTCCGGAGCCGCCAATACTCCCCTTCCTCCGTTAGCAGAATAACGGGGAGATGTCTATCCCGATCGAGGACGATACCTCCTCGGTCGAGTGGTTCTATCGTGAGGGTAGTTTCCCCGGTGGAGCTAGTTGTAGAGCATTTTTCGAGGTTCTTGGGTTCCCCATCGCGTAAGAACCGAAATGCTTGCATATCCGCTGCTTCGAAAGCTGCGGATTCAAGAGGCCACTCCTCCGTCAAGCGGCTCCAAGAGATGGTATATTCTTCACGCGCTTCGATTGCGAAGCAACGATCATCGTGTTCGACGACTCGAATGAGTTCTCCGTCGATATGCTTGAGCACGATCTCCGGAGTATCTGGCTGTGGGACAACGATACTTGCCGTGTCAAGCGGGAGGAGTGCCACTGTATCGGGCATGACTACTTCTGTCGACTACCATATTATGGGTGTATGCCATGCGAGTAGGCCGAAAGTGAAAATGGCCGTATGAACGTCTAATGGTACTATGACCTGTTCGACCTGAGCGAATGAACTTAATATGTAGTGTTCCTGAAACCATGCATGACCGCGGATCATGGAGATGAACGCGATTTCTGGACTATTGGTTCCTATTTGGAAAAGAATTATTCTAAATTTGCAATCATGGGAATTTTTGGAACAGTCACTGTCTTTTTATCGAGTAACTTTCCTGGAAACACATCATCAATTGTTGTTCGAGCGGGGACGTTTGCCAGCCTTGTTATTTTTGGGTTGGCAGCAGTTTGGATTTTTACTAATTCTATCAATATTGTGCTTGAAGAACACAATAATGGCAGGTCCCTGTCCACGGAACTAGGATTTATAACTTTGTCTTTTTGTACAGGAGTTTTATGTATATCTATTGGTGTTGCGATAACAAACTTCAACGAAGTATTTTCTATTGCTCAACAAATAGGAATTGCCCTTCTTATTGCGGTGATTTATATCCGGATGTATCCCTCAGAGAGGTTCAAGACACCTATAGATTCGGCTGAAAATATCGGAGTTATTTCTGTCCTTTCTGTGTTCTTAATAATTTCAATTTATCAAAGTCAACTTATTGTAATAATCTCAGAGCGCGAACCATATGTTCAAACGGGGATATTGTCCGCGACCGCGGCCGGCGTCCATCTATTGAGTACAGAGGCTCTCCTTGGAATTTTTAAATTTATCGACTCGATGTCGGAGAATAGCTACACTAATATGGTCGAGAATTTTGTACAAAACACCCTATCGTTCTCCCACTCGTATCAAGTAGCGACCTCTATTGCTATGATCGGATTCTTAACTTTCACGTATGTGTTATATGAGGTATTAGTGACTGGTGAGGCCCAGACCGGCTGGTATGAATTGTTTGGACTTCGTCTAGAATTATTGGTCATTGGCCAATTGATGGCCCTATGTCTCCTCGTTTTTTCAAATATTATCTTTTCTGACCCGTCCCCACAAGAATCGCGTTTTGACCAAAAGAGGTATAATGTAATCACATTATCATATATTGGTGTGTTAGCAGTCGAACTTGCTTTGATATATTTCAATATTGGGTTTGTACATGTGGTTACATTCGGTTAGTGGGTTTACCGCCACTGACTCTCGATACTGGTGCGGTACCTCAGAACGAGCACAGACGTGTTACAACAGTCCTTGATTTCCTGCGGCGGATAGCAATCCCTCACGTTCTCCAAATTCTCGTGTGACTCCAAGAGGTGCGTGAGGGCCGCGTCGATCACGACAGACATGGGCGGATCGTCGGTGGCGTCTCTCGCTATGAGTTCACTCGCTTCGTCGAGGAGCTGTTGCCGTTCGTCGGTGAGCTTCAGGCTCGTTCGCTTGGTCATGATAAGGAAGTGTATGCACCGGGGGGTCGATTGCGTGAGTGTGGGGTGACTGATTGTCGGTTCTTTTTATCTGCCGCCGAGGGCACCATGCCGATCACCGTGGACACCAGCTCGAACCGGCAGGAAACTATGCACCCAGTAGGGGTCGGGACACCGAAGGGGTGCATAGATTCGGCCGGGTGAATACATCTGTGTGAAACCCCGTGGGGTCGGAGTCGAGAAGCCGGTTGCAGGTGTCTCGCTCATTCGACTGGCATGAAGGCCTCGGCTTTCTGCACCTGGAGGCCAACGTCTCCGACCTCTCCAGTGAAGATCACGCGATCGCCCTCGGAGATATCCAGATCGGCCGCGGCCTCCGAGGGGACAGTCACCCGGAGACAGCCGTCACCGTCCTGCACCTTTCTCGTCTCGATCACCATGTCACGGAGCGTCTCTGCCATACCGGCTCAACCGCCCACCCCTTCCGCTATAAATCATGCAACCGTTCTGCCTCATACTCCACAGATTGTCGTCGCCGATTATCAGAAAACAGTCAACTATGGCAGTAAATTCTGACTTCGGTATCTCACTCGGGTGACTTCAATGTCGATACGGCCTCTCGAACCGGAATTCAACTGAATTCGAAAATTCGGTGCGGTACGGGTTTGCCATGCGATTACGCCCGCGCGTGGCTATATTAGACTAAAGTCAACCCCCGGGGGGTCACCCTTCAATTTCTCCCATATCCAGAAAGTGATAGCTTTCGAGAGACTCGTCCGTTCTAATTGGTTAAGAGGGGGCGGCCGTCCTCTGGCATATGGCACTCCACAAGCGCGAGTACCCTGGCCAAGGAGTCACCTCGATTCAACTCACAACCTGTCCGCTTCTGACGAACGGCGGTCAGGAGGCCTGCGGCTACGAATTCTCTAAGCACGAGGCGCGGTGGAAACATATCTTCGACGAGCACGGCCCGCTCGACGCTGACCTCTCCCCGCTTGGCGATCGTCATCGTGTCGGTCAGCACGATACCGGAACGTCCGCCCCGACTCCCGCAGGTGACTGACGTGAGTTCCATCGAGAACTCGTCAGACGGTGACTCGGTTCCCGAGAGTGTCGACCACGATGACGGTGACGCGAACGTCGTTTCCCAGGATGTGGTCGACACGATCCGAGCCATCGAGGAAGGTGATTTCCTCCACGTCAACGACACAACTCGGACGTGGACGGTCACCGAGGTGGTGACGACCTACTTTGATGACGAGGATCCCCGCGAGTCCCAGGAGGGCGTGCGCCTGCAGTACAGTACCGGCGTCGCCACCCACGATTTCGTCACGCGGGCAATCGTCTGCGACACCTATCCCGGGTTCGCGACTGCGACGCTGCATATCCTTTCAGCGGAGCGACCTGGCGATGAAGGTCGCTCGCTTCCCGTCGAGACTGTCGAACGCTTTCGTGCATCGTTAGAATGGGTGGTCGTTCACCCCGGCGGCAGGGCCGGCACGTGGCACCGACCTGATCCCGCCGCTGCAGCACGTGGACAGGCCGCCCCAGCCTGTGGGCGGGGACCGACTGAAGGCGGGAGTCGCTTCGTCAATCGGTCGCTAATTGATTCGTCGTATGACCCGTGCAAGGCGTGTGTGACCCGTCTTGACCTTACTAATCTCCAGGTATCCGGATGGCCCGAGTAGCCACCTATACCATAGTTTGTCCATTCATTCCGGCTTACTCCTTACTGAAACAACCCTTGACCGGTCTGCGAACTGGCTGATGTACACGGAGAGGCAGTAGCAGCGGGAAAAATTGAGGGTTCTTGAGTGGGGTTATGGTGTATGCAACACGCCTTGGTCAGGTTTGAAATACCATATCATATCGAGGTACCTGATGGGATTGACCCCGCCGATAACGGTCCGATGTTTTATCCACAAGTCTACGGGAACCCATTCGGATTGAGTTTTGAGCGGACCTCTGGTGATTCCGGAATTGGAGGCACAGTAACGGTTAAACGAGACCGGCTTGGAAAAGCAACTCGTTCGAAGGTTCAAGCAATAATACATGATTCAGTATACAATTCGATCCCGGCAGGAGGACCTGACGAGATACCCGGAGCAGTCGCTATGATGGGCTCCAGTATGCAGGACCGTGAGGGACGTGCGATTAAATTAGTTATGAGGGCGCTCAATAAATTTCTTCAACATTATCGACAAAGTACTGGTTATCACTGGATACGGCCTCTTGTGGTCGAGGATATCATTAAATTCCAAATACGAACCGACGATCGTGGATTTCGAGATCGCTCTGTAACTGGGGGACCTCTTGAACTAGGTGGCAATACTGGACTTACCGAAGATAACGCTCGTCGAATGGCTGAGGCACTTGAAAACGATCATCCTCCTAATACATATCTCCAACTTCATCTGAATGTATTAGATAAAATTGACTTGGGTGAATATAGAACAGCGATTATCCTTAGCTATAACCTGTTTGAGTCTTGGGCAAAAAGCGCGTTCGTCGCTGCAAAAATGTCATCAGGAGATGAAAAATTGGAGGCGCGGAAGTCTATACAGAAAGACTCTGGGCGGTATTATGCGACGTACAACATCGTCACCGATCATTATCCAAAGGTCGGAGTCGATTTTGAGGGATATTCCCGATTTGATCGGTGGTATGATAATTTCTATGAAGTTAGGAATAAAGTGGTTCATGAGGGCTATATGCCGAACAAAGAAACAGTCAGAAGCGGCCATCAAGAATGTATAGATGCAATTGAATATCTCCAGGAAGAATTCGGTTCAGATATTGAAGGAGGACCTGAAGAACTAGATTTTATCAGATTTGACGAGTCTCCCTTTGCAACACGTCACAAATAGTACGTCCGGGAAGTTATCTGCTACCGACTCAAGCCGAAGTTATTCAGCGCTTCAGACCTCAATTCGCTGCATGAGCCGCCGGGTTTCGATCCTTGACGGCAATGAGAAGTTCCTCTCCGTACTCGGTTTGGTGGCTTACCTCCTTGTCGCGGGCTGTCCGGCATATCAGTTGGTGGTCCATCTGAACAAGAACAGCCAGTCCTAGTTGTCCTGAACAGCTGGGCTAACATGACCACCACATTCGAAGTCACACTATCCCAGTACGGAACAGTCCTATAGACTAAGCGAAGAGGGAGGGCCAGCATAATCATGCAGACCCAAACACTGCAGTGCGAAGCCTGTAATGGTGACGTGAGTTCGTCCTTCGCTCGCGTCTTTGGCTCTCAGGACGGCACGGTGTACGCCTGTCCTGACTGTGAGACGATGGAGAGCATTAAAAACGGCGCTGCGACTGACCCGGAGACAACCAGTCTCAAATCGGACCTCGCCCGTTCGGCCTCTGAGCAACCGACTGACTCCGATCCGACGGACACCGCCGAAGCCTCTGAGGAGAGCGATGAGTCACCCACCGATTCCAAGTACCGTGATCGAGACGGGTCACCCGCTATTGATCCCAATCCCATCGATGAGGGAGGGACTCCATCTGCCGACACCCAAGCACCGCTCACTACCTCTGGGGACCCCGAGAAAAACAGCGAACCGGACGAAGCCGCCTTCGAGGCGCTCCTCGGGTAACCCCTCGAATTTTCGCGCGCTCGGCCAAGACTGTGCGGAGTATTTTGATGATGTGGCCTTAGCCACACCCCTAACACGGAACCGAACCCCCCGGGTGCGGTTTCGATCGCCTCCAGGACGAAGATCGCCAGCGACAGCTCGCTCGATCGGGACGGACCGCTCTCGATCGGGACGAGTGTCGTCAAAAAACCAGTAAAACCGTCCGCTACCTCACCGGATCGAGAGTGTTGCCACTCACGACCGCCGGGCGGCTACCGGACGGCCGCGTTTTGCTGGAGGAACCGCCAGGCTTCGGTTTCGAAGCGGTCAGCCCCTTCGCGGGTGCTCCGTGCCTTCTCGAAGAGCACTCGCGCCTGTCGGTAGATCGCGGGATCACGGCCCATCTGCTTCCACAGTTTGTAGCCGCGTTTGACCTCTTCGAGTGGGGAGCGGTCGACCTCGCCGAACCGCAGTTTCATCCGGGCGTCCCGTTCGTCTTCGTAGTCGACGCCGTAGCGGGAGGCCCACGCCAGCCACGCACTCGTCCGTGAGTCGATCCCTCGCTCGGCAGCCTCGACGGCCTTCGTACCGGCTTCGACCGCGCGATTGATCGACTCCTGAGCTTCGTTCACCGCGTCGTGGACGAGCCCGGCGACGTAGGAACTCCGGAGCGCTACCTTCCCGTATTCGCGCTCCACCAGATCGTCTATCTCGCGGAGCGCCCGCCGGACGCTCCCGACGTGGCGACCGTTCTCCTGGGCAATATCCAGGGGACTCACTTCGCCCCCGTCCGCCACGAGCGTTGACAGGGCCTCGTGTTGCACGTCCGAGAGCCCGTCGCTCAGGTAGCGCACGACCACCGACTCCTGCTGGTGGCGGATGTGCGTCAAATCCAGCGACACCGGTTCCTCGTGCTCGTCGGTCACCTCCGCGTCGAAGTAGGCGTCTTCGACGAACGGTCCGCCACCCCGTCCCGGTGCGATATCGAGGCCGGCCTCGGTGAGTACCGAATGGAGAACCCGGTCAAGTTCCCGTTCTAACTGCGCGAGGGAGTCGGGATCGACACCGAGGGATTCGTCCCATCGACTCACCTGATAGGCGGCTTCGACCTTGGGGTGTCTAAGCGGGTGATCGTCCGGCATCGTGAGCGCCTCTCTGGCGTAGTAGTGTTTGACCTCTACCGGAAGGTCATGCGAGGGGAAGGCCTCTCGAACTCGTTTCTGTCCGAGCGTCACCGTGTGATAGTAGCCCGGCAGGTTACGGTCATGCTCGTCGGTGTCGTTTTGCACCACCTTCCTGTAACCGTCTCGATCGTGTTCCAAGAGGTGACCCATCGAGGCGATCGGCCCAGACCGACCGTGGACCGGACCGCTCGACTGGTGGTGGACACGAACGTACTTCCCGGCGTCTTGGACGTTGCTGTACTCGTGGGGTGTCTCGAAGTAGTCCCACCGAATGCCGACCGCGCTCGCGGCCTTCTGTAGCAGACGCTGGTAGCGGTCGAAGGCGATGTTCGATCCAGTGATTCGGATGTTCACCGCTTGCTGGATCCCTTCGGGAATCGATAGCTCGATCCGGGTGCCGTCGCCCTTCTCGGCCTCCATTCCCTGCCAGCGGGGGGCTAGATGCGCGTTAAGACTCTGCTCGCCCACCGCATCCTCGCTGGAGTGGCGTTTGATCGCAAAGCGGAACTCGCGGAGTTCCTCTAGCCGGAACTCCGTGCCGTCCGGAAGAGACCGCCCCGGATGCACAATCCCCGACTCCTGGTAGTACAGCGTCACCGTCCACCGCTCGCCGTCGAGAGTGAACTCACCACGCTGTGATCCACCGCCGGCTTTTACCTGTGAATCTGCCGCGAAGTAGGCCGCGAGGCCGTCCGCCGCGAAGAGATAGTTCGCCGCGAACTCGTGATGTGCGGGTTCGATCGCCCGCATCACAACCCCTCCCGAGCGAGGTAACAGCCCGGACAGAGTACCACCCCGTACGGGGCAAGCTCTTGGAGCCGGTCCCGCTGCTCTCCGCAGTCCGTACAGACCGGCGGATCCCCCGCCGGTTCCTCACTCTCTTCGCGGTCGTCAGTTTCGGCGGCGGGGTCGATCCCTGCGCCCCACCGGTGCAAGTCGGTGTCGCTCACGCCGATCCCCCCGCGGGGCCGGCGGCCCACTCACAGGGGCGGCGTTCGCCGGTGGCGGCGTCGTAGAGTTGAGACGCCCGAACGAACCCTGTGATCCGCGGAACGTCGCTCACGGCCACTCACCGCCCGAGAGCGCAGGTACGTCACTGGGGTCGTGTTCATCGAGGAAGTGCTTCCACCGCGGCTCGTGTTCGACGAACTGGTGACCACAGAACGGACAGGCGACGAGCTGCACCCAGCCGGCACCGTTCGGGTAGGTGTGGAGCTTAATCGCCACTGGCCCCACCTCCACAGAACTGGTGAGAAATCGGAGGTTGACCGTCTCGAAGGTCGTGAGAGAGGGACACCGACCTAGTGGCGTGGTGTCGGTCCCTCACGCGGGGTCACCCCCGTGACGACCGGGCGCGGTCTCGGGATCGGGCACACCGACCGCTAGGCCGGCTGCACTACCGCGCGACAAGCGGATGTGCGTGTCACACTCGGGACAGCGGTGGGCGTGGTCTCGGTCATCTCCATAGACCCGCCGAAATTCTTGGTCGACATGCGAACCACAGTTCCGACATCGGCAGAGCGAGCGTTGCGGCTCGCGTGTGAGCCGCATCATCTCACTCACCTACCCATTCGTATGGGAGAGATTCGGACGGGGCGTACCGCTGCGATTGTGGAGCACCAGCACCGCTTGCACCCTGTGACGCGCGTGGCAACTGAGACTCAACAGTTGGATCCGCAAATCGCAAGACATAGCCGACAGGCAACTGGGGACCACGTTGTATCGGCTCTAGATGCCAACTTTCAAAATGCGATATCTGCCGATAATCGCAGATAGAAGTGCTGAGAAACAAGAATCGGGATAGACCCGAATCAACTTGTTTTCGAGTGGGCGCTGCAGGATTTGAACCCGCGACAGCTTGGTCCGAAGCCAAGTACTCTGTCCAGACTGAGCTAAGCGCCCGTATATGATGGATGGTCGGGAGGCGTGTATAAATGGCGTGGTTTCGCTCCCGGATGGACCCCGGTAATCGGGAATCGACGGGTGTTGGCGGTGTCACTGGGGGTCCATCAAATGGCGACGGCGACAGTCGAGAATCCCGCTTCCCCAGTCGAGTAATCAAAAAGAATATTACTGGCTCCCTGTTTGGTGTTATCACCTAATGACTCTCGGCGAGTGGAACTGTCTCGGGGAAGCCAACCCTGCAGCTACGGCCAACCCACGGGGACCCCGCTGATGTACGATCTCGGCCCCGAGCTCGACGTCGAGGTCGATCCCGGCACGAACATCCTGCTTTCCGGCCCACCGCTCACCGGCAAGCGGGGGCTGGCGCTCGACGTCCTCGCCGAGGGGACCAGAGGTGACGAAGGCGCGATCATCGTCACTACCAAGGATAACGCCGACCGGATTCTGGAGGATTACGGCAAGCGGATCGACGTAGACGGGAAGCCGGTCGCAGTCGTCGACTGCGTCACTCGACAGCAGGGCGTCAACGACGTTCGGGACGACGACCGCATCAAGTATGCCTCCTCGCCGGTCGACATGACGGGCATCGGGATCAAGCTCTCGGAACTCCTCCAGATGTTCTACCAGGACCGCAACATCGAGCGCAACCGGGTCATGCTCCACTCGCTGTCGACGCTGCTGATGTATTCGGACCTCCAGACCGTGTTTCGGTTTCTGCACGTGTTCACCGGCCGGATCCAGAGCGTCAACGGCCTGGGTCTGTTTGCCATCGATTCGACCGCTCACGACGACAAGACCATGAACACCCTCAAACAGCTGTTCGACGGCATCGTCACGGTCTCGGAGGACGAGGACCCCGAGATCAGGCTCGCGGGCTGATCACCCGGGTCGTAGTCCCACCTCGCCCCGGACCCGTTGGCTCCGGCGACGGCGCGACTCTTTAGCCGTCCGGGGTCGTAGTCACGAGCGATGCCACTCACTACCGACGAGGAGGTACGGTCGTTGCTCGAACTCGAAACGGTCGCGGTGATCGGTTGTTCGACCACGGAAGGAAAGGCCGCCCACGATGTGCCCGCCTACCTCCAGCGCCACGGCTACGACGTGGTCCCGGTCAACCCGTTCGCCGACGAGATCCTGGGCGTCGAGGCCGCGGATTCGCTCGCCGAAGTCGAGGCGGACCTCGACCTGGTGGACGTATTCCGCCCGAGCGAGGAAGTGCCCGGCATCGTCGACGAAGTGCTCGAACGCAAGGAGTCCCGGGGCGACGTGTCGGCGCTCTGGCTCCAGCTGGGAATCTCGGACGACGAGGCGGCGGCCAGAGCCGAAGAGGCGGGGCTCGAGGTCGTACAGGATAAGTGCATCAAGGTCGAACACGGTCGACTGATGGGCTAACGATCGCGGGCGATCGTCGCTGCTACGGTCCCTCGCAGCCGCCCATTGTCGACGCCTCCGGACTGCCCATTGTCGACGCCCCCGGACTGCCCATCGTCGACGTTCCGCAGCCACCTGTCGTCGGCGTCCCCAGCGGTCCGCCGTCGACGCCGCGATAGACGGCCGGTCAGGCGTCTTCGGCGACGGTTCCGTCGGTCGCCGTCCCGTCGGCGGCGCCGTCAGAGTCGCCAGCGGTCCCGGCGTCGGAGTCCGCCGCCTCCGCTGTGCCCTCGGCTTCGCCGATGTGTGCGTCCGCAGTCACGGCCTCGACGTCGATTCCCTCGCGTTCGGCGAGCGCTTCGAGCAGCGCCCGCTGTTCGGCGCTTTCGGCCTCCAGCGCCTCGATCCGATCGTTGGTCTCGACCACCGTTTTCCGCATCTCGACGACCTGGTCACGCAGGTCGTTGATGCGTCCGTACAGTTCCTCCGCGGTGTCGGTCACGCGCTGGAGCTTCTTGGCCGTGCTTCCGAGTCCCATGGGCTCCGTAGCGCGTCCGGACATGTGTGCGTTCCGGCTCGGGCCGGCCACCGTCTCGCGGTCGACGCCCGCGACCCCGGGACCGGGGGGCCGACCAGGGTGTGCGGTCCCGCGAGCCTCGGTTCAGTGACTCTCGGGGTCGACGCCGGCAGCCAGCCGCCGCAGACCGAGGACACAACAGACCGCGAGGAGGACGTGGGCGGAGACGACGGCGACGCTTTCGACCCCCGCACTGTCGATCGCCAGCCGTGCGGCCGTGTTCGCTGGCCCGTGAGGAACGAGCGCGGTTCCGCCGAACACGAGCAACACGCCCACCGAGTAGAGGAACTGGCTGGCGCGCCGGTCGGGCGCGAGCAGGGCGACGGCGGCGGCCATCGTCACGACGACGACCGCCAGCCCGGCCACAAGCGTCACCAAAAGCGCCGGGTTGCCGATGCGGGTGCCGTTGAGTTCGAGGAGGCCGAGCCAGAGCGCCGCCTGCGCGGGCGCCAGCGCCGCGGCCGCGAGCACCTTGCCGTCGACGATGTCGACGAGCGACACCGGCGCTACCCGCAGCAGTTCGAGGGTGCCGCGCTCGAACTCCTCGGCGAGCGAGTCCACCGCGATCGACCCGCTGATGAACACCGGCAGGAACAGCAACAGCGGCACCAGCACGGTGTAGGTGAACCCGTAGTAGGGGCTCGACGCCGGCTTCGGGGGCAGATCGAGCGTCATGCGGTCGAGCCAGGCGGCCCGCTCCCCCCGCTCGGTCCGCTCGTAGGCCCGCAGGGCCTCCCGGACCTGGACCACGGTGACCGTCGTCTCGACGTTCGAGTCGGGGACGACGGCGTCGACGAACACCCGCCCATCGCGGCGTTCCGCGGCGAGCACCGCGTCCACATTGCCGGTGTCGAAGGCGGCTCTGGCCTCGGCGCGGGTCCCGACTGGCCGGGCGTCGAGCCCCGACTGCTCGTCGAGCGCGAGCAGCAGGTCGTCGGTGGCGTCGCCGGTCACCGCGACCTCGACCTGGTAGCCCTCGACGCTGCCGGGGTCGTACAGCGAGACGAGCCCGACCACCAGAAACGAGGAGAAGGCCGCGATGAACAGCTGGATGAGCAGCGCCAGGACGATCGTCTTCTCGGCGGTCAGCACGCGCCACTCCCGGCGGGCGATGGCGACTCGCGGGTCGCGCCAGACGCCGGTCAGGCGCGAAACCGGATCACGCAAGGGCGCTCACCACCACGAGGTTGTAGGCCACGTGAACCACCGTCGCGGCCACGAGGCCCGCGGCGTACCACGCCCGGTCCCGGCTTGCGCCGAGGGCAGTGATCGAGGCGGTCACGGCGTGCAGCACGAGGGGGGCGAAAAGCAGCGCGAGCGCCAGCCCGGCACCCCCGCCTGCCCCGATGCCGGCCGGGCCGAAGGCGGCCCGCCCGAGTTCCAGCCCCGGCAGCCCGACGAGCTGGACGACGGCGGTGAACTTCTCGCCGACGAAAAAGCCCAGCCCGGAGAAGGCGCCGAGGGCGAGGGCGGTGGTGGGGAGCCGCGCGAAGCGGGCCTTCACGAACCCGGCGTAGACGTGGAGGCTCTTCGCGAGTTCTTCGAGGAAGGCGACGACGACCAGAAGCAGCGGGATCGAGAGGTCGACGGGCAGCACGTACAGCACCGCGATCGCCAGCAGTTCCGCGATGAACACGAACGGGATCGACAGCGCCGACAGCGCGGCGACCGAGGGCTTGCCGCGCAGGCGGCTGTCGAGCGCGTCGAGGAACTTCAGCGGGACCGACCGCTGGGTGAACATGTCCTCCTCGCGGTAGACGCCGGTGCCGAGCAGGAACAGGACGGCCGCCCCGAACAGGAACGGCCCGACGGAGAAGGCGTACTCGCCGAGGCCGACCGCTTCCCCCTGGAGGTCCCGCACCACGACGGTGAGCGGGGAGATCAGCGCGATCGGCGTCACGTTCGTGAAGATGGCGGGGACGAACGTGTAGGAGGTCAGGAACACCGACACCGTCACCGTCACGAAGGTGAGTTCCTTGAACGAGCGCGCGAACATCGCGCCGACGAACGTCGCCGCGAGAAACAGCAGCGCGACGGGGACGACCGCGGCGACCGACACCGGTCCGCCCCCGACCGCGAGCGCGATCAGGATCGTCACCGCGACGAGCGCGCCGAGATAGGGCAGCGTCTTGCCGGCCACGATGTCACCGGGAGTCACTGGCGCGACGAGCAACAACTCGCCGCGGCGGTTGATGCGTTCGTTGAGGATCGTCGAGCCGTACGCCTGGATGACGAAGTTCATCGGCACGAGAAAGGCAAAGGCGAGCACGAGCGACGCGAAGGGGAACGGCGGCGAGATGTCAGCCGGCGAGCCGGACTGCCCGGTCGAGAAGAAGCCGCCCGAACCGCCGAGCCCGGGGACCGGCAGTTCGTCGTCGTCGTCGCCGGCGTCGTCGAGGGAGCCGCTCCCCGAACCGAAGGGGCTGTCATCGGTCCCGCTGTTGTCGGTTCTGCTCCCCTCGTCTCCGCCGTCGGTGCCGCTTTCGCCACTCGCGGTGTCGCTCCCGCCGCCGGAGCCGCCGCCGTCGCTCCCGCCCACGGCGGCGCTCCCCGTCACGCGTCCCTGGGTCCGGTACTCCAGGGTGACGATCACCGGATACGCCGCCGAGACGTTCCCCTCGCTCGCCATCAGGCCGTCGTTGTGGCGCTCGACGGCGCTCCTGAGCGCCGCCGTCGCGGCCTTCCCCTTCCGGGAGTCGTCCCTGGCGAGGAAGCCGTCGCCGACGCGGACGTCCGCCCGGGAGTCGTCGACCGCCACGGCCTCCAGGGAACTGCTCTCGGCGACCGGCGTCGCGTACGGGTGGTCGGGCGCGACGCCGACCCGGTAGATGTCGCGGTCGATCGCGACCCCGCCAGTCGTCACTGCGACGCCGACGACCCCTCCCATCAGGAGGAGGGCAACGACCCCCAGCGCCGCCGTCTTCCGGTCGACGGTCCCGGCGGTACGGGTCGCCTCCCAGCGCGCGATCCGGGCGACCGCCCGCAGGTGCTCCCGGAGCCAGTCGAGCCAGTCACCCATTCCGCCTCACCCCGCGGGGCGGGTCGCGCACCCACGCCGACCTCCACGTCCGGGGCCTGTCCTTCGGGACGCCGGTCACCGTGCCGCCTCCCGTTCCCCGTCCTCGATCGGTTCGCCGGCAATCCGGAGGAAGATGTCCTCGAGACTGGGCTCCTGCGTGCGGATGTCGGTGACCTCGCCGCCGGCCGCGGCCGCCGCCTCCCGTACCCGCTCGACGGTCGCCATGTCCGGGACGACGACGCGGTAGGCGTCGGCGGTCCTCCCGTCGCCGGCGTCGTCGACGACGGTGAACCCCGGGTCGTCGGCCGCCGCGTCCGTCCCCTGGCCAGCGTCGTCAACCCCCTCACCAGCGTCGTCCACCCCCTCGTTCGCCCCGTCGGTCGGGTCGCCGCCACGTCCGGCGGAGGCCGCCCCGGCCTCGGCCGAGGTCGAGTGGTCGTTCGGAGCCGAGCGTTCGGAGACCGGGCGGGCGTCGCCGCTGGACCGATGGAGTTCGGCCCCGTCGACGGGCTCCATCGACTCGACGCCGTCGACGCCGGGGGTCGGAACGGTGGTGTAGACGTGGTACTCCGTCCGGCCGTGTTCGGCACGGATCTCCGGGACGCTCCCGCGGGCGACGATCTCGCCGCGGTTCATGATGACGACCCGGTCGCAGACGCTCTCGACGTGATAGAGGTTGTGCGCCGAGAAGATCACGGTCTTGCCGCGGTCGCTGAGTTCGCGGGTGAACTCCAGTACGTAGTTCGTCGTGAGCGGATCGAGTCCCGAGGCCGGTTCGTCGTAGATGAGGACGTCCGGATCGTTGACCAGCGACCGGGCGATGGCGACCTTCCGCTTCATCCCCTTGGACATGTCGCCCAGCCGCCGGTCGCGGTGGTCGAGTTCGAGCCGATCGAGCGCCGAGCCGATGCGCTCGTCGGCCGTCTCGCGGGGCACGTCGTACAGGTCCGCGAAAAAGCGCAGGTACGACAGCGGCGTCATGTCCTCGTACAGCGGCGACTCCTCGGGGAGGAAGCCGAGGCTCCGGCGCATCTCCGGGTCGCCCGGTTCCAGGCCGCCGACGGTGGCGGTGCCCTCGGTCGGCTCGATCAATCCGGCGAGCATCTTGAGCGTCGTCGTCTTCCCGGCGCCGTTCGGCCCGACGACGCCGAAAATCTCGCCCGACTCGACCGAGAAGGAACTCCCGACGACCGCCGGAAAGTCGCCGTAGGTCTTCCGGAGGTCTTCGACGGATATCATTGCAGACTCCAGGGATGGGGGGATCAAAAGCCCGGCGCTCGGGGTATCACTCCCGATAACATCGCCCGACAGCGTCGTGCCGGTCGCCGGAGGTCGCCACCGAGGTACCGGTGACGCCACCGTTATCCGGACGCCCGCCGACCACCCGCCCATGGCCGGCGCGGATCTCACTCCGGGGACGACGCTGTTCGTCGCAGCCTTCGTCGCCGGACTGTTCCTGTTCGCCGCGGCGCTGACGCACGTGGCCGCCGGCGGCGTCGCGGCGGTCCGGGGACTTGTGTTCGTCTTTGCCGGCCTCGGCGCGGCGTTCCTGCTGGCCGGCCTCGCGGGCGCCGCCGTCGTCGCCCTACTCGGGGAGCAGGGGTGACGAGTTCCTCCTGTGTTTCGCCCCACCGCCACGTTCACCGTCGGCCGAGGGGGGGCGTACTCGGGGGATCGACGCCCGCGGCCACCTAGCGTCTGACTCACGTCTGACGTGTCGACCGAAAGGTATTTACGAAAAAGTTCAAGGGAGCGCAACTGGACGTGGGGGTCACTGGTGACCGGTCGTGAGTAACCATCGTACGTCCGACGCGACCGGCGGAGACGAGTCGACCGACGCGGCCGACCGTGGGGACGAGTCGACCGACCCGCCCGGGGACCCGATCGCATCGACGGGAAAGGAGCCGCCGGAGGCCCTGACCGACGTGACGTTTGTCGGTCCTGTGACAGCCGCGACGCTTGCGGACGCGGACGTCGGGGCCGAGGACGTCCTCGCCAGGCGGATCTCGTACAACCAACTCGTCGACTGCGGCGTGAATCCGGGCGTGGCAGCGAAAATCCGGCGCGAGCACTCGCTGTCCTGGTCCTTCGAGTCCAGCGGCGACGACCTCGACCGGCGCTCGGCCCAGGTCCGCGGTCTCGACGACGACGAGCGGGAGTGGGTCGCCGCCAGCGCCGGCGACTGGGAGACCGACGCCGAGTCGTGGACGACCGACGCTGCGGCCGACGGGAGCGGCGACCCCGAGGACGCCGAGGCCGCCTGGCGGTCCCGGTCGGCGCCGGAGCCGGTCAGCGACGTCGACGGCGTCGACGACGACGTCACGCGCCGTCTGGCCCGCGGCGGCATCACGTCGGTTCGGGCGCTGGCGACAGTGAACGTCGAGAGCGCTGCCGACGCGCTCGACATCGACGCCGACGCCCTCTCGCGGCTCCGATCTCGCGCCCGGTCGCTCACCGACTGAGCGGCGGCTCGGGTCGATGGCGGTCGGCGGATGAGGGCTCCCGAAGCGGCCGGGACAGAATCTGGCGGCGCCGCATGTTTTTTGCCGAGGTCCCCCCTTGTCAGGCTGTATGCCGATCATGTCGACGGACGACTTTTCGATCCACGCCGACGGGTGTGACCTGGTCGATGACGGGATGCCGATATCGGACCTCCCCGACGAGGTTACCTCGATGGACGACCTGGAGTGTGAGTGCTGGGACGACTTCGACTCGATCGACGAGATCGAGTGACGGCTCGCGCGTCACGTTCACTCGATACACTCCGTGCGGGTCGTCTACGTCGTCCCCGCCCCGGCCGGCACGAGGTCGACGACGACCCGCGAACCCCGGGGCTCGTTGTCCTCCACGCGGACGTCCCCGCCGT